>ENA-UOOM01000158-UOOM01000158.1-fermentation-metagenome-genome-assembly--contig:-NODE-158-length-85237-cov-33.072104_pt1 | contig 85237 bp, 75 predicted proteins | sample MGYA00245781_ERZ724031 | MGnify/ENA primary metagenome ERZ724031 (study PRJEB28704, sample SAMN03018317) | fermentation metagenome | biome: anthropogenic terrestrial biome; feature: soil; material...
AAACTCATCCGCTGGAAAGTCTCTTATCCTCATATTCCCTTGATTCTTCTGTGGTCCGCGCCCATGTAACTCTTGAAAACTCTAATATACCTTGCGAAGGATTATTCAGCGGCTCGGTAGTGTCTTTAGGAACTTACTATCAAGATGGTATTGATTGCTTCCCGCTAACTGTTTATAACGTTATGGGGATCATGGCGCCGGCGGACGAATTTTTGGAGCTGCAGGATGTATTGGCAAACTGCCTGAAATCTTTTACTTTTAGCGAAAGCTATGTTCGCTCATATCAACAAAAATCCGAAGATGCGACTCGGGCGATTTTAGATAACGCCCGGGCGATGCAGGCGGCTTACGATTCCTATAATGCAGCCTGGCACGCGAGGCAACCGGTAAATGATGCGATTTCCCAAAAAAACAGTGACTCTACCCTGGGTTACGACAGGCTTTACGACTCTGAAACCGGGGAAATATACCGGGCTGAACTTGGCTGGTATGATAATTACGATTTGCATCGCAATGAATATGCTAAACCCAATGTTTATAAGCTGGAAGACAATGATTACGACAGATACAGCCAAGGTATAGATTTTTATATCCACAATTAATTCGGTGCGGAAATATGAAATGCTGCAAAATATTATCTGTCTTCCTCTGTTTGAGCTTAATCTTTGTGCTGACAGCTTAAGGAGTGAGCAGCACCCAGCCGCCTAAAACGAGGCAGAGAACCGTACTCCTATCTTTGAATACCGGGGAGGTGCTACGCTTCCCCGGTATTTTCTGCCCAGAATTCCCGGATTCTTTGCAGCCAGTTGCCGGAAAGCAGGCCTTCCTCCTGCCAGTATTGAGGGAGCAGCTGGCGGTAGCCTTCCTGGCGGAAGCGGTCATCCAGAAGGACGACCACACCTTTGTCTTCATGGGTCCTGAACACCCGTCCCGCTGACTGGACCACCCGGAGCATGCCGGGTATCTGGTATGCGTATAAAAAGCCGCTGTAGTCCCGCTCATCAAAGTAGCTGCGGATAAGCTCCTGCTGGGGGGAGACCATGGGCAAGCCTGGGCCGACGATAATAGTGCCAATCAGCATCTCTCCGGGCATGTCTACCCCTTCACCGAAGAGACCGCCCATTACTGCCAGGCCAATATTGGCTCCGGGCCCGGTAAGCTGCTCCAGCAGGTCCGCGCGTTCTTCCAGGTCCATCCCTGATCGCTGCAGGTGTAGCTGATAATCTCCGGGCAGCTCATGCTGCAGAAGCGCCGCGACTTCCCTGAGATAGGCATAAGAGGGGAAATAGGCGATGTAGTTGCCCGGCTGCTCCTGGATAATCCGGGCGATGTACCTGGCCACAGCCGGGTAATAGCTGGCCCTGGCGGCATAAGTGGTCTTGACGCCGGGAATATGGACAAACAGCCGGTTTTCCCGGGGAAAGGGCGAGGGCAGGGACAAATCCAGGTACTCCTCACGGCAGCCCAGGAGTTCCCGGTAATAGGGGCCGGGGCTGAGTGTGGCGGAGAAAAACACTGCTGTGCACTTTTGCCGCTGTTTTTGCAGCAGGGGGCCGGGGTTGATGCAGAATAGATTGAGCACTGTATCCCCGCCTTGGCGCTCAAGGTAAATGGCGTGTTCCGGGCCTAAGCGCTGCACAATCCTGTTGAAGCGAACTAAGCGGCGGATAAATTCTTGCAGGCTGGGGCTGCTGTAGCCTGAAAGGGCTATATCTTCTGCCAGGCGGTTGAGCTTGGCAGGTAATCCCCGGGGGAGCTTGTCCAGCAGCAGCTGCCTGGTTCCCTGGGCCTTCAGCTCCTTATTCCACTGGATAAAAGTACTGTTTAGTTCCTTAAGCTGAACGCTGAGGCCGGGCGCAAAAAGCTTTAGTTCCCTTGAGAGCTCAAGGACCTGTTTCTTCCCCAGGTCCGCAGAAAACATTTCTCGCCCCCGGGCTGCCAGGTTGTGAGCTTCATCCACCAGCAAGACGGCGGGAATCTTATTCCAGCCAAAGAAGCGCTGCAGCTGGACCATGGGGTCAAAGGCGTAGTTATAGTCGGCGATGACTAAATCTGCCTGGGTGGCCGCCTCTAATCCCAGTTCAAAGGGGCAGATGCCCTCGATGCCAGCGAATTGGTATATGAGGTCAGGAGTAAGGAGTTTTGCTGCCAGGAGTTTGGGCAGTATTTTAGCGGTCTTGGCATAAAAATCCTGGCCCAGGGGACAGTTATCGCAGTCGCCGTCGGGATAGGTGCACCAGCGTTCCTTGGCCTCAAGGCAGACGGTTACCAGTTCAAGATCCGGCCAGTGTTTCAGTGTTTCCAAGACGATATCCCGGCCGGAAGTTTTGGCCGTCAGGAAAAATACCTTAGCCTCGGCAGGGGCTTGGCCCAGCCAGGCAATTGCCGGCAAGAGCAGGGCCACAGTCTTGCCAATGCCGGTGGCGGCCTCTGCCATCAAGTCTTGACCGTATTCCAAGGCCAGGGCAGTTGTGCGCACCAGCTCCTCCTGGCCCGGGCGATAGCTGGAAAAGGGAAACTCCATACTGCTAAGGCTGTTGTTGCGCTGCTCCAGGCGCTCCCGGCGCAGTCTTTCCCGGCGGATGTATTCAGTGGCCAGCTGGCGGAACAAATCCTCCCCGGAGGCAATTTGCTCTGGGCTGAGATCAATCTGCATTTCCTCTTCAGTGTCCAGGCGCCACCAGGTCAGCCGGGCCTGCACATCCCTGTCGGGGTTATCGCAGGCGACAAAGTAAGCATAGAGGATGAGCTGAGCCAGATAAAACTGATTATGTTCCGGCAGCAGGTTTAAGGGGTCCTCCGCCCGGGTGGTCTTTATTTCTTCCACCAGGATATATTCTCCTGTATCCAGGAGGCCGTCAATGCGGCCACGAACCCGGAGATGCCAGCTGCCCTCAATCCAGCCCGATTCCACCGGGACTTCCCGCTGGTATTCCGGGGGGCGATTTTTGGTTGCATCCTTGTGGCCTTGGATCCCTTGCTGCATTACAGCCGGATGGGTCATGGTCCAGCTGAGATTGCGGGGTCCGAACTTGACAGCCAATAATTCCCGGACACCGACAGCGATTTCCGGCATCTTCAGCACCTGCCTTTTTAGTCTGAGCTCATTATATCATTGGCGGAACCAAAAAAAAGGCTGCCGTTTAATGGCGCCTTGCCTATTTCTTAAACGTAGTCCTATCAGGTGGGGACGAAAACCCGGCCCCCACAGAATTACCTGGGTAGCACAGCCTAGCTTGCTGTATCCCTATTTGAATTTGGCCGATTTTAGAATACTGTAGTAGTCGTCATGGATGTCGTCGAATATTGCTTCCGTAGTTACTATGTTAAATCTGAACACGTTTTTGCCAATCCATACATATGCATCCTTATTCTTTAGGTCGTTGGCCATGTAAGTAATCTCCTGGGCAGGGCGGCCATCAATGCTTAATTCTGCTGTCCCCAGCCACTCTACATTCCCGTACTGTTCCTCATAAAAGGACTTTTTATGCACTATATGTTCCGCAAGGTTCTTTCCAACAGCGCCTTCCTTGGTGACGAAAAAGAATCCACCCTGGTCGTTAGTATAATCGAATAGGACTATTTGGCCCTGGATATCTCTTTGCCGCCACCCCTGTGGAACTTCTATAGTGACAGAAACATCTCTAGAATTTCCGCTGCCACTGCCGCCGCACCCTGCTCCCAGGACTAAGAAGCCAACCACTATCAATGAGATAATCTTTTTCATACTTACCTCCGAATGTGAAATTGAATAAAAGCTTACAACCTAAGAGTATCAGGTTACTTACCCTGCCCGCCTTTCAGAAATTGCTGATTATTTTCATCTTTTTGCTGCAATTGCTATTCACTCTGGAAGAAAAAAAATACCCCGACAGGGCAGATTATTTCAAGATGCGCAGCAACAACCAGGACAGCAGGGCGGCAAGGGCCGGCGCCGCCAGGATTATGGCAATGGTCTGGCCGGGGCTGTACCACCAGCGGGTCCGGAACCAGATGGCGGGGAAGGCAAGGATATCTTGTACTCCCCATTGCTCCTTCTCCCCTGCCGCTAAGGTGTATTTGCCTCCCTTGCCTTCAGGCTGATATACTGCCAGCGTCCAGGTCCCTGCCGGCAACGAGCGCCGCAGTTCCCTGGCCATGTAATACCGGGTTTGAGTAAAGGGCTCAAAAAACACTTCTTTATCTTCCCAGGGCAGAATGAGGGCACCGGTATTCGGGGGCAGGGCAAAGGGAATCTCCGCAGCCGGCACCGGCAGGCCCGGACCGATTAAGGCCAAAGTTGGCTGGAAATCTTTATAGCGGGGACGGGCGGGGACCAGCATCTGCGCAAAGAACTCCTGATCTTCCATGAGAACGAACTGGTAGAAGTGGGCCTTGCCCGGGGCCAGTTCCGCATAAATCGCCCGGGAAATCTCCGGATCGGGAATGGCGCGGGCATTTTCCAGCTGAGTATTATCGGTTTTAATGAACAGCGGGCGATGGGCAGAGAGCTTTCCGCTAAGAATAATGAGCAGAAAGATAAAAGCGCAAATGCCGCCTTTGAGACAATTACCTTTTGCGCGCACGTGCTTTCCTCCCATTAATTAAGTTATATACAGTTTCTTCTTGTCAGCGGCTTCCTATACAGATTGTTTTGAATGCTGAATGAGAGAATCATCGAAATAGGATGGGCAGGGCAGTAAGCTCCGGCAGCGCCGCTAATAATGGCAAAGGACCTGCCGGAGCAGATCCAGAAGGAATCAAAGAGGCCCGCTTTTGCTGCGGGCCATATCTTTACTGGAAATCCGGAAATTCCAAGTCGGTATTAATTGCCAGGTAGTCGATGATGATCTTGTAATTGGTAGACACTATCTCTGACTGTTCGGTCTCTGTCCCGACAAACAATGGAAATTTCACGCTCATATCCATTTCGAGGCTGTGGAAATGTTTAGTTTCGATTTTTACTACCGCCACTGCCCCCATTTCAACCTGAAGATTAGCGATGATATGCTCAATCTGGTTTTGAACTTTGGCCAGTTCAGCAGCATCTAAGTCTTCAGGTGATTGGAGCATTTGATTTTCCAGTTCCTCTCTCATTTCCTTAGAGACTGTCTTTTTGAGTTTCTCGCTGTCTACGGTCATTTTAAAGGTTTTATATTTCTTGGCATCCAGCCCGTAAGCGTTATTAATTACTTCGTAATTGGTCATCTCTTGGGCTTCGAGGAACAGGTCCTCATATTTCTGCGGATTTTCCATCCCTTCGGTGATAGCGGTTTTGATGGTATTCTGAGTTTCTTCATCCACCTCTTCCAGCATATCTGAGCGCAGTTTCACTTCACTGCCCTGAACAAGGATTTCGAACCTGGTTTTCTCGCCGGTTCCAAAAAGGTCTAAATCCATTTTCAGGAAGGTTTTATCAGGTTGATAAAGAACCTCATATCTGATGGGCGGCAAAGTTATATCTTCCATACTAATAGTTACGGTAATCTTAGACTTAGAAGACTTCAGGTTTTGCATATTTTCATAGGTTTGCTTGAGTATCTCTAAGTCGCTGATCCCGGTTCCGCACCCGGTGGCGCTGATGGCTAGAAAAACTGCAAGAATAAGAGCAAGAAGCTTTTTCATAATATCCCTCCCTTGATAGGGTTATGATATCGTACTTTTCCTCACTCGTAAAACTTAACATAGGGTTTTAACCGAATTAAATAATTATTGCCCCTTACTGGGTTTTTTGGTAATAATATAATGAGAAGGAGTGAAAGCTTATGTCAGCACATCAACTTGCGACTTTTGCCGGGGGCTGCTTCTGGTGCATGGTAGCGCCTTTTGACGAATACCCCGGAGTAATTGAAGTAATCTCCGGCTACACCGGCGGCTTCCTGGCCAATCCTACCTACGAACAGGTCTGCCGGGGGGAAACCGGCCATGTAGAGGCCGTCCAAATTGTCTATGATCCGGGTATCTTGGCCTATGAGACCCTGCTGGAGATGTATTGGCGCCAGATTGACCCTACAGATCCGGGGGGACAGTTTTGTGACCAGGGCGCGTCCTACAAGACGGCAATCTTTTATCATACACCTGAGCAAAAAGAGGCGGCGGAGGCTTCCAAGGTGGCGCTTGCCGAAAGCGGCCGCTTCTCCGCCCCCATTGTCACCCCAATTCTGCCTGCCGGTGATTTCTGGCCCGCGGAAGATTACCATCAGGGTTTTTATAAAAAGAATCCCGCCCATTACAAGAATTACCGCAAGAGTTCCGGACGGGATGAGTTTATCCGGGAACGCTGGGCGCTGGAAAAAAGCAAATTGAAGGATAAGCTGACGAAAATCCAGTATCATGTGACCCAGGAGAGTGGCACCGAACCCCCTTTTGACAATGATTTCTGGGATGAAACCCGGGAGGGGATTTACGTGGACATTGTCAGCGGCGAGCCCCTGTTTACCTCCCTGGATAAGTTTGACGCCGGCTGCGGCTGGCCCAGCTTTACTAAGCCTCTGCACAAGGATCTTGTGGAGGAAAAGGTCGATAAGAGTCATGGCATGGCGCGCACCGAGGTTAGGAGCAAACATTCTGATTCCCATCTGGGCCATGTCTTCCCTGATGGCCCTAAGCCCACTGGGCTCAGGTATTGCATCAACTCCGCCGCCCTCCGGTTTATCCCCAAGGAGAAGCTGGAAGAAGAGGGGTACGGCCAATATCTGGGGCTTTTTAAGGAATAGATGGACTTGGGGGCGGAGACCGTTCCCAACAATAAAACCCGCTTCGAGAGCGGGTTTTGTCTTTAGCGCATGATGGTCATGTAGCAGCTTTGCAGTTGTGTGGGCAGGTCCCCCAGATAGAAGGCAGTGTTGTCAAAGGTGCCGATATAGTCCTGGCCCAGCATCTTGTAGAGGTGAGAACGCATGGTGAATTCAGGGAGTTTGCCGACAATGCGCTCACCGTCAAAGAGGAAACTCACTTGAACAGGAGCAGCAAAACTGCCGTCGGGGGTAAAGTCGCCGCCGGAACTGGCCACTACCAGGATGGCGGGCTGGCCCTTGAGGGCAGCCTTAAGGTCCCCTGAGTCGGTCTTAAAGCGCAGGGGGATGGGGGTGTTGCGGGCAGCAGTCAGCCCGGGCATGCTATCATACTCGCCGCCGGCGGCGCCGGTATGGGGCAGGTTGTATAGGCCAGCGGTTTTTTTGTCGGTGAAGACGCTGACCAGCTTGCCGGCTTCGATCAGGGGATAACGGTCTTCTTTGAGGACAACCCCTTCCATGTCAAAGAAGGCTGTGGGCCCGAATTTCGGGTTCCTGTTTTGTTCCAGGGCGATCTTTTCGTTAAACAGCTGTTGTCCCATTTTCCCGCTGAAAAGGGAGCTGCCGGTAGCATAGCGCTCGCCGTGAAGGGATTTTGCCAAGAAGCCCAGTGTGCCGCTGATATCGAAGGATAAAATCGGCAGGGTTTCGCCGGCGGGCAAAGCCACCGGGGTCCGGTAGGCTTCCAGCAGGGGGCGGGTAATGTTCCAGAATTGGTCCGGGTCAAATTGACGGCCCTCACAGACGATGAAGCCGTCAAAGAGATTGGCGGATTTCTTGTCTTTTAAGATCAGGCCCAGAGAGAAAAAGGCGTCTTTATATTCCAGGTCCAGTCCTTCCGAATTTCGCATCTCTTGGACGATTTCCGCGGCGGCAATGGTTTCGCTGAAGCTAAAATCCGAGTATTCCCGGCGTAGGACGGCGAGAACGGATTCCGCTTGGGCCAGCAGTTCTTCAGCAGTCATTGGCTTGTCATTATAGCAGCGCCGGTCCTTATTCGTGGATAGAGGATAGGGGTAGTCAATGCCGGTTGATAAGTTCTGGACGGCATTTTCCACCAGGGTATCCTCGCTGATGTCGCCAATGGCGCCGGCGATGCCAATTTTGCCATTTTCATAAACCCGCACGCCCTTCTTGACGATGTCTTTGAGGCGGACGGCGTTGATTTGGCTGTTTTGGATCCTAACGGCAGTTTCCTTTTCTCTGATGGCAATAAGCTCTTGTTTCATTGCTTTCCCCCCTATTGAACCTTAAGTTTTTTGACTCGGGTATAGGGACCGCCAAAGCCTACAGGCAGCGGCCACTGTTCCATCTTGCCGCAGCCGCCTCCGACAAAGCTGAGGAGTTCAAACTCAGAACTGACGGCATCCACATCTGCAAGGGTTTCGAAAACGCTGCCGGTGATTACTGAGATCTTTACCGGGGTCGTGATGCGGCCCTTTTCGATTTTATATGCCCTGGCAGGGGCAAGGGTAAAGGTGGACATCCCCGAGCCGTGTTTAATGGTCTCAACATAAATGCCCTTTTGGATTTCGGCGACGATTGCCTGCAGGGGTCTGTCGCCTTTGTCAATGTAAGTCATTGTCATGCGCACTATCGGTTCAAATTCAAAGTTCATGGCCCGGGCGTTGCCGGTCAGGGGCTCCTCTAATGCGGCGCTGGTGGCCGCGCTGTGCAGGCGGCCGCTGAGAATACCCTTGGAGATAATAAATGTCTTCTTGGCTTTAGTGCCCTCATCATCGTAGGGGGTGTAGCCGCTGCCCGATGCGCCGCCGTCGTCGATAATCGTGAGCCCCTCCGGCCCGATGGTTTTGCCCAGGGCCCATTCGGCTTTCATGGTTTCGTCCCCCACCATAAAGTCTGATTCGCTCTTGTGGCCGAAGCTCTCATGGGTAAAGACGCCGGTGGCCTCGGGGCTGAGGAGGACTGTATATTCCCCTGGGGTCACGGGTTCAGCATCCCGGGTACAGGCGACGCTCTTTTCAATTTCAGCGGAGATGAATTCTTCCAGTCTCTGCAGTTCGGCAAAATTGACAGCGGCTTTGGACACTGTAGCCTGATCCTTTTTCTCGCCGCAGGCAAGCTCAAGGGTCAGGCGGATGCCGCAGGTTTGCTTGTCAAAGGTGACGGCAGTGCCTTTGGAGGAGTAAATAGACTTGATGGTTTTATTGTCCACGTAATAAGAGGTGTGGTGGACAATTGCCGGGTCGGTGATCAGGGCCAGGTAGCTCTCCAACAATTCCAGCTTATCCCTGACAGGAATGTCTGTAATCGACTGCTTATCATGCTGAATCTGGGATTCCCGGTGCACTTCAAATGCCTGGACTATCGGGTGCTGCAGTATGTTTGGGTCGGGAACCGCCATTTTCGCCAAAGCGTCAATTTGCTCTTGAATGCCGGCTACATTCGTCGTAGAGCTGTAATACCAGCGCTTGCCGTCAAACACCCGGATAAAGGCTCCTTTGTTGTTGCGGATCTTCTCTTCCTGCAATTCCTTCTTTTTAAAGCTGATCTTGGTGTCAAAGGTTTCTTCAACGCGGACATCCACATACAGTCCCTGAGGAAATTTAAACATTATTGCCCTCCTTTTATCCCAGGAAATTAACTTAATTAATCCCAGGCTTAATATTATTGGTAACTGCATTATACAGGATAGAGCGATAACTGCAACCCCTTTTCCAGTTATGGCAGATATAAAGACCGCCATTTTCACTGGTTGTAAGGAAGAATGCCCCAGTTGTTAATTCCTGTTGATGCTATGGTAATATAGAGCTATAGCTTCGAGGGAGGATGAAAAAATGCACGCAGCTACAACTGAGATTGCAGTCAGATACGCCGAGACTGATCAAATGGGGGTTGTTTATTACGCCAATTACTTAGTCTGGATGGAATTAGGGCGCACAGCGCTGATTGAAAGCCTGGGCTGCGATTATGTGGCCATGGAAGATGCGGGGGTGGTATCACCGGTGCTGGAGGTCCAGATCAAATACCGCAAGCCCTTGCGGTACGGAGAAGCAGCCAGGATTAAAACTTGGATTGAAAAATACGACGGCCTCCGGGTTGTCTATGGGTATGAGATCCTTAATCCCAGGGGGGAACTGTGCGCTACCGCCACATCTGTTAACGTCTGTGTCGACAAGAAAACCTTCATGCCGGTAGCGATGAAGCGGAGTTTCCCGGACTGGCACCGGGTTTATGAGCAGGCCAAAAAAGGATAAACAAGGGCGGCATTATTTCCGCCTTTTCTTTTCAGTTTGCCAGCCAGTCTTCATAGCCGCTGTCCGAAAAGAGTTCTTCAGCTGTCAGCCCTGTCCATTCCTCAACGCTTACCTTCGGGTTGTTGGCAATATAGGCCTGCACGATGTGAAAACCAATGGCATAGCCCGACCAAAATTCATCCTGGGTCAGGTTTTTGGCGAAGACCAGGTCAGTGTTATCAAGGTTATCCTTAACTGTGTCCCGCCATATTTTCTTTTCTTGTTCCCTGCTTAAGGAAGAAGTCCAGGGCAAGGAGAGGCCTGGGTAGACTAGATTGGCAAAAGAGTCGGCGCGGCCTTCCAGGATCAGGACTTCCAACACATTCCCGGCAAATTTATGCCCGTGGCGAATGCCCCAGGTGACGTGATGATATTCATGGGCAGCGACATAGGACAAGGTTTTCTGCCAATCCGGCGCCAGGGGATTGACCGACAAGATAGTTGTGCCACAGTTGAGGCCGGAGACTCCCCGCACCCCTTTCATTTCCTCTTTGGTAAAACTGTCCTCGGGATTGCAGGGAAAGATATAGACTATGGTATCCACGCCTTCGATATAATTATTGGATTTTTTCAGAGCGTCTGTGACAATGCCGGCAACATTGCTTGCGGACAATAGCTCTATTGCCTGCTCCAGTTCATCAAAATTGTAAATCGGCTGCTGATATTTCTCTATTTTAATGCTGCTGTTCCTGGCGGTCAGTTCCCGCTGAACAGGTTCCAATACTATTTCCCAATATAAAGTGTCCAGGTCCCCTTCGCCGGCTCTGGCCCTTTGGATGTATTCCCGAATTTCTTCGTCTAGGAATATTACCGTAAGTTCTAACTCTGGTTCCGGTTGGGAAACCTGGATTACACAGCCGGCGAACGCCAATAGCATAAAGGCGAGCGAAACGAGGGCAATTAATTTTTTATTGATAATAATAACCCCTCCCAGCACAATTAACATTCTTTAAAATTATCATACCATTTCCCCCCAGGATTGGATATTGGAAAAGGATTTTTTATCCTCTATATGGAAATATATATTAACAAATTAAAGCGGGCCTAGCTGCTACCTGCAGTCTCAGCATGTTTTTGCAGAAGTATTGGAAAGGGAGATGAAATCGTGAAAAAAACAGCAAGCATCATCCTATGTTTTGCCCTGCTCTTTATGCTTTCTGGATGCGCCCGTGATTCCGGACCAGGCCCCGATTCTGAGTACAAGGACTATTTTATTGAAATCCGGGGACTTGAAGGGGAAACAAACATTTCTTTGGCCGACATCTATAAAATGGGCAGCAGTGAAGAGAAGCTGAGCAATATTTCTTCCAGCGGCGATATTGCTCAGCTCAATGTCAAGGGCGTATGGCTGGATGACATTTTGGCCAGACATGGAGTCAAACAGGCGGACTATAACGGCATCAGGTTTTATGCCGGGGACGGTTACTCCATCATCGTGCCTGAAGAGATTCTGGCAAAAAAGAAGATTATCTTATTCTATGAGGCCGAAGGGGAGCCCATGAAAGAAAAGCATCGTCCCTTGAGAGCAGGGATTGACGGCGAACGCTCGATGTACTGGGTCGGCAACCTTCAGGGTCTAGAGCTGATTTCAGGGGAAATTGCCGCTATCAGGGAAATAGTGCTCTTTGATGTTGCCGTACAAAAGCTGGGGCAGGAGAAGATTACATACTATGATGCCGAATATAAGGCCGTCAAGACGGAGGATTTAATTGCTAAGTTTGCTGCCGGCGCCGGGGGTGAGCACATTCTTCTGAAAAGCGCCGACGGCCTGGAGAAGCGTGAGCTCATGAGCATTTTCCTTACCGGCAACCTGATTATCGAAGGGGAGGAACAGCCCTTATTCCTGTCCAAGGATTTGCCCAAGGGCATGTATGTAAAGGAACTGCTGTACATGGCCTATGGCGAGACAGCTTTTGTCAGCTTGGAAAGGCTGGCCCGCAAATATCCTGCGGAAATAAAAGCCGGGGAAATCAGCGTTAAGACCATTATGGACGCCCTGGGCCAGGCGGAAAGCCCGAGCTACATTTTTACTAACACTGCCGGGGAAAAAATGCAGGCGCCCCAGGGGGCGGCAATTTGCCCGGAAGGAGATGGCTTTACCCTCAAGGCCGGGGATTTGACGCTGCCAAATATCATCAGCTTTGAAACCGCCGGCCGATAACGGATTGCAAGGATTGGGAGGGGAAAAGATGAAAAAATTTACGTTATTTTTAGTTTTGGCACTCGCACTTGCCATTGCCGCCATAGTATATCTCTGGTCGGGCCAAGAGGCTGTCCGGGCTTGCATTGTCACCGGCGATGTGCTGAATAATATTGCGCTGGCGGAACTGCCCAGAAGCACTTATGTCAAAATCCCCGGGGGCGGCCGTGGCATTCCCTTGGTAAAACTCATTGAGGCCAGCCAGCCCCTTAGCGGCAAATACAGCATTCTCCTCATGGGCAGTGACGGTCTATTTGCTCAGCTCAAGGGTGATGAACTGGGGGGCTGCTATATCGTCAAAAAGGACGGGGCCTGGAACACCGTGGCCACAAAGCATCCGGTCAATGCAGGCATCAAGGACATAAGCAGGATTGTCATCGCAGACGAAACAGACAGCCTGGCTGCGGGGGTCAGCATCATTTCCCAGACAGAAAACCTCTTGCATCTTACCCCGGGCAATATGTTTCGGCAGCAGCTAACCTGTTACCCCTATCTGGAAGGCGAAACTGAGCTTGAGGAGGGATATGCTATTTCCCTGTTTAAGCAGAAGCAGGTGCTGCCTTTGACCGCAGTTGCTGCGGAAGAGATAAATTCCGTGTTAGTCATGGGCAAGGGTGGAGAATATGAGCGTTTCAACGGCGCCGGCTATCTTGAGCTCAGCAACAATGAGATCAACTATCTGCATCCCGAAAGCAAGACTGTGGTCCGGAATATTGCCGGGGCAATCATCAATCCGCCCCCCCTTTCGGTAATGGATGCCTATACAGATAGTCTCTACTATCTTAATAAAGGTGAGCGGGTAATGGTCATTCTCATTGATGGCCTTGGCTACCAGCAGTTCGAGGAGGCCCGGGACAGAGGCCTCATCCCCAATTTGGCAGCCTTAGACGCCGCCGTCAAGGTAAATACAGTATACAAGCCGGTTACCAATGCAGGTTTGGCTGCCATAGTCACCGGCCAGCCGCCAAGCGTCAACGGCATTGTCGACCGCTCTACAAGAGAGCCCAAGGTGCAGACAATTTTTGACCTGCTGGAAGCGGAACATAAAACTCACATTTTGGTGGAAGGCAGCGCCAGCATTCTCAAGCTGAACACCGATACAGTCTATAGCGCCGATTTGTATAATGACGGCAACACCGATGATGATGTCTTCGGCAATGCCATGGCCCAGATCGAGAAACAGCCCGATTATCTCCTGATTCATTTCCATGGGGTTGATGATGCCGGTCATAATTACGGCCCCTTGGCGGAGGAGACCATGGAGGTCCTGGCCATGGTGGATGTGTATACTGGATTGCTGCTTAAGGAGTGGACGGGCAAGGTCATTGTTGTGGCTGACCATGGCATGCATTTTGCCGATCCGGAAGGGGATCATGGCAATTTCCAGCTGGAAGACATGTTCGTTCCCTATATCATTAACTAAACCCGGGAGCCCCGGGTTTTTTTTAGGCATTTTTCCTCTGATTGTCAATAGTATTTAGTAAAGAAATGGCTCTGGCAGTCAGTTAGGGGAGCGGGGAATGGGAAAAGCACGTATCTGTATTTATATATTGCTTGTGGCGGCACTGCTATTGGCGGGAGCCGCCAGGGCCGAAGCGGACTTGCCGCCTTCTCCTCAGACAGGGGAGCTGGCGGCAGAAGCTGCCTTTTTGCTGGACGTGGGCACTGGCAAGGTTCTCTATGAAAAGAATGCCGACAAGGCCCTGTGCCCTGCCAGCACAACCAAGATATTGACGGCCCTGTTGCTGCTGGAGGCAGCGGATTTACGGGAAGTGGTGGAGGTGGGGAAAGAAATATACAGAATCGGCCCCGACAGCAGCGTGGCAAAGCTTAAGGTCGGGGACCGCCTGACGGTGGCCGAACTGGTCTATGCTCTCATTCTCCCCTCCGGCAACGATGCCGCCTATACTGCGGCAGCCTTTGTGGGCCGCAGGATTAGCGGCTTTGAACATATGGACATAGACCGGGCGGTGGCGGCCTTTGTCGCCCTGATGAACAGGCGGGCAAAAGAACTGGGGGCGGCAAATTCCAATTTCGTCGTCCCTGATGGCTATGATACTCCCGGCCATGTCTCCACTGCCAGAGATCTGGCCATCATTGCCCAGGCCGCCAGCCAAAATGACTTTCTCCGCCAGGTGGCGGCCACAGCCGAATACCACTGGCAGGGAATCCGCTGGGGCAATACAAACCGCCTGCTGCAGCAGGATTATCCCAATGCCTATTATCCCTGGGCTACAGGGTTTAAGACCGGCTATACCGGCAACGCCGGCTTCTGTCTGGTGGCTACCGCCAAGGGCGGCGGCAGAGAGCTCATAGGCGTTATTCTCAAGTCAACTCAGGCACGGCGCTGGCTGGATATCCGCTGGCTGCTGGAATATGGTTTTAATGGCTGGAAACAATACACCATGTTTGTAAAGGGCAGGCAGATTTTTACCGTCCCCGTCAGCGGCTTTCGAGGCCGGACCCATGTGGTGAAGATTCTGGCTGCAGAGAGTTGGTCAGCCTTGCTCAGTCTTGAACAGATCCGGAATCTGGACCTGGAATTTATTTGGAATCGGGGAATTGTTGATTCCAAGCAGGAGGGTCTGGCCCTGAAAGCCCCGATCCGCAAGGGCCAGGTTGTTGGCAGAGCTGTTATCAGCCTGGAAGGTGAAATCCTGGGGGAAGTGGATATGGTGGCGGCTGCATGGGCAGGAGCTTATTATTTGTTGCTGCCTGGCCTTGGCCTTGCTTTACTGGTGCTGGCAGCGTGCATATATTTATTTCGGCGCCAGAACTCTACTCATTGCCTGCGGCGCTTTTAACGCCCGATGCAGAAATCCTCAATGCCCCTTGGATCATTTTCAAAAAATGATGCCTAAGCTCCCCCCCAAATTTTTTACTTTGCAGGAAATTGGCTATTGCATAACGAATATCTAGAGTGCTTCACCGTGCCCACTCTTTTTTCAATTTGCCTGTATCAGACGAGGAGGGGAGTAATAATGAAAAAACTGAGCTGGATAGAAAAGCTCGATAGGAGTCTTGAACTTGCAGTAAGCGATGAAGTCCGAGAAAAGATTATGGCCGGCAGTGAATCACTGACATCAGGTTCTAGTCCTGGGACAAAAGCGAAATGGGTCAAGGCCGCCATGGATCGCATAGACACTTTGATAGATGAGAAAACCCGGGTTGAAGTAATGGAAAGATGCTCGTGTGATTTTGAGGCAAGAAAAAAGGAAGCCAGAAAGATCTATGAAAGCTCCAGAGATATTGATGAATTCATTATCAATCTTGGGAACAGGTGTAACCAACTGATAAGGGAAGGAAATACACTTTACTGCATAAAAACCCATGGATGCGATTGCGGATGGGTAAGGGCCACTAAAACTCCGGTATCTTCAACCTACTGTCATTGTGCAAAGGGTTATATCGTTAAATATTTCGAAGCGGCGTTCCAAAGGCCAGTCAAGGTTGAGCTCCTTCAAGCTGTTGTCTGCGGCGATGAGGTGTGTAAGTTTGCAATACATCTAGACGATGAGATATGAAAAGCGAACAGCCCTAACTCCAAACTGCCACGGCAAACCACCTGCTGCCCGCCATTGTTGTACGTGTGATACCGTCGTGCCAAGCGGTGCAGAAATTGAAGTATTGATTCTTCAACATCTTTCATTTCAAGTATCACATGATGGATAACGTGATACGCCATGCGTGGCGCACAACAAAGGCGGCTGCTCGTGATGAACAGCCGCCTTTGTGCCGATGGTGGCATATGCCGAGAAGGCAACCCCATACGGCGTTTTATTGATCTATAATCTATGCGCCCGTTATTGCTTCGCGCGCTCCATTATTGGTTTGCGCAAGAACAGGAGGGCAGCGCAGCCTGACAGAGACTTTTCTGATGTCAACGCTCTTAGCGGCTGCTTATTTTTTACCAGCAGGCAATATGGCCGTCGGCTCGTCCCTCGGTGCCCCCAGCCAGGACGCCTGTGAGCGGGTCCCGCCAGATGATTTGGCCGCGGCCGAAGCTGCCGCTGTCCAGAGCCACCCTGATGTCATGGCCCCGGCGGGAGAGCTGGGCGGCAATTGCCTGGGGGAAGCTGTGCTCCACAAGCACAGTCTTGTCCTGAAGCCACTGCCAGCGGGGGGCATCCAGGGCAGCCTGGGGATTGAGGCCAAAGTCAATGGTGTTCATGACCACCTGCAGGTGGCCCTGGGGCTGCATAAACCCGCCCATGACTCCGAAAGGCCCTACCGGCTGCCTCTCTCGGGTGATAAAGCCGGGGATAATTGTGTGGTAGGTGCGCTTGCCCGGGACCAGCGCATTTTCATGCCCGGGGTCCAGGGAGAAGTTGTGGCCGCGGTTTTGCAGGGCGATGCCGGTGCCGGGCACCACCAGGCCGGAACCGAAGCCCATATAATTGCTTTGGATATAGGAAACCATGTTGCCTTCTCCGTCAGCCGTCGCCAGGTAGACGGTGCCCCCCTGGGGCGGGGTCCCCGCCTGGGGCTGGGCTGCTTCACTTCCTATCAGCTGGCGGCGCTGGGCAGCGTAATGATCAGACAAAAGCTCCCCGGGCGCAAACGACATCTGTTTGGGATCGGTTATATATTTTTGCCCGTCGGCAAAGGCCAGTTTGATGGCTTCAATTTGCCGGTGGAATGTCAGTTCATCATCCCGGCAGCTGAAGGCAAAGCCCCGGAGGATGTTAAGGGCCATAAGGGCAACTAGGCCCTGGCCATTGGGGGGGATTTCCCAGACATCATAGCCCCGGTAATTTACGCTGATGGGTTCCACCCATTCCGGCTGAAAGTCCGCCAGGTCTTCTCCCCGGATATAACCCCCGTGCTGCCGAGAAAAGCAGTCAATTTCAGCTGCCAGTCTGCCCCGGTAAAAGGACTTGGCGTTAGTCTCGGCGATTTCCTCCAAGGTCTTGGCATGGTCCTCCGAGCGCCACATTTCTCCCGCCTGGGGGGCCCTGCCCTGAGGGGCAAAGGTCTCAAACCAGGATTTAAATTCTTCACCCCGGAGGTTTTGACGGTAGATGGTGAAAGCCCTCTGCCAGTAATATGCCAGGGTAGGCGAAAGGGGATAGCCCTTGCGGGCGTAATCAATGGCCGGGGCCAGGGCCTGGGTCAAGGGCAGCGCCCCGAACCTGCGGCTAAGTTCCCCCCAGGCCCCGGGGGCGCCGGGGACAGTGACGGGAATAAAACCGTACTTGGGCATCTCATCAAAGCCTGCCTTTTTCAGCTTTTCAGCGGAAATAGACCCGGGTGCGGGGCCGCTGGCATTCAGTCCCCGGAGTTTGCCCTTGACCCAGATTAGGGCAAAGGCATCGCTACCAATTCCATTTGAGGTAGGCTCCACCACTGTCAGACAAGCGGCAGTGGCTATTGCCGCATCAACAGCGTTGCCGCCTTTTTTGAGAATCTCCAGGCCGGCTTGGGCCGCCAGGGGCTGGGAAGTGGCCACCATGCCTTGGTGGGCGTATGTAACTGTGCGCCGGGATGGATAAGGATAATACATAGGATCTGCGGGTCCCACGGGCATTCCTCCTTTTCTTCAGTATAGCACAGAGAGCCGGATTAAAGGCTTCGGGAGACAGGAAGGCATTTGCTCGTACAGTGGGGATTGGAGTAGATTACAAATATGCAGGTTAATATTGCCAGAGTTTGGATATAAAGATATAATTAAGTAAACGTAAATATAAGAATTTACAAATAGTGAGGTGATTCAAGTGTTTGCAGCTATCTTCCCAAACCTTGGCACCACGGAGTTGTTACTGATACTGGCCTTGGTCCTGCTGATTTTCGGGCCTACAAAGCTGCCTCAGATTGGCAATGCGATTGGCAAGGGGATTCGGGAACTGCGGAAAGCCTCCCGAGACGTTGATGACAATGCTGATGCACAAGATGAATCCAGGGGTGAAACCAAGAGCTAATTTCTTTGATCCCGGCGGCTTAACCCTATGCAAGGAGGGAGCGTCGTGGGCAAGGCCGAACAACCTATGTCTATACTGGACCATTTTGCGGAACTGCGCCGGCGGCTGCTGGTGGTATTCGCCTTTATCCTTGTAGCCAGCAGCCTTTGTTTTCTGCTGTCCGGGAGAATGCTGGGATTCGTCACCAGGGGCATGAACCTAATCTATACCCATCCCTCGGAAGCGATGATGGCCCATTTCCGGGTGGCGCTTACCGCCGGCATTATGGTCACTCTCCCGGTAATTTTGTACCAGGCAGCCGCCTTTTTGGTTCCTGCTCTCACCCCGAAAGAAAAACGGGTGCTTCTGGCAGCGGTGTTTTTAATGCTGCTTCTTTTCGGGGCCGGAGTGGGCTTTGCCTGGTTTGTGGCATTCCCCATGGCCATGGATTTTTTCGCCCGCTTTGCCACCCCCCAGCTCCTTCCGTACATTACTGTCAGCGAATACCTATCCTTTGTGACGGGCTTGTTGCTGGGCTTTGGCCTTGCTTTCCAGCTGCCGCTGATCGTTTGGGTGCTGGGGGCTTTTGGGATTGTAACTGTCCGCTTTCTGCGTTCCAGCCGCAAATATGCCGTCATTTTAATCTTTATAGTGGCGGCCCTAGCCACTCCGCCGGATGTGATCTCCCAGGTTTTGATGGCAGTTCCCCTGCTTGGCCTGTATGAGCTGGGCATTCTCCTGGTGGCGGGCACGGAAAAAAGGCGCCACAAGCAGGCAGAGGCTGAAGGAGCTTAAAAAATAAAAAAGCACATTTATGTGCCTTTTTATTTTACCCCACGGCGCCGGGCAGTCCGGTCTAGGACCTTTTTCCGGAGGCGGATAGATTGAGGGGTTATTTCCACCAGTTCATCATCTTCGATATAGACCATGGCCTGCTCCAAGCTAAAAATGGTTGGAGTCGCCAGACGCATGGCCTCTTCCGAACCGACGGCGCGGAAGTTGGTGAGATGCTTTTTCTTGCAGACATTGACGTCTATATCTTCTTCCCGGGAGTTCTCGCCCACAATCATGCCGGCGTAGACTTTGTCATTGGGCTGGATAAAGAGGACTCCCCGGGATTCAATGCTGTAGAGGCCATAAGTAGTTGCTTCACCCGGCTCCCAGCCAACCAGGACACCATGGCGGCGGCCGGGTATTTCCCCTTTCCAGGGGCCGTAATGGTCAAAGAGGTGGTTCATAATCCCTTCGCCCCGGGTCTCCGTCAGCAATTCGGAGCGAAAGCCGATTAGCCCCCGGGCGGGAATGAGGAATTCCAGTTTCAGATTCACTTCTCCGGAGGGCTGCATATTGACCATTTCCGCCCGGCGGTTGCCCAGGTTTTCGATAATTTTGCCGGAATAGACTTCAGGGAGGATGAGATAGACCCGCTCGTAGGGTTCGTGAATTTTTCCGTTTATTTCTTTGAGAATAGGCTTAGGTTTGGAAATTTGAAGTTCATAGCCCTCCCGGCGCAGGGTCTCTACCAATACTCCTAAGTGCAGTTCCCCCCGGCCGGAGACCTGAAAGGCATCGGGGGAATCGGTTTCCTCCACCCGCAGGCTGACATTGGTCTCGGCTTCTTTGAAGAGCCGGGCCCGGAGCTGGCGGGAAGTAACAAACCTGCCTTCACGGCCGGCAAAGGGACTGTCATTGACCAGAAAAGTCATGGTCATGGTGGGTTCATCGATTTCAAGCAGAGGCAGGGGCTGAGGATTATCGGGATCACTGATGGTTTCGCCGATATTGATATCCCCCAGGCCGGCAATGGCCACGATATCGCCGGCTTTGGCTAGTTCCGCTTCCACGCGCCTGAGGCCGTCATAGGTCCAGAGCTTGCCGATTCTTTGGGCTTGGACTGTGCCATCCTGTTTGCACAGGGCAATTTGTTGTCCTGCCCTAATCTGGCCGTTGCGGATGCGGCCGATGGCGATGCGACCAACATAGTCATCATAGTCCAGGGTGTTGATTTGCATCTGGAGCAGGCCGTCCACATCGGCGGTAGGGGCGGGAATCTCGGCAATCATCATCTCAAAAAGAGGTTTGAGGTCGGCGCCGGGCTGATGATAATCCAGGGAGGCTGTTCCATTCCGGGCTTCGGCGTAGATGACGGGGAAGTCCAGCTGCCAGTCGGCGGCATCCAGCTCCACAAAGAGGTCAAAGATTTCATTGAGGACCTCATCTGGCCGAGCGTCGGGGCGGTCAATTTTATTGATGACAACGATAATGCGCAAGTTTCGCTCCAGGGCTTTGCGCAGGACAAACTTGGTCTGAGCCATGGGGCCCTCAAAGGCATCCACTAGCAAGAGGGCTCCATCCACCATGCGCAGCACCCGCTCGACCTCGCCGCCAAAGTCGGCGTGGCCCGGGGTATCGACGATATTGATTTTTATCCCGTCATAGTGGACGGAAGTGTTTTTGGATAAGATGGTTATTCCCCGCTCCCGCTCTAAGTCGCCGGAATCCATCACTCGCTCGGCCACCTTTTCATTGGCCCGGAAAATTCCCGCCTGCCGTAGCAGGCCGTCCACCAAGGTGGTCTTGCCGTGGTCAACATGGGCGATGATGGCAATGTTTCTGAGGTTTTCTTGAATCGCAGCAGTCATATATATCACCAAATCCTTCTGCAGTCAGGTTATTTAGGCAGCACAGAATACTATACTACTATCCGCCCAATCTGTAAACTGCGGGGGCGGGCGGGGGCGGGGACGTACCTTTCTGTCGCAGTTTCGACACCGTGGTCTTTATCCTTACTGTCAGTGTTTTTTTACGGTTTCGTTCCTTAGCATGCCGCCATGGGAGCACTATATTCGAAGGTGGATTTATGATACCATGGCTGCAGGAACTTCGGGCTGCGAAAGGGAGTGAGCCAATTGTCGCAACGAGTTTTTATATTGGACGGTTATTTGGATGAGCCCTCCTGTCTGGGGGTGCCGCCATACATATCTCCCCATGTCCGTTATACCTACGGCGCCCTTCGGGCCGCCGGCCTGGAGAGCGGGGAAATCGGGTATGGGACAATTGACCAGCTCCGCCGCAATCCGGCAATGCATTTTCAACTGGCTGCGGCAGCAATTGTAGTCATCATCGCAGGCACCACCGTTCCCGGCAAATACCTGGGGGGCATGCCCATATCCCTTCAGGAGATCCGGGATCTGGCAGGCCAGCTGAAGGGCCCTAAGGTAATTCTCAGTGGCCCGATAATCCATTGTGACCTAGACTATGGTCCTGTAGACTACATCGCCAAAGAGATACCCGGACTGGTGGCTTACCAACTGCTGACGGGCGAAAATTTGGCGGGCAAGCTGTCGGCCGCTGAGATTGTCGATGCTTGGGCGCCTCTTGGAGCCGAGGTTACTTGCAAGCATCCCAGCTTTCCTCAGTTGGTCTGCGAGCTGGAGACTTTCCGGGGATGTCCCCGAACCAGCCATTGCAGCTTCTGTAGCGAACGCTTCAAAAAGGTTACCTATCAACGCAGCATCGCCGGGATAATCGCTGAAGTGGGGGCGCTGGCGGCCCTGGGGAATACCTGCTTCCGCCTGGGCGCCCAGACCGACCTCTTGCTCTTTCAGGCCATTCAGGAGAACGGGAAACTGGTTCCCAATCCCGGTGCAATTGAAGAGCTGTATGCAGGAATAAGGAAAGCGGCCCCAAGACTCAAGGTGCTGCATATGGACAATATCAATCCGGCGACCATCGCCGATTTTCCCCGGGAATCTGCCCTGGCCCTGGGCATTATCGCAAAATATAATACCCCCGGGGATACCGCTGCCTTCGGTCTCGAATCCGCCGATCCGGAAGTGCTGCGGGCAAATAACATCGGCACCGATGTGGAGAAGACTTTTCGTGCCATCGAGATTATGAATGAAGTGGGGGGCTGGCGCCAGGAAGGAATTCCTAAGCTGCTGCCGGGCCTCAACTTTCTTCATGGTCTCAGGGGAGAAAGCAAGCGAACCATGGACCTGAACCTGGAATTCTTGCGCCGGGTCCGGGATGCCGGTCTACTGGTGCGGCGCATCAACATCCGCCAGGTCAACCCCCTGGGCAGCTACAAACTCAGGAAAGATATAGCCAGCGCCTACAGATTTCAACAATACAAGGATGCTGTGAATAAGGAGATTAACAAACCCATGCTCCAGAAGGTCTTTCCTCTTGGCACTCTCTATAGGGATGTAATAATTGAGGAATCAGAAGGTCTGACTGCCTATGGCCGTCAGCCCGGCACCTATCCAATCCTGGTGGGCATCCCCGGCAAGTTCCCCGTTGGCAGCAGCCTGGAGGTAAAAATTGTCGACCACGGCTACCGCTCCATTACCGGGCTGCCCTGGCCACTGAAAATCAGCGGGGCATCCATGGAGCAGTTGGCGGCCCTGCCGGGAATCGGCAAAAATAGGGCCAGGAAAATCTTCCTGGCTAAAGGGATAGACAGTATGGAAAAGCTGCAGCAGCTCCTGCCCGACGCTAACTTGATGGGTCTGGAGGACTATGTCAGCTTTGATTAAACCCGCTACGAAAAGTCCCGTCCCCGGTGTGGCGTCAGCATTTGCTCCAACTTGGCGAGGCTGTTGCCGAATATATATGTATACAAGATTGAATGGAGGGCATGAAATGAAACAGTACTTAGCGGTATTTTTTGCCTTGGTGTTAGTAATTGGGGCACTGCCAGGCGGCGTTTTTGCCCAGGGAGATAACTTGGACCAAAGCAGTGTTGAAGTTGGAGAAGATGATCTTGGCGATAATGTGGAGGAGCCCGGTGATGATTCCGGTTTGCTTCCCGATTCTCCTTTTTATTTTTTAAAACAGATTATCGAAAACGTCAAGGTTATGTTTACTTTTAACGAAGAACGCAAGACAGATGTTTTGACTGATCTAGTTCAGCTTAGGGCCAATGAATTAGAGGCTTTAGAGCTGAAATATGATGGCGAAGAGTTGTCAAAAAAGCAACAGTCTGTGTTGGACAAAGCAACAAAAAGACTAGAGAAATGCGCTGAAGGTCTCATCGACCGCTTGATAGGTGATGGCGAAGATGTTGAGGAACTGGAACTTACTGAAAAGGAAATATCCAAGTTGGAATCTGCTTTTGTCAATCTGGGAAAAGCTATGCAGAGGATTACTAATACCGAAGATGACGACCAAGATGACAATAAGATGCAGATGAAGATGGAGAAATTCCAGCAGCGAATTGGACATTTGGAGCAAGTGCGAGCGAAGGCCCCCGAAAGTGCTCAAAAAGGTTTGAATCGTGCTATCGAAAATGCTCAAAAACAACAGGAGCGCTGGCAGGCAAAGCATGGTATAGGTGCAGGTAAAAATAAAGAGCGCAACCAGGGCGAGACCGAAGAAAACAAAGCAGAATTTGGCGAGCAAGAACAAAACCAGTCTGGCAAGCAGAATCAAAACCAAAATGGTTCCGAAACCCATAATGGCCAGGGACCAAAAAACTAATTTAGATACTGGGGGGCCGTGGTTGCGGCCCCCTGTGTTTTGGATCCCTTGAGGAGTAGTATAAAGGCAATCCAGGTCAGCTGGCTGGGCTGCCTTTTTATTTCTGTCAACATGAAGTCCGTTCCTGTAATTCAGCGGGGCATCCATGGAGCAGTTGGCGGCCCTGCCGGGAATCGGCAAAAATAGGGCCAGGAAAATCTTCCTGGCTAAAGGGATAGACAGTATGGAAAAGCTGCAGCAGCTCCTGCCCGACGCTAACTTGATGGGTCTGGAGGACTATGTCAGCTTTGATTAAACCCGCTACGAAAAGTCCCGTCCCCGGTGTGGCGTTTTTACCAGCGGGCGAAATGTTCTTCGGCCCAGCCGATTATGTCTTTAAAGGTGTATTTTTGTTGATCTGCATCGGTGACGGTGCCGCTGAAGCGGCCTATCATCTGATGGACTTCGGAGCGCAGCACCTTGGCGTCAGTCTTGGCTGTGCGGTGGAAGAAAGGGACAAAGATTACATTTGCCAGGCTGCTTTCGGTCTTCAGAGTCCAGGGCTGCATAAAATCCGAGCTGTCGTATATAAACTGGACATCTTCGCTGATTTTGGTCAGGCGGCCGTCGATACAGATGCCGTTTTCATTCATGCCGGTGCCGTCGGTCCAGCCGGCGCCGAAGTTGAGGCCGATGGTATGGCCGTTGCTGATGCCTGATGCTCCGGCCCAGTTCCAAAAGCTGGAATAGGGCCAGATCCCCCGGCCCAGGTCCAGGCAGGCAAAGCCGCCCTGGGCATTGTACACCTTGTCCCCCATTGTGATTGAACCGGTGGTGGGCAGGGTGTTTTGTTTGGAGGTAAACTGAAACTGGCGCTGGCTCCAGGGAATGACCACATTAAGGGTCTCATGGCCTTGGGGATGGCACACATCTAGTTCTGCGTTGAGGATCCTCCCGTCGAAATTGGGGGAGCTAACCCTGATTGTTACCCCTGTTGGCGTATGGATAAAGGAGAGGTTGAGTTTGGAATCCTGGAATTCCATATTGCCGTCGACGGTGTCGGGAAGCTTGCAGCCTCTGGCCAGCAGCCGGGGCACCGTCATTTCGTGAAAGTATCCAGTCTTGAAATCCAGGAAATAGACGAAGGCCAGGCCCATGTAGTCGATGTCTGAAAGTGTGACGGAAAAGAGGAATTCCTCAGTGGTGATGCACCAGTAATTCCACCGCTTTTTGCGGGGAAAGCGGCCCCGCAGATTGCAGCTATGCAGGGGTTGCCGGGACCAGCCAACAGCTTCGGGGTTTAGGGTCCCTTTTTCTGTGCACAGTCTTACTTTGCCGGTCAATTCCGGTTCATGATATGCCATTAAATACACCTCCTGTATTGATACTTCTCTGCCTGGGGGTAATTTCCTGCAGGGATAGGTTCACGTCCCCGGTGTAAAAAAAAGCCCTTGCGCAGGGCTTTAGTCGTTAATCTTAAAGAGTTTGAGCAGGCGGGTGAAGAAACTTGCATTCTCAGTGGATTCAGCTGGCTCCTTTGCCTCTTCGGTTTTCACTTTCAGGGCCGGGGTGCTGGCGATAAACTGGACCGAGCGTGGGGTTACTTTGTCGGAGACAAAGGATACCGGTTGTTCCTTGCCTTCCGGCAGTTCAAAGTCCGCGAGAATTCCCCCTGCCTCGAGGAAACCTTCTTTTATTTGGCTCTGACCATCGATTAGGGACTGGACATCCCCGGGCAGGCGGCCGGTGCGGTTGGCCATTTCCTGCAGACCCTCTGCCAGAGCGTTTGCTCCTGCAGAGAGATTCAAAGTGCCAGAATCATAATCTTGGCTTTGGTCGGCAAAGATACTGAGGCCTGCGGCTAGACTGCTGCTGCCGGCCTTTAAATCCGCCAGGCCCTGGCTGAAGCCCGCGTTGCCGGAGGCCAGCTGGCTTGCGCCAGCATTCAGGTTCTGGCCCTGGCCGGCAAAGGCCTCCAGACCCAAAGTCAGTTCGCCCACGCCCTGGGCAGACTGGCTGACACCGGCTGTATATTCCTGCAGGCCCTGGCCAAACCCGGACATTTGGGTTTCGAGTTCTGCAGCTACGCCTCCAAGAATTTGGCCAAGGGCTTGCTGCTGTTCAGGGGTCAGCTCCAGGGCTGCCAATTGGGCCGGCAACTCAGCGAATGCGCCGCTAAGTCCCGCTGTCAGTTGCTGATAACCTGTGGATAGGCTCTCCCCTTCGCTGCCAAGCTGGGTAAGGCCAGTGTTTAGCAGCTGGGCGTTTTCATGGATTTGCCCGGCGGCAGCAGTGTAGCCGCTAATGCCCTCCGACAGGTCTGAGGCTCCCGCTGCCAGTCCTGCGGCCCCCTGGGCCAGTTGGCCGACGCCGTCGTCCAGTTCCAGGGCTCCCTGCTGCAGGCCCTGGGCGCCGCTTTCAGCTATTTTTGAAATTCCTGCGGCTAGTTCGCTGGCCCCGGTGGATAGTCGGCCTAGACCGGAATTAAGCTCTGTGAGGCCTTTTTTCAGTTTTTTGCTTCCTGCCACCAGCTGATCCAGGCCGCCAGTCAATTGGCTGAGACCGCTTTTTATCTCAGCGGTGTCACCACTGAGGAAGCTGCTGGTGTCAAAGGGAGTGCAGGCAAAGGTAACGGGGTCCAGTTCAAATTTATCGGTATCAAACTGCAGGGTAAAGCTGGCTTTTTGCCCCGGAAGGACAGTATAAGCCAGATTGGCAGTCTTGCCGGTAATCACAGAAACAGCCCCGGGAGCCAGGACGTTGGATGCAGTTTCCAGGTTAAGCGGAATTTGAATCTGCGCTACATAATTTCCCCGGAAATAGGCCTTGGCCTTTTCGTTGGGCTGGACAGCAATGGCAATGGCGATGGTTCCGGACTTGCCTATTGCCTCTTGGGGAGTGACGCTGACACCGTTCAGCTTGTAATCAAGGGCATAGATAAAGGGCAACTCTCCCTGGGCCAGCTGGCCCTGGTAGTAAAGGACTTCATCTGCTTTTTGCCAGCGGATCTCATCGCCGGCAATGCCGGGCTGCTGAGAACCGGAGAGATTGAGGACTGAAGTGTAGTGGCCATAATCTGTGTACACGCCTTTTTTCGGGGTCTCAATGCGGTTGACCACATATATTTGCCCTATGCTGCCGTCGGCGTTGAGATTGGCGTACACTGTCTCGTCTTTAATTAATGCCTGTTCCTCATTGGCTTGAGATACTGCTGAGGCTGCAGTCAGGGTCAAGATGAGGATTATCGACAGCAACAGGCTGGCAAGCTTTTTCATATCATGCGCTCCTTTTTTCTTTATGGCGAATTAGTTTGGTTCCTAAAGTGGTACTCATAATGACTGGGTCAAAGACCGTCAGCAGCACCGGCAGCAAAGTCAGGACCAAAATCCCCGAGAGGGCTGCTCCTCGGCCCAGAAGCATGCCTATAGTGCTGATGGCATCAATTTTGGACATTAGTCCCTCAGCATATCCTGCCAGGGAGAGGATCAAGGCGGAGGTGAGCACTGAACCGCCGGAGGCTCTCAGGGCCAGCGCCGCCGCTTCTCTGGGCAGGTGCTGCAAACGGAAATCCATATAGCGATTGGTCAAGAGAATGGCATAGTCGATGGTCGCCCCCAACTGCAGGGACTTGATCACCAGGTAGCCGATGAAAACCAGACTGGAGCCTGTAAAATACGGGACCCCCATGTTAATCCAAATGGCGATCTGGATGACAGCCACCAGCAGGATTGGCAGGGTGAGGGAACGGAAGGTCAGGAGGATGATAATCCCCACAGCAGCCAGGGAAAAGATGCTGACGATGAGGTTATCGGTTTCTACTGTGGACTTGATGTCGGCCATGCTGGTGGCTGTTCCTGCCGCCAGCCATTTGTCCGGATAGTATTTCTTGGCGGCAGATTCAATGAATTCAACTGCGCCATAAGATTCAGGGCTTTCTTCCTTTGCCGTCAGGTTGACAATAATTCTGCTGTAATCCTGAGAGAGGAAATTATCCCGCACTGCCTGGGGCAGAAACTCCCTGGGGATTGCGGGGTCAGCCACGGTGACCAGAGCAGTTACATTTTTTATCAAGGGGCTGGCCTTCAGTGCGGCGCAGAGGGCAATTTCCCCATTAAGATCAGTATTGGGCACTAGCAGCATTACCGGGTTTGTAGTCCCAAACAGGTCGTCGATGCGCTGGCGCTGTTGGGCATATTCACCGGCCCCCGAACTGCCGGAAGTGTCTCCATAGAGGTAGGTATTGTTTCTCTGGGCGAGAAAAGAGGGGATGGCCACTATCAGAACCAGGGCAATAATCAAGTAGCGCAGTTTAACAACAGAATGGCCAAATTTCTTGAAACTGGGGAGGAACTGCCTGTGCTTGCTTTTTTCAATGAGGTTGCGGCAAGAGTAAAGGAGCAGAGGCATTAATATTAGGACTGTCAGGTAGCTGATAAGAATGCCTTTGGCCAGCACCAGGCCGATGTCGGCGCCGATGGAGTAATGCATAAAGATCAAAGCCAGGAAACCGGCAATGGTGGTGGTGCTGCTGGCGGAAATGGATTTGACTGACTTCTTGGCAGCGGCCAAAACCGCCGGCAGTGGCTCCAGGCCGTTGCTCCTTTCCTCGGTATACCGGTGGCAGATGAAGAGGGAGTAATCCATGGAAATGGCAAGCTGCAGCACCGCCGCCATGGCATGGGTGATGAAGGAAATGCTGGGAAAGACGATGTTGCTGCCCATGTTCAGGAGAATGGATACTCCGATAACCGCAAGGTAGAGAAAGGGCTCAATCCAGGAATGAGAGGCGAACATCAGGATAATTATGCACAAGGGGACGACAACAATCATGATTTGGAAGATCTCGCTGGCCAGCACAGTCTGCATGTAGCGGGTATCCTCCGCCGCTCCGGCAATGCTGACTTTGTCCCCCAGTTGCTCCCGAATGCCCTCCAGGGCGGCAGTGGTGGTTTGGCTGTAATTGGAGCCGGCAAATTCCACCTGAAAGAGGGCGTTGTTTCCTTTATAGTATTGGTCCAGCAGTTCCTGGGAGATAAAGGAGAGGGGCTGAAGGACGTTGGTAATGTCGTCCAGCCAGATGACATTCTTGACTCCTGCCACTGCCAGGATTGTTTCTTTAGCGGCAATGGCCTCCGGGATGGAAACATTCGCTACCATTACATCAGCCATACCGGGGTAGCCAAATTCTGTTTCCAGCACATCAATAGCCTGCTTAGTCTTGGATTCCTCGGGAAGATAATGAGCCAGGTCATAATTGACCCTGACCCGGGGGATGAGAAACAGGCTCACTGCCAGTAACGCCAAAAAGAAGATATAGACGATTTTTCTGTATTTGATCAGCCAAGCAACTATTTTATCCAATTATGCGACCTCCTCTAGATAAAGCGTGTGTCGATGTTGTTAAAGATACTCTTCAGGAACTCATCCACCAGGTGATGGAGGCGTTCATCATCGCCGCCGTAACGGCGAAATATGTTGAGGAGGCCTTCAATCACTGCAACAGCCAGGGCCTCTGCCAGGAGGGGATCCTGAGCCTGGGCAGGAAGCTTGGGCAGCAGGTCAATGATCAGTCTCTCTCGGACCAATGCTGTCAGCTGCACCCGGACGTTGGCAAATTTGGGGGCGCTGTTGCGCATGAGAATGAGGAATTGTTTCTTGTTGGCCAGGAATACTGCGGTGATGGTTTCGGCAAATAAATCAATGCTGGGGGTGGAACCTACTGTTTCCATCTTGACCAGCTTGTTGACTGACTCCAGCACTGGGGAGATGATGGTTTCGAAGAGATCGTCCTTGCCGGAAAAGTAGGCATAGATATTGCCTACAGTAATCCCCGCTTGCTGGGCGATGTTGCGCATAGATGCTCGGCGGTAACCTGCCACAAGGAATTCATCGATGGCAGAATCAAGTATTTTCTTGCGGACTTTTGGTTTCGGCATTTGCATAATAAAACACCCGTTCATTATTTGATACTTATATTATGCCCCCTGAGCATGGTAAATGTCAATATTAAACACTAATTTTTTTTTGAACAATAAACCCGGGTAGGGCAAAGGGTTGTTTTCCCGATTTGGTACTCAAAAATATCTGACCTCTTGGTCAGGAGAATCAAATACGTACGAATGTGATATTATTAAATTAGGGTTATTTATTGGATTGATGATAGAGTGACACTCTCTATGCTGAGGATATTAGCCTGAAAATCGCAGAAGGAGTAAGGAAATGATCAGATTAGGTGAAATGCAAACACTTGAGGTTGTCAGGAAATCTCCGACAGGTGTGCAACTAAGTTCTCGGGATAATCCGGCAGAGGAAGTTTTGCTGCCAAAAAGTCTGATGTCATCTGGGCTCAAAGAAGCAGATGAAATAGAGGTCTTTGTGTACAGGGATTCAGAGGGCAGGCTCACAGCCACGACTCAGAGGCCAAAAATCACCCTGGACGAGGTTGCCTTCCTTAGGGTTAAAGAAGTTGCTGAGGTTGGGGCATTCCTGGATTGGGGGCTGCCAAAGGACTTGTTTTTGCCCTATCGGGAGCAAACTGCCCGGGTCCGGGAGGGCAAAGAATACCTGGTAGGGTTGTATGTTGACAACAGTGACCGCTTGTGTGCCACTATGCGCATATATGATTTTCTCAGAACTGATTCGGCATATAAAATGGATGAATGGGTTACAGGGATTATCTATGATATGGAAAATGATTTAGGGGCCTTGGTTGCAGTAGACCGGAAATTTAATGCCCTGATTCCCAAAAGTGAGCTGGTCGGCAGTTTCAATTATGGTGACATAGTAAAGGCAAGGGTGGCCAGGGTAAGAGAAGATGGAAAGCTGGACCTAAGCCTGAAGGAACGGCCTTTTATCCAGATAGACAGGGATGCAGGTTTAATAATGGCAAAGTTAAAAGAAAAGGGGGGTGTTCTTTACCTCAATGATAAAAGCACCCCAGAAGAAATATACACGCAACTAGGTATGAGCAAAGGTTCCTTTAAAAAGGCTGTGGGCAGACTATTAAAGGAAAAGTCGATTCGGTTTATCGAGCATGGTATTGAGCTCATTGATTAATTGGTTTGAGAGATGATTGTATTTACAGTTACCAAGCGCCAATTGGAACAGCAACTTCAAAAGTGTGGAGAATTGGGGGATGGGATCTATTTGGCGGGGTGCTGATTCCGACCTGTCCATACATCCCCATATAGATGAAGCTAAGGTGGCGGCGGAACATCAAAAAAGCGCCTGAGGGCGCTTTTTTCTTAGATTACCTGCTATTTAGTTCAATTATTTTCAGGATGACTGCCACGGCTTTTTTCATTGAGTCTATGGGAATATATTCAAATCTTCCATGAAAGTTATGGCCGCCGGTAAAGAGGTTGGGGCAGGGCAGTCCCATGAAGGATAGCCTTGCGCCGTCAGTGCCTCCCCGGATCGGGGCAATTTTAGGCGTGACCTCGGCTTCTTCCATGGCCTTTTTCGCCAGTTCGACAATCTCGATTACCGGCTCAATTTTCTCTTTCATATTGTAGTATGAGTCAGTTAACTGCAGCTCCACTGTATCGGGGCCGTACTTTATATTAAGGAAGTTGACGGCTTCCTGGATTACTTGCTTTTTCTGGGCGAAGAGTTCTTTGGAGTGATCCCTGATAATATAATGGAGTTCGGTCTCTTCAACATCGCCACGGATATCGGTCAGATGAATGAAACCTTCGTAATGCTCGGTATACTCCGGTCTTTCCGCCAGAGGCAGCAGGGAATTAAACTCCATGGCAATCAGCATCGAGTTGATCATGATATTTTTGGCGGTGCCCGGGTGCACGTTTCTTCCCCGAATGGTTAGTTTCGCACTAGCGGCATTAAAGTTTTCATATTCCAGTTCGCCAAGGGGGCCGCCGTCGACAGTATAAGCATAATCCGCGTTGAATTTTGCCACGTCAAAGAAATCTGCCCCGCGGCCAATCTCTTCATCAGGAGTGAAGGCCACTTTGATTTCTCCATGCTCTATTTCGGGATGAGCAGCTAAGTATTCCATGGCGGTGATGATTTCTGCAATCCCAGCCTTGTCATCTGCTCCCAGCAGCGTAGTCCCGTCGGTGACAATCAGGGTCTCTCCCGCATAGTCCAGCAAATCCGGGAAATCCTTGGGAGATAGGATTATATTCTTTTCTCGGTTGAGGAGGATATCACCGCCGCCATAGTTCTCGACCAAAGTTGGGCACACGTTTTCCCCGGAGGCATCGGGGCTGGTGTCCATATGGGCGATAAAACCGATGGTTTTCACTTCTCTGTCCAGATTTGAGGGCAGTGTTGCCATTACATAGCCCTTTGCGTCCATGGACACATCGGCCAGGCCGATTTCCCTCAGTTCCTTAACCAGTGTCTCGCCTAAAGCCAGCTGATTTTCTGTGCTGGGGCAGGTCTCCACTTCCTGAACCGATTGTGTATTAATCTGCACATACTTTAAAAACCGCTCAACAACCTTGTCCACGCTGATCACTCCTCTAATAATCCTTTAATCACATCCTCATTATAGCAGTAAAGAACCTGTGGGCAAAAATATATTAGCATGCTGAGTGTTCTGCCTTTTGAAGGGAATAAAGTTTAGTGCTAAAATGTAGTCAGAGCTCTTAGAATGGGGAGGAGTGCCTGTGAAAATTCTAGTCACTGGATTTGCGCCCTTTGGCGGCGAAAAGATCAATCCGGCCTATGAGGCGGTCAAGCTGCTGCCGAGTACAATTGCAGGCACGGCCATCATCAAGGCAGAATTGCCCACGGTTTTCCGTAAGGGCGCCCAGGTGTTGCAAGCTCTAATTAACGCTCATAACCCCGATGCAGTCCTCTGTATTGGCCAGGCAGGGGGCAGGCCGGTTATCTCGGTGGAAAGAGTGGCAATTAATTTACAGGATGCCCGGATTGCCGATAATGAGGGCAACTGCCCGAATGATGAAACTATCAGCGTCCAGGGCAAGACAGCTTATTTCAGCAACCTTCCCACCAAGGCCATTGTCCAGTTTTTGCGGGGGAACGGCGTTCCCGCGGCATTGTCCTACACTGCCGGCACTTATGTCTGCAATGATGTCCTGTACCATCTGCTTTACTGGATTGATACTCTTTATCCGCAAATGCAGGGAGGGTTTATTCATGTGCCCTATGACCCGGCGCAGGTTGTAAATCTCTCTCCACCGGCCCCGTCGATGCCCATTGCCGCCATTAGCGAGGGATTGCGGCTGGCTCTGATTGCGATTATCAATTCCTAGGGGGTTAGTTATTTAATTTAATCACGAGTTACAGCATGCTACGAAAAAATCTATGCAGGAGGAAAAGCAATGGAAACACCTTTTGGCGTGTCCAACTATGAAATTGATTACCCTTTGTTCTTAAAATTTTTCAGGTTTCATAACCAAAGAGGATTGCGCCGGTATGTTTTTATCCTGGCCTATATCTTAATCGCTGTGGGAATCTTGTCCGGATCAATCTATTTTTTGACTGTTGGTTTCAATGAAAGTATGCTGCGTTTAATGGGTATTCTCATCCTGGGCTTATTGCTGCTACTGTATCTCAACTGGGTTTATCCCAGGATATTATACAAATACGCTCGGAATATGTACGAAGTGCCTTTGACCCTGCAGCTCTTTACTGACTATGTCCAGCTTGATGCCAAAGGGGCAAAATACTCCGGCAAATCCGAGACCAAGTACGAGGCTCTGGACAGCGCTTTTGAGACAGATGACATGTTCTTTATGTACCTGACTAAGCGTCAGGCCTACCTTCTTGCCAAGGATACCATTTCCCCTGAGGTTGCTATGAGGTTGCGCTCGATTCTGCAGGCGAAGCTGGGGGCAAAGTATAAGTGCCTGAGCCGAGATTTTTCCGGAAAGAACCGAAAACGGCAGAACATTTAAGTGTCAAGAGAAATGCCGGCACCAGGCCGGCGTTTTTTTATCCTCAAAAACGGCGAGTCGGATAAAGGAGGTTATATTATAATGGGAGTAACTTCCGGAAGAAAATAGGCGGTGATGGAATGCAATATTTCCTGTTCATTCAGGCGGTTATTTCCTATGTGGAAAACAGGCTGAAAACCCATGTGGACAGTTCAGAATTAGAAAAGATCACTGGATTTTCTTTACCCCATACCCGGGCAGTGTTCGCGCAAACCACTGGCATTAGTCTGGCCAAGTATGTTCTGTCCAGGAAAATTGCCAACGCGGCTTTTGAAATTGCCCATACCCCACGAAATATCCTGGATATTGCCCTGGATTACGGCTTTGACAATTATGATACTTTTACCCGGGCCTTTAAGCGGGTAACCGGGTCTGCGCCCAGAAACTTCCGCAAAGAAAGCCGCGGGGTAGGCAGAATCAAGCTTTCTGCCGGAACATACGGTCCGGGGATCAGCGGCACTGACTCAATCCCAAAGGAGGTATTGAATATGAAAATTGTAAAAAACGATTATAGCTGCATATTGCACGGCGTGCCTAAGGTAGAATACAAATCGGGAGAATGCACTCCCTTTCCTGCCTGTCTCAAGGCCTGCCTCAACTACCTGGGGCAGGATATCAGCTACGCATATCTCATGGCGGTTTCCGGGGCGGCTTTTCGGCTCAGGTGGAATACTGCCTGCTGGGACGGCGGCAACGTAGACCTGCTTCGGATTTATGATAATCCCTTGGAGGCCTTTGAACGTTCCTTTATTGCTGCAGGCCGCTCTTACCGAATCTTAAACAGGACCCCCCAGGTAAGCAAAGCTGACTTCATCAACTTGATTCGAACAGAAATAGATCAGGGCCGTCCTGTGATCGCCCTGGGTATTATCGGGCCCCCGGAGGCCTGTATCATCACCGGTTACCGCAAGGACGGAGAGATTCTGCTGGGGTGGAACTTCTTCCAGGATAATCCTGAGTTTGCCAAGGGTGTCACTATTGATCAAACCGGGTATTTTGCTTGTGCCAACTGGTGGGGAAATCCCAATACCCTTGCTGTCATGTCTGTAAGCGAAGAAAAAGGAACCAAGGCTGGGACCAAGGAAGTGCTGGAAAACGCAATTGCGGTGATGACAAGGGAGCAAATCGGCGATTATGCCGGCGGTCAGAAAGCTTATGCCGAATGGGCGAAGGCCTTGTCTGAGGACAGTCAATTTCCGGAAAATGCGGTTTTGCCCCTGCTTTTTGAACGCCTGATGTGTCAGGGGGATGCCATGGACATGATCTCGGAAGGCCGTTATTATGGGGCAAGGTACATGGAATCGGCTGCTGAAGAGGATGAACGGATCAGCGCTGAATGTTTTAGGGCAGCGAAACTTTTCAAAGATGAGGCAGCTGTCGCCGAAAAAATGAGCGAAGTTCTGGGCAGCTGGCAGCGGGGTGAAGACCAGGCCAGGGCCTTGGCCTGCCCTTCGGTCCGGGCGGAGCTGGTCAAGCTGATCGGCAAAGCAAAAGAGCTTGATGCCGAGGCCTGCAGATTTCTGTCCCAGATAGTGGTGAAACTATAATTTAAACACCGGCCTGGGCCGGTGTTTTTATATGCAATCATAAAGTTTAGTACCCCACAAGTGTTGCCAACAGCTGGGATAATTCCGGGATGCCAAAGCAGAGGTAATCTGCCTCTGTTTTGATATCCCTTTTCCTGCCGTGGACAATTTTCGCGCTCTTGAGGCCTGCGCCCTTTGCCCCTTGGATGTCATGTTTTTCCGAATCGCCTACAAAGAGGCACTGGCCGGGCAGCAGGCCGTGCTTTTCCACAAGGAGTAAAAATATTTCAGGAGCGGGTTTGTAAAAACCTGTTTCAGCGGAGATGACAATGTCGGCGAAATATTTGCCTAACCCTGAGCCCTCAATCCGCAATTTCTGCTCTTCTATCAGATAGGAGTTAGAGATCAATCCCAGCTTGACGGTCTTGCTCAGGCTTGCTAGCAATTCTTCTGCTCCCGGAAAAACAAAATGGCTCTTGAGGAAGCAGGCCAAATAGGTTTCAAGGTATTTCGAATGCCAGGGCAGGCCGAAATCCTTGATGGTATTGGCCAGACGATAATAGTGCATTTCCAGGGGGTTGATTTCACCCTGTTCCCAAAGGGAATGAAAAGCCATAATATGTGCCACTGCCTTGTTCACAAATTCCTGGCAATCCACTGCAAGAGGCAGGGACTCAGCCAGTGTGGACAGGGCCAGGGTATCGGCCTGGACGTAATCTACCAGGGTGTTATCATAATCGAAAAAGACCGCCCTGATGCCGTGCATAGAAGAGCCCCCTTAATGGGGGACTAAAAGGAACCTCCCCCTCTGGCTCAATAGTTCTTCTCTTTTGTGCCAATCTCCTGCTTGGGATATAATAGATATGTACAGTGGGAAATGGGAGGTAATACAATTGAAATACGAGACACTGTCCTTTGCTTCGGGAGTATTGCGCTTGCTGGACCAGCGCCTGCTTCCTAATGAAGTTAAGTATTTTGAGGCCAAGAATTACAAGGATGTAGAATCAGCTATTGCAGATATGGTGGTGCGGGGGGCGCCGGCGATTGGGGCGGTGGCGGCTTTTGGGGTTTATCTTGCCGCATTGGAGTTTGAGAACTTGCCCCGGGAAGAATTTCTGGCCAAGCTCAGGGAAGCCTGCCGAGTGCTGGAGGCCACAAGGCCTACTGCTGTCAATCTGTCCTGGGCAATCAGGCGCATGGAGAAATTGGTTGAGGGCATGAAACAAGAGCCGGTAAGCGCCATTGTGGATGCTTTGCTGGCTGAGGCCGAGAAAATCGCCAAGGAAGATGTAGAGACCAACAAGGCAATTTCCCGCCATGGCAACGAAGTTGTGTCGCCGGGATCCACCATTCTCACCCATTGCAATACTGGCGCTTTGGCCACAGTGGGCTGGGGGACCGCTCTTGGCGTCATCCGCGAGGCTCATAATGCCGGCAAGGATATTAAGGTTTACGTGGATGAGACCAGGCCCAGGCTGCAGGGGGCTAACCTTACCGCCTTTGAACTGGTGCAGGCGGGTATTCCTGCCACCCTGATTGCCGACAGTGTTGCCGCCACCCTCATTCGAGATGATAAGATTGACCTGATTTTGGTGGGGGCAGACCGCATTGCCGCAAACGGCGATACCGCCAACAAGATTGGAACCTTTATGCTCTCTGAGCTGGCTGGACGTTTTGGGGTCCCCTTCTACGTAGTGGCGCCGCTCTCCTCCATTGACTTGTCTATTCCCGACGGCAGTTTCATCAAGATTGAGGAACGTCCTGCCGAGGAAGTGACTCATATCCGAGGGGTGCGGATTGCGCCTGAGGGAATTAATGTCTATAATCCCGCCTTTGATGTGACGCCCCATGGCAATATCAACGGGATTATTACCGAGCGGGGCATTATCAGGCCTCATTACGCAAAAAATATCGGCGAATTGCTGGAGTAACACTCTGGCGTTATTGAGTGCAAACAGAAGGATGGTGGAAGATGCAATTTATTTCTCAGCGCCAGCAGGTTGTCGAGGCCGGCCGCCAGATGGCCAGGGCCGCCCTGGCCGTCGGCACCTGGGGCAATCTCAGCTGCAGGCTGCCCAATAATCTCATGGCCATTACCCCTAGCGGCATAGATTATGAGGAACTGCAGCCTCAGGACATTGTCATCATGGATTTGGCGGGCAACTGCATAGAGGGAAGGCGCAAACCTTCCACTGAACAACCTCTACACAGGGCGATATATGCCGCCCGGGAGGATATTAGCGCCATAGTACATACCCACAGCGTCTATGCTTCCGCCATGGCCGCAGCTCGCAAGCCCATCCCCGGCGCCATTGACGACCTGGTCCAGATTGTGGGGGGGGATGTGCGGGTGGCAAAATATGCCCTGCCCGGCAGTCCCGAGCTGGGCCGGTATGCCCTGGAGGCTCTGGCCGACCGCAATGGAGTGCTTTTGGCCAATCACGGAGCTTTAGGGGCGGCCGCCGACTTGAAGCAGGCCTTGATTATCTGTCAAATTATCGAGAAGAGCGCACAGATTATTATTGCTGCTCAGGCAGTGGGGGGGGCAGTGCCATTGCTCCAGGAGGACATTGATTGTATGCGCAATTTCTTTTTACATAAGTATGGCCAGCGCTAGGGAGGAATAGTGTATGGAATCTATTTTATTAAAAGGCCCCTGGGTGGCAGGGGCTGGGATTGCAGATGTGGGGGTCCGGGATGGGAAAATCGTCCTGGTGGGAACCGCGGTTGCTGAAGACTGTTATGACCGGGTCATCCCGGCGGCGGATTGCGCCCTTATCCCCGGCCTGGTCAACTGCCACGGCCATGCGGCTATGACCCTGTTTCGGGGAATTGCCGATGATTTGCCCCTGATGCCATGGTTGGAAGAGAGAATCTGGCCTCTTGAGGCAAGACTCACCGCCGATTGCGTCTACTGGGGCAGCATGCTGGCCATAGCCGAGATGATTCGGGGGGGCACAACCACCTTCACCGATATGTACTTCTTTGAGGAGCAAACTGCCCGGGCTGCTGCGGAAACGGGAATCCGAGCCGTTCTCTCTCGGGGATTAGCTGCCGGCCCCAATTTTTCCAAGGCCCTGGCTGAGAGCCGGCAGCTGGCAGAGGATTGGCATGGAGCTGCCGGCGGACGCATAACAATTCAACTTGGGCCCCATGCTCTGTACACTTGTCCTCCGGCCACGCTGGCGCCTGTGCTGGACCTGGCGGCAGAGCTGGGGCTCGCCTTGCAGATACACCTGGCAGAGACAAGGGGAGAGGTAGAGGAATCCTTGACCCGCTATGGCAAGAGCCCGGTGGCGGTCCTGGAGGAGGCGGGCTTTTTCCAGCTTCCCGTGTTGGCTGCTCACGGTGTGCATATCAGCCAGGAGGATATTGGCATCTTGGCCCGCCGAGATGTGAGGGTAAGCCATAATCCCGCCAGCAACTTAAAACTGGGAAGCGGCATCGCCCCTGTTCCCGACCTGCTCAGCCAAGGGGTTACTGTGGGCCTGGGCACTGATGGCGCCGCCAGCAACAATAATCTGGACATGCTGCTGGAATTGCGCCTGGCCGCTCTCATTCACAAGGGCATACATAATGATCCTACCCTGGTGCCGGCCGCAGCTGCCCTGGAGATGGCGACATCCATGGGGGCAAGGGCCTTGTTCCTGGAGGATGTTGGTTCAATCCGGGAAGGGATGAAGGCCGACCTCATCCTCGTTGATCTCAATAAAGCTCATTTTTCCCCGCGCCATAATCCAGAGGCGGCAATTGCCTATGCCGCCCATGCCAGTGATGTTGCTCTGGTGATGGCAGACGGACAGATTCTGCTGGAAGGCGGCAGACTGACGACTATCGACGAAGAGCGCGTCATATTTGAGGCCCAGCGCTGCATCCGGGCCATTAAGGGGTAAAACTATGAAAGACAAGCATTTTGAGACTATGGCCATCCATGCCGGGGGAGAAGAAAAGAAGCCAGACAATGCTCTCAATGATCCCATCTTCATGACTTCCGCCTTTACCTTTGACAGCCTGGAAAAAGCCGATGCTGCCTTCGCCTTTGAGACCAGGGACTATGTCTACACCAGGGGCAACAACCCCACCCTTCGGGTGCTGGAAGAGCGCATGGCAGCCCTGGAGGGAGGCCAGGGGGCGGTGGCCTTTGCCTCGGGTATGGCCGCAATCAGCTCTGTCCTCCTTTCACTGCTAAAGCCAGGGGATGAGATTGTCGCTCATCCCATGCTCTACGGTTCCACTCAGAACTTTGTCAAAAACATATTGCCCCGGTACGGCATCAGCTCCCGGCTGCTGAATCTTGCTGATGTTTCTTCCCTGGCCAGTGCGCTCAGCGACCGGACTAAGGTCATTTATTTTGAAACTCCCGTCAATCCCAGTCTAGAGATTATCGACATTCGGGCTATTTGCCAAATCGCCGGGACCAGGGGGATTAAGGTAGTGGTGGACAATACCTTCGCCACCCCCTACTTCCAGCGTCCCCTGAGCTTGGGGGCCGATGTAGTGGTCCACAGCGCCACCAAGTATATCAGCGGCCACGGGGATGTCATCGCCGGCATTGCTGTGGCCAGGGACGGGGACTATGTTCAGGAACTGAAATTCGGGTACATGTGTGAGTTCGGCGGCGTCATGAGTCCCTTTACCGCCTGGCTGCTGCTGCGGGGGCTAAAGACCCTGGCTTTGCGCATGCGAGAGCATGAACAGAATGCCTTGGCTGTAGCCCGTTATCTTAATGACCATCCCAGGGTAAAGAAGGTCTATTACCCTGGCTTGCCGGAGTTCCCCGGACATGGTTTGGCTGCGGCCCAAATGCGCGGATTTGGGGCCATGGTCAGTTTTGAAGTGGACGGAAGTCTTGCCCAGTCCAAACAGCTGGTAAACAGCCTCAAGCTGTTTAAACTGGCGGTCAGTCTGGGGGATTGCGAAAGCTTGGTCCAGCATCCCTTTGCCATGACCCACAGGGACTATACCCCGGCAGAGGTCCAGGAGGCGGGCCTTAGTCCCGGCTTAGTCCGCCTGTCCATCGGATTGGAGCATAAAGAGGACCTGGTTGCCGACCTGGAGCTGGCACTGGCTGAATTAAACTGAAGAAACAACAAGGGTGTCTGTGAAAGGCGCCCTTGTTAATTTATATAAGTTTTCACGGCAAATAAAGCAAAATACAAATAAGAACAGAGCAATATCTGTAAAGCTATTATCCCCATTGAGGAATAGTATGAATATGAAATTTATCTTAGGGGGTAAACACATGAAACGTTGGCTTGCACTTTTGCTTGTTGTGCTAATGGTCTTTTCTCTGACTGCCTGCGGCGGCGGCAAAGACGATGATACTAAAACTCCTGGCGGCAACACTGAGGATCCAGGGGGAACTGAGGATCCAGGGGGAACTGAGGATCCAGGAGGAACTGAGGATCCAGGGGATAATTCCCTGGAGGGCGAATTTTATATTCTAGAGGACCAGATGGGCGTGTTCAACCTTTTTAAAGAGTTAAGCTTCTCTTACAAGGCATTAACTGAAGGCGAAGAAGAGGCCTATACTTATTCTCACCAATACTTGGATTCAGAAGTAGTTGATTATGTTATGGAAGAAGAAAGCCACTCTGATAATGCTAAGCATTTCCAGATAAAAATTGCCGAAGACGGAGCTGAAAATGTTTTTGAAGCCTGGGTGAATGACGCAGGAACGATTGTTAAAGCTGGGAATGAAGAGGGCTACGCCACTGGTGATATGGCAGCCTTATCTGCTTTCGGGTTTATTTTCCATCTGATTCCATTTTATGTCTATAATGAAGTTTATACAGAAGTCTTTACCGCGGAGGGCGGTTTCGCCAAATCCGGCTGGGATGTAAAAGAACATTCCACAGGCAGCAAAGACTTTGGGTCAGGGAATGTAAGAGTTGAGAAGTATAAATTCGCCTGGTCTTGGACTAAGGATATTATCGACTGGGAAGTTGCTGAAATTAATGGCCGCTATATTTTCACTCATTGGAAAATGATCGAAGAAGAAGGCGATACAATGGAATTGTTCATCAACAAGATTATTCCCTTCTAATTAAATCCGGCCTGACGGCCGGATTTTTTTTGATTTTGCAGGAAAAAACGAGATGCCAGTGGAAAAGATACATGTTAGGAAATACTGTTGACAGGAGAGGGTTGGATTTGGCTAAGAAGGCAATCGCATTAATTGCTCATGACAGCTGCAAAGACGATCTCGTAGACTGGTGTCTGTCCAACCGGGAGCAGCTGTCCCGTTACAGCCTGTGGGCCACTGGCACTACCGGCTCGGTTGTTGCCGCCAAGACCGGACTGGATATTCACAGGGTTCTCAGCGGTCCCTTAGGGGGGGACCTGCAGATCGGCAGCAAAATTGTCGGCGGAGAGATAGACATCCTCATCTTTTTTTGGGACCCGCTGAGTTCCCAGCCCCATGACCCGGATATTAAGGCACTGCTGCGGGTGGCGGCATTAAAAAATATTCCCGTCGCCACCAATCAGGCTACCGCCGACTTTCTAATTTCCTCGCCCTTGCTGGATGGTGAATAGGCGCAGCTTTTAGTATAATAATGAAAGTCTGCTTGGCAGGAAATTTGCCTGCCGGCAGAGAATAGCATAATTATCACAACGGCAACATTTTCTAATGTACTTCCCAAAGGGGGATTTCTGATGGATCTGCTGAGGCAGGAACTGAAGGACTACATGGACAGCGAAGATCGCTTGTTGGTTTGGCCCTGTGGGAGAAGGTACAGGGATCTCGCCTTGGAGTACATAGCTTCTAAGTTTGAAACTGGCAGAAGTTATACTCTCCAAGAGGTTAATGCTATAATTAACAGGTTCCATAGCTTCGATCAGGCTGCCATGCTCCGCTCTGAGCTTTTTGAGAACGGTCTGCTGGACTGCACTTCCGATGGCTCGGAATACTGGAAAGTGGGGCCGTAGTTGGAAAACAGCCAAATGGAACTAACCATTGGCTGATTTTTTTATGAACTAAATTGACTGCTGGTGCTTCTTATTTATAACACAGGGAGTGATACTGTGGATTCTTTAAAAAGGGTGGCGCGGGCCAAGGCAGGAGACAAGCAAGCCCTTCTGGACCTGGTCCTGGCCAGGGAACGGGAATTTTACGGGCTGAGCTATGTCTATATGCGCAATGAGCAGGACGCTGCCGATGCCCTCCAGGATATGATCGTCATCTTGTATACCCGCATTCATACCCTCAAGAAAGATGAGTCCTTTTATTCTTGGGCTAATCAAATTCTCGTCCGCTGCTGCCTGACAAAACTGCGCCGCAACAAGCGGTGGCAGCTAATCCCTGAAGGATATGAAGAAGCCACAGAGCATTCCGGCGAAGCGGGTTTGGACCTCTTAAACGCAGTGCACAAACTGCCTGGGGCCCAGCGGGATGTAATTCTGCTCTTCTATTATAGCGACAAGACCTTTGAGGAAATCAGCGAGATTCAGTCCTGTCCGGTGGGGACGGTCAAATCCCGTCTGCATCAGGGCTTGAAAAAACTAAAGGGGTGGTTGGGTGATGGATATCGAGAAAAGACTTAGTGATGATGCCAAGAGAATAGCTGATATTCAACCGCCGGCAAATTTGCGCAGCCGCCTTTGCGCCAGCCTGGAGGGAGTGAAGGTACTAACGGGTCATGTTGCTCATCGCTGGCTTAAGCCTGCCATGGCAGTGCTGACTGCTGCCATGCTGACGGTGGCCTTGCTTCCCGGAAGGGGTCCCACCCCCGTCTTAGATCTCCCCAGTGGTGCCGATGCCAGTCCCGAAACAGCCTTAACAGAAGATTATCGCGGGGTTGATGATGCCGGAGTCGCCAAGAATACTGCTGCCAGTCAAGGCAATGAGGAGGCCAATGGGGTTGTTTTGGCAGCCCCCCTGGAGAATCCTCCTTGGGAACGGGTGGGCGCCTTCTCAGGCCTGGCAGCGCTGACGGGTGCTCTCTGGTTCTATGAGTTTGGGCGCCGGCGGCAGCTGGCTCTGGCCCTGATTGTTCCGACGCTGGTTTTGATTCTTGGCAATCTCTGGCTGTTGCGAAATTTAATATTTTAAGAAAAATCCTCTGCCCGCCGGCAGAGGATAATTTAGTTTCTGTGCTGTTTGATGATGTTGCGGATTCGGTCGGTGCCCATCTGGGCCACGAAGCCGCCGATGCGGGGGCCGCTGGCCTTGCCCAGCATAACCCGATAGAGGAGCTGGAAAAAATCCTTAGGGGAAATGCCGTTCTCCCTGGCAATGGCATAGGTGCCGGTTTGCAGGGCTTCGGCCTCGGTCTCCCGGCTGATAAGGTCCAGGAACAAATCCAGCAGTCTGTTTTCCTCCGGGCTGAGAGTGGGAAAACTGCGCTGAGGCAGGATAAAATCAGTATAGTAATTGATGGCGGGGGTAAGGAGCTCTTCTACGTAATCCCAATTCTTCGCTATTCCCGGGCCGTAGACATCGATGATGAATTCTTTTAAAATCGGGATATCCGTTACCCCTACTGCCGAAACGATGTTGATGAGGTCGGAATAGACTATTGGCACTTGGGGACGGCTGCCGGCAAAGTAAATGTACTTGTACTCGGGATCTTCCGGGGTCATTTTGAGCACTTCATCCATGTACTGAACGACGGTTTCGCTGGATAATTTCTTTTGTTGCCGGGGATTTTTGAACATCAGGTAGTTGAGGGATTCAGGGGTGCCCCAGCGGGTAAAGTTTTCCACCGTCAGGCCCTTGCCCACAGATTTGGAAATCTTGCGGCCGGACTCATCCAGGAACATTTCATAGAACATGTCCACTGGGGGATGTCCTCCCAAAATCTTGGTGATTTGTTTGGAGAGTTTGGCGGACTCAATCAAATCCTTGCCGTACATTTCATAGTTGATGCCAAAGACTGCCCAGCGGGAGCCCCAGTCTACCTTCCAGCCAAACTTGCTGCGGCCGTCGCCGACAGGCTGGCTGCCGTGATGGCCGCAGCCTTCTGCGCCTTTGAGCTCTTCGCTGCAGTTGTACTCCACTGTTGCCTTTTCAGCATCATAGCCGAGAACCTTTGTCGTGTTCACCCGCCCGCAGTTTTCGCACACCGGCATGATTGGAAACCAGTCTTCCCGGTTTTCCGGGCGCAGGGTGGGCAGGATGACATTGAGGATTTGCTCGTTGCGGGCCAGGGACAGCTGCATCACCTGATTATATGTGCCTTTTTTGTACTCTTCAGAGGAAGAGACAAATTTGTAGGGAATGCCGGTGTCATCCAGCATTGCCCGCAGTTCTTTATTCATATGGTCGGAATAACTGGCGCAGCAGCCGTAAGGATCGGGAATGGCTGAGACGGGCTTGCCCAGGTGCTCCTGGAGCCAGGGGGCGTCGATATTTACCGGAATCTTGCGCAGGCCGTCCATGTCATCGGAGAATACCACGACAACGGACTTTTTGCCCAGCTCGGCCAGGGCCATGGCGACAAAATGGGTGCGGACAACTTCGCCTACAGTGCCCATGTGGGGATGGCCGGAGGGTCCGAATCCCGTCTCCAGCAGGTATGTATCTGCCTTGGGAAAGCGCTGGACAATGCGCTGGGCTTCTTGTTGGGGCCATAATTTAGTCAATTGCGTTCGCCTCCATTTGTAAAAGTTAACGATTTAGATAACTGGTAAGAATTTTGCCGTAGTAGATAGTGTGGATTGCCTGATCTTGGTAGTAGTCTTGCTGGACTTCCTTGCTCAGAGTGCCCAGCTCCATAGGCTGAGCATAGACAATTGCGCATTCGTAATGGAGCGGGCATTCGGCGATAACCGGCGTGGAAATCACCTGTGCCGGCTGGGGGCTGAGCGTGCATGCTATAAATTTGTCTATATCCCGTCCGGATTTTGAGCCGCAAAAGGCAAGTTGGCTTTTCAGGCTGTCATTCAAGGGGATGCTGACGCTGAAACTGTCGTTATCCTTGAGCAGTTGGTAGGTATAGCGATTGTGGCGCACAAGGACAGTGAAGATTGGCAATCGCCATATATAGCCGATAGTCCCCCAGCCAATGGTCATGGTATTGAGCTTATCTCCTTGGCGGACGGTGAGGAACGCTCCTCCCTTTCGCAGCTGCTCCATGGCCTGGGGCGCATACTCGTCAAATCTTACTTGGGTGATCATCTCTCTGCCTCCTAAATAACTGGTTATTATATATGATACTCGAACGGGCTGTTACTTACAAGCTGATGCAATAAGGGCCCCTTTCTGGTAAGATAAGGTATATGGGAGGTGGCAAAATGCAGCCGACAAATATGGAATTAAATGAGCTGATTCAGTACATACAGAAAATGAAAAAACACAGGGGTTTCGATGGCACCAACATTGAGCAGGAAATGGTGCTCTTTACCGAAGAAGTGGGGGAATTGGCCCACGAGGTCTGGCGGGGGGTCAAAAATGGCGGGATTACCGAAGAAAACCGCCGGGATTTAGCCTATGAAGTAGTGGACTGTCTGATTTTTCTTCTCTCCATAGCCAATATGGCGGGAATAGATGATATCGAAAAGTATATGCGGGAAAAAGAGGCTATCAACACCCGGCGCTTTGATTAGAGAAATCTCTGAAATACCAACGCTTTTTTTTGGAGGGTGAGTGATGAAGAGATTCAAGATAATTGGCGCGGTAATTTTAGCAGCGGTTGTTGTGATTTTACTATTGCTGCCTGACACCGGCAGTATGGAAAAATACGAGGATATGTACCAGCGGGGCTTATATGACCAAGTGAGTCGCAGCCTCCAACGGGAACTGGAGCGCAAACCCCAGTGGCATGAAGCCAGAAAACTGCTGGTCAAGGCCGAACTTAAACAGAACAGGCTGGATTCCGCTGTCTTCCATCTGCTGGCCCTGGAGGGAGAAGATATCGATATCTCCAGTCTGACTTTGCTAGTGGATGATTGGCTCCTTTCTAATAAGCTGTCTCCAGCCCAGGCGAAGCAGGTTCTGGAACTCCTGAGCCAGCGGCTTGAAGCTAAAGCCACCTGCCCCGAGATTGTAGTATTATATTTGCAGTTGGTGGCAGAGTATCAAGATGCCAGCCATATCCCTGGGGCTCTAAAGCTGGTTATGGAAGCCCCGATTGAATTTGAGCCTGAGATGCCGAGCTTAATCTTTCAAGCCTTGGCCAGGCTGAATGAAGATGTTGATGCTCTTTGGGCCACCGGGATAATGCTGGATAATCTCACTGACAGCAGTATCCGGGATAGTTATATGCTGCATTGGCGGTATTGGGTATTGCATAGGGCCCCGCCGGCTGCCCTGGACTCCCTCAGGGAAAAGCATCCCGGGGATGCCTACCTGGCTATTAATCACGTCCATTTGCTGGAACCGGCAGCGGGACTGGCATTTCTCCGTAGATGGGAACAGCAATATGCCGTAGATGACAGCGCAGCTCCCTTTTATTCACAATTAAAACTGACGCTGTTACAAAACACCGACAGTCTGGATCAGGGGGATTTTGTTAATCTGGAACCCCAAGAGCTTATGAATCTTGCCTTGACCTGTACCGATCAGCCCGCAAAGTGCCAAGTCATCCTCGACTGGCTTGAGCAGCGCAACTATTACCCTGATATGGTGCAGGCAGCGCAGGCAGCATTAAAGGGGCCTCAGCCCTGCCTGCGCCTGCCCGGGTTTGTTGTCAGCATTTCCCCGGACGGGAAAAGAATAATAAGAGGAACCACCTCCGGCATCTATATCAACAATATTCAGGGCGGAGAAGCAGAATTTGTTTCTCAGGATTATTTTGGCGCTGTTGTGTTTTGGACACCTGATTCAAGTAAGTTTGTTTTGTACTATGAGTATAACGGGGATACGAAATGCTACAGCGCCGGGGAAGGTATATGCAGAGATCTTGATTTTGGCGGGCAGACTTATAAAGTGCTGGGCTGGCACGGTCCCAATACCCTTTGGATTCGGGAGATGACTGATATATATTGCGCCATTGGCCCTTATCTTGTGTATAATATCGAGACAGGAGAAATCTTGACCCCCGAGGAAGAACCTGTGCCCGTTTGGGCAGAATCCCTTTTTCCAGGACCGGAAGGCGCCCTTGCCTGGAGCGGGAAAAATAAATTCTGGATGCTCAAGGGAGAAAAGACTTTAGAATTGTCTGCGCCTGGAGATATACTGGGCTGGATTCCAGACGGCAGCGGCCTTATCTTCGATATACATGGGCAGATTCGTTTTTGGACCGGCGGCGAGTTGCTGTACACAGAAGCCAAGGGCAAGTTTCTGGGCTGGAGGAATGACAGGGTTTTTTACTGGACACCGGAGTCCCTGGAGTTCGATGTCTCGAAGCTCATGGGTTATGATTTGAAGACCGGAGAGATCATTGATTATCAGCTCCTGGGTAATTGGACGGCGGCTTCGGGAAAAATAATGGCGGCAGGGAAAAATAATTATCAGCTCCTAGACAGCTATGCCGGTAATGGTTTTGCCGAAAGCGCCAGCCTTATCTACTATCTGCCTTAAAAGTGATAGGAAAAATCTTTTTCTTCTGCAGGAATTTAAAGTGTTATAGCGAAGATAATAATTGATACTAATTTCACAACCATAGGGGGATCATTATGCAACTGGAGAAGTTAGAAGAGAAGCATATTAAGCAATTATTTCAATGTATCCTGTCTCTGAAGGATATAGATGAGTGCTATCGGTTCTTTGAAGATCTGTGCACTGTTAATGAGGTAAAGTCTCTTGCCCAACGGCTGGAAGTCGCGCGCATGCTCAGCGAAAAATCTACTTACCAAAGAATTGAAGAAGCTACCGGCGCCAGCACCGCTACTATCAGCCGGGTCAAACGCTGTCTGGAATACGGCGAAGGTGGCTATAAGGAAATTCTTCAGCGCATCTACAAAGAGTAAACTGTTCTGCCTTGCGGTCTCTGACAGCAAGGCAGATTTTTTCTAAGCGCCCGGGTCTAAAGCTGCCCGCCGAAAAATAGAATAGCACCGGGAGGTGTTTTCCGGTGCTATTTGGTATATTGCTCCTGGTTCTGGCTATCGCCATGGTAGTGCTCGGCGCCTGGCTGCGGATGGGCAATGTCAAGAAGAGACAGAGGCTGTCCCCGGAAGTGCAGGATACTTTTCTCTCCAAGGAGATAAAAAACGTAGTGGCAAATGCAGGGGGAATTTATATCAGTCTCAGCCTGGCTGCATCTTTTCTCAAGCTGGACATCAGCCAGCAATTTGCCCTGTTGGGCATTCAATTTGACGGCCTGGCGGCTCTTGCCTTGGTCCTTGCCATTCTCCAGCCCCTGGTCTGGCCCAGGGGCAGCTAAGCGCGCACCAGGCGGATAAAGGCTGCTTCCGGAGGGGATAAAAAGCGCAGGGGCAGCCCGGATATGCCCAAACCCCGATTGATGTAGAGGAGGGTGTTGTCTTCTTTGTAAAGGCCCTGAACCAAGGGGTCAAATAATTTGCCGCTGGCTGTTGTCGGCGCCCCCAGGAGGGGGATTTTTATTTGTCCGCCGTGGGTGTGGCCGCAAAGGATGAGAGGGATGCCTTCTGCTGCTGCCGCTGGGAGAATTCCCGGGGAATGGGACAGCAGCAAGGTGAATTTGGCGGGATCTGTGCCAGCCAGGGCTTTCTTTAGGTCAGTGTTAAATGAGCTCTGCGGATAATGCTTTGTCCAATTAGGATCGTCAACGCCGGCAATCTGCAAATCTGTCTCCCCTACAGCCTGCTGTTGCCAGGAGTTGTTCAGGATATTGACCCCCAGGGCTGTGAGATCAGCCGTCAGGAACCGGGCGCGGGGATAATCGTGATTGCCATAGACGAAATACACCGGTGATTTGAGGCCTGCCAGCAATTCGGCAATGGGAGCGAAATCATAGGGGACAGGACAGGAAAGGAGATCACCCGTCAGCGCCACCAGATTATAGTCGTATTGGTCAATAGCCGCCAACAGGCGCCTTTGTTCGGGGCCAAACCGGGCCTGGTGCAGATCGCTGAGGTGGAGAATGGTGAAGCCGTCGAGACCGGGATTCAGGCCGGGAATGGGGACATCCACCTTGCTTACCCGCAGCCAGCGGGGCTCCAGCCAGCGGGCGTAAATAAATGCCAGCAAGGCCAGCGGGATTAATGCATGGAACAAAGCAACTCCTCCTCTCCCTATTGCTTGCCATTTTTATTATTTTAACATGGGCCGGATGACTCTCCAAATCTTGCGCCTTGCTCCTATATCCCTTATTATTATTGTGAGGGGGAGAAATACATGACAAATTATGAAACAGAACTTAATCCGCAGCAACTGGAAGCGGTCCAGCACACCAACGGGCCGCTGCTGATAATAGCCGGGGCTGGCAGCGGCAAAACCAGGGTCCTTACATACCGCATCGCCCACCTGCTGGAGACGGTAGCTGCCCCCACAGAAATATTGGCAATTACCTTCACCAATAAAGCGGCCCGGGAAATGCGGGAACGAGTGGAATCTTTGGTAGGCAGCACCGCTGGCATGTGGATTTCCACCTTTCATTCCGCTTGTGTGCGCATGCTGCGCCGCAACGGCCAGCTGGTGAATTGCCTGCCCGGTTTCAGCATCTATGATGATCAGGATCAGCTGTTGGTTATCAGGGCTTGTCTCAAAGAGCTGGACCTGGACGATAAAAAATACCACCCTCGGGCGGTGCTTTCAGCTATCAGCAAAGCCAAAAACATGCTTCAGGGCCCGGAAGAGTTTGGCAGTGAGGCCAAGGAGCTCTATTCCCGCCGGGTGGCCGAAGTTTACAAGCTGTACGCCGCCAAGCTCCGGACCAATAACGCCCTGGACTTTGACGACTTGCTGGCTAAAGCTGTGGAACTGCTGGAAACCCAGCCCCAGGTCCTCAGCTATTACCAAAACCGCTTTAAATATATTCATGTAGACGAGTATCAGGATACAAACCATGCCCAATACCGCTGGGTCAACCTGCTGGCCCGGGCCCACCGCAATATCTGCGTGGTGGGAGATGACGACCAGTCAATCTACCTCTTTCGTGGGGCCGATGTAGGCAATATCCTGGATTTTGAAAAGGACTATCCCGAAGCGAAAGTAATCAAACTGGAGCAAAACTACCGCTCCACCGGCAATATTCTGGGGGCCGCCAATTCCGTCATTGCCAACAACAGCCGGCGCAAAGTCAAGGAACTGTGGACTGCCGCCGGCCAGGGGGAAAAGATCCAGGTTTATAATGCCGGGGATGAAAGGGATGAGGCTAATTTTATCGTCAGGGAGATCACTGGCGGTGCTAGGCCCCTTGGGGACTACGCCATCCTCTTTCGCACTCGGGCCCAGTCCCGGGCTCTGGAAGATGCATTTATAAAAGCAGGATTGCCCTACCAGCTCATTGGCGGGCTCCCTTTCTACGGGCGCAAGGAAATCAAAGACATGCTGGCCTATCTGAAAATCCTGGCCAACCCCTTGGACGGGGTCAGCCTGGCCAGAATCATCAATGAACCCCGGCGGGGCATTGGCGAACGCACTGTCAGCCGGCTGCTGGCCTATGCCGAGGATCGAGGCATGGCGCCCGTGGCCAGCCTGGCCGCTGCCGCCAAGGATATTGGCGGCAGGACCGGAACCTGTCTGGGTGAGTTCGCGCACATGCTGGCCGACCTGGACGGAATCGCCAGTGAATCTGCCGTCACTATTACTCTCCAAGAGATTATGCATAAGACCGGCTATGTGGCTGCTCTCAATGCCGAGGAAAGCATAGAGGCCCAAAGCAGATTGGAAAACCTCCAGGAACTGCTGACGGTAACGGAAGAATTCGACCGCCGGGTTGGGGGCGATTTGGGCCTCTTTCTGGAAGAGGTTTCCTTGGTGGCTGATGTGGACAGTATGGCGGCAGGGGCGGAAGGAGCAACCCTGATAACCCTGCACAGCGCCAAGGGATTGGAATTTCCCGCAGTCTTTATGGTGGGCATGGAGGAGGGGCTGTTTCCCCACTCCCGTTCCTTGGATTCGGAAGAAGAACTCAATGAGGAGCGGCGCCTTTGCTATGTGGGCATGACCCGAGCCAGGGAAGAACTCAGCCTGGTCTGGGCCCGGACCCGCCATATCTTCGGACGCCTGGAAGCCTGCAGGCCTTCCCGCTTTCTGCGAGAGATATCGGAGAAATACCTGGACTACTTAAATGGCAGTCCCAGTCAAATCAAAATGTGGGCGCCTATTAGCCAACCGCCAAAATCCGCCGCCGCCAAGGTCAAATATGTCGTGGGCATGGTGGTGGAACACAGCAAGTGGGGCCAGGGCAGGGTAATCGAAACCTCTGTCCTGGGTGATCAGCCAGTAATTCTTGTGGAATTCTCAGGGGGCGACCGCCGCCGCCTGATGGCCGACTTCGCCCCTCTGACTGTTGTGGAGGGGTAGTATGACGATCAAGGGTCTGAATCATATTACTTTTGCTGTGGCGGATATCGACAGGGCCACGGAGTTTTACACCCAGATCCTGGGGGCAAGGCTGTTGGTCAAGGGAGAAAAGGCAGTGTATATGGATTTGGCTGGGATTTGGCTGGCCCTGAATTTAGAGCCCGAGACCAAAGCTGCTGAAACTTACACTCACATAGCCTTTTCTGTGGCGGAGGGCGACCTCGATACCTACCGTCGGCGCTTGCAGGAAAGGGGAATTGAATTGCGTCCGGACAGAAGTCGCAACCCCCGGGAGGGCCAGTCCCTGTATTTCCGGGATCCCGGTGGTCACTTGTTGGAACTGCATACAAAAACCAGGACAGACAGGGTAGAATACTATCGAAGGACTAGGACGGATATGGATTTTTTCGATGGAGGGAAAGAGGATGAATAAGACTACTGCCCAAGAGCGCCTGTTTCAACTGCGCAAAGAAATTGAGAGGCATAGTTGGCTGTACCATGTCAAGGACAACCCGGAAATCAGCGACGCCCAGTACGATACCCTCATGCAGGAGCTGCTGAAGCTGGAAGCTGACCACCCCGACCTGGTGACTGAGGATTCTCCCTCCCAGCGGGTGGGGGGAGCGGTGCTGGAGGGCTTCGCCACAGTTGTTCACTCCAGCCCCATGCTCAGCCTGGACAACGCCTTTTCCCCCGGGGAACTTCGCGCCTTCGACCAGCGCCTGCGCCGCCTGCTGGACACCGACCCGGCCTATGTAGTGGAACTGAAGATTGACGGTCTGGCAGTTGCTGTGGAATATGAAGACGGAGTCTTTGTGCGAGGAGCCACCCGGGGAGACGGCCGGGTGGGGGAAGATATCACCGCCAATTTGCGCACCATCAAAGCCATGCCCCTGCGCCTTCCCCAGCCTGTCAGCATCAGGGTTCGGGGCGAGGCCTTTATGCCCCGGCAGGCCTTTGAGGCTCTCAACCAAACCCGGGAGGAACAGGGCCAGGCCCTGTTCGCCAACCCCCGCAACGCCGCCGCTGGTTCCCTGCGTCAGCTGGACCCCAAAATTGCCGCTTCCCGGCGCCTGGACCTGTTTGTCTATACCTTGGAAGAGGCCCGGGAGCATGGCCGCAGTCACTGGCAGGCTATGGATTGGCTGGAGAGCCTGGGCTTTAAAGTCAATCCTCTGCGCCGGCGTTTTGAAGATATTGAAGCTATTATCCAGTACATAGAAGACTGGCGGTTCAAGCGTCAGGAATTGCCCTATGCCACCGACGGCATGGTGATCAAGTTGGACAGCCTTGCACTCCAGGAAAAGGCGGGTTACACAGCCAAGAGTCCCCGTTGGGCCATTGCCTGGAAGTTTCCTGCCCAGCAGGGCCAGTCCCGGATTCTGGACATTACCCTCAATGTAGGCAGAACCGGGGCTATCACCCCCATTGCCGAGCTGGAGCCGGTTGTGCTGGCAGAAACCACAGTCAGTCGGGCCAGCCTGCACAATGAGGATTATATCCGGGACAAGGATATCCGCATCGGCGATCAGGTACTGGTGCAAAAGGCGGGAGACATCATTCCCGAGATTGTGGAATCCTTGAAAGATAAACGGGATGGCAGCGAAGAAATTTGGCAACCTCCCACCCATTGCCCCGCCTGCGGCAGCAACTCAGTCCGAGTCGAGGGGGAAGCCGTCCGCCGCTGCCCTAATCCCGGCTGCCCCGCTCAAATCCGGGAACGGGTAATTCACTATGCCAGCCGGGGGGCCATGGATATTGAGGGCCTGGGCCCGGCGGTAGTGGACGCCTTCTTCCGGGCTGGGCTCATCGAGAATGCAGCCGACCTCTATTCCCTGAAACCTGAAGATATTGAGGAACTGGAGCGGATGGGCAAAAAGTCCGCCGCCAACCTGGTGGCAGCCATAGACAAATCCAAGAGCCAGCCTTTGGAACACCTGCTCTTTGGCCTGGGCATCCGCTTTGTCGGGGCCAAGGCAGCCCGTCTGCTGGCGGAGAATTTTGGCAGCATCGATGCCCTGATGGCGGCCAGCCATGAGCAACTGACGACGGTGCCGGAAATCGGGGACACAATCGCCGCCAGTGTCGTCAGCGAACTAGCCGACCCAGACATGCAGAAGCTCATCCGCCGCCTGCAGGCGGCGGCAGTAAACACCACCCAGGAGGCGGCCAGGACCGGCGGTCCCCTGGAAGGCAAGACCTTTGTCCTTACCGGCACATTGGAAGGGCTGACCAGGACTGAAGCCCAAAAGCTCATCGAAGAGGGGGGGGGCAAAGTCACCAGCGCCGTCAGCGCCAATACCGACTACGTTGTCGCCGGAGAAAAAGCCGGCTCCAAACTGGACAAAGCCCAGGCCCTGGGCATCACCATCCTGGACAAAAACCAATTGCTGCAACTACGGGGACGGTCCTTTTCGTAGCGCTACGCCGGGGACGGTTCCAATTGTAGCGCGGGAGACCCTGCCCCTACAATCGGATTGGGTTAGAACGGTTTTCGCCTTCGGCCATGAAGGCAGGAATGGAGCTGCGGCTGTCGAATAATGAGAACAGAGGCTGAAAAAGCCGCACACCTGTCCCCCAGGTTTTGTGCGGCCTTTTGCCATAGCCTCAATCGGGAGTGAAACAAATGGATTTTCACGCCAGCATTCAACAGAATCCCGTAGTGGCTTCGGTCAGCGATCTGACCCGGATTACCGCTGCCATTCAGTCTCCCTGCGGTATAATTTTTCTTCTCAAAGGAGATATTTTTTCAATTCCTGATGCTGTCCGCCGCATTCATGAGGCCGGCAAGGTGGTATATATTCACTTTGACCTGGTGGAGGGATTTTCCCGGGAACAGGTCGCCCTGCGCTTTCTTAAGGAAAAGGCTCATCCCGACGGCATCATCACCACTCGGGTCAATTTAATTAAATTTGCTAAAGAACTCAATCTCAGCACCATCCAGCGGGTTTTTATGCTGGACTCCTTGTCGGTGGAGACGGCGATAAAATCCGTTAAATCCACCCGTCCCGATGCAATCGAGCTGCTGCCGGGCATCATTCCCCGGGTAGTGGCACGGGTATGTCACGAGACCCGGATACCGGTAATTGCCGGCGGACTCATTGAATCCAAAGAAGATATTATCGCGACGCTAAAGGCAGGAGCGGTGGGTATTTCTACCACCAAGGAAGAACTTTGGTATTTATAATTTTTTTCTGCATTAAGTGGGGATTTAATAAGCGGCATTAAGTATCAACATAAAAATTCTATGTGTCGAAAATTGATATTTTCTTCGACACATTTTTTATTGACTGAGGTGGAAAGATATGCTAAATTTTAAATGACAAAGGCGGCATCCAGTGCCAGCTGAATGCCGCCCAGTGTGAAACCAACGGTTCACATGAGCTTAGAACCTGATTTATTCTTAGCATACCCAAAATGCTTTGTCAATTTCCGTTGGAGAAAGGATGATGATAATGGCATTTTCGGATACAACAATTAAAGCAGCTTTCAGTCGCGCCGGCGGAAGATGTGAATGCAGTAGGAAAACTTGTGGGCATTTATTAAAGTGTGGAAAGCAGCTTAACTGGACTAATCGTGGAAAAGATTACGCCACTGGTGGCTGGGAAGCTCACCACATAACTGCCGTTTGCAGCGGGGGCAGCGATTCATTGTCTAATTGCCAAATCCTTTGCATGAACTGCCACAAGAGTACAAGAAGTTTTGGCAGGTAGCTCCCTAAGGGCGGGTCCCCCGCCCTTCTCTCCTTAAAAGTATAACGCCTAGGGCTGTGAGGTGATAATGTGTTTGATATAACTAAGCCGCACAACGATTTAATCCCCATTACTCACCTGATTATAGAGGACTCTAAAAGCCTTCAAAAGCTTGCGGAAGAGACAAGAGTCGCCATCGAAATTCTGAACTACGCTGTAAATTCCCTGCCGGAGCCAAGCCTTATTCTTGACACACTGGCGCTTCAGGAAGCAAAGGTTAGCAGCGACATCGAAAATATTGTAACTACCAATGATGACCTATACAAAGGAGTGGTATTTGGTGACTTCTCTGCAGAAGCAAAGGAAGTTGCCAACTACAAAACAGCGTTATTCATTGGCTACCGCCAATACCAAACAAAAAAGATTATATCCCTTGGAGATATTGAGGCCATTAACGACCCAGTTAATAAAAAGCGAAAAGGGATCCGTGCAAATTTGCCAAACTTCGAAGGCGATCTTACTCACATTGCCAACATTCGGGCTGATGGAACGGAGGAGATTATATATACCCCACCCCATGGGGAAGCATTGCTGAGAACATTGCTCATAGACATGCTAGATTTTATTTATAATGACGATGAATATACTCTACACCCGCTCATCAAAATTGCTTTGGCCCACTACCAGTTTGAATGTATCCATCCTTTTTATGATGGGAATGGCCGGACAGGGCGAATCCTGAATATCTTATTTCTATGTCAAAAGGGATATTTATCTTATCCGGTTTTGTACGCCAGTTCATTCATTATAAGGAATAAGAATGAGTACTATTCATTACTTCAGCAATGTAACGCCACTGGCGAATATGAATCGATTATTGACTACATGCTAAAATCTTTTAAGATAACAGCCCAACAAACCCTGAAAATAGTTGAAGCTATACAGGAAATGGTAATCCATTACTCTAGCGACGATTTCTTAAACACGTTAAAGGGCCAAAAATTGGAACTGGGGAAGGTAATAGCCCTTATCTTTAAAAAAGTATATGTCAGAATTGGCGATTTGAATATGGTTCATAGACAGACGGCGTCTACTTATTTAAAACAACTGGTAGACAAGGGGTTACTGGTTGAGGAAAAGGTTGGTAGGGAGAAATTGTATAAGAATGTAAAGCTCTTAGAATTGTTTGAGGGGGAGAAGCAAAAATGAATAATATCCAGATGTCCGCAGATATAAACGCCAAGGTTAACCTTGTTAAGAGCATTGCAAATAAAACCCGGGGGCCATACACTCCCGAGAAGTACGGTAGCGTTATTATTCCAATGGCGATAATTCGGCGCTTTGATTGCGTACTTGCAGACAAAAACGCGCAAATTTCTCAGGTTCTCCAAAAGCTAACCAAGCTAAGTATTGATGAGCTTCAGATGGAGCAGGCAATCAACACGGAATGTGGGGTCCCTTTTTATAATAAAAAGTGTGTCACCCTGGAAACCCTGGTTGGTGACAGCGATAATATTAACTCAAACTTTTTAGAATTCATTGGGGCGTACTCGCCAAGTATCCAAGCCATTTTAAAAGACTTGAAATTTAGAGAAGAAGTAGAGTTCATGATCAAAAAGGGAATTTTATTTGAGGTAATTAAGGCATTTTCCCAAGTAGATTTTCACCCGGATACCACAAGTCCCATGGCAATGGGGTACATTTTTGAAGAGATCATCCGCACTTATAAAGCAAATGCCGAAGCTGGTGATCACTATACGCCCCGGGAAGTAATTGAGCTTTGCGTTGAGTTGATGATGAGTGAAAACGTAGATGAACTAAACAAGGAAGGTAAAATCATCCGAGTCTATGATGGTTGCTGCGGCACTGGCGGCATGCTTACTACGCTAAAAAGAAAAATAAAAGCCGATGACCGGGTACGCCTCTATGGGCAGGATGTTAATCCGGAGGCCTATGCAGTATGTTGTGCCGAGATGTTGATGCTGGGCGAGGATGTCAGGAATATCCATGAAGGGAATACACTCAGCGATGATAAACTCAGAGGGGAGAAATTCGACCTTCTGATAACAAATCCCCCCTTCGGAGTGGAATGGAAGACAGATAAGGCGTTTATTGAAAAGGAGCTAAAACAACCTGATAATCGTTTCATTGCCGGGACCCCCAGGGTTAGCGACGGCCAGCTATTATTTCTTCAGAATTTGCTAGCCAAGGCCGAGGACGAAGCCCGAATCGCCATAATACTGAATGGGTCCCCTTTGTTTTCCGGCGATGCGGGTAGCGGTGAAAGCGAAATTCGCCGCTATGTTATTGAAAACAATCTATTGGAAGCGATAGTTGCTTTACCTGATCAGATGTTCTATAACACTGGTATTTACACCTATATTTGGATTCTTTCTAAAAAGAAAGATCCCCGCCGCGGAAATAAAATCCAGTTAATCGACGCAACGGGATTCTACACTGAACAAAAACCAAAGTCTCTTGGAAATAAACGCAAATATATAGACGATGACAATAGAAAAAAAATAGTAGATCTGTACAATGAGTTTCAGGAAAACGATCATAGCAAACTCTTCGACCGGGAGGATTTTGGCTATACCAAAGTTACTATAGAGCGCCCCCTTTATGACAAAAAAAGGAACAAGATTATTAAAAAGGGCGTTGTGCAAGTAGACACCACGAAACGGGATGTTGAAAATATTCCCTTAAAAAAGGATATCGAACAGTATTTACAGAATGAGGTATTACCCTATGTTCCGGATGCCTTTGCTGACCGCAGCAAGGATAAGATAGGCTATGAGATTGCCTTCAACCGCTATTTCTACAAATACGTTCCGCCCCGCAGCAGTGCGGAAATTAAGGCCGAGATTCTTGCCAACGAGAAGAGCGTAGCTGATGTCTTGAAGGTGGTGCTGCAAGATGACTAGGCCCATGAAAGATAGTGGTATTGAGTGGCTAGGAGAAATCCCGCAAGGATGGGTTATACAAAAGACTAAGTTTTTGTTTGAGGTTGTCAATGGCGCTACACCCAGAAGTGGGAATAGCGATTATTGGGAAGGTTGCATTCCATGGATGACCCCAGCAGATTTTATTACAGCCAGGAAATATATCACAGAACCCAGAAGATATATAACCGAAAAGGGACTAAATTCTTGCGGAACTAGGTTGGTTCCTAAGGGAAGTATTATTGTGTCAACCAGGGCCCCTATTGGCTCGATTGCTATGGCAGAATTTCAGCTTTGCACAAATCAAGGCTGTAAATCCTTGATAAAAAAAGAAGAAGTATATCCAGATTACTATTATTATTTCTTATCAGTGATGGACAGTGCATTGAATGCCCTGGGGGAGGGAACAACATTTGCTGAACTATCGAGCAGTAATTTTGGTAATTTTTATCTTCCAGTACCGACTATAAAGGAACAACAAGACATCTCAAATTACCTGGATTCAGTATGTGCTCAAATTGACAAGGTAATCACTTCCAAACAAAATTCTAACGAACTCCTTAAAGAACATCGGCAGAGCATTATCTATGAGGCAGTTACTAAAGGGCTCGGTAGAAATGCGCTGATGAAAGACAGTGGCATTGAGTGGATTGGTATGATCCCTCTGGAATGGGGATTAGAAAAGTTAAAGTTTAGCGCGGAAATTAATCCAAGAGCTGACATTGCGCTTAAGGATGAAGACGATGTCTCCTTTGTCCCCATGGATAACCTTAAATTTGGATTCCACACCACCACACTTGTCCCATACGAGAGAGTAAAAAAGGGATATGTTCCTTTTTCTGAAGGAGACATACTTATAGCCAAAGTGACACCGTGTTTCGAAAATGGCAACTTAGCCATTGCTTCAAATCTAAGAGATGGAGTCGGATTTGGCTCAACGGAAATCACGGTTATTAGAGCGGAAAATATACATGTAAGATACCTCTATTACTACTTTCAAAACCCCAAGTTTATAGAGCGCGGGACATATGATATGTATGGTGTTGCAGGATTAAAAAGGTTGCCAACTTCATTTTTTGCTAATACCTGTATCCCCACACCTACTTTGTGGGAGCAAAAAACCATTTCGGACTATCTTGATGATAAATGCGGAGAAATTGATCGGCTTATCCGGGCAAATAATTTAACCATTGAAAAACTCATTGAGTACCGGCAAGGTATTATCTTTGAGGCAGTTACGGGGAAAATGGAGGTACCGAGAAATTGCGGGGGGAGATAATTTTATGTCTAGTGGGTGGGGGTATTGGCTTTGTCGCAAGCATAGGAACTGTTATTGTAACCAACTGGCTTAATAAAATCGGTAAGGTGAGACTGTATACCAAGATGGTTTATTCCAGAAATCCTGGATGGAAATCTTGGGGCTTTTACCAGACAGATGGAGATATTATTTTTCAGATTCCCCTATGGCTTGAAATACAAAATACTTCTAAGCAAACCCGGGTAATACGTGATGTTAATATTGATTTAGTAAACCAGGGCAAGGTAATTACGAATATGAAGCAATGTAATGAAATTAAGCTAGGGGAAACCGTCGATTTTTATGGAACTGAAGGCACCTATTCATTTATTGCAGAACCGCTAAGCATTAAAAAATACCGATGTCAGTTTATGATAAGAAAAAGTGAGATTAAGGGTAGTTCTGAATTCAACGAAATACGACTGAGATATTATAATGAGCGTGACCAGGAGAAAAGTTATCACCTTCGATGTGTAACAGATTGTTGGAAACTAGGCGCCCTGGACCTCGATACCGGCTGGAAACTGTTACCTTGTAAGAGCGTCTGACAGGTCTGCTAAAGGAGTGATTGATTTGGCAGAAAAAGACCTTTGGGAAAATACATTTCGGGACGAGATCTTTCACCACTTGCTTAAGGCTGGGTATCAGGAGAGTGAAAGGGCGGGCTATATTTATAAGAATGCCTTGGACACCGACAAGCTGTTTGCTTTTTTGGAAGCTACCCAGGCCGAAGAATTAGAGAAGCTGAAGAGCGCTTATGGTTCTAGCTATAAGGAGCGCTTTATCAAGCTGCTCTGCGATAAGATCGATAACCGCGGGCTGCTTACGGCTTTAAATGAGTGGGTTGAGGATTATGCCAGTAGCACTAAATTCAGCCTTGTCTACTTTAAGACTGGGCTAAAATTCATGTCCGAAAACATATCTCTATACAATAAAAACATCTTTTCTGTCCAACGGGAATTTGCATATGAGGATAAAGCAGATAGCTTCCGAGTGGACCTGGCATTGTTTATCAACGGAATTCCCATCGTAATGATAGAATTAAAAAAACAGACTGCTGGACAGAAGGCAGGCTTTGAAGGAACTAAGCAATTTCGAGAGCGTCGCAACCCGGAAGAATTGATTTTCAAGTTTAACAAACGCACTCTGATTTATTTTGTCTTGGATGAGTTTTTGGCATTTGTTACAACCAAACTCGACGGCAAGATCACTAAATTCCTACCCTTTAACCAGGGTACCGAGGACGAAGGTGCAGGCAATCCTATTATTCAGGGACAACACTCCACCCACTATATCTGGGAAGATATCTTGCAGAAGGATATGCTTTTGCGCATCATCCGGGAGTTTATGTATATTGATGATGAAGGCACTATGATATTCCCCCGCTACCATCAACTTGATGCCGTTCTTAGGGTAGAGGAAGATATGCAGGAAGTTGGGGTTGGAGGCCGTTACCTAATCTGGCATAGTGCCGGCAGCGGCAAGACTAAGACCATTGCTTGGCTGGCCAAACGGCTGATTAACCGCAATGACTTCAACACGGTGATTATAATCAGTGACCGAACAGTTATTGACAGTCAGCTTGGCAATGAGGTAATAACCTTGGATGGGAAAAAAGGAGTTGTCCAGTGGATAGATACAACATCCCGGGAACTTCTCAAGATGCTCAATGACGGCGGGTATATCATTGTGACTACTCTGCAGAAGTTCCGTCCCATTCTCAGTGAAATAAGACAATACAAACACAGAAAATATGCGATTATCATTGATGAGGCCCATTCATCCACTGCCGGAAAGTCTATGTCCAAGGCTTCAGAAACCCTTACTGGAAAGTCGTTAAAGGACTCGATTTCTGTCGATGATGCCTATGACGAGGTCGAAGATAGCCAAAACCAAATCTTAAAGAATAGAGGGCTAATCCAGACCACAAGAAATGTCAGCTACTTTGCTTTTACGGCAACGCCAAAAAATGAAACTATGGAGCTTTTTGGCACCAGAACGGCCGCGGGTAAGAGTTATTTTCATAAATACTCCATGAAGCAGGCCATCGAGGAGGGGTTTATCTTGAACCCCCTAGCTTGCTATACCAAGTATAGGGACCAGTATGAGATTCGCAAAGCTAAAGATGACGATACCATGTATGAAAGCTCCAGCGCTCAGGCTGCTGTCCTAAACTATGTGACGACCTCTGGTGATGTCATTAAAGCAAAAACCGAGATAATACTAGACGATTTTATCAATCGGCGGATCGGTTGGTTAGGAGCCAAGGCAAAGGCCATGATAATTACGCCCTCCCGTAAGCACGCCGTGTGTTATAAACTGGCAGTAGATAAATATATTGCAAAAAAAGGCTACAGCTATAAATCTTGCGTTGCCTTTACTGGCACCATTGAAATTGATGGCGCTAAGTTTACCGAGGAAGGTATGAACAAGCAATTCAATGAAACGGATATCAAGGCACTAATTAAGAATAATGATGATGTCCGCATAATTATTGTCGCAGATAAATTGCAAGCAGGCTTTGATGAAAATAAACTATGTATTATGTATGTGGATAAGAAGCTTGGCAGTGCAGTAAAAGCGGTCCAAACTATTTCCCGCTTAAATCGCCCAGCGAAAAACAAGAAGATCTTTATAATGGACTTTGTTAATAATATCAACGACATTAAGGATTACTTTACGCAGTTCTATGGCGGGGAATTGTTTTTGCCCGCGGAAAATGAAACAGAACCAAATATATTGTTTGCAAAGAGGGACGCGCTTCTCGAATATTTTGTCTTCACCCTTTCTGATGCGGAAAAGGCTTACGCTCTTATTGAAGGCGGGGAGGGTAATTCAGCGGCGCTGACTGCGGAAATAGCTAGGGTTATGCCTAATTACTATAAGCTTGATGATAATAAGAGGGTACTATTTCGAGCGGAATGCAGGAAGTTTGTAAAGCTGTTTTATTACATCTCAACGGTGTATAACAACTGGAATGAAGACCTTAAGAAAGTTGCAGTATACTTGGATGTGCTTCAGAGGGTATTACACGAGAAACCTGGGGGTGCAAAAATAGACCCGAATGAACTGGTTGAATTAGTCAGCTTCTATACCGAAAAAGCCATCGACGAGGAGAATGTATTACTTTCTTCGGAAGATATCGCCTTGGCTAAAGTGTCCACTGAAGTAGCTCCTAAGGAGAAAAGCTATTCTTTTATAGACGAGATAATCGAAAAGTTTAACCTCAAGTACGCTAATGCAGGTCAAGAACTTAGAGGAATCGTTGAAAACCTTAGTGCAAACCCCGAGTTAATTGGGAACGTTCGGGACAGCAGCCCCAGCGCCTACCAGTCTGAGACAATAGATCGGATTTCCCAGATAATCGTCAGTGGAATACTGTCCAATGACCAGGAAAAGTCGTCATTTTACGCAGAACTTAGCAGCAATAAAGCTATAAAAAAACAGCTGGCCCACACGATAATCCGAAGGATAAAAGAAGAGTTGTTAGCAAGCTAATATTTCTTTGTATAGTGCCGGGAGGTTGTTAACTAATGTTAGTGCCAAAGTATCATGAGATGTATCGTCCATTCTTGGAAAGTTTGCATGACGAGAAACTCCATACCATCAAAGAAATAAAAGAGGTTGTCGCCGTAGCCATGTCTATTGATGCAGAGGCCCGTAAAGAGATGTTGCCTAGTGGGAAACAACGGGTATTTGACAATCGCATCGGTTGGACAAGGACCTACTTAAAGAAAGCAGGACTGATTGACAGTCCATCTCGAGGCGTTTTTTCTATAACCTCCGAGGGTATTAGACTTCTCCAAGAAAATCCGGTAATCATTAATGATGAACTACTTATGCGGTACGAGAGTTTCCGATTGTTTAAAACTCCATATGTAGAACGAAGAGAGGACACCATAACAAACCAAATGGAGGATACTCCCCAAGATATATTGGATGACGCCTATAAAGCAATAAATGCAAGTCTCGCGGATGAAATTCTTACCGAAATTATGAAACAATCTCCATCTTTTTTTGAGGAATTGGTTGTGACGCTCCTTGAAAAAATGGGATACGGGGGATCTCTGAAGGGTGCTGGAGAGGTAGTCGGGAAAAGTGGCGATGAGGGCATTGATGGTGTCATTAGGGAAGATAAGCTTGGGTTTAGCCTTATATATATACAGGCCAAGCGTTGGGATTTGGATAGGGTAATAGGCAGACCGGAAATCCAGAAATTCGTTGGCGCTCTTGCTGGGCAAGGGGCCCCAAAAGGATTGTTTATTACTACAGCACTGTTTTCAAAAGAAGCTATTTCCTACGCTCATAAACAGCATACGACGAAAGTGGTTTTAGCAGATGGCGAAATGCTGGCGAAACTAATGATAGAAAACAATCTTGGTGTATCAACGGAGATCACCTACGAGATCAAAAAAGTAGATACAGATTTTTTTAGCGATTGATTCTGTGAGTGGTTGGCTTGTCGCCTATCTTATACATAAGGGAGGGGTTGGCATGGAAAAGAAATTTGTCTTAGCGCTGGATCAGGGGACAACCAGTTCCCGGGCCATACTCTTTGACCATAGGGGCAGCATCGTTGCAGTGGCCCAAAAGGAATTTAAACAAATATACCCTAAGCCCGGCTGGGTGGAGCATGACGCCATTGAAATCTGGGCAACCCAGAGCGGCGTGGCCCAGGAGGCAATTGAAAGGGCGGACATCTCTCCCCGGGATCTTGCCGCCATCGGCATCACCAACCAGCGGGAAACTACCGTTGTCTGGGACAAGGTCAGCGGCCGTCCGATATACAACGCCATTGTCTGGCAGTGCCGGCGCACCGCCGATATCTGCGATGCCATCAAAACAGATGAAAAAATGGAACAGTATATCCGGGAAAATACCGGTTTGGTGGTGGACGCCTATTTTTCCGCCACCAAGATCAAATGGATTCTGGACAATGTGGAAGGGGCAAGGGCAAAGGCTGAGAAGGGAGATTTGCTCTTTGGCACCATTGACACCTGGCTGATCTGGAATCTGACTAAGGGCCAGGCCCATGTCACCGATTATTCCAACGCTTCCCGGACCATGCTCTTTAACATCAAGACTCTGGACTGGGACGAAAAAATCCTAGATCTATTGGCCATTCCCAGGGCGATGCTGCCTGAGGTGCGGCCCTCCAGTGAAATATACGGCTATACCGCCCCGGATACCTTCGGCGGCGCCAATATCCCCATTGCCGGCGCCGCAGGCGACCAGCAGGCAGCCCTTTTCGGCCAGACCTGCTTTCAGCCGGGGATGGCTAAGAATACTTACGGCACCGGCTGCTTTATGCTGATGAACACCGGTGAGAAAATAACCCCCTCGAACCACGGTCTCTTGACCACCATCGCCTGGGGGATAGATGGCAGGGTGGAATATGCTTTGGAAGGCAGTATCTTTGTGGCCGGTGCTGCCGTCCAGTGGCTGCGGGATGAGCTCAAGCTCATCCGGGATGCAGAGGATACTGAATACATGGCCGGCAAGGTCAAGGATTCCAACGGGGTCTATGTTGTTCCCGCCTTTGTCGGTCTGGGGGCCCCCTACTGGGATATGTACGCCCGGGGAGCAATTCTTGGCCTGACCCGGGGGGCAAAGGCCGAGCACATCATCCGGGCCACCCTGGAGTCCATTGCCTACCAGACCCGGGACGTGCTGGAGGCCATGGAGGAGGATTCGGGCATTGAACTGAAGGCCCTGAATGTTGATGGGGGCGCCGTGGCCAACAATTTTCTCATGCAGTTTCAGGCCGACATCCTCAATGTGCCGGTGGAGCGGCCGAAAATTACCGAGACCACTGCTCTGGGAGCGGCTTATCTGGCGGGGCTGGCAGTAGGGTATTGGTCCGGCAAGGAAGATATTGCCGACAACTGGATGGTGGACTGCAAATTTATGCCTTCTATGCCCTCGGAACAGCGGGACAGGTTGTACAAAGGCTGGGAAAAGGCCGTTAGCCGTTCCCGCCAGTGGGAAAACCAGTAAAGAAAGAAGCCGGCTAGCCGCCGGTTTTTTATGTAAACTTGATGGAAACCGAATCTGCCACCGGCCTGAACCCAATATCCATATAAATCTTGTTGGAGGTGGGGTTGGCTAAATCGGTATAGAGGCAGCAGAATTTGTAGTCTTCGGCTAACAACTGGCGGCAGAGGCTGGCTACACAGCTGGTGGCATAACCTCGTTTTCGGAACCTGGGCGGGGTAAAGACTAGGTTGAGGGCGATGCCGTTGAAAGTAGGGCGGGTTTTCTTGACCATGGAAACAGCCTCCTCGTCCTGCCAGAGAAAGAAGGCTTTGCCGGCGATGCTGCTTTCGGCTAATTGCCTTGCCTGCTCAGGGCTGATGTCTGTCAAAGCTTCACTGCAGAATTCTTGGATCCACTGGGCCAACAGATCCAGGTCGGTCCTGTCTGCCAGCCGCAGCCGGCCGGGGGACAGGGGCACTGGGCTGACAGAGTCCAGGCGGTAGATGCGCTGTTCCATTTCCACCTGGACGGGGAGGCGGGGTCTCCACAGGCGGGCAAAGAGTTCTGCTGGCTCCCTAGGGCCGATGACCCCAGAAAGGGGAAGATCCCGGCGGGCAAGGTAAGTTGCTGCCGCTGCAACCGCTGGCTGCAGGTATGGCCCTCCTCCGGCCAGGACTAGGCGGCCACTGGTCATAACCATGGCCAGGCGGATTTTAGAGTCCTCAGTGACAGCAGCCAGAAAAGACTCCTGAACAGGAGGGGCCGCGACCAGTCCCAGGATAATTCCCAGGGGCAGGCCATTGACAGCCTCTTCCTCCATGAGGAACTCTTTTACTTGACCGAGGAACTCATTGGGGCAGCTGTATTCCTGAGTTTTCAAAGCTCTCCCTCCAGTCTTTATATATTGTTACCATAATCTTACTATGCCTGCAAGGGAAATATAAGCTGCCCCTGGTTTGCGTCGCTGACGGAGGTTTAATGGTATAATCTTTTCAGTAAAGGCAAGACAAGTGGAGGCGTTCATAATGGGCATATCCCGGGAACAGGTGAGAAAAACAGGGGAACTGGCCAAGCTGTCTTTAGAAGAAGCTGAACTGAACAGGCTGGCAACCCAGCTTCAGGAATTTCTTGACTATGTCAATGTACTGGCGGCAATGCCCGCCGGAAGTACAATATTGGAAGTGGCGGACAGCGGGGTCAAGCTTTCGGAACGGGAACAGGTCTCCTGTCTCAGCCAGGCCCAGGTTGTAGCCCTGGCCCCCGATACTTGGCAGGGGATGGTGCGTGTGCCTAGGGAGATTGAATATGATTAAATTTGGCCTAATGAGTTTGCGTCGAATGGCAGAGCTCCTGCAGTCAGGTAAGCTCATGGCCCGGGAGCTCACCGAGCATTACTTGGACCGCAGTGAAAGTCTCCAGGGCAAGTTCAACGCTTATATAACCATTACCCGAGACAGGGCCTTAAAAACCGCCGACCAGGTGGATGAGCTGCGCCGGCAAGGCAGGGAGCTCAGCACCCTGGCCGGCATTCCCATGGCTCTGAAGGATAATATCTCTACCCAAGGGGTGGCCACCACTTGCGCTTCCAAAGTGTTGGCGGGATATATTCCCCCTTTTGATGCCACGGCAGTGAAAAAACTGGCGGACAGCCCCCTGCTGGGCAAAGCGAATATGGACGAGTTCGCCATGGGCTCCAGCAGTTTGACCTCTGCCTTTGGGCCTGTGGGCAACCCCTGGGACAGAAAACGGTCGCCAGGTGGATCCAGCGGCGGCTCGGCTGCGGTGGTGGCAGCTGGCTGCGCTCCTTTCAGCCTAGGGTCAGATACCGGGGGTTCTATCCGCCAGCCGGCGGCTTTTTGCGGGGTTACGGGCTTTAAACCCAGTTTCGGACGGGTGTCGCGCAAGGGCCTGTTGCCTCTGGCCTCCTCCCTGGATCAAATCGGGCCGATTGCCCGGTCTGTTGAGGACTGCGCTCTGGTGCTGCAAGCAATCTGCGGCCATGATCCCGGAGATTCCACTTCTGCCAGGCTGCCTGTTCCCGACTTTGCTGCCGCCCTCAGGGAGGATGTTTCTGACCTTGCCATCGGCCTGCCCGAAGAAATCTTGGACAATTGCCCTGACAGCCGCATCAGCGCAGCGGTGGAGGCGGCTGCCCGGGAGCTGGAGGGGGCAGGAGCAAAGATTAGCCGGGTTTCCATGCCCTATGAGCGGGAGACTCTGGCTGCTTATATGCTGATTGCCACTGCCGAAGGGGCTTCCAACCTGGCTCGCTATGACGGCGTTGCCTATGGCTGCAGGCATACATCTCCCTCTTGGGAGGAAATGTATACCGGCAGCAGAGTTTTTGGCGAAGAGGTCCGCCGCCGCCTGATGCTGGGCACTTTCAGCCTGAGCGCTGGCAGCGGCTGCTCCAGTTATGAACTGGGCCAGCGGGCCCGGCAAAAGATCAGCAGTCACCTGGCTAAATTATTTGCGGAAGTTGACCTTTTGCTGCTGCCTGCAGCTCCTTTTGTCGCCTTCCGTCTGGATGAGGAGCTGGACCCGCTGACGATGTACTATAACGATATTTACGCAATCCCCGCCAATTTGGCTGGGCTGCCGGCCATGTCAGTTCCCTGCGGCGAAAAGGGGGGACTGCCTGTCGGCATGCAGATGATGGCCCCCCGGTTCAGGGAGGACTTGCTCCTGCGGGCGGGCTATACTTGGCAGCGCCGCACCGACTGGCATCTGCGCTGTCCCCGGGAGGTGGAACAATGAAGGCGGAAGGGGTAATTGGCCTGGAAGTGCATGTGCAGCTTCTGACAAAAGAAAAGCTGTTCTGCACTTGTCCCACAGATTTCGGCGCTGGGGCAAATACCCGGGTTTGCCCGGTTTGCCTCGGTTTGCCAGGCTCGCTGCCGGTCCTGAATCCAGAGGCGGTAACCGTGGCCCTGCGGGCGGCTTTGGCTCTGGGCTGCACAGTCAATAATATCAGCCGGTTTGACCGCAAACATTATTTTTACCCGGATTTGCCCAAGGGTTATCAAATTACCCAGCATCAGCACCCTCTGGCCCAGGGGGGGAGGGTAGACACCCCCTTTGGTTCTGTGGATTTGGACCGCCTGCACCTGGAAGAGGATGCCGGCAAGCTGATGCATACTGGAGAGAGCACTTTAATTGACTTTAACCGCAGCGGTCTTCCCCTGGTGGAGATTGTCACTGGGCCCTGCCTGACTTCGGCCAGCCAGGCCAGAGCTTTTCTGGAGTCCCTCAGGCAGGTGCTGCTGTATGCTAATATCTCTGACTGCAGGATGGAGGAAGGCAGTTTGCGCTGCGACGCCAACATCTCTCTTAGGGGCGGGGGGAGGACAGAGATTAAGAATCTCAATTCCTTCAAGGCGGTGGAGCGATCCCTGGAGTTTGAAATTGCCCGCCAGAGCAGAATGCTGGCCCAGGGCGAGACCGTGCCTGTTCAGACCCTGCGCTGGGACGAGACCCAGGCCAGGACAGTGCCCATGCGGCCCAAGGAAATGGCCCTTGACTACCGCTACTTACTCGAGCCTGACCTGCTGCCCCTGGTCATCGATGCTGAGATTGTGGACCGTGCAAGAGAGGACTTGCCTGAATTGCCTCGGCCCCGGGCTGCCCGGTTTATCAAAGAGTATGGCCTCTCCCCTCAGAACGCGGCAGTGCTGACCCTGACTAGGGAAATGGCGGACTGTTTTGAACAGGTTGTGGCGGCAGGTGCCGCTCCCCGGCCTGCAGCCAATTTGCTGCAGGGAGAAGTGTCCAGGCTCATTAACCAAGGCGGGAAACAAAGCTTGCCCAGTCCGCATAGTCTGGCCGAGCTGCTGGCATTGCAGGAGCAAGGCAGCATTAGTGTTACGGCAGCAAAAGAAGTGCTGGCCCAGATGTTTGCCAGCGGCCAATCCGCAGACAGCATTCTCAGCCGCAACAGCCTCAGCCAGCTCAGCGACCGTCATGCCCTGGAGAATCTGGCGCAAGCGGTGATTGCCAATAATCCTAATCCTGTAGCCGATTATTTGGGGGGCAAAAAGCAGGCCTTTGGCTATCTAATGGGACTGGCTATGAAAGAAAGCGGGGGCCGGGCCAACCCGGGCCTGTTAAAGGAAATCATGGTTCAATTACTTACAAAACAACCAATAAATAAATAAGCCAAGGGATTGCAAATAGGCCGAACTGAAGGGGGGATTGTAGTGCTAAGAAACAGGAAGATAGTGGGATTACTGCTTGGGCTTGCGACGTTGTTGCCGTTGCTGGCTTATTCTGTGTCGGCTGCGCCCGTTTTGACACAACGGATTGATGATTATGTTCAGGCGCAAATGGCTAAGATGAACATCCCTGGTATAGGCCTAGGTGTCGTTGTTGATGGTCAAGTATTCTATTCGCAGGGATATGGCGTATGCGCTTCGGGGGGGGCGCCTGTAGCAGCAGATACACCTTTTTTGCTGTCTTCGCTCAGCAAATCATTTACGGCCTTAGCGGTTATGCAGCTAGTTGAACAAGGGAAGCTGAGTTTGGACGACCCCGTGTGCACATACCTTCCCTGGTTTGCGGTGGACTCCCCAAACCCGTCTTCAATTACGGTGCGCCATCTTTTGCACCACATGAGCGGAATTCCTACCCGGCCTGGCTTGACGCCTCCTAAGTCCGGTGAAACAATTGAGCAGCGGGCGCGAGAGTTAACTCAGTTTAGCCCTAGCCAACCAGCAGGCCAAGTGTTTCAATACGCCAATCATAACTACGTCCTTCTTGGTCTTCTAGTGGAGAAGATTTCCGGCCTTTCATATGCTGATTACGTGGAGCGCAATATTTTTCAGCCCTTAACTATGGATCGGAGTTTTACTGATCAGCGCCAGGCAGAAGAGGCAGGGATGGCAGTCGGGCATCAGTCTATTTTTGGATTTTCAGCAAGGATTGAACGGGAGTTCCCAATGGCCGATTTGCCTGCGGGAATGTTGATTTCCAGTGCTGCGGATATGACGAAATATCTGCAAATGTTCTTAAATGACGGTGAAGGGCCCAAGGGACATCTCCTCAGTTCATCTGGTCTAAACCTCCTTTGGCAACCGGGCTTTCCCTTGGCGGAAGGGGCTTATGCCATGGGATGGATCGTCGATGATAGTGGGAGTACTCTGTCCCACAGTGGGAGCTTTGCTAACTATAGTTCTTTCATGTTATTGCAGCCTGCGGCAGGTCTAGGTATAGTTGTGCTGACTAACCAGGGGTCTATCTTGCATATGGGCATGCCTGAAACGATAGCTCTGGGTGTGGCGGCACTGGTGCAGGAAGAGGAACCCTTGCCGGTGAACAACCTTTCGATGTGGCTGATCCCAGCCTTGTTGGCAGTTTGGGCAGCGGTTAACCTATACTCATTCGTAAAGATATTTAGAAATCGCGGCAGGCTAAAGGCGAAGAGGCACCTGTATTTGATTTACAGCATACGGCTTTTGGGGGCCGGTTTATTGCTTATTATCATCCCCATGGGGCTGAGGATGCCCCTTAGCCTGTTAGTAGTTTTGCAACCAGACGTAGGGGTTCTGCTGATTGTAAATGCGATTTTGCTTATACTGACCGTGGCCGCTGAAATAGGGCTGACCCTATATGGTTCTAAGGTCAGATTGCAGGCCTGATACGCTTCTGCGTGCTTTAGACACCATCCCGGGGAAAAGTCCCACATACTGGAAAACCAGCCAATAAAAAATAAGCTTGTCAGCTGGCATGCATCTTTTTTTTGCAGGAAATTTACCTGTTAATATCGAATTATAAAAGTAGAAGAAAGGCTTATTGAGAAAGGGGGAGTTCAATTGAATAGTCATATTGAGGAACTCACCCTGCTGCTGCTTTATCTTACAGCCTGGGAGGAAGAAGCGCGTCCTTTTGGCGTTCACAAGCGCAGTTGGAAATGCTATAACTCTCGAATCCTAGATAAGCTGGATGCAGATGGTCTGTTGGTGGAAAGCGACAAGTCCAATTCAGTTTTTCTAACCAGTGAAGGCACACTAAAAGCCCAGGCCCTGGTGAAGAAGTATCTTGGCGAGAAGGAAACTCAGCTGTCATAAGAGCGGGCGGGATTATTTCCCGTCCTTTTCTGTCGCTTTTTTTGCCTTGCCAACCTCGCGCTTATCATATACCATTTAAAGTATAAGCTGGATAAGCCCAATTTTAGATTAGAGAAATGGAGAGGATACCCACTATGGTCAAAGAAATCATGAGCGGCAATGAAGCCATTGCCCGGGGGGCGTGGGAGGCGGGCTGTTCTTTTGCCGCCGCTTATCCCGGAACTCCCAGCACAGAGATCATTGAGAATCTCTCTGCCATCAAAGAAGTGTCGTCAAGATGGGCTAATAATGAAAAGACTGCCCTGGAAATGGCCATTGGCGCTTCAATTGGCGGCTTGCGTTCTCTGGCGGCGATGAAACATGTTGGTCTCAATGTGGCCGCCGACCCCCTGTGCGCCGTTGGTTACACCGGTGTAAACGCCGGACTGGTTGTGGTCACCGCCGATGACCCCGGCTGTCACAGTTCCCAAAATGAGCAGGATAATCGGCTGTATGCCCGGTTGGCGAAACTGGCTTTGGTCGAACCTTCAGATTCCCAGGAATGTAAGGATTTTGTCAAGGCGGCTTTTGAAATCAGTGAACGCTTTGACATTCCCGTCTTATTCCGTGTAACCACTAGGATTTGTCATTCCAAAGGCCTGGTGGCGCTGGAGCAGCCCGGAGAAATACCGGTAAAACCCTACCAGCGGAACACGAAAAAATACTGCATGCTGCCTGCAATGGCCAGAGTCCGGCATGCTTTCCGGGAGGAGTCGCTGAAGGAGCTTGAAGATTACGCAAATTCCTGTCCCCTGAACAAAATCGAATGGGCCGGGGACCGCAAGCTTGGCATTGTCACCAGCGGCATTTCTTACCAGTATGCAAAAGAAGTCTTTGGCGACTCGGCCTCAATTTTAAAGCTGGCTTTGACTAATCCAATGCCCAGAGCATTGATAACCGAATTTTGCTCTGCCGTCGATAAGATTTATGTCATTGAAGAAGGGGAACCTTTTATCGAGAACACCGTCAGATCTCTGGGCTTTGCCTGCATTGGCAAGGCGAAGGTGCCAATCCTGGGAGAACTTAATGCCCAAATCGTGCGGACTGCCCTTGTTGGCCCCACGGAACAGGGCGGTTACAGTGTCGATCTGCAGGCGCCGCCGCGGCCGCCAGTTCTCTGCGCCGGCTGCCCTCACCGCGGGTTCTTCTTCTCGCTTCAAAAGAACAAGAAGCAGATTGTGGCCATGGGCGACATCGGCTGCTATTCCCTGGGCGTAGGTGAGCCCTTTGGCGGTTTCGATATCTCCACCTGTATGGGGGCTGGAATCTCAGGCACCATTGGCCTGGCCAAAGCCCTGGAGATGCAGGGCGATCCCCGGAAAGTCCTGGGCATGGTAGGAGACTCGACATTCTTCCACAGCGGACTGACCAGTTTAATCGATGTAATCCACGCTGACGCCAACGTCATTGCCTGTGTCCTAGACAATTCCATTACCGCTATGACGGGGCATCAAGTTAACGCCGGTAGCAGCAAGGACGTCCAGGGCAATGAAGTGTCTGCCATTGATTTGGTAGCAATAATCCGGGCTCTGGGAGTTCCCGATGAGCGCTTGCGGGTTGTAGACCCCTTGGACTTAAAGGCGGTGCAGGAAGCGTTTAATGCCGCTATCGCCGTAAAGGGTCCCTTTGTCATTGTGACCAAGCGTCCCTGCGCCCTCATCAAAGAAGTGGCTCGGGCAAATGCGGGCAAACATTGCCAGGTGGATCCCGGCAAATGTGTAGGCTGCAAGGCTTGCACCCTGATAGCTTGTCCTGCCATGGCGTTTAAGGACAACAAGGCATTGGTCGCCGATCCCGCTTCCTGCACGGCGTGCGGACTTTGTATGCAGATGTGCAAATTCGATGCAATCTCAAGGGTGGGTGAATAGGATGACAACTAATATTCTGCTGGTTGGCGTAGGCGGACAGGGCACTATCTTAATGTCCAAGGTCTTGACTGCCGGTTTGGCCCAGATGGGTTATGATTTCAAGATGAGCGAGATTCACGGCATGAGCCAGCGGGGCGGCACAGTGACAACACAGATTAGGTATGGCGACAAGGTCTATTCCCCCAGCATTGGCGAGGAAGAGGCCGATGTGATTGTATCCTTTGAGAAAGTGGAGGCCCTGCGGGTGCTGCCCTTCTTAAAGAAGGGGGGCAGCATGGTCACCGACGAACATGAGATCTACTCCATGCCGGTGCTCACCGGCAAGGCCGAATACCCCAGCAATGCCCTGGAGGCGCTGGCTGATGCTGTAGAGAACTTCACTATTGTCCCGGCCAGAGCCAAGGCTGTGGAACTGGGCAATGTCCGCGTGCAAAATATCTGCCTCCTAGGAGCCCTGGTCAAAGTCCTTAAACTGGAGGCTGTTGACTGGAATGCGCTATTGGCAGATTTTGTTCCGGAAAAGGCACTGGCCATTAATCAGCAGGCCTTTGCTGCCGGATATGCAATGTTAAAATAAAGTACAAAAAAAAACAGGATAAGGAGTATTCCTTGTCCTGTTTTTGGTTCATGCCTCGTTTTTTTGCGCATGTTCACAGTGCTTACTGTTGGTGGATTCAACTTGAGGCCAAATATCCTCTATTCTGTCCAGCATTTCCGGCTCAGACACATAGCTTTCCACATAGCCACAGTTTGTGCAGACGTAGTTGTCTAAGGGGATGCTGCGAAAAAAACTTAAGGGGATTGAGCTAGCATTGCCGGTCTCGGCGCGCAGTTTTGAGCTGGAATACACTTGAGTCGAATGGCACCGTGGGCAAATTCCGTTTTTCAACAGACATTCCTCCTCTGCGAATTGCTATTTCTGCATAATTAGAATCTTGTGGTCCTCCATAAGAGCTAGAGTTTCACCATCAGCGGCTATAGAAATATCGTAATATAGATTATCAAGACTGTAGGGGTAATATTTCTGAATACTGCCCTTGCTGTTAAGCCCTACTAATACATGGAGTTGATCCCACAGGGGCAGGAACCAGAAAATGTCCTGGTCCCCGCCCCAGGCTGCAAACTGGCCCTGGATTTCTATGGGGGCAATATTGCCCTTCTGGTGATTATAAATCCAGCTTTTGCCCATTGTGTCTTCTATGACAACCAGGTTGCCGTTGGGAGACCAGCCGGTAAATGACACCAGGTTGTTTTTAAAATCAAAGGTTCTATACTTTTGCTGATTTCTGTAGACTATCAAAGTGTTGCCTTTGATAGTAAGCCAGGAAAAGTCTTGGTTGACATTGCTGTTCAATTGCCACGCAAGTTCATTTTCAATCTTCAACTTGGGAGGCGCAAGGTGGAGCAATAATATCTGATGCTCCCGTTGGGCCTGGATCATGAGATCATTATTCGCCCAGTTGAAATCGATGATATCATATTCTGGCGGCAAAGTGTATCTGGAACCATCTTGCACAGTGATGATATGCAGGCGCCCTAGCCCGGTAGAGGTCATGGATTGGAGAGCAAGGTAATTGCTGTCCGGCGACCATTTAAACAAGATTGCATCCCCCAGGGACTGGGGATTACTCCCCGAAGCTGACAGGTTGGTAAGAATCAGGTCGGAAACCATGACTTGTTCCCAGGGATGCTCCAGCCATTTTCTCCAAGCCAGCCACTTGCCATCAGGGGAGATTTGGATGGCATCCAAGATTTCTCCGGAGGCAAATTTCGTAGTGTCCGTCTTGGTCTTAGAATCAAGAGCGGCATAGACAGCTTGGAAGTTCATAAATTTTGGATCAATTTCTTCTAAATGCCGGAAAATGTCCCGGGCTGTTTCCCACAAATGCATTTGGATCAAATTGCGTCCAAATTGGTAAGCGACCTGAGGTTCATCCGGGGCCAAATGATAGTACTGACGGCCTGACTTCATGTGCAGCCAGGCATGGTTGACGCCTTGCTTTGCAATCTCTACAATCATATCCTGCGGCATGCCCTTGGTGAATTGGTTCAGATCGGCTTTGGGATCTGCCCCGGCCAGGCGTATGAGCAAAGTGCGCTTGACAGCCAAGTACTCTGGAATAATGCTGTCTTCTAAGTCGATTTCTTTCTGTATCAGGAATTCCAGGGCCTCTTTGGGGCCGTTCTTGTCACCGATTATACTTGCTTTGCGGGTGACAGCAATGATATTGTTTGGATAAAGTTGCAATGCTCGGTCGAGAGCGGGTTCTCCCAATAGGGGCGAGGATTCCAGCGCCTTAGTCAGCAACAGGTTAAAGGCCTTTTGATTGGTCAACCAGTTATTCCCACCCTGGGAAAGGGCAAGATTGACTGCATCCAGGGCCAGGGGCAGGTCAGAATAGTTGGCGATTAAAAAGCCCACTTCCTTTATTGCTGTTTCCAGCATTTCACCCTCACTTTGGGCCCCTACCCGTTTCGCAAGTTCCAGGGCGGCTTCGCCAGCGCCTGTATTCAACAGGTGTTTTGCCACATCCATAAAGACAATGGCCAGCTCCAGATCGTCGATTTCCTGGGTATCGGTCAGTGAGAGCACTGTCTGTGCCGCTTCCCGTCCTTTGCCCTGGGACAGCTGACAGGCAACCAATTTATACCCGGCTTCTGTCCATTGTGGCTTGCTGGCCATGAGACTGCTGAGAATCGGCTCAGCCTGAGCGTATTTCCCGGCTTCAATCAGCTGTTCCGCCAGCTTTAATTGCAGCCACGGATAGCTGAACACCAGCAGCACCAACACCAGAACCACTACAATGCCGCCGCCAAGGGCCTGAATCTGCCTCTTGTTAAGGCTCTTTTTTACCTTGGGTTCTGGCATTGAATCACCTCCAAAACAATGTCTAGGCGACTTTCCAAGCAGACAGTATTGCTTTCTGGTTATTATTGTATCATAATTAGCTGGCAATCTCGTGAGTAAATTATGTTAAAGGCGGAAAGCAACAACAAATTCCGGAATCATAAAAAGCCGGTATTCCGGCTAGTGGAGGAGTATTTTGAAAATGCTCCTGGAATTATGGTTTCTTCTGGAAAACAAACCGAAATCCTTCTTGGATTCTTGTTGTTAGCTAAATGTAATATTAGGAGAGCGGCCCAGCCCGGTCAATGCCCGGAACTGACAGCCATCAGGGTGGGAACCTCTTAGGCTTATCGAGGCTCAAGGCACTGGCATAGGACGTAACCTCAGTCTTGGTCCTCAAATCTAAATATATACAAAGGAAAGGCGATAGATGCTAAAAAACTTCGATTACTTCATAGAAAAGATCCCGGTTGACATCCACAATAACACTAAATCGATTATTTCAACGAATATTGCAATCTTTGTCCCTGAAAAATTTGTGATAGAAAAAAAGATGATTGTGGAAGAGTATCATTTTGTTATTTGTTATACGACCCCTCCTGCAGCGACAATAGGACTCATCTCATACCAGTTTAAAAAAGGAAGCCTCATTTGTATGGCCCCTGGCGACAATATCTTGGTCCATCCATTTAAGGATTCTTCTCCTGTCAAGTATGTGACGATCTGCGTCAACAAAGAATTCTTAGATAATATATTTTTGCAATGTGGTGGGAAAGGACCGCTCTTATTTAAAAAACCCGATAATAGATATAGTTATCAACTCCTTGAAGCAGCCGAGGCATTAATTTATGAGGTCGTAAATTACCGGGGAACCAATCCATTGATGTTAGAGAGCCTTGAAAATCGCCTGGCAATACAATTACTGAGGGATGCTAACCAAGAATTTATTAATGTTCCGGGTAAAGCGGGTGGTCCGCAAGAGATTGTGCAGAAGGCCATTAAATATATCGAAACATATTATAGCAGCAACATAACAGTTAAGGCCATTAGTGAAGCTATCTACACCAGCTCCTCCCACCTGCATAAGATATTTTTGCAGCACGTGGGCAAAACACCTTACCAATACATTATGGATATTAGGCACATGAAGGCGAAATCAATGCTGGAGACTGCAGATATTTCAATTGAAGAAATAGCAAGGCAGTGCGGTTTTGTAAACAGTGCCCATTTTTCAAGTGCATTTAAACAAAAAGAAGGTATTTCACCTTTAGTATACAGGAAGTCATTAGCTTAGATTGAGTATGCAAGAGAGTCAGGAAAATAAAAATGGCAATGACAAAAGCATTCGGAGCAATTACCGGGTGCTTTTATCTATGTGGGTATTGTAAATAGTTTTCTATAAAAATAAAGGTAAAATTTGAAAAGAAAGCAGAGTGTTATGCATCTATAATGAATGGAGGCCTAAAAGGGCCTTCCAGCATTTTATTATCATCACGAGGAGGAGAGATAATATGAAAAAGTTTTTTACTTGTGCTTTTATTTTTGTCCTAATTTTATCAATTGCCGGGTGTGGGATAAGCGGTAAAACGGGTGAAGATCCTAAATATAAAGAAGAAGGCGGCAATGACAGTAAATCGCCAGATTCTAATGAGGGTGGCGAATTATCTCTGCCAGACAGCTATCCCAAGGAGATGCTGCCCCTGGCGGCGGATGCTGAAATTCTCGATGTCAGGGAGAACCCTGCCAACAACGGTCTCGAAGTTGATTATGTGAGTGGCAATAATATCGACACCCTGGTTGATTTCTATGAGGGATTGCTGCTCACTGCGGAGGATCTACAGACATCTGAAGTTGAGTCTGGCCGCATGATTACTGCCAAGGTGGACGGTGTTTATTATACCATCATGCTCAGCGAAGGCATTATGGACAAAAACCCTAAGTATGCTGGCAAGGTAGCCGTGTCAATTATCCTGCTCGTAATCGATAATGCTGGGAACGATAAGCCCTCTCCCCCTGCTGGCGAAGGTGAAACCTGGCCAGGGGAAGAACTGCCAGGGGTTCCCCAACTTATGGGTTACATCAGCCAAATTCAGTACGAGGACGACACAGTGCGGCTTGAGATTATCGTGGACAATGATGATGTAGTTAAAAGCTATTTTGGCGAATTGACAGCAGCCGGCTTTAGGTTTGACGCTGAGCCGGATACCGAAAGCGAACATATACAATTTCTCGCTTTCAAGGGTAACAGCACCATGAATTTCGCATACAAAGCAGAGGAACAGCTCGTCTTCATCGAATATCAGAAATAAAAAAGCATGAATTCCTAGGCCAATTGGAATAATTAATGTTTCTTCCAGTAGAGGTTGCCCAAATAAGCGTATTTATTGCTCTGCTGCCGCGCTATCGGGTTCAAGATACCGGTTAGAGACATCAGAAATGTGTTCATGGAATTTGTATTGCTGAAGGTCATGCTAAGGGAAATAGTCAAAGAAATATATATTACAGACGACACTTTTACGGCTATCCCTGACAGAGCAGAAAAGTTTGCGAAACTGATTTTCCATCACAATCTAGATGTCAAGGGCGATGCGAATCAAGAATTGATGTTATGACTGAATCCCTGATTAATACTTGTCTAAAAGCGGTTTGGTAAGCATTCAATATGGAATTGAAAGCGGATGTCAGGACCCTGGGCAATGTGTGATATTCTAACTATTGGAAAGATGTAATTGCCTATCTGAGAATAAGGAGGGCCAGCAAATGCTTGTCCAGCCTGGTCAACATTTGGAACTGACGATTGAAAATATCAGCCATCAGGGAGAAGGGGTAGCCAAGCATCATGGTTATTCTGTGTTTGTGCCCTTCGCTGCCCCCGGAGACCTGGTCAGGGGGCAAGTGGTCAGCGCCAAAAAGGACTACGCCCGGGCGGTAATCAAAGAGATACTCCAGCCTGGCCGGCGGGTGGAGCCAAAGTGCCGCTGGTTCCAAGAGTGCGGCGGCTGCAACCTGCAGCATCTGGATTATGACTTACAGCTGGCAATTAAGACAGAAACGGTCAAGACTACTCTTAAGCGAATTGGGGGCATCTCCCCGGATATTGTCAAGGATATCCTGCCTACCCAGGCCTGGAGCTACCGCAACAAGCTTCAGGCGCCTGTGGCTATGCACCGGGGGCAGCTGACTGCAGGCCTGTACAAATCCCGCAGCCATGACCTTGTCCCAGTGATGGAATGTGTCATCCAGGAGGATGTTAACAACCAAACAGCCAGACAGATAGCGAATATTGCCCGGGAAACAGGGGTAACACCCTGGGTTGAACGGGAGCAAAAGGGCAGTCTAAGGCATATCCTCATCCGTCATTCCCAGGCAACCGGGCAGGCTCTTGCCGCCCTGGTAGTGAGCGCCTTGGACTTCCCAAACCGGGAGCCGTTTCTCAACAAACTGAGAGAAACGATGCCGGACTTGCACAGCTTGGTGCTAAATGAAAATCCCCGTCCCACCAACGTTATTCTCGGGGACAGGGAAGAGATAATCTGGGGTCCAGGTTACATCACTGATGAAATCGGGGAGTTGACCTTCAAGATTTCCTCCCGTTCCTTTTGGCAGGTCAATCCTGTGGGAGCGGAAAAGATATTTCAAAAGGTAAAGGAATATGCCCAGCTGCAGGGAAAAGAAACTGTGCTGGATATCTACTGCGGCACCGGCAGCATTGGCCTGTTTTTGGCTGACCAGGCAACAAGGATAATCGGCATTGAAAGCAATCTCAGCGCCATTGAGGATGCCCGGGATAACGCAAGAATGAATGGCATAGACAATGCAGAGTTTCACGGCGGCAGAGCAGAGGACCTGCTGCCCCAAATGGTGCAAAAGGGGCTCAAGGCAGAGGTCATCGTTCTTGATCCCCCGCGAAAGGGCTGCGAACCCTCCCTTCTGGAGGCAGTGGCGCAAGCAAAACCCTCGAGGATTGTCTATGTCAGCTGCAACCCGGCCACCCTGGCCCGGGACCTGAAGCTGTTGGCGGAGCGGGGGTATCTGGCCCGGGAAGTCCAGCCCGTGGACATGTTCCCGCAAACCAGTCATGTTGAGTGCGTGACATTGATGTCAAGGGTAAAAGGGTGAGTGTGTAAAAAGTCCAGTAAATAAAGGCTTTTCGAGGTTTTGGAGTAAAAATCCGATGTGCAAAATCGCTGAAATACCGCTTCGCGGGAACAAGTCCAAGCGGTTGATTTTGAACGTGACAGAGCGATTTAGATGTCAGTGCTTGACGAGTGGTCGATTTAGATGTTTTTTGAGTTTTGGCGTGTGCGTGGGAACAGGTCAAAGTATAATGCTCCCTGTTGCAAAGACAAACGTTATGTGTAGCCTGAGAGCCTTGACAGCTATTGACAATATACGCTCGACCGTAGTATACTGAGAATAATATGGGAGGTATTGGTCATGGAGCTCGATTGGATAACACCGCAGCAAGCTGCACAACTTTGGGAGATATCAGAACGCCGTGTCCAATCCCTATGTACAAAGGGACGGGTTAAGGGTGCAACTAAATTAGGAAGAGCATGGCTTATCCCTAAAGACACCCCAAAACCCATTGATGGCAGAACAGTAGCCGCCAGAATTGTTCGATACGGAAAATAATAGTGAGCGTACTTCTTGCTACTTAAGGACATTTTGTAGTAGAACAACGGAAATCGAAGGAAGGAGGTCAACCTATGCTTGATAGCAGAGCAATCAATAGAGTGTTTACGCGCAATGTTGTCAAAGACTTGCTACAAGGCAATAAAAACGAAGTATTTGATTATGTCGTTCAACGTTATATTGACGACCCTGAAAGCAAAACTCATGGTGAGCTTTTTAGTGAGATTTATACCTATCTTGGAGAAGAAAAGCGTAACGAATACTATTACATGAATACCCTACTTAATAAGCTTCTCGTGGGTATTCATAACGTAAATACTACGACAGCATTGTCGCAGGTGCGGATTGGGGAGCATATCGCCGATTTTGTCATGATCAATGGCGAAGGGAGAGTTTACGAGATAAAATCTGATCTTGATAATTTTGACAGACTTAATGACCAATTAAGTGACTACTTTAAAGCTTTTAGCAAAGTATCTGTTTTATCAACACTTCATGAATATAACAAAGTATCGCGCTTGCTTGACCGTCTTGGTGACATGGGTGATGCTGTTGGTATATATCTTATGAATGACAGCGACACCTATTTCAATCGTAGCAGTCGCCGAGAGCCTAAGCGGTTTGACGAGCATCTTGACCATAGCTGTATTTTTAAGCTTTTGCGCAAGCAGGAATACGAGAATGTTTTAATAAAACATTGTGGTGGGCTACCGCAGGTTGCACCAGTATTCTACTTTCGTGCGTGTCTCGAACAGTTTCAACAGATACCGATTCTCACAGCACAGAGTTTAGCAGAGAAAGAACTCAAAAAGCGGAACAAAATCACCAGAACCATTTTTGAGAGAATACAAAGCGAGTTAAAATCTGTTGTCTATTTTTCAGGGCTATCTCGCAAATTGCCGGATATAGAGCAGTTACTGCAATCAATTTATAGGGGGTAACAGATATGTATTTTCCGTATTTTCGTGGTAGACAGTACGAGCTGCTTGCACTAAAAGAATTGGCTAATGACGGATTGCTCAGCAATTCTGTAATCCCTGTAATTGAGCCCGTCAAGCTTGTTAAAAAAGATGAAAAGTTTGTCATACCATATAAGATGATTTCGACGTTTGATATTACACTTCAAGCATTTTCTAAGGCAAATCAAAAAATAGCGATTATTGTAAACCCAAAGGTTGGGGACTTAATAAATTTACCTGCCACACAGGAACTTTTGGATTCATACTTATTAGCAGACGGGGTAATTCCTTCTATTATTATAAGCGCGAGTGCTGCAAATCACATAAATGACCTCGGCGAAAAAGGGATAGGCAAGGATAAGATTCTTACCTTGTTTGATAACCGGGATTCTCTCTCTGTATACATAGATGAGTTTAGTGATACTCCCCCGCAATACACGCTGTTTTCGTCGGAGGAACGTCAAATTAGGCGTGCAGTTAAGCAAAACAAAGTAATGTTTAAGGATTGGTTTACAAAACAAGCGAAAAATGCTGATTATGCAATAACGGACGACGAGCCTTTCTCCGAAGATCATTTATACTTTTCAGAAGAAGGCTATTTCGGTTTCGGAGATTACTCCATTGTCGGCAGTATGTTTGATGAAGGCGGATTTGCACCTACGGCAGTCGCCATTCATATTGTCTACTTTGCGGAAGATAATGCACTGCGGATACATCACTTTGTTTCTGATTCAAATATCGGCACAAAAGATGTAGCCGGGAAATATTATGAGGCCGTGACAAAGCTGGTTGATTGGTTTAATAATGGGCACCAAGGGCAGAGAACAGCTGCGTTATCAACGTTCATAAATCATTATGAGACTGGTTATTACCCCGGCTTACCAACTGTTAAAAAACTTTCTATCATGCATCATCTGGAGCTCATGGGAAGATACCTCGACGGAGGCATACCGCAATGAATTGTTGCATTGATTGCTTTCGTGATTCCCATATAAGGGGAATTATAGAAATGCAAGGACAAATAGGAAACTGCGATTTTTGTTCATCAAAAGTTGTAGCGGTCTATAATATTGATAACGTGCCAAATTCGATTTCTGGGATGATGATAAGCCTGTTACAATCCTACTCCGTATCAGATCATGCAGGTGCTAAACCATTAAAGATTGCATTGCGTGACGACTGGGATATTTTTAATGCGGGAGTTGAATTGATTTTAGCATTGACAAAAAAATTATGTGAAACAGCTTACCCTTACGGGTCAGACATTTTCACTAGGAATGTTATTATTTCTCAACTTACAGACAATGATTTTCTTCAAGAGTTTGGTGTCGTACGCGGATATACTTGGGCCGAATTTTCAGACTCTATAAAGCATATTAATCGCTATCACAATAGCATGTTTAATTCTGACGCATTTGCTTCGGTTTTGTCAGTTGTTGCCAAGACATATCCTGTTGGTTCTCGATTTTATCGAGCAAGAATTTCCGTTGACAAAAGTGGCTTTTCAAAAGATAAAATGGGGGTTCCTCCACAAGATAGGCGTAGCGGCGGACGTGCCAATCCAGAGGGTATAGGCGTTCTATACCTTTCTTCAGATGTTAAAACGATTGTTAATGAGGTTCGTGCAAGTGCATTTGATTACATTACCATCGGTGAATTTCAAAACACTCATGAAATAACAGTAGTTAATTTATCAGGCGTGTCAAAAATAAGTCCTTTCCTGTATGCTGGCGAGTTTGAGCAATTTGCAGCAAACCGAAGAGTCTTTCAAGAAATTGCCGCTGAACTTGCTAAACCTCTACGGCGCAGCGATAGTCTGTTAGAATATCTGCCAACACAGTATATAGCTGGTTTTATAAAGAGTGAGAACTATGATGGTGTTGAATATGCCAGCACACTCAGACCAGGTGGTTACAATCTTGCTATTTTTGATGAGAACTTGTTTAATTGCGTAGATGTTAAAACAGTGGAGGTATCCGAAATATTGTATAAAACCCAGCCAGAACTTGAGGATTAGTGCATCTTTCGGGTGGTGCGCATTATTAAGTCGAAATGGTCACGATGAATGGTGCTTATTATAGATACCAGCTCTTGGGAATTAAGGTGCGGCTTAGACAAACAAGCACTCATAATACAATGGATTCATTGAAAAAATAAGGCACTCTACGTTCAAATTCACGTAGATTGCCTCGTTCATTTTTTGGTTTATTCATTTACATCCACCGTCACACTGCCGGACTTGAATTCCACGGTAAATTTGTCCTCGTAGACAGTGACTTTTCCAATTAGCCGCCGGACAAGCATCTCATCATATTGGGTAATGGCGGTGGGCTGTTCACGTAGGAATACGCTCATGTCAGCTATGCGATTTTTCAATTCATCGTGCCCAATTATTTCGAGCTGTACTTTCTGTTTTTCATCACGCAGGCGGTAAATTTCATCGCCCGCTTTATCATATTCAGCCTTGGAATTGGCTAGCTTCACAAGCTCCGTTTGAAGCTCCTCAAACCGCTTGTCGATGTCAGCCAGGGTGGTGTCGTTTCCATGGCTTATGATGGTTTCGATGTTGTCCCTAAGGATGGAGAGGAAGGAGTCTTTGTCGCAGAGCATCTGATTGATAGCGGTAACCAGTACCTGCTCAATGGTGCTCTCCAATACCGTGCGGGCATCGCAGAACTGACCTGTGTTTTCCAACCTACTGATGCAGCGCCAAACGATCGACTTTTTCCCTCGGTTGTTCCAATGAATTCTACGAAAAAACTCGCCGCAGCCTCCACAGATAATCATATTTGAAAAGCTGTGCGTACTGCTGAAGGTTCTGTTTTTCCCATTCGGGATGGTGTGGACGATGCGGCGACGTATGAGTTCCTCCTGTACCTGCATGAAAATTTCACGCGGGATGATGGCCTCATGGCTGTTTTCCACATAATACTGAGGGACAATGCCATGGTTCTTTACTCGTGTCTTGGTGAGAAAGTCAGTAGTATATGTTTTCTGCAAGAGGGCATCACCGATATATTTTTCATTCCGTAAAATCTGGTTGATGTTACTGGTGTGCCACCTTTCATTGCCTGCTCCGACCATAATTCTTTCATGTGCTTGAAAATCCTCAAGTAATTGAATGGCGCGCAAACGGTCGGTGTTTGAGTGTGATTTCGGATCTGCTGAAAAATGGTACTGTTCCTCCAAAAAAGATAGTCCTACTTCTGGAGAAAAATAGTGGATACCTTTACTATTTAGATACTTCTCCAAGTTCATCCAGACCCTGTCAATTAGCATGAAAGAGGTGTAACCTGTTCGGAGCAATTCCTCCTTTGTCGCTTTGATGAGTTCTGTAGCCGTCAAAGGATTAGCCTTCATTTTATAACCTCCAATCGATTTTTTGGCATAGATCGCCTAAAAATAGATTGGAACATTATGCAAAGTAATTCAATAGTAAAACGAACAACCATGTGGACTTGTCGCATCAACTTTGCATAACGGCTACCTTTTCCATAACCGCGCCCAGCTGGACGGTACGCGCGGCTGTGGCTTAAGCGAATGC
>ENA-UOOM01000160-UOOM01000160.1-fermentation-metagenome-genome-assembly--contig:-NODE-160-length-84062-cov-9.056936_pt1 | contig 84062 bp, 88 predicted proteins | sample MGYA00245781_ERZ724031 | MGnify/ENA primary metagenome ERZ724031 (study PRJEB28704, sample SAMN03018317) | fermentation metagenome | biome: anthropogenic terrestrial biome; feature: soil; material...
TTGAGCTTGGCCGACTTCTCATATTCAAGCGTCTTCTCGGAGAACTCATCAGGCAGGCAGCCGCACTCCTTCAGCGCCTTGAACGCTTCGTCGCAGAAGAACGAGTCCACCTGAATGCGCCTTTTCGTAAGATGACTTAATCGACCGATGACACGGCAGATGTCTTCGCGTTCCTCCGGACTGAGCTGCTCGGCGAACTCGTACTCCTCGATCCTCTTCAGGCTGAGCAGAATCGGCTCCAGAGAATCGACCGTGACGATATAAACGCGGTAGTCGCCGTGGCTTACCACGTACGAATCGAAGACGTCGACGGTGTTGTTCGGAACGACCAGGTAGATGTCTTTCTTGACATCCTTCTCCTTGACGTACTTCTTGACGTCCTCGGTCTGCTTCTTCACATAGGCGGCGAAGTTCGAGAGGTCCTCGCCCTGGGGGCTCTTCGCATCGAATATGACGTACTCGTCGCATATGCGCAACGTATTGTCCGGCTTGCCTCTGAACGGCACCTTCTCCTTGCCCAGGTACTCGATGGTGTGCTTGTTGCACAGGCCCCTCAAGGTCTCCTCGACCCTGAGCTCATGGTTTAGCCAGGTCCGCTTCATCTCTTCCATGTGCGCTCTCAGCGCTTCTTCCTTCTCATTCTCCAGCCGGACCTTGTCCTCTTTCAGGCCGTTCATGAAGGTCGTGACCTCGGTGACCTTTCCGGCATGCTCGTCCCGCCTGGACTGCTCGGCGCTCTCGAACTGCGTGATGAGCTTATCCTTCTCCTTGATGGAGCGATCGAGCTCTTCCATCTTCTTGTAGGCCTCGTTCAGCTCGATAGTAAGCTCCCCGATCCGCCTGGCGTTGCTGTCCTTCTCGGTGATGGCCTCAGCTAGCTTTCCTTCATAGCTGGTGATCTGGGCGTTCCTCTCCTCGATCTGACGCTGCAGCCCCGCGGCCTGCGCCCGGAGTTCAGCGATGAGTTGAGTGTTCGAACCGGCGGACGTCTCCAGCTCCCGTATCTTACTCTCGCGCTCCTTGACGAGCTCCCTCACTTCGCTCAGCGAGGTCTGCGCCTTCGTCAGCTCTCCGAACAGCCTCGTTACCTCGCCGGCCTTGGTTTCTGCCTCCGTCCTCTGCGAGGCGAGCAGCCGCTCCAGGTCCTGCCTCTGCTGTGCCCAGCTGTCCCTCTGGCTGCGAAGCAAAGCAAGCTCATTGCTGGCCTCGTAGCTCAGCTTGCGTATCCTTCCCCACGAGAACAGTCTGCCGAAGAACCCGAGGTTCTTGACCTCCTCAAAGAACGCGTCCAGCGCCGATCCGTTGTTGACTGCCATTGTTTCTTCCCCACGATGGCATCGAGAACGGGGTGCCGGTTTTTAATCCTTCTCTGGATTTTATATAAATGACTCAGCGGGAACGTTTCATCTGGGTCAGTATTCTCTCTGCCTACCGCGCGGTAGGTATATGTACGACGGGCTGCCACGCCAATCTGTCTGTCCACGAGCCGAGGGAGTGGATAGGGAGAAGGGCGAATGATCAGTGATGAGAGCATCACGCGATTGCTGCTCAACGGTCCGGTCGAGAAGGGCACCAGGGCCAGGATCCTCGATGTCTCCATCGACCTCTTTGCCCAGAAGGGCTTCGACGCGGTGAGCGTGCAGGAGATCGCCGACGCGGTCGGGATCAGGAAGGCGTCGCTGTACTATCATTTCTCGAGCAAGGACCAGATCCTCCAAAGCATCCTGGAGTATCCAGTGGACCTCATGAAGTTCATCGGACGGCAGGACGCCGGGGCCGAAGAGCGGATCCTCTCGATGGGCGTCCCCGGGTTCATGGACATGTCCCGCGACATCGCGCTGAGATGGATAGATTCCCCTTACGTGGAGAAGATCATGAGGATTATCTTCGTCGAGCTGTACCACAACGACCAGGTCAAGGCGTTCTGGTCCAGCCTCGTCGGCTTGGCAGAGGCGTTCTGGGTGAACAACTTCACCATCATGATAGAGAAAGGGCTCATCAGGCCTCTTGACCCGAAGGCGCTGGCCTCGACGTACCTATCGTACTACAGCCATGCATGGGTGGATTACTTCCTCATCCGCTACGGCCATACGGCCGGCTCGTTCCGGGAGGAGCACGAAGAAGACATCGGTATGCACACCAGGTTCCTGGTGGACCTGGTCAGCACGGGGTGAGGACATGAGCGATGCTAAGCGCCCGAAGGTCCTGCTGTTCGGATACAACGGCGCCAACAACACCGGGGCAGAGGCGAAGTTGCTCGCGACCATCGAGGACATGCGCGCCATACTGCCGGACGCTGTCCTCACCGTGCCCAGCCTGGATGTGAAGCGGCTTCGACGCTACCTCCATGAGACCCCGCAGCTGCGCATCGTCAAGATACCCACGGCCTACAAACGAACGGTCCGCCGGCTGGTGCGGGAGAACGACCTCACCGTGCTGGTCGAAGGGAGCTGCTACATCGAGACGTTCACCACCGCGCTGCTTGACGCGTACCTGTGGGCGACGACATGCGCGGCCGATTTCGGGAAGCCGTGCGTCGCCTACGCCGTCGACTCCGGGCAGGTGTCGAAAGCCAGCCAGGAGAAGATCCGAGCGGAGGCGAGCAAGACCGACCTGATCATCATGCGCACCTACGCCGGGGCGGAGCGCATGAAGAAGTGGGACGTCACCGCTCCGATCGAGGTGGCCGCCGACACCGCCTTCCTTTTCAAGACCGGTCCCGAGGACGCTAACCTTCTCAAGAGGGAGCTCGGCGCCGGGGCAGTGGGCATCGCCGCCGTCGACTTTTTCCTCTTCCCCGTCGTCCCGCGGCTATGGGGCCGCCGGTCGAGATGCTACAAGTGGCCCTACTATTTCGCGTGGTCCCCGGAACGGAGAAAGGCGGCAGCCCGGCTGGCCCAGGACTTCGCCGAGCTGGCCGACTGGGTCATCGAGGAGCATGACCGCCCAGTGGCGTTGCTGTGCATGGAATCGCTCGACGACGAGATGGCCGAGGACATCCGGTCGAGGATGAGAAACCCCGACCGCACGCGCATCTTCTCCGCCAGCCAGTGCAACGCCTCGCAGATGGTCTCCGTCATCAGAGGCCTCGACCTCCTCGTCACGTCGCGCTACCACGCCGGGGCGCTGTCACTGAAAGGCCACGTCCCGCAGATCGCCATCGCCCACGACGTCCGACTGATGGACCTGTACGGGGAGATCGGCATGAGCGAGCTCCTGTTCGAGCATGACGAGGCGAACCTGTTTCCCCAGGTCAAGGAAAAGGCGGAGCAGTTGCTCGACGATCCCGGAGAGGTCAGGGAACGGCTCGCCCACGCTCACGAAGGGCAGGTGAGAAGAGCTCGCCTCGCCCGCGAGCTGACCTCCGAGTTCCTGAGGGCCCGCGGCTGGGAAGTGCGAACATGAGCACCGTGTTGCTGACCGGCGGCACCGGCTTCGTCGGGACGTTCGTGGCGAGTTGGCTGGTAAAGAACACCGACCACCGCATCATCGCGCTCGTACGCGGGAAGGACGACGAGCAGGCGAGGCGCCGCCTGCTGCGGGCGTGGTGGGACCTGTCTGAGCTAAGGGACGCTGTCGGGTCGAGGGTCGAGGTGCTGACCGGCGACGTTCGCGAGGAGCGCCTCGGCCTCGACGACACAGCGTACGCTCGCCTGGTCGAGGAGGTCGGCCACATCGTTCATGCCGCGGCGGACATCAGGCTCGGCGCCCCCATCGACGAACTGCGGAGCGTGAACGTCGAAGGGACCAGGAACACGCTCGCCCTGGCCGAGGCGGCGCACCGGGACCACGGCCTCGGCCGGTTCGCGCACGTATCGACCGCCTACGTGGCCGGGGGGCGAGTCGGCAACGTTTCGGAGGAACAGCTGAGCGATGAGTTTGGTTTCCTGAGCCCCTACGAGCGGAGCAAGTACGAGGGCGAGGTGCTCGTCCGCGAGGCTATGCCGCGGCTTCCGGTCTCGGTGTTCCGGCCGGGAATGGTCGTCGGCAGCACCGAGGACGGGTACATCAAGACGTTCAACACGCTGTACTACCCGCTCCGCCTGTACCTCTCCGGCCGGATGAAGATCGTTCCCATCTCCCCGGCGCAGAAGGTCAACCTGGTACCGGTCGACCACGTCGCCGAGGGCATCGGCCGCCTCACCTTCGAACCGAGGGCAGAAGGGCGTACATTTCACCTGGTCAGCTCGCCTGATTCCCAGCCGACCGTCAGAGACATGGTCGAAGTGACCAGGGAATGGGCCAAGGAACGCCTTGGGATCGAACTGCCCCGCCCCGTCTACCTCCCGTCGGCCATGGGCCTGGCGTTGCGCAGGGGCCCGGCTGGCATGCGGGCCATCGCTCCCTACCTAAGAGAGCGCCGGGTCTTCCTCAGAGATAACGCCGACGAGCTCCTCGGCCCGTACGACGTCGACTGGCGACCGCTGCTCCATCGCATGCTGGAGTTCGCGACGTACCAGGGGTTCCTGCACCGCTCCGACCGCACGGTGCACGAACAGGTGCTGTTCCGGCTGAGAGGAAGGAGCATGCCGGTACGGCTGCATGACATCGTGAACGGCTCCGTCATTCCTCGTCCGGCCGAAGAGGTGCGACAGGACATGCTGCGAGCAGCGGACGCGATGCGTTCGCTCGGGATCGAAAAGGGCGACCGGGTCGCCATCGTCGGCAGCAACAGCTCTCGGTATCTGACATTGGAGGTGGCCATGGGATCGGTCGGCGCGGTCAGCGTGCCGCTGTACTACACCAGCCCGCCGGCCGAGCTGGACGAGCTCATCGAGGACAGCGGCGCCGAACTGGTGTTCGTCGGCGCGGACAGTGTGCTGAAGCGGATCGGCGAGCTGCGGACGGCCGCGCCGATCGTCTCCTTCTGCCGCACCATGCCCAAGGAGGCCGAGGGGAGAGCGATGCCGTGGGAGGATTTCCTCGATCGTGGCGACGTCAAAGAGATATCATCGCCGGTCAGCTTCGGCGACCTCGCCACCCTCCGGTACACGTCCAGCACCACCGGCAAGGCCAAGGGCGTGCTGTTCAGGCACGAGCACCTTCGGTACATGGCCGAATCGACCGCCTCGCTGCCGCCGTGGGAGGTCCGCACCTCCGAGATCTTCTACCTCTCCTTCCTGCCGATGAACCATGTGGTCGAGGGTATCCTCGCCACCTACTCGCCGTTCTACGCCCCGTCGGCGGTGAACATCTACTTCTTGGAGGACTTCCGCGGCCTGCAGGATACGCTGCGCATAGTCCGGCCGACGGTGTTCTTCTCGGTGCCTCGGTTCTATGAGAAGCTGCGCGGCCGTCTGATGGAGAACGGCATGGCCCGGAGCTGCCTGGAAAGGCCGAACGCGATGAAGAGCGCGGTCCTGCCGCCGCTGATCCGTCGCCGGCTGCTCAGGGCCGCCGGCCTGGACCGCTGCGCCTTCCTGATCTCCGGCTCCGGCCCCCTCGGCACCGACATCCCTCGCACGTTCCGCCGCCTTAACATCGAGATCCACGACGCCTACGGGCAGACGGAGGCGCCGCTGGTGACGATCAACCGCTCGGGCCGCAACCGCATCGGCACGGTGGGTGAGCCGCTGCCCCGGACGGATATCGCCATCGCCGAGGACGGCGAGGTGCTGGTCCGCGGCCCGCAGGTGACGTGCGGCTACCATGGAGGAGAGGGGCCGTTCCGCGACGGCTGGCTGCTCACCGGCGATCTGGGACATCTCGACCACGGCCACCTGGTGCTCGAAGGCCGCAAGAAGGAGCTGATGAAGACCGCATACGGCAAGTTCGTGAACCCGCTGAAGTTGGAGACGATGCTGCGCGACCTCCCCGGGACGGTCGAGGCCATGGTCGTCGGCGAGGGCCGGCCGTACTGCACCGCGTTGATCTGGTCCGACCGCGAGATGCTCAACGTCGACGAGAGCATCGAGCGGATGAACGAGCAGCTGTCCCATCCGGAGCAGGTCAGGGCGTGGGCCGTCCTTCCCAATACTCTATCGGTGGATGGCGGCGAGCTCACTGCCAACATGAAGCTGAGAAGGAAGAACGTCCTGGAGCAGCACGCCGCAGTGATCGAGTCGCTGTACTCCGGCGCCGAACCGCCGGCCGGCGCGCTGCACGTGGGGCGGGCTCGGAGGTCACGATGAGCATCCGGCTGCGCGCGGCGTCGGCGTGGATGCCCCGCTTCCTGATGGCTCGGGAGGTCGATAGGATCAGGGCGCGGACCAACGAGGCGCTCGACGCCCTGCTGTCCGAGAACATGCTGGAGGTCCCGGAGGACGAGGTCGGCGGCGCGAACCTCGAGGAGCGGCGTAAGGCCATGGCCCTGGACCAGCGGCGAAGGGTCGAGGCGCTCGTCGACGGCCTCGGACATGAGAGGGCGGTCGAGCTCGTCCGCGAAACGCTGTACCGCACCGGGCAGGAGCTGGGGCGGGACGCCCGCGCCCGATTGGGAGTGAAGGACAGCAAGGACGACCTGTTGCTGGCGGCCCTGGTCCTATATCGCATCCTGGGCATCGAGTTCACCGTATCCGGCGAGGTCCTGGAGGTACGCCGCTGCGCGCTGTCCGAGCACTATTCCCCCGATACCTGCCTGGTGCTGAGCGCGGTGGACGAGGGCGTGGTCAGCGGCCTCAGCCCCCGGGCGAGAATGAGGTTCGAGAAGCGCCTTGCCGACGAGTACCCCATGTGCGTTGCCAGAATCAGTCTGGAGGAGGCATGAGGGTCATCGTCGTCGGCTCCGGCGTCGGCGTCGCCACCGCCGCCCGCGAGCTTGCCAGGAACGGCCATCAGGTCATCGTGCTCGAGGCGGGCGCCCGGTTCAAGCCGTTCACCAGGCGGGTCTCCTGGACCGAGCCGCTCCGCCGCGCAGGGCTGCTGGGGAAGGAGAGCAATGTCTCGCGGTTCATGCCCGCCTACCGCACCGTGCGCGCCGATGATGAGCTGACGCTCGTCCGCTCGGTGGCGGTCGGCGGATGCAGCCTGGTCACCTGCGGTAACCTGGTCCGGGCGGAAGAAGGCCTCGCGGACATCGGCCTCGACCTCTCCCCGGAGTTCGAAGAGCTGGAGCGGCTCATCGGAACGAGCGCCGTGCCAGAGGAGCGGTGGCGCCCCCTCACCAGGGAGATGTTCAAGGCCGCACGGGAGATGGGGCTCGAGCCAATGCCGACGCCGAAGGCGGTGGACATGGAGAGGTGCATCTCCTGCGGGCTGTGCGAGGTCGGCTGCCCGACTGGGGCGAGGTGGGACGCGCGCCGTTTCCTCGGCGAGGCGGTGAAGGAGGGATGCATCGTCCGCGCCGGCTCCTTCGTGAGGAAGGTGCTCATCGAGAACGGAAAGGCGGTCGGCGTGGAGATGTCCCGCGCCGAGGGAAGCGAGGCCATCAGGGCCGACGCGGTCGTCCTGGCCGCCGGCGGCATCGGCACCGCCCAGATCCTTCGGGCCACGGGCATGGAGCCGAGCGATACGCTGTGGGCGGACCTGGTGCTCACCGTCGGCGGCACTGCCCAGGGGTCGAGGCAGCTGGAGGAGCCGCCGATGGCCTGGTATGCTCAGCAGGACGGCTACATCATCTCTCCATACCTGGACGTGCTCTCGCACTGGTTCCACCGCCCGTGGAGGAAGGTCAGCCTCAACGACCGAGCGGGGGTCATGATCAAGCTGGCGGAGGCGGCCAACGGCACGGTCCTGGAGGACGGCACGGTGCGGAAGCCGCTGATCGACGAGGACCGCTCACGGCTCGAGCGGGCCGGGAAGGAGGTCAGGGCGCTGATGGAAAGGGCCGGGGTCCAGGGGCCGTACGTCGACGGCATGCTTCACGGCGGCCATTTGGGAGGGACCGTGCCGCTCCGGAAGGGTGACGTCGAGAGCATGCGCCCGGCGATGCTACCGGACGGGCTGTGGGTCGCCGACCTCTCGCTCCTGCCCCGCTCCCAGGGCCTCCCGACCATGCTGACCGCGGCCGCGCTGTCGCTGAGGGTGGCGAGGCGGATCGCCTAGACCGCCCCGGCGCTCCTCGTTGCTACCACATGGACGGCGAACTCTCACCGAGCTCACGGCCCGCCCTTCCTACCAAGAGATAAAAGCTAGCGGCTGTCAAGTATCAGCGATACCTTGGAGGAAAGGACCGCCAAAGGACAAGAGGTGGACATCCGGAGCAGGGCATTCTACAAGCTGCTCGTGCTGTCCGGCATCATGGGGGCGTCGGGCGCGCTCCTCACCCTCGCGTTCGTTCTGGCCCTGACGAACGGCATCCGGCTCATCTGGGATGCCGTACCGATGCTGTTCGGCGTGGCGGACGGGACCTCGTCGGCGGTGTTCGTCATCGCCGCCTGCGCCGCCGGGGGCCTTCTGGTCGGTCTGATGACCAGGTACAGCGGCGTCCGGCCGGCGCTGCTGGCCGAGGAGCTTGGCGAGTTCACCGAATGCGGGCGCCTGGAACCTCGCAGCGGCGCGGTGGGCCTGCTGCGCGGCCTCGTAGGCCTAATGTTCGGCGGCTCCATCGGGCCGGAGGGGCCGCTGACCGGCGGCAGCGGCGCTCTCGGGACGTGGCTGGCAGAACGAATGCGGCTGCCGCGCCCGGTCGTCGCCGTCTCGTCGCTGTCGGGCATGAGCGGCATGTTCGGCTCGTTCCTCGGCTCCCCGTTCGGCTTCGCCATGTTCACCATCGAGGCGGGGCTGGAGGAGGGAAAGCTCTCCTGGAAGCTGCTGTTGCCGAGCATGGTGGCCGCCTCGGTCGGCTACGGCGTGTTCTTCTCCCTGACCGGCTATGTGTTCGGCGGCGGATACGTTTTCCCGCCGTACGAACAATGGCGCCTCATCGACCTCGGCTATGCCGTGCCCCTCGGCCTGCTGGGCGGCCTTCTCGGACTGCTGTTCATCCGGCTGTTCAGACCGATGCGCCGGTGGGCCGACCGTCATCGCTCGCGGCCGGTCCCGCTTGCCGTTCTGGCCGGCCTGGTGCTCGGCGTCGTGGGCGCCGTCTTTCCGGTCCTGCTCTTCTCCGGCGATGCCAATATCCAGGACCTCATCGACGATGCCGCGGCCATGGGCGCGGTCATGCTCATCGCGATGGCGGTGCTGAAGGTGTTCGTCACGGCGACGTGCCTGGCGCTCGGCTGGTCCGGGGGGTACATCTTCCCCTCCTTCTTCATGGGGACCGCTCTCGGCCTGGCGGTGCATCAGCTGCTGCCGTTCCTCCCGGAGATCGTGTGCATCGTGTGCGTGATGTCCGGCGTGTCGGTGGCGCTGATCAAGTCGCCCATAGCGCTCGCCCTGATCATACAGGTGCTGTTCGACGTCCGCCTCGCCCCGATCATCGCCATCGCCATCCTGGCGGCCTTCCTGCTGACCTACCGGACGAGCCTGGTAGAACGCAGCGAGGAATGCTCGAAGCCTTCGCCGCCTCGCCCGCACGACTGAGGGTCTCGTTCGTCATCCAGCGCTTCCCGCACCGCCATCCAGGCGGCCAGCTTGCTGTCGAACCGCATGCCGGCATTGGCGGGCGATGTGGACGGCAGGGTCGTGAACCTCAATCGCGCCCGGACATCGGGAGGCAACTGAACCCCTTTTTCGAAAGACCTCGCCGCCTTCTTGCCGTTGAAGAACACGTGGCCCATTCCAGGGTGCGCGCGGAAGAACGATCCGAGGTCGTTCGCCGCCTCGTTCGTTATGCTGGAATCGCTGCTGCCCGTTCTCTCGCATTCATGAAGGACGTCCCACAGCGCTATGCCCTTCCCGAGAACGAATGCCAGCCTCGCATCGTATCCGTCCTCGGGGACGGCGTCGAAGAGAGCATGGACGATGCGCCAGAATGAGTTCTGCTTCTTGGCGTAGTACTGTTGCTTCTCGAGCGATTCGCGGCCGGGCATCGAACCGAGGATGATGACACTCGAACGATGGTCGACGACCGGCGGCATCGATGTCAGCGTCGTCATTCGACCCTCGTAGGCATGGCGCTCAAGGCTTGGCCTGCTTCTTATCCCCCTTGGGGATCAGCCTGACCTTCAGGATGGAGCCCTTCTTCGGCCCCTCGGCCGGCGCCTCCTTCTTCGGCTCATCCACCGCCTTCTTCGTCGCGGCTGCCTTCTTGGCCGGCCGCTGCTCGACGGCCGTGAGGCGGGCGATGAGCTGCTCCTTGGTGCCTGACGGCGAGACGCCGAGCTTTCGGCACGCTTCCTGCAGGATCGGCTTGCTGAACAGCCGCAGCGTTCCCTTGGGCGAGCGGTCCGTCTCCGACAGCAGCGACTTGATCAGTTCGGCCTTGGTACCGGACGCGCGGATCCCCAGACCTCGGTTGACCTCGATGATGTCCTCCTTGAGGATGCTCTTTTCCAACAGCGATGTGAGGCTCACGGCCCGGAGATGCCGTTCTGGAACAAAAAGCATGTTGCCCGTCCGACGGACGGGCAGCCTTACTCCCCGGTGATGTCCATGCTGATCCCCACGAGCTTCAGCACGTTGCCGTCGCTGTCGACCGCCTTGCCCACCCGCACCAGCATCTCGCGCGTCTCCCCGTTCCGGCGAACGACGCGGTGCTTCATCTGCAGGTAGCCATCCAACGGGATGTTCCCAGGGCCGTAGGCCATGAACTCGGAGACCTTCTGGGCATCGTCCGGGTGCACGAACTCCCGGACGTAGTCGTCCTGCGCCCACAGATAGCCGCATTCTCGTTCCGCGTCGGTCCCGAGCAGCCCGTAGAGCAGGTCGTCGAAGCGGTACAGGCCGGTGAAGACGTCGTAGTCCCACCGCGCGATCCTGGCGAGGTCCAAGGCCATCAGGTCCTGCTGCTTCGCCGTCCTGACCAGATCCTCCGCCCTTCGCCTGGCCACCGCCTGCTTCACCTTGTGGCTCAACTCATAGAACTGCGCTTTGACATCGGCGCCCTTTCTTACATAGAAGGTGACGCCGGCGTTGCACGCATCGATCACCACCTCCTCGCGGCCGCGGCCGGTGAACAGTATGAACGGAATGTCGGGGCTCTTCTGCCTGGCCAGTCTGAGGAACGCCAGGCCATCGATCGCCGGCATCCCGTAATCGGATATGATGGCGTCGTAGCGCTTCTCTGACATCATGCGCAACGCTTCCTTGGCAGAGGTCGCGGTGTCCACCTGGAGCTCGTCAGGATCCTCGAGGAACTCCTTGGCTAGATCAAGGGAGAGAGCGTCATCATCGACGCAGAGGGCGCTTATCATTGTTCAACCGTTGTTCTCGGCGTATAGAACGTGAATATAAAACCGTTGTCAATTGCCGCGGTGGCACGCTGCTGCTAACGGTCCTCCGGCGGCGCCGTGCACGCATGGTCATGGCCGTCCCCGGCGCCGTCTGGACCCGCATACGAGCCGCCCGCCATAACATCGTAGGATCGGTGAAGGAAGCGAAAAAAAGGAGGAAAAAGGGTTTGGTTGACGTCACATCCTCGGCATGGCGCCCTGCTTCGGCTGCGTCATGTCCGGTGGGACCAGCACCTTGTCGATGACGTGGATTACGCCGTTGGTGCAGATGATGTCCGACGTCACTATGGTGGCGTTGCCTACCGTCCACACCGTCCCGTTCTCCATATGGTTGACGGTGACGTTCAGCGGCTGACCGTTGAGGGTCGTGACCGTGCCGTTCTCCAGCTGCCACGAGAACATCTCGCCGTTCAGCACGTGGTACGTCAGTATCGCGGTCAGGTTCGCCTCGTCGGTCGGGACGTTGCCCATCATCGCGAAGGCCTCGTTGTTCGGCACGAACACCGTGAACGGGCCGCTGGCGTTCAGCGTGTCGGTCAGATTGGCAGAGGACAGCACCTCGTAGGCGCGGCTGAGCGAAGCGTTAGAAGCCAGCGTCATGTTGATCGTCTGCGGGGTGGCGAGCACCGAGTCGATCGTGTACACCACGCCGTTGGTGGCTATGATGTTGCTCTTCACCACCTCATTGTTGTTGATGAACACCCCCGAATCGTTGGTGCGGTACACCAGCCTCTGCCCGGATAGCGTGTCCATCGTCTGGTTCTCGGTTCCGTTGCCGTTCACCACCTTGGCCGGGACGACGTGGTACAGGAGCAGCTGCCTCAGCTGCTCAGTGCTGGCCGTGTCGTTCTTCTCCATCAGGCCGCGCACCGTCTCGTTGGCGTTCGAGAACGCCGCGTTGGTCGGGGCGAACACCGTGAACGGGCCGGTCGCGTTGAGCGCCTCGGTCAGGTTCGTCCGGTTCAGCGCCTCCGCCAGCATCGTCAGGTTGGTGTCATTGTCGACCGTCTGCACGATGTTCCTCGGGACCAGGACCTTGTCGACCGCGTGGACGACGCCGTTGGTGGAGTCGATCTCCTGTCCCAGCTTGGCGTCGTTGATGTAGGTGCCCGTCTCATTGACGATCACGGTCAGATTGACCCCTGCCAGCGTGATCAGGGTCATGCCGTTGGTCAGGCTTTCGTTCGTAAGGTCGCCGGGCACCACATGATATTGCAATACCTTGGTGAGGTTCTCCCGGTCGTCCATCAAGCGGTGCTCCGCCATGGAGTTCATTTCGCCGAAGGCATCATCGGTAGGGGCGAACACCGTGAACGGGCCGGTCGCGTTGAGCGCTTCGGTCAGGCCGGTGGAGTTCATCGACTCGGTGAGAGTAGTGAAATTGCCATTCTCCTGCATGTTCTCCACGACCGTCTTGGTCGGCGCGACCTGTGACCTCAGGTTCAGGTTGACCCCGCTCAAGGCCACCCCGATCACCAAGGCCGCGGCGACGGCCGCAACTGCCACAATCGCTAGTTTTCTGTTCATGTTCCCACCTCTCCTTCAGGAGAGCGGGACGTCGGTTGTCAGCCCCATTTATTTAACGAGGGGGCGCCGATGCGCCGGTGAGGCCCGACCAGCTTCGCTGTATGGTCAGGATCGGCCCTCGCAGCGGGGTCCGTCACCTCATCGAGCGGGTCATGGCCTTCATGTTGGCCAGCGGGGTCCTGGGCGCGAAGCCGCAGCCGGGGGCCAGCACGTCGGTGCCGGCGGCGATGATGTCGCGGCAGGAGCGCGTGACGTCCTCGGGGGAGCCGAACAGCAGGGTCGTCGTAGGCGATACATTGCCGACCGCCGCGCACCTGCCGGCGGTGCGCTCCTTCACCCACCTCATGTCCATGCTCTGATCGACACTGATGCCGTCGGCGCCGGTGGACATCATCAGGTCGAAGTTGGTGGCGGTGTCCCCGCATATATGCAGGATGACCGGAGCGCCCTTGGCATGTATGGCGTTCACGACCCTCCTCTGGAACGGCAGGGCGAACTCCTTGTACTGTTCCGGGGACAGTATGGTGCCGGAGGCGGTGGCGTCGATGAGCGCGATGACGTCCGCCCCCGCGTCCACCTGCGCCGCTGCGTAGATGGCGCCCCACTCCGCGCACTTGTCCAGCAGGCCCTTCATCAGCTCGGGGTCGAGCATAACGTCCATGATGGCCTTCTCCTCCCCCCGCATCTGGCCGGCCAGCATGAACGGCGCGATGACGCCGCCGAAGATCGGTATCGTCAGCTGCATGTCGTCCAGTATTCGCAGCGCTTCCAGCACGACGGGCGGCCGTCCGTCGCGATGAGGATTGGGGACCTGAAGCCGATCGACATCGTCGATCGAGCTGATGATCGTTCGCATGACCGATGGAGGCCTGTCTAAGGCCTCGTTGCCGGTTTGGACGCCGAAGGCGGTGGGGTCGAGCGCCACGTCGAACGGCACCTTGACGCTCTCCAGGCCGGCGACCTTGTTGGCCGCCAGAGCCAACGTGAGCATCTGCTTAGCGTTTCTGTTCGCTTCTGGCCAGTAGCAGCCGGTCGCATCCATCAGGTCGACCGTGGCGGTCTGCAGGTGAGACACCACGGGCACGCGGTCGACAGGCTCCAGTACAAGTGAGGCGATGAGGCGTTCGCGCTCGTTCATGCCTCCCCATTGAAGGCACAAGGTCTTTAATGTTCACTTTGAGAGCGGCACCGCTGTACGATATCCAGATGCGGGATCGTTGCTAAGGACCGGCGATCCCTCCCGCGGCGTGTAAGCGTCACGCGAAAGCCGGGACTGGTTCCTCCAGCACCTTGCGGGAGCTCCTCTTGTAAACGTACTCCCCGACCGTGGTGACCTTGCCATCGATCCGGTCGACCTGGCGGATGGCGAACTCGTCCTCCGAGATCAGTTTCACGGTGATCTCCTCCTCGGCCGGCGCTCCTCGGATGCTGCCGCTCCATTTCAGGATCAGGCTGTCCCCTCCGCTGAAGCGGCCGGTGTGGGCGTGCACCACCCCCATCGAGGTTACTGCGAACTGGCTCACCGTATCCTCCTCGGGGTCGTAGGCGACCATGTTGTATTCCTCGTAAGTGCCGATTCCTTCGAGGTCGCCCTTCAGAACGAACTGGACCCCTCGACCCAGCGCGATGGAGCGCCCGATGGCGGTGCCCCGCCCCTGGGCGATGCTGCCGTCCTCCATGCTGAACTTCATGCTGGCCCGCCACTCCCCGGTCAGCCGGTTGATGCTGCTCTCCGCGTTGACCATTATCACTACCGATATCTCTTTTGGCGTGGCAACTAGTTATAGATTGGCCGGAGACCTCAATCGTCCTGTGAACCGTTGAGCGGTCCGTCCGCATCCTCCCCGCCGCGCTGCCTCGGCCTCCTCAGGTACAGGAACGCCGAGTAGAAGAGGGCGAAGGCCGCGAGCCCGAGTATCGACGACGGGATGATCCAGTGCCAGTCGTTGCCGGGCGACAGGATCGATCCGTCCGACGAGTACTGCGATTCCGCTCCATCCATGGCCGCTTGTTCCAGCGGTCCGCCGGCGGCGATGACGGCCGCCAGGCCGATGACGCATATGAGGGAGCAGGTCAGCAGCAGAACGATGCGGGTGTTGTCGTCCGGGGAGAGCATGCTCCTCGCCTTCCACGTCAGCCCGTAGTACACGAAGCCGTGGTCTTCCGTTCTGGCGACGAAGCCTCCCTCCTCCAGCTTCTTGAGGTGGCGGTGTATCGCCGCTTTATCGATGTTCAGAAGGTCGGCCAGCTGCGAGACGGTGCGGCGGTTCTCTCGCAGCGAGCTCAGTATGTCCAGGCGGGTGTCCGATGCCAGCGCGAACAGCGCTCGCTTGTCCAGCTCGACCTTCGTTCTCCCGCCTCCTCTCACGGACAGGCGGTCGGGAAACTTCAATCCTTGCATCTCAGCGCGCCGCTCCATGCCATCCGTAAGCGTCCGATGCGGTCCGGTAGACCAGGCTGCCTTCCTCCGACAGGTCGGGAAGAGAGCTGACCTTTACCATGGTGGTCGATATCGAGTACAGGTCGCCTCCGATGTACAGCGCCCTCTGCACCGTGTCCGGATGCTCGATCCCGCCCATGAAGCGGATGCCGTCCTCGCCGACCGACAGCACAGCCAGTGACGACATCGGCGCGAGGCTGCCGGACCATTGCTGCACCGGGAGGGACAGCATATCGTAGCGATCGTCCCACAGCACCGCGTGGTGGTCCCACTGCCCCTCAGAATAGGCATAGCCGACGAAGCGGTAGGTGTCGATCTCCGTCGGCACGTCGTCCGCCACGCCGAACAGCGACACCTTGAGCGTGCCGTTCTCTGCCCCGATCCCGAGCAGCCCGTGCTCGGTCATCTGCAGGTACGTCGATATGCCAGGGACCTTCAGCTCGCCCCTCAGAGCCGGAGCGGTCGGATCGCTCAGATCGATAACGAACAGCGGGTCGACCTGGATGGCCGTCACCAGGTACAGGCGGTCGTTGATGAACCGGCAGGAGTACAGCGTCTCGCCGGGGGCGATGCCGGTCAGCTTTCCAACCTCACTGAGGCCAGCGTCCAGCACCGTGACCGCCGTCGAAGGGGCGCTCCAGCCGGACGAGGACGCCACGCGGAGGTGGCCGCCGTCCTCGTCCATGCTGAACTGCGACATGACGTAGCCGTCCACCGAGCCCTTCGCCGCGAGGGTGACGCTCGGTCCGTCCACGTCGAGGCGGTAGATGGTCGTCCCCGCGCCCTGGACATCAGTACGCGAGAAGTCCGGCATCGTCAGATAGAGCGACGACGGCGACATGTACATGACCGATGACACCGGGGCGGCCACGGTCAGGCAAGAGCTCTCTCCCGAGGCGGCGTCGAACGCCAGCAGGCTGATGAAGCTCGATGCCTCTTTTACCGAAGGATCGTGCATGATCTCGGTGGCATCGATCATCGTCGAATCGCCCCCGTCGGTCACCGCCGGGAGTGATATGCCGCCGTTGGCCCAGATGCTCTTCTGCACCACCGCGTACACCGTGCCGTCGACCATCCGGGAGCCGGCACACCAGCCGGACGCCCCGGCCTGGTGCTCCAGCACCGGCCTGGAGGGATCGGAGACGTTGTAAGCGAACAGAGCGGTGCTCTCCTCCGACGGCAGCATGGCCGAGTACGCGGCGCCCATGGCGTAGAACAGCGAGTGGTAGCGCACCACGATCAGCGTGTCGCCCTCCAGATAGAGGGCGCTGATGTGCCAGCCGTCCACCGCTTCGATGATTGAAACGTTCTGCAGCGCGTCGGGAGCGGCCCGGACCACGTGGACGGAGAGCCCGTCCGAGATGTAGATGTACCGGCCGTCGGTCTTGACCATGTCCCCCTCGTCGACGCCGGCCACCTGCACGTTGGTCCCGGAGCGGTCGCCGGACGCGGATTCCATCGCCGCGGTGTCGTGCCCGAACAGGCCGTCGAAAATGGAACCAGAGCGGTGCGAGTTCAGGAAGGAGAACATCTCCGCTTCGGAGGAGAAGGGGCGGAGCTCGCTTGCCGAGGCGTCATCGATGAACAGGGAGGCTGCCCCGCCCATGGCCAGGGCCAGGGCGGTCAGGACGGCGGCCATGGCCGCGAAGGGATGTCTCATCGCCACCGGGACGGTGCGACGGGTACATCAAGCCCCTTTTGTCGTTGACTGGGAGGTCAACGCCGCCCTCGCTGCCCTACGGCTCACGAATCGGCTGTCCTTTACCAGGAACCGCCACGGCCAGGAGGCGGCCTCGCCCGCGTAGTCGATGCCGATTCGGCTGGAAGTGACGAACTCAACGTCCTCTCCCTCGGTGAAATGGAGCGCCCCGCCCGTCACGTCGGCCCCGCTCATCTCCCGGGTCAGACGGAACGCCATGCACAGCTTGGACGGGCCGTTGGCGAGCTTCGTCACGCTGCCATCGTTGAGCGCCATTCCTCTGGCCTTCGCCATGACGTCCAGGCCCTGCCTCGGCTCCGCCGCTCTGATGAACACTCCCTGCGGCGAGCCTTCGTCGCCGGTGACGACGTTGAAGCACAGGTACATCCCGTAGATGGGATAGATGTAGGCATGGCCGGCCGGGCCCCACATGACCTCGTTCCTAGAGGTGCGTCTTCCCCGGAAGGCGTGAGAGGCGGGATCGGCGACCCCGCCGTAGGCCTCCGTCTCCACCACCATGCCGGAGAGCATGCCTTCCGGCGAGTGATGGATCAGCATCTTTCCCAGGAGGTCAGGCGCCACTTCCAGCGCCGGCCTGGCGAAGAAGTTCCGGTCCAGCGGCATCATCGGGTGCATGAACGGGCAGGACTTGAAGTTTGAGGAAAAAGGGAAGGTGTTTGGGGGGGGGGTGATGCTCTTCTTCGCAAGGGTGGAGAGCGTGGCCGACCGTGAGGGCATCATCCACCTTGACGCCCGTAAGGGAGAGGGGGCCTCCTCGACCCGCTCGATGGATAACTCTGTTCTCGCCACATATAATACTTACTAGAATTATCTATTATGATATTGTCGTGCTGGAACTGCCGGCCGGCAACGAGTGGGTGATGGGACGATCCGGAAAACCGCGCTGAAAGGTTCTTATCCTGGAAACGGGTCTTCCCCCCGTCGGGCGGAATGACGCCCGCGGACCAGTGACGGCAGACCGATGTTCGACATCCTGCACCTAGTTTTCCTGTATGGATTCCTCGGAGGGTCCATCAAGTTCATCGACCAGGCATATGACGAGGGGGTCGGCTCCATCAAGGCCGCCCGCATTCTGGCCATCCTCTCGGGCGTGGCCATGGGATTCCTTATGGCCAAGGACTCCCCGTTCTCCACCGCGTTCTACGCGGCCATGCTGATCTCGCTGGTGATGGCCCGCAAGATCGACAACGGCGCCTTCGCCGCCGGCACCGTGGTGGCCGTGGCATCATTGGCGGCCTTCTATCCCTCGTCCGAGGTGACGTTCGCGATCGTTCCCGTCGTGGTGTTCCTGGTTGCCGGCTTCGTGGACGAGGTGGCCGACGGATGGGCGCACCGGCGCCAGCTGAGCGGCCTGGCCAGGGCGTTCCTCAACTACCGGCCGTTCAGCGATATGGCGCTGTTCGCCCTCATCGCGGCCGGGACGTTCGACTGGATATACCTGCTGCCGTACTTCGCCTTCACCTTCTCCTACCTGGCAGTGGAGCGCTTGAGCGGGGACTCCGATCTGCCTATCCGCCTCGACCGCCTACGGACGCTCTCCCCGGCAGCGCTGCTCAGGCTGTCCAGGCGCTGATGCCGACCGCGAGACCTGCTCCGTCCCCACGGTTCGCGTCCGGCACACATTTTTAACCTGGCCGGTCATGCCCCCAGGGATGAGCTTCTCTGGGACTGGAAGAAGCAAGAGGAAGCCCCTGCGGGTCTACAACTGGCAGCGCCTGGGGGTCCAGCTGATGGAGATCGCCGCCCTTCTGATATTCTTCGTGGGCATCGGGCTGGAGAGCCTCCCGATCATGCTCGGGGCCGCCGCGGTCGGCTGGGGAGCGGTGGCGCTGGCCTATAACAACTTCCAGAAGGACATGGCCAAGCGCAGCCCGGAGAGGCGCGACAGCCTTAGCGTCCCCAAGCTGGCGATGTACATAGCCTTCACCCTGGCCGCCGCCCTCACCCTGATGGCGCTGCTGACCATCGTCGTGGCCTAGGCTCACTTCCCCTTGACCCGACAGGCCTCGCAGGTGTTACCGGTGCGAAGGAACAGCAACAGCGCGGCCACCGCCCCTATGATGCCGACGAGCAGCAGCAGTCCTCCCTCCACCTCCGCCAGGCCGATCAGCGTTGGGGCCAGGAGCAGCAGGGCTATCGAGGCCACGGCCAGGAGCCAGATCATCCAGGTGCGGGGATATCGCTTTGGCATGATGGCTCCGCATACATTGCAGGTGGCGGGGCGGGGCATGTCATGAACGATGCGAGGTCGGGGGAAAAATACCTTCGCGTGGTTCGGCTAGCTCACTTTTTTACGCCTGTCGCTCGAATGTTACCATCATGTTCGAGGAACGGAGCATCACCATCATCCCGGAGGAGAGGCGCCACACCCGGAACTATGGATGGCTGAGGACCAGCTGGCTGTTCTCCTTCAATGACTATCAGGACCGGAGCAACCAGAGCTTCGGCGGCCTCAGGGTGTTCAACGACGACCTCGTGCAACCGGGGGAGGGCTTCGCCGACCACCGCCATAGCGAGATGGAGATCGTGACCTTCGTGCTGGACGGCGAGATCTCGCACGAGGACAGCGCCGGCAACAAGGGAACGATCGGCAGGGACCAGGCGCAGCGGATGAGCGCCGGGACCGGAGTCATCCATTCGGAGTTCAACCGCGGCACCGCGCCGGCGCACATGTACCAGATATGGTTCTTCCCGCGCAAGCGCGGGCTGCTGCCGTCGTACGCCCAGGGCACGTTCCCCAAGGAGGGGCGAAAGGACAGGCTTCAGCCGCTGGCATCGGGCGAAGGCCGCGGCGGCCTTGAGATGGCGGCCGACGCCACGCTGTACGCCTGCGACCTTGGCGAGGGAGGGGAGATCGAGGTGGGCGGCAACGGCAGGCTGCTGTTCATCTACCTCACCGACGGCGCCGCCATGGTGGAAGGCCGCGAGATCGGCAAGAACGACCAGGTGCGCATGAAGGGAGGAACGACCGTCCGCTCGGACGGCGGCGCCGAGATGATCGTCATCGACATGCCGGAGACACGATTGTGAAGGTCCCGCCATCGCCGTTCCTTCCGCGGCCGGAGGCATCATACGCGCGAACCTGACGGCAAGGTGGGAGCGTTCCGATGACCGCCGGCCAAGGGAAGCTGTCCACCTTCGACCTGACCAACCTGGTCGTCGGCTCCATCATCGGCGCCGACATCTACATAGCCACGGCCATCGGCTCCCGGTTGATCGGCCCGGCCTCGCTGCTGGTGTGGATCGCGGCAGGGGCGGTGGCGCTCACCATCGCGCTCTCGTTCGCGTACTGCGTGATGCTCCTGCCCAAGGTGGGCGGGCCGTACGCCTACGTGGGCGCGGCGGCCGGCCCCTTCGCCGGCTTCATGGCCGGCTGGGCCCTCCTGCTGGCGGAATGGTTCTCCCTGTCCGTGTTTCCGGTCGCGTTCGCCCAGTACTTCACCGCCCTGGTCCCCGGCGTCGATCAGCTGGGGCAGGTGGGCCTGAAGGCGTTGTTCATCGGCATCGTGGTGGCGATCAACATCATCGGGATAAAGGCCGCGGGGCGCGCCAACGACGTGCTGACGATCATCAAGCTGAGCCCGCTGGTGCTCATCATCCTGGGCGGCCTGGTCTACGCGGCCTTGCAGCCCGCCGCGGCGGCGTCGAACTTCGTTCCGTTCCTGACCGGCGGACCGGCCGAGGTGGGGCAGGCCCTGGTGCTCATATTCTGGGCCTTCGCCGGCTTCGAGCTGAGCACGCTGCCGGCCGACATGGCGGAGCGGCCGGAGCGGAGCATCCCGAAGGCCATCGGCATCGGCATGCTCATCGTCACGGCGTTCTACCTGCTGACCAACCTGGCGGTGGTGGCGTCGCTCGACCAGCCCACCCTGGTGGCGTCGTCATCGCCTCTGATGGACGCCGCCGCGGTGATGTTCTCATCGCTGGGCGGCGCCGCGTCCTTGGTGGTCGTGTTCATAGGCGCGGCGGCCCTGCTGTCCATCCTGGGCGCGGACGAATCGGGCATGCTGGGAACGTCCCGGCTCGCCTACGCGATGTCGCTGGAGGGTCACCTGCCGCATTCCCTGGCGCGCCTGCATCCCCGGTTCAAGACACCGTACCTGAGCATAATAGCGCTCGGCCTCACCGCATTCATCGCCTCCTTGGCGGGCGGCATCCCGGCGCTGATCAACTCGGCGGTGCTGCTCCTGGGGCTGGTGTACCTGGCGACGTGCATCTCGGCCATGGTGCTCCTGCGCCGCGACCCGGAGCGCAGCGCCGCGCTCCGTGGCAAGCGCATCGTGCCGGCGGCGGGGGCGGTGCTGTCGGCATTGCTGATCGCCCTCATCTCCACGGACGTCCTGCTGATCGGGCTGGCCCTCCTGGCGGTGGGCATCCCGGTGTACACGCTGCTATCGCCGAAGAAGGAGCTGACCGAGATGAAGGAGATATTCCTCTCCCGGGAGGAGAGGGGAAGATGGGCGCACCATCAGAGCGAGCGATTCCTGGCGCTTCCTCTCCACCGCATCGAGACATACCTCAACCGAAGGAAGAACATTTGATATCCGCTGCGCCCATGGCGCGGCCATGCCGGAGCTGCCGGAGGTGGAGGCCTTCAAGCGGTACATCGAGCGCACCTCGCTGGAGCGCCCCGTCGCAAGGATGGAGATAAGGAACGGCGTGGTCATCAGAGGAGCGGACCGCCCCGCTCTGATCGAAGCCGTGGAGGGCAGCGAGGTCCTATCGGTCCGCCGCCGGGGCAAACAGCTGTTCCTCGAGCTGAGCAGGGGAGGATGGCTGACCTGGCACTTCGGCATGACCGGCCGTCCGGTCGCCCTGGAGCGATGGGACGAGGAGCCGCGCTTCGTCCGCGTCAAGTTCGTGTTCGAGCACGGCTCCCTGGCGTTCGTCGACCCGCGCATGCTGGGGCGGATCGGACTGACCGCTCGGCCGGAGCGGTTCATCGAAGAGAGGCGTCTGGGCCCGGACGCCCTGGACATCACCCTCGAGGAGTTCACGACGACGTTCGGCGCCAGCAAGGGAGCCATCAAGGCCGCTCTGATGGACCAGCACAAGGTGGCCGGGATCGGGAACCTGTACTCGGACGAGATCCTGTTCCAGTGCCGCATCGACCCCCGAGCCGATGCTCGCTCCCTGTCCGAAGAGGACATGAGGTGCATGCACCGGGCGATGCGGCGCGTGCTGAACATGGCGATATCGGTCGGGACCGACTTCGAACGGCTGCCACGTTCGTATCTTCTGCGCGGCCGCGCCGTCGGCTCCTCGTGCCCTCGATGCGGCTCTCTCGTCAGCACCGCCACTGTCGGAGGCCGCACCGCCTTCTTCTGCCCCTTCTGCCTCGACCGAAAGAGCTTTTTCTAGGCGGCGCGCCAATCCAGTGGCGTGCGCGTCGAGGTGCTGGGGACCAAGGGGCATATCACGCTGACAGCTCCGGGCCACATGTTCTACTCCGGGGTGCTGGTCGACGGCATCCTGTTCGATGTGGGGCAACCTTCCTTCCTTGACCGGGGTCCGAAAGCGATCTTCCTTACGCATCTTCACGCCGACCACGCGTTCTTCACCGAACAGCACGCGGGGCCGCTGCCGACCCCAGCATACGCGCCGCAGCCGTGGGCGGAGCATCCTGAGATCAAGGTGTTACGGGGACCGAAGAACGTGGACGGCGTTACGGTGACGGCGGTGCCGACGGTGCACAGCGCCAACTACCGGTCGTGCGGATACATCGTCGACGACGGCATCAGCAGGATGATGTACACAGGCGACCTCATCACCATCAAGCGGCGGTACCGCGACCGCATCCCCGACCTTGACCTGGTCATCACCGACGGCGCCTTCATCAGGCGGGGCGGCCTGGTGCGGAGGGACGAGAACGGGCGGTCGCACGGCCACAACGGCATTCCGGACCTGGTGCGGATGTTCTCGCCGTTCACGAGGCACATCGTGTTCACCCATTTCGGCAGATGGTTCTTCAAGGACGTCGACGACGCCGTACGGCGAATCGGGGCGCTGAGCGAAGGGGCGAAGGTCGAGGCGGCGCACGACGGCATGGTCATCGAGCTGTGAGGCGTCATCATCTTAACCAGCCGATTACGTAGGAAGGCCGGATGAACAGAACGGTGCGGTTCCAGAGCCCCGACATGCCGGCCCTGCTGTCCCAGGGCTATTCCGCGGTCGATATGCACTACCACACCAATCACTCGGACGGCTCTCCCTCCGTCAGGAGCGTGATGAAGCAGGCCTGGAAGAAGGGCTGCGGGATCGCCATCACCGATCATAACGCCGTCTCCGGGGTTCGGGAGGCAGTGGAGGCGGACAGCGGGGTGATGATCGTCCCCGGCATCGAGGTCAGCTCGGCGGACGGGCCTCACATCCTGCTGTACTTCTACTCCGTCAACGACCTGGAACACTTCTACCGGCGGCACATACACGAGAACAAGCGCAAGAGCCCCTGCCTGGCCATCTACCTGGACAGCGAGGCCATCATCGAGCGCTCGCGCGATTACGAGTGCATCCGCTCGGCCGCCCACCCCTATGGCTACCTGATGTTCAACAAGGGCGTCCAGAGGTGCATCGACCGCTGTTATCTCCCACCCACGTTCATGGAGGAGTTCGATGCCGTGGAGGTGCTGTGCGGCGGCATGTCGAGGGAGATGAACACTAAAGCGGCAGAGCTGGCCGAGGACAGGCAGATCGGCCGCACCGCCGGGACGGACGGCCACCTGCTGCACGACCTGGGAACGGTGGTCACCTGCTCCAAGGCGCAGGACGTCAACGGCTTCCTCTCCGACGTGGTCAAGCGCCGCAACCTCGTCGTCGGCAAGGAGAAAGGAGCTCTGGCCAAGGGGGCCACGGGCACCGCGCTCATGAGCAAGTACGTGCGCTACGCGGTGCCGTCGCTGCAGATACACTACGAACAGAACGCCCCCCGGATCGGGCACGCGTACCGGCAGTGGAGGCGGTCACAGGATCGCCGAGAACAGCCGTGACACGAACATGCGGAAGCGCACTAGGAGCGGGCGGGCAGCGCATCCCTCCACGGTGATCTCACGGCACCGTGTCAGGTCGTCCATGAAGGCGGCCTTCTGCATCCCCGCCACCTCCCGGGAGTACAGCACGGCGTTGGTCTCGAAGTTGAGCTCGAAGGAGCGGATGTCCCAGTTGGCGCTGCCGATGGAGGTCATCTGCCCGTCCACCACCACCGTCTTGGCGTGGATGAACCCGCTGCCGTACATGTAGCCGCGGACGCCCGACGGCAGCAGCTCGCACAGGTACGATAGCGACACCCAGTGCACGAAGGGATGATCGGGCTTGTCGGGGATCATGATGCGAACGTCGATGCCGGACAGCGCCGCCATGTTGAGGGCGTCCCTCACGCTCTCGTCCGGGACGAAGTACGGCGACTGGATGTACACGCTCTCCTCGGCCTCGTGGATCATCTTGAGGTAGGACAGCTTGATCGGGGCCCATGGCGTGTCAGGCCCGCTGCTGACGATCTGCACCGGCACGTTGCCGCAGCAGGGCACGTCCCGGGGAAAGTACCGCTCCTCGACATCCAGCTTATCCTTGGAGGCCTCGTTCCAGTCAAGGAGGAAACGAAGCTGGAGGCCGAGCGAGGCCACGCCCTCCACCCGCAGCGCGGCGTCCCTCCAGTAGCCCCACCGGCGGACCTTTCCGAGGTACTCGTCCCCGACGTTGTAGCCGCCGATGAAGCCGACGCGGCCGTCCACGACCACGATCTTGCGGTGGTTGCGATAGTTGATGCGGTGGTTGAGGAACGGCAGTATGGAGATGAGGGGAGGAAAGAACACCTCCACCTTGACGCCCGCCTCGCGGAGCGAGGCCATGCTGCGAGGCGGCAGCCTGGTGCCCACGCCGTCCACCAGCAGGCGGACCTCCACGCCCTGGGCGCTCTTGCGCTTCAGCAGGTCCAGGAACGAATCTCCCAGCTTATCGTTCCTGATGATGTAGTACTGCACATGAACGTGCTCCTTCGCGTTCTCGATCGCCTCGAACAGCGCGCTGAAGAACTCCTTGCCGTCGGAGAAGAACGCGACATCATTCTCCCTGGTCAGGAAGGCGTTGCCGTTGCGGACCAGGAGGCTCACCATGTCGTCGTGCATCTCCAGGCCGTCCGATTCGAGCGATGCCAACGCGGTCAGCTGGTCGATGCGATGCGCTGAGATCAGTTCCTCCATATACCGCCGGTCCCGCGCCGACTTCCTCGCCGCCTGCCTCGTCTTGCGGAAGTTCTGGCCGAATATGACGAACAGGATGAGGCCGGCCACCGGCAGCAGTATGATGATGAGCAGCCACGCCACCGCCTTTTGCGGCCTCTTCTCCTGCAGGAACACCACTACCAGGGCGATGATGGCATTGAAGACTATGATCCAATCGAACGTGGTCATCCGTGCGCTCCCGTCATGTGTTCAGGGAGCCCGCGGGATTTCAAGCTAGGGTTGCCGGCCTCACATGCATCGCCCGCCGCCAAGAGCTGCCGTGGGATCCTTCAGTCCGGAGCCGGTGACCATCAGGACGGTCCTGCCGCGATGCGACGGCAGCTTTCGGTACGCGGCCAGTGAAGCGGCGGCCGACGGCTCGGCGAATATTCCCTCCTTGCCAAGCTCGCGCACCGCGTCGATCAGCTCGTCGTCCGTGACCGTGACGCCCAGGCCGCCCGAGCTATCCATGGCGGATATGGCCGACAACCCGTTGTACGGCTCCTTGACCAGGATGGCCGACGCTATCGATTCGGCATCTTTAGGCTCCCGGAGCGGGGCGCGGTCCCTCCACGCCTCCACGATGGGGGCCGCCGCGGCGGCCTGGGCGGCCACCATGCGCGGCGCCCGATCAATGATGCCGAGCCCTCGAAGCTCCTCGAAGCCCTTGTGGATGGCGGTCAGCAGGCCGCCGGTCCCGGTGGGCACGATGACCGTGTCCGGAACGCCCATCTGCTCGAACAGCTCGAAGGCGATGGTCTTCAACCCCTCGATGAACAGCGGGTTCAGGCCAGTGGTGGCCAGGTACACGCCCCTTTCTCCTTCCTCCCTCATCCTGCGGACCGCTTCCTTGAACCCGCCGTCCACCCTGACCAGCTCGGCGCCGTAGGCGCGCACCTGCGCCACCTTCTCGTCCGGCACATCGGCCGGGATGAACACCTTGGCAACGAGGTTGGCATAGGCGCTGTAGGCGGCCACGCTCGCCCCCATGTTGCCCGTGGAGGCCACCGCCACCGCCCCGAAGCCCCGTTCGACGGCATCCGACATGACGACCGATGTTCCGCGGTCCTTGAACGATCCGGTGGGATTGTTTCCCTCCACCTTGAGAAAGACCTCCTCCTCCACGTCACGGCGGCGGACCAGCGGGGTGCCGCCCTCGTACATGGTAACGCGCCGCTCGACCGGCACCATGGAGCGGTAGCGCCACATGCCCGCGCCCTCCGGCCGCCATGACAGGCCTTCGTTCACGGCCAACAGGGCCGAGCCGCACCGGGGGCAGGCGTAGCGGAACTCGGGGACCTCCGTGCCGCAGTTGATGCAGCGGAACATGTGCTCATCTAGGCCATTCCTGCTTAATCGTTTTCTGCTCCGCTCGCCAAAGGATGATAAGGCCGCATCACATGACCAACAACGATGCTTTCCGACATCGACCTTGCCGCCGGAGGCGTCGAGATGCTCGATCCCGTCATGGGCATGTGGAGCAAGCTCACCCGCGATGCGTCGAGGCACTCCACGCACTTCTCGCAGTACTTCCGGGAGAAGAGCTGGGAGGAAAGGAAGGGCGAGCTCCTGAACAAGGCGTCCAGGGGCCCTCTTCGCATCGACATCGCCACCCACTCCGGGCAGGAGCTGGGGTTCTGTATCAGTTCGGTCATCGACGGAGCGGGAGAGGTGGAATCGCTCTTCGTGGAGGAATGCTCCCGCGGCCGGAGGGTGGGGGAAGCGCTGATGCAGCGGTCGGTGGAATGGATGAAGGAGAACGGCGCCAGAACGATGGCCGTCTTCACCGTCTACGGCAACGACAATGTCCTTGAGTTCTACGCCAAGCAAAGGTTCCGCCCGATCTCGGTCATGCTCATCCGCGACGCGTGACGCCCCAATGTTCATATTCGTCGGGGTGGCAAGCACTGGCGGAGGCGAAACATGGGCGGCATGAAGGGAGCGAGATGCCCCAAGGCGGGATGCAACTACCACGTCGAGGCGAACAGCGCCAAGGATGCCATCCAGGGGCTGCGGGAGCACATGATGGAAGAGCACGGGGAGGAGATGCCCGAGGAGATCGGGGAGGCCATCTCGGGCGACATCAAGGCGAGGAAGGAATCTAGGAGCTAGGACCGCCGGCGCTCGGCATCACCGCGGACGACGGGGCAGTAGCGCTGTTTCTCTGCCATGAGCGATATCATACTGAAAGAGCGGACGCGTTTTCGCAGACGTTCGCCGTCAGAAACATGAGGCATAGGCGCGATGGGGATGTCGCATCCCGCCAGGATGCGGAGAATCCATATGGACGAGATCAAGGTCATGAACGGCCCGGCCAAGCAGCACGGCAAGAAGGAGGTGCTCCCGGGAGTGAAGCATAAGATCGTGGTCATGAGCGGAAAGGGCGGAGTGGGCAAATCGACCGTGGCGGTGAACATCGCCGCCGGACTGGTCCGAAGGGGATTCTCGGTGGGCCTGCTCGATGCCGACATCCACGGACCAAGCGTGCCCCGGCTGCTCGGCGCGACGGAGGAGCGGCTGATGATGGAGAACGGGCGTGTCCTCCCCGCCGAGGTGCTTCCCGGGCTCAGGGTCATCTCCATCGCCTACTTCGTGGAGGAGAAGGACGCCCCGGTGGTATGGCGCGGCCCGGTGAAGATGGGTGCGCTGAAGCAGTTCATCGAGGACGTGGAATGGGGCGAGATCGACTACCTGGTCATTGATCTGCCGCCAGGAACCGGCGACGAGCCGCTCTCCATCGCCCAGCTAATCCCCGACGCCGACGGCGCGGTGGTGGTGACCACCCCTCAGGACATCGCCCTCACCAGCGTCCGGAAGTCCATACGCTTCGCCACACTGGTCGGGCTGAAGGTGCTGGGGCTGGTGGACAATATGAACGGTTTCGTGTGCCCTCACTGCGGCGAGGCGGCGGAAGGGCTGGGCGGCAGCCTGGCGTTCCAGGCCGCCATGGAATACAACATACCGTACCTGGGCAAGATGCCTCTGGATCCCAGGGTCGCGAAGAGCGCGGAGGACGGGCGGCCCTTCATCCTCGACGACGGGGCCTCCGCCGAGGCCTTCGGACCCATCCTGGACTCCATCCTAGAGAAGGTCAACGGGATTCGTTCCGAATGAGCTCCTGCACCCTCTCCCACACCCGCCTGGTCGCCGTGCCAGCTGCGGTCTCCGTAGTAGCGATGGACTCCCTGGAGGACGCGAGGCGGTAGACGGCCTCGTCGAACGGCACCCTGCCCAGCAGGACAGCGCCCTCTTGTCTGGCCATCTCCTCGATCGCCTCGGACAGGGCCGGATGCAGGTCCCAGCGGTTGATCGCCACCGCCGGGACGACGTTCATCTGCCGGCAAAGGCTCATGGCCCTCTCGAGATCGGCCTTTCCCGCCAGAGTGGGCTCGGCCACCAGGACTGCGAGGTCGGCGCCGGACAGCGCGGCGATCACCGGGCAGCCGATGCCCGGGGGGCCATCGATCAGCAGCAGGGATGCGGACGTCTCGACGCAGTATGCCCTCGCTTTGCGTTTCAGCATGGCGACGAGCTTGCCGGAGTTACCCTCCCCCGCCCCCAGGATGGCATGGAACATCATGCCTCCCGATGTCCGGGTGGCCATCCATGTTCCGGAAGCGCGATCGACCATCGTGATTGCTTCGGAAGGGCACAGCCTCTCGCACAGGCCGCAGCCCTCGCATGCGATTCCATCAATGCGTGGCCCGGCGGCATCGTCCAAAAGAACCGCCTCGAAGCGGCACGACTCCGCGCAGATGCGGCACCTGTCGCATCTAGAAGCATCCAAGGAAGCGGCCTGGGATGCGGAGAAGCCGCCTTCCTGGATCAAGCTCCCAGAGACGAGGAGGTGGAGATTCGGAGCGTCGACGTCGCAGTCGACGAGCACCGCCTCCGGGGACAGGGCCGAGAAGCCCGCAATCAGCGTGGTCTTGCCGGTCCCCCCCTTCCCACTTAGCACCACCACTTCCTTCAGCGGCGCACCTCCTTCGTCACCGAAGCCCACAGGTCGAGGAACATGCGGCGGTCCTCCGGCCGGTCCAGCATCAGCTGGCCCTGGGCATGCCGCTGGGCGATGTCCCGGCGGAACGGCATGGTGGCCAGAACCGTGATTCCCTGTTCGGCGCATATCGCGGCGATGTCCACCCCTCCTATCCCCACCTTGTTGATGACCGCGCCATGAGGAACGTCCATCCTGTCCAGCACGTCGGCGGCGAGGATGAGGTCATGAACCCCGAAAGGCGTCGGCTCCGCCACCATGATGACGTAATCGCTCCCCTTAACCGCCTCGATCATGTTGCAGGAGGTTCCCGGCGGGCAATCCATGATGACCGTCCGGTCCGCCGGAAGGAGCCCCTTCACGGCCTTCAGCAAAGGGATGGCGATGGGTTCCCCCACATTGAGACGGCCGTAGACCAGGCGCCTGGCGCCCGAGGACGACCTGATCAGGCATCCGACCGCATGGTCCGCCTCGGAAATGGCGCGGCTAGGGCACAGCCTCATGCAGGCCCCGCAGCCGTGGCACAGCTCCTCGTACACCTTGATGCGGCCGGGGAGGCGGACGAGCGCATTGAACGCGCAGACCCTGACGCACTCCCCGCAAAGGTCGCAAAGCCCGGGGTCGATGGCCGGCACCGGCCGACCCACCGGGATGATGGAGGTCGGCCCGTCCCTGAAGTACAGGTACGAGTTGGGCTCCTCCACGTCCAGGTCGGCGAGGTCCGCGCCGACGGCAGCGGAAAGGTTGACGGACACCAGTGTCTTTCCGGTTCCGCCCTTCCCGCTGGCCACGGCGATCCTCATGCAGCGTCCATCCGTAGCGCCTTTCTCTCAGTGAGCATGGTCGCGGCAGGCGTTGTCCTTGCTGGCGCGTTCCATCGAGCCGCTTCTCCACCGCTCGATGGTTTCCTCAACGGTGCCGGCAGCCCCCACGTACACGTCGATGCCGAAACCATGAAGCATGTCCACGGCCTTGGGTCCCAGCCCACCGGCCAGGACGGCGCTGACGTTCTCCTTGTGAAGATGCTCGGGAGGAGTGCCTACTCCGCCCATGTGCTCGCTCCGATTCTCCACGACCCTGGTCTGGCCACTCTCCGAGTCGTACAGCGTGAACGTGGCGGCCTTTCCGAAATGCTGACACACGGCCTCGCTAAGGCCCTTGCTTCCCTCTGTCGGTACGCAGATTATCATCTCAATTCTCCCATGATTCTTTCAATGCCCCGTCCGCCCTCCGAGGCCAGGGGTCGAGGCTTCCAGCCGCCCTTCCCTGTACTGCCTCAGCACGTCCTCGATCCGTCCCGACGGACCGATGTATGTGCGGATGCCGGCCTCCTCCAGAACATCTGATGCCTTGGGCCCCAGGCTTCCGGTGATGACCACGTCCACGCCATGGTCGATCATAAGCTGGGCAGCATTCAGCCCCGCTCCTTCCGCAGCGTCCCGGGCGGTGTTCCCGATCGCAGTGATCCTCTCAGCCTCCGCTATCACGAAGAACCCGCATCTGCCGAAGTGGTGGTCCATCTCATCCTGGACGGTCGTTCCCGCCGCGGAGATGGCCACGCGCTCTGGCTTAGCAGACATGTTCTCCTCTCACGAACGGTGAGGAAAAGAGGTTGGAGGAGCGCCCCATCGTGCTGCGCTTGCTGCATGGAGGAGGAAGGAACAGGCGGGATAAGGGGCCGCATGTTCGACGGAACGCTTCCCCGGAGCTGTGGCGGTCTGAATGTTCGAGCATGATATGTTGCATCGTTTCACCAAATAGGACCGCATGCAGCCCCGGTCTAGGTCATGCCCTACGACATCGATATCCTATTGGCGAACATGTTCGCCTACCGGCCGATATGCTGGCCGATGAGCCGTCTCTCGGCCCTGCGAAGGACCACGTCTATGGTCGAGCGGGCAAGGCCCAGCTTCTCGGAGACCTCATTCAGGGTGACGGTGCGAGGGATGTCGTAATAGCCCATATCGTAGGCGGTCCGCACCACCTTCTCCTGATGATAGGTGAGCGGAGCGTCCTCCTCCTGCTCCCGCAGGCTGATCATCTCCACCTCGCAGCCGGCCTCCTTCAGCCGCGCGATGAGGAGGCCTATGCGGTCCGAGCGGGGGGCGATGACCGTCCACGCCACCCTGCCATCCGGCTGCGATACCGCCGAATCGAGGAAGCAGTCCGCCTCGTTCAGCAGATTGCAGATCAGACAGCCGTTGTTGGTCACGGTGGCGATGTGCTTTCCCGGCCCCAGCGTGGCCAGGTCGACGCGGCAGTCAGGGCTGATGGCGTTCAGCGTGCCCTCTAGGGATTCGTCGGTGAGCGTGTCGGCAAGCTCTATGCGAAGCAGGCTCCGGCCGCCGGCGCGGTCGGAAGGTACGCACCTCAGGACCTTGACGGAGGCGTTGCACCTGACAGACATCTCGCCTATCCAGTTGCCTGGTATCCTCAGCAGCAGCTTGGCCGTTCGCATCGCCATGCGATGGTCGCATTCGATTATGTATTGTTCGCTCCGCTCCCGGCTATGATGCCACGACCGATCGGTCGGGCCAAGTTAGTTATCGGCCCATGCTCTTAGGCAGGTCCATAGGGTGTTGTCAAGCCATGTCTGAGGTCACCTTGCATCATAGAATGACGTCGGAGGTCCCTGCGTGACGCCGCGGGAGCGCATGACGACCGCCCTGTCGGGTGGCGTCCCGGACCGCGTCCCGGTGTTCCTGCGCGACCTCACCCTGGGACTGGACGTCACCGGCCTCTCCACTCCGGAGGTGTGCGCCGGCGCCTTCGACGCCGAGATGTCGGCGCGTTCGGTCATAGCCGCGCAGCGGGAGCTGGGCCATGACGCAGTGGTCGGCAGCATCCAGTACTGCGGGATGGAGGTGGAGATGCTGGGCGGACAGGTCATGTTCCCTCCACGCGGGATACCGTCGGTGCTGAGGGCCCCGCTCAATTCCCCGGAGAAGGTGGAGGACGCCGAGCTGCCGGACCCGCGGAGGGACGCTCCGCTTTCCAACATGGTCCGATCATATCGCCTGGTCAGCGAGCGCATCGGCCGGGAGGTGGCCGTGCTCGGCAACGTGGAGGGCCCGCTGACCAAGGCCGGCATCCTGAGAGGCCTGGACGTCCTGGCGCTGGACATGGTAAGCGAGCCGGACGTGTTCCAGAAGGCCGTCCGCTTCTCCAACGACCTTACGGACGATCTTTGCGTTGCCATGTGCGAAGCGGGGGTCAACACCGCCATGTTCGTGGCCGCGGCGACCGATAATCCTGACATCCTCGGCAGCGAGGCGTTCGCCCAACACACCCTTCCGGGGCTGCGAAGGCTCGTCGACACCGTTCGGAAAGAAGGCCTGCCGACGGTCTTCCACCCCCACGGGCTGTTCTCCAACGGCGACAATGCCGGCCTGGTGGACGCCTCTCTCGACACTGGCATCGCCGGCTTCCAGTTCGCCGAGGGCAACGACCTCGCGGCCGCCAAGCAGCGGTGGGGAGCGAGGACCTGCATCCTGGGAGGGGTGAACGCCTTCACCACCCTGCTGCTCGGTCCGCCGGAGTCGATAAGGAGGGAGACGGCGAGATGCCTGAACAGCTGCATGGAGGGGGGCGGCTACGTTCTCATGTGCTCCTGCTCCCTCCACCGCGGCATGCCCCTCGACCACGTCAGGGAGATGGTGGGCACGTGCGCATCCCTCGGCCGCTATGGAGCAACACCGCCTGCCGGAGGGAGCGGCCCGCCATCAGGGGGCAGGAAGGCCGGATGGGCGCTGTGCCCGACGTGCGGGCACCGCTACCGCCTCGTGAACGGCAGAGGCCTGGCATGTCTCGGCTGCCCGTCCGCGGTGAACGGATGCGACATGACCAGATGCCCCCGCTGCGATGCCGAGGCGCCTATCGGCCGAACCGCATCGGAGCGGCTGTCGGCTCTGCTGCGCGGCTACCGCTCCCAGTACGGGCGCGCCTCGTTCCGATGACAAGATAAAATAGACCGCGAGGCATAGGCTGGATGAGATGAACAGGATCGCTTACGCCCTCGTCATCGCCCTGGCAGTGTTCCTAATCCTGCTGGGCGGCATATTCATCATCGCTTCCGGCATCGAGAACATCGTCACCGGCGCGGTGCTGGTCGGCATCGCCGCTCTGCTGATCTTCTTCGCCTACCGCAGCGATAAGATCGAGGCGTCGAAGCCCAAGCTGATCAACCAGACATTCAACGTCAAGATGGGCGGCTCAGGCCAGCTGGAGCAGAAACAGCTGACCTGCCGCTCCTGCGGAGCGCCGCTGGAGGACAAGGACCTCAAGGTCGTACAGGGCGGCATCATGGTCAAGTGCCCCTACTGCGGCAGCATCTACGCGCTGGAGGAGGCGCCGAAGTGGTAAGGCGAGGAGCGGTCGTTCTATCGTTCATCATTCTCAGCGTGCTGCTCGTCCCCGCCTCGCCGGTGGGCATCGCCGCGGCCCAGGACTATTCGTTCACGTTGGACGAGGAGAACATGCTGGTCACCGTCCTCCAGGACGGCAGCGTGAACATCGACTACGAGTTCCGGTTCGGCAACGTGTCCGGCCTGGACCAGGACTTCGGGGTGGACATCGGGCTGCCCAATCAAGAGTACGACATCAATACCGCCGCCGCCACGATCATCGTCAACGGCAATGAGATGGGGGCGAGGGAGGTCCGAAAGTCGCCCTTCATCGACGTCGGCGTGGCGGTCGAGCTCACCCCGGCGACCATTGATGCGATCCAGTCGAGCGGCTCGTTCGTGCTGGAGTTCCACATCAACGATCCGCACATGGTCTATCGCAACGAGCTGCAGAACGGCACCGCAGGCGTGGTGGTCCGCCCGACATGGTTCTCCACGGACTTCCAGAACGGCAACACCGCCCGCATCAACGCCACCATCCTGCTGCCCGAGGGGATGACCAACGCCTCGGAGGCGCTGTGGCTGGAGTCGACCCCCTTCGACCCGATATACACCGATCCGTCCACGGGCCGCCTGGCCGCCACCTGGCGGTTCGTCGACGTCCAGCCGTCGCAGCAATCCTCCGGCGCATATGACGTGGGGGTCGGCTTCCCCGACCGTTACGTCGACGTCGTGTACGAGCCGCCGCAGGGCGACCTGCTGGGCAACCTCGGAGAGCTGCTCTGCCTGCTGATGCCGCTCATCATCATCGCCATCATCATAGCGCTGATCGCGGTCGGCGTACGCTCGGCCAAGCGGAACAGGGAGGACTACTTCGACCCGAAGATGAACGTGGTGGGAGCGGGCCCGCGGCGCGACCTCACCGCCGTGGAGGCCGCGGTCGTTTCGGAGCGGCCGATGGAGATGATCGCCACCATGATCCTGTTCGGGCTGGAGAGGAAGAAGCTGGTCAAGGTGCTATCCGAAGAGAAGCCGATGAGGCTGGAGCGGCTGGCCGATCGGGGCGAGCACAGGTACGAGAGCGATTACATGCTCGCCATCACCGCCGACGGGACGCTGGACCGCGTATTGCTGCGGAGAGCGCTGGTCCAGCTGATCAACTCCACCTCGGAGAAGCTCAAGGGCTTCGACCTGGAGGCCACCAGGAAGTACTACGAGGCGATCGCGGAGAAGGCCTGGCAGCAGGTGAAGGACGCCGGAACGCCGGAAGAGTTCGCGCGCGTGCTGAACGAGCGCAACGAGTGGATGATGCTCGACCCCGACTACCGAGGAAGGATGAGACGCGACATCTGGCCGCTTCCGATCCTCATCGGCTACCCGCGAACCCCGACGGGCGGTGGCGGCGGGCCACCCATCGGGGACATGGCCAGGGACTACGTGGATAAGGTGCAGACGACCAGCCAGAACCTGGTCAACGACATGCGCGGCCTGGCGCAGGACGTTGTAGGCGCCTCGAGACCTTCCCCGGCCGCCGGAACGAGGGTGGCGTCGAACAGCGGACGGTCATGCCACTGCGCCTGTGCCTGTGCGTGCGCATGCGCTTGTGCGGGGGGTGGCCGCTGATGGGGCTGAAGGAGAGCTGGGCCGAGCTTACGGGAGCGGCGCTGGAGCCCGGCGCATACCGCTACGACGGGGAGGGGGAGCTGGAGCATCATCGCTTCCACCTGAGGGTGGACTCGGCGCGCAGGGGCATCCTCATCGTCGACGCCTCGGGACTGGTGGAGCTTAACGGCACCGCGCTCGAGTACGCGAGATGCGTGCTCGAGGGAAGGAGCGAGAAGCGGGCGGTGAAGCACATGCAGCGCCGCTATCGCAATCTGGACGCGGCGACCGCAGCGGAGCACTTCCGCCAGGTGAAGGAGAGGATCGTCCGCTTCACCCAAGGCGAGACGGACGTCATGGAGATCATCGGGGCCGACTCCCCGACCATCGGCGCGGACGACTTCCCGGCGCCGTACCGCATGGACCTCATTCTCACCTACAAGTGCCAGAACCGCTGCGCCCACTGCTACAACGAGCCGAGGGAGCTGGAAGAGCTGTCGACGGAGAGATGGGTCGAGGTGATCGACCGCCTGTGGAAGTACGGCATCCCGCACATCGTGTTCACCGGCGGGGAGCCGACGCTGTTACCCGGCCTGCGCGAGCTGATCGCCAGGTCGGAGGCCAACGGGCAGGTGACCGGACTGGTCACCAACGGAAGGATGCTGTCGAGGGCAGGCTACCTGAGCGACCTCATCGGCGTCGGCCTGGACCACGCCCAGATCACTGTACTGTCACACCGCCGGGAGGTGCACGACCGGCTGGTCGGCGACGAGGGGGCGTGGGATGAGACCATCAGGGGGCTGGAGACGGCGCTGGCCGCCGATCTGTATGTCAGTACCAACACCACCATCATGCGCTCCACGCTGCCGGACGTCGAGGACACGCTCCGCTTCCTCATCAGCAAGGGAGTGGGGAACATAGCGTTCAACGGCCTCATCCGCTCCGGCAAAGGAAAAGAGGCGGAGGGCATATCGTTCGAAGAGATGTCCGACGTGCTCGTCCGCCTGAAGGGCATCGCCGATGACGCGGGCGTCAAGATGACCTGGTACACACCGACCCCGTACTGCCGGCTGAATCCGATCAACCTCGGTCTGGGGATCAAGCAGTGCACCGCCTGCTCCCTCAACATGGCGGTGGAGCCGGACGGCACGGTGCTTCCGTGCCAGAGCTACTACGCGCCGCTCGGTAACGTCCTGACCGACGAATGGAAGGAAATCTGGAACCACGACCTGTGCCGCTCCATCCGCGAACGCGGCGACCTCGACGGCCGATGTGTCGATTGCGGGCTCAAGGACACCTGCGGCGGAGGATGCCCGCTGGCCCGCAAGCAGGGCGAGTACGGCCTCGACGAGGACGCTATTTCATGATCAGCGCGTAGAATATCGGGCTGTGCGTGAACAGCGTACCTGCGGCCAGGGCGGAGGCCCATTCATCCCTCAGGTGCGATGCCCCCTCGACGGCCGTCCTCTCGATCCAGTCCCACTCGCCCTCCGCTTCGCTCCTCATGCGCCTCATGTCCCACGAGCCCGGATGGATGCCGATCTCGGCGTCGACGCCGCAGGAGGAGCACAGCGCCCGCAGCCTGCGCCCCATCAGGGGTTCGGCGCCCTCGCCCCGGAGGCCGTCGACGATCATCTGCCGCAGAGGGCGCAGCGCGTCAGGATGGTCGATGCGGCCGCCGTGGTCCGGCTCGGCCAGCAGCAGCACCGCATGCCTGGACGTCCGCAGCATCTCCCGCAGCGCCCGCTCCGGGTCGCGCAGCCAGAGCAGCACGAAGGAGCAGTACGCCACATCGAAGGAGCGGTCCTCGAAGGGGAGAAGGTGAGCGTCGCCATGCACCGCCCTCAGCCCTCGGGAACGGCACCGGGCGACGGCATCATGATCGATGTCCATGCATGTGATGTCCATGCGGGAGGACAGCGATGCGGCCACGATCCCGGGGCCGCTGCCCACGTCCAGCGCCGACGGGTTCTGCGGCAGGGAGGGCAGCACCCGGGTGTCCAGCAGCCACGACCAGTGCTCGGCCAGCCATGCCGATTGCCTCTCCAGCTGCCCCTCGCCGGTCGCTCCGGGAACGTTCATGCATTCCCCTATCGCAGCCGTACAGTTCACCGTTTCGGTTGACGACTTTTTATTAGCCCGTAGGTCGGTGGAGGAGGCATGCGCGATCCGAGAATGACCCAACTGGCTGACATACTCATCAACCATTCCACCAAGCTGCAGAAAGGAGAGGTCATCTACATCGAGACGTTCGACACGCCCGACGAGATGATGGAGGCGCTGCTGGAGAAGGTCTACGAGGCCGGCGGCGTGCCGCTGGTGTCGCAGAAGTCGTGGAGGGTGCTGAGGAAGTTGTTCATGGAAGCTGACGAAGCGACCATGCGGCTGGTCGGGGAGATCGAGCTGCACAAGATCAAGAGCGCGCAGGCCTACATCTGCATCGAGGGCTTCGACAATGTCACCGAGACCTCCGACGTCCCGGCGGACAAGATGGCCCTGTACACCGAGCACTGGTGGGGGCCGGTGCACAGCGAATGGAGGGTGCCCAAGACCCGCTGGGTGAAGCTCCGCTGGCCGACCCGCTCCATGGCCCAGCAGGCCGAGATGTCCACCGAGCGGTTCGAGGAGTTGTATTTCAAGACCTGCAACCTCGACTACAGCCGGATGTCGGCGGCCATGGACCGCCTGGTGGCGATGATGGAGCGCACCGACCGCGTGCGGCTGGTGTCGCCGGGGACCGACCTCTCGTTCTCGATCATGGGCATCCCGGCCATCAAGTGCGCCGGCGAGATCAACCTGCCCGACGGAGAGGTGTACACCGCCCCGGTCCGAGATTCCGTGAACGGCGTCCTTCGATACAATGCCAGGACAATCTACGACGGCAAGGTGTTCGACAACGTGGAGCTGACGTTCCGCGACGGGAAGATCGTCAATGCCACATCATCGGACACCAAGGCGCTCAACGAGATCCTGGACACCGATGACGGCGCCAGGTACGTGGGCGAGTTCGCCATCGGCGTGAACCCGTACGTCACCAGGCCGATGCTGGACCGCCTGTTCGACGAGAAGATCGCGGGCTCCATCCACTTCACCCCCGGGTCCTCGTACGACACCGCCTTCAATGGCAACCGCTCCAAGGTCCACTGGGACATGGTGCTCATCCAGAGCAAGGAGTGGGGAGGCGGGGAGATGTACTTCGATGACGTGCTGGTCCGGAAGGACGGGCGTTTCGCCGTTCCGGAGCTGGAACCTCTCAACCCGGAGAACCTCATCGGGTAGTCGAGACCTCGTTCCTGCGAGCGTGACCGGAGGCAATGTTTATTGGGCCCCACAGCGATTCCCCGGGCATGTCCGACGAGAAAGAGAAGGGCAAGCTGGAGCAGGGTGCAGAGAAGACCGGCGAGGTCGTGGGAAAGGGGCTCAAGAAGGGCTGGGGCGTCGTCAAGAGCGTGGGCAAGGGCATCAAGGACGGCGTCGAGAGCAAGGAAGAGAAGTAGGTGCATAGCTCGGCACCATGCCGGGCGCCATGCTCTTTTTTCAACCAGCATTTCAACGGCAGGATGGACCCGCCGCTCCCGTCCTTGATGACCTTGATAGCGTTCCAGCCCGGGACTGGAACTTGATCAGGGTCCCTTGAAGGACGGCTCATCTTGGTTGTTGGCCCCATCCCCTGCATCGGTGGCCGGGCCGCTCATGGCCTTGCTGTCGCCGGCGTACGGCGCCATGCTCCCCATGAAGAGGGAGCCGATACGCATCACCACGGCAGCCTTGAGCTTCATCCCAGCACCGATCCTGAAGTCGTAGTAGTACTGGTCCAGGGCCGAATAGTAGGCGAGATCGGCAGGCATCCATTCCCCGATCGATCCGGCCACGCTCTTGAAGAAGCGAAACCGCATGTAGTCGCTAAAGCTCGGCCGCATGTCCTTCTCCACCATGGCGCGGTAGAACTGCTCGGCCGCCTTGCGCAGCTTCACCTCCTGCTTGACGTCTCCCTTGGGCGAGGTCGGCCAGGGCAGCTTGGCGTACGCCAGCTCGCTGACGATGTGCGGTCCGAAGATGGCGATGCGCAGCGCATCGAGCGTCTTGTCAAGGCCGGCCCCGCCGTTGGCCACCAGCATCATCTGCTTTCCGAAGAAGCGGGGGCGGTGGTTGGTGTAGGCGAAGCGGTCCATGAAGTTCTTCATCAGCCCGCTGACGTTCTGCACGTATCCTGGAGACACCAGTATGATGCCGTCGGAGCGGTCCATCATCCCCTCGATCCCGACCCGGTCGTCCTTCAACGGGCAGCGGTCCTCCCCCTTGCTGATGCATTCGAAGCAGCCCCGACACATCTTAAGGTCGACATCGGCGAGGTACAGATATGTCATTTCGACATCGCCCTGCTTGCGCAGCTCCTCCTCGATCTGACGAACCACCTTGGTGCCGGTGCCGTTCCGGCGCGGGCTTCCCATGATCGCCAGCACCCTCATGCCATGGCCTCTCTCCGTCAATGCATCGTCGGAAGTGGGCGTGATAACCATAATGGTCACCTGCGGCGGCTCCCTGCCGCCGACTTCCCATGCGCAAGATATGATATAGATTCTCCCTGCCGACCCCTGCCGACAGCTTGAACTATGGTGGGCGCAGAGGTCTTCGACGTGAACGGGATGAAAGGACGGACGGTCCTGGTCACCGGCTCCACGGACGGCATCGGAAAGCGGACGGCGCACGACCTGGCCGCCATGGGCGCGACGGTGCTCTTGCACGGTCGGAACGCCTCGAAGGGCGCCGCGGCGGCGGAGGAGATCGCCCGCTCCACCGGCACCGATCGGCCGCGCTACATTAACGCCGACCTCTCCTCGCTGTCCGAGGTCCGCCGGATGGCCGCCGAGCTTCAGGACGTTGATATCGATGTTCTGATCAACAACGCCGGCATCGGGACGGGACCTCCCGGCGCGGAGAGGGAGGAGAGCCGGGACGGATACGAGCTGCGAATGGCCGTCAACTACCTGGCGCCGTTCCTGCTGACCCACCTCCTACTGCCCAACCTGCGCAGTTCGGCGCCGTCCCGCATCGTCAACGTGGCATCGCTGGGACAGAGCAGGGTGGACCTCGACGATCTCATGATGGAGCGCGGCTACGAGCGATGGGGCGCGTATGGGCAGAGCAAGCTCGCCCTGATCATGTTCACCATGGAGCTGGCCTCGCGGCTCGCTGGAAGCGGCGTGACCGTCAACGCCGTCCATCCCGGGACCATGCTGGACACCAAGATGGTGCGCGAGACCGCCTCCCCGCCGCGAGGGGATGTGCAGGAAGGGGCCGATTCGCTCACGTTCCTCGCGGCCTCGCCTCGCCTGGAAGGCGTCACCGGACGCTTCTTCGACCGGCAGCGAGAGGAGAGAGCGGACCGCCAGGCGTACGATGCCGGCGCGCGGAGGGAGCTGTACCGCCGGAGCGTTGCGCTGACCGGGCTGGAGCCAGAGGCCGCGATCCCTCTGCAGGAGGCAGGCCTGCAACGGTCCGACCGATGATATCTGGGCATTAAAGACCAAATATCGTGTGAGGCATGTTACATAGCATGCAAGATGAGAAGGGACGGATGAACGAGGCCGCCGAGAGGGGCGGAGAGGCGGTAGGAAAGGTCCTGAGAATGGCTCTCGACCTGGTGTCTGGCTTCGGGGACGGAGTGAAAAAAGGCATGATGACAGAGGAGCAGAAAGAGGCAGTGGAGCAGGTAGCGGAAGCTCCAGCGCAGGAAGCGCCGGAGACGGAAGAGCGATCCTCCTGATCCAGCCGCCGTAGGGGCGGTCAGACCGCTCCGGGCCGGCCCTCGTCGAATAGCTGCCTGCCCTCCTCGAATAGCTCCAGGCTGATGAGCTCCCCGAGTAGCTTTCCCTCCGCATCGACGACCGGAAGGTCATTGAGATGCTCATTCACCATGATGTCCAGGGCGGTGGTCAGCTTGGTGTCGCCGGTAACGGTCGTGCCCTTGACCATGATGTGCCCCGCCTCCTCCTTCAGAGCATCCTTCAGGAAGCGCATGAACGATATGCCGCCGTCCTTCCTGACACCGACGCGATATCCGATGAGGCGGAGAATGGTCTCGGTGTTCACGGTGCCTATGTAGCGCCCCTGTTCGTCTACCACATACACCTTCCGGGACAGGGGATTGGCGAGCATACTGTCGATCACGTCCCCTATGGGCGCTTTCGCCCTCACCTGTGACGCCGACTGCACCAGCTTGGCGGCGACGTCGCTCACCAGCAGCTCGCTGAATCTCTTCTCCTTGTAAGGCATGTCACCGGAGTGCTCGCCTCGGTTCATTATGTTTGCTGTCAGGCCGTGATGAGAACGGCGGCAAGATAAGCGACGTACAGGAGAACGAACGCTATGCCGAGCGGGCGCCTCAGGCACCTCTTCCGGTATGCTACGGCCAGCAGAAGCGTTCCGAACGCCAGCTGGGGCATGGCGCCGAAGAGCATCTGCCCTTCGGAGATGACGAGCGGGGCGATGGCCGCCCCGGCGCCCAGCACCACGGTGGTGTTGAAGAATATGGTGCCGATGATGTTGCCCAGCGCCAGGTCGGAGCTGCCCCGGAGGGAGGCCGTAAGGCTGGTGGCGAACTCCGGCGTAGTCGTGCCGAACGTGATGACCGTAAGGCCGATTATGAACTCGCTGACCCCGAAGATCGTGGCTATGTCGGTCGCCGAGCCCACCGCCAGTTCGGTGCCGAGCACCAGAACGATAAGGCCGACGATGACGAACGCGGCGCTCTTCAACGGAGGTTCGGTCTCGGGCCGGGCGGCCTCGAACTCCTGCCGCACCTCCCTGCTCGGCCGGCAGCACATCAGGGAGCGCACCATGAGGGCCATGAGGGCGGCGAAGATGAGCACCAGTATCACGCCCTCGATCCTGGAGATGATCCCGTCGGCGGCCATGATGGCCGTGACGATCAGGGCCGCGAACATGAACACTGCCTCTCTGCGTATCTCCTCGAACTTCACCAGCAGGGGCGCGGCGATCGCGCACGCTCCCAGGATGTATGTTGAGTTGGCGATGTTGGCGCCGAACACGTTGCCGACCGAGATGGAGCCCGCTCCCCCCGCGCCGGATACGATGGCCAGCGTAAGCTCCGGGGCGGAGGTGCCGATGCCCACGATGGTCAGGCCGATTACCAGAGGGCTGACGCCGTAATGTGCGGCCAGTTCGGACGCGCCCTCCACCAGCCATCGCGCTCCCAGATAGATGAGCACGAGGCTGAACAGCAGCAGGGCGAGGGGGACGAGCATTGGTTCCCGAATGTCTTGCTCGTAGATATTTCAAAGTGTTGGGGAAAAGCGGGCCCGGGGGGATTTGAACCCCCGTCCTCGGCTTCGAAGGCCGAAAGGATGATCCATGCTACCCTACGAGCCCGTGGCGGCCTCTACAGCCACCTTCATGCGAGAGCATGTTCCACATTTAAGGCTATCGAGCCCGGCGGCCGATGCCCATGTTTATTAGCCTCCGCCTCAGAACTTTCCTGCGGTGGATGCATGACACGATCGGCGGAGAGGCTCAGACGCTTGCTGGGAGAATGGCGCGTTACCGTTGAAGGAACGACGGACGGCGAACGGATACGGGGCGTTGGGAGCGTTCGGGGAGAGGAGGCGATGGGGGGCGGCGTCCTGCTGAACGTCGTCATCGAGCTGGAGGGCCGCGAGCGGTACGAGGAGGCCAACCTGTTCGGCCATTCGGAAGAGGAGGAGAAGGTCCATCAGTTCACCGTCGGCTCCTATGGCCAGGTGCACGATCACGTCGGCGGATGGAGGAGCGATGATGTCCTATTCGTCGAATGGAGCGGCATCAGCGGCGGCCGGCCGATGACGGAGAAAATCCGCTACGAATGGAAGGGGGCCGACATGTTCGAGGTGCATGAGACGGATGTCACCGCCGGCAAGGTCCAGGGAACGTTCGTCTTCACTGTGACAAGGACGTCGCCTCCTATCAAGGAGCAGATGGCCATGCCTACGTGAACCGCGGATGCGATGCTCCGCCACGAGGGGTCTGTAATAAGGTTTAAACTCGGTTGGAAGAATCACCGGGGATATGAAGCGCGTCACCATGGGTCACGGGGCGGGGGGCGAGCTCATGCACGAGCTGCTCTCCCTCCACATCATTCCGTTCCTGCCTCAGTTCAATGTCGAGGTCCCTTTGCGCTCCTTCGACGATTCCGCCGTGGTCGACGACATCGTGTTCACCACCGACGGCCATACCGTCAAGCCGCTGTTCTTCCCGGGAGGCGACATCGGCTCCCTGGCGGTGTGCGGCACCGTCAACGACATCTCGGTCATGGGCGCCCAGCCGCTGGCGCTGGGGCAGTCGATCATCATCGAGGAGGGCCTCGAGGTCGACGTCCTGGAGCGGGCCATGAAGTCGGTCGGCCAGTACTCGGAGCTGGCCGGCGTGCCGGTGGTCACCGGAGACACCAAGGTCATGGAGTCGGGGGCGCTGGACAAGATGATCATCACCACCTCCGCGGTGGGCAAGCGCAGCCGCTTCCTGGACCACGATCTTGACGTGGCGAAGGAGTACCGCCCGGTGACTTCCAAATGGCTCACCGACGACAACGTCCGGGAGGGGGACGCCATCATCGTCACGGGCACGCTGGGCGACCATGGCATCGCCCTGCTGTCGTTCCGTGAAGGCTACGGTTTCGAGACCGAGGTCAAGAGCGACATAGCACCGCTTAACCGCCTGTCCGAGGACGTCCTTCGCGTCGGAGGGGCGGTGAGCATGAAGGACCCCACCCGCGGCGGCTTTGCCAACGCCATCAACGAGTGGTCGTCCAAGTCAGGCATCGGCATCGAGATCGAGGAGAAGGCCGTCCCTATCGCCGAGCCGGTGAGGAACGCCTGCGAGCTGCTCGGGCTCGATCCGCTGAGCATCGGGAACGAAGGGAAGATGATCATCGGCGTCGTCCCCGAGATGGCCGAGGAAGTGCTCAAGGTGCTGCGCCGCAGCCCCCTGGGAAAGAACGCCGCCATCGTTGGGAAGGCGACAAGCAAGTACGAGAGGGTGGTGCTGCGCACCGAGGTGGGCGGCCACCGCATACTGGAGGCGCCGATCGGCGATCCGGTGCCGCGCATCTGCTGATCACAGCAGGGATTCGATCCAGTAGCAGATGACGAAGGCGCCGAAGCCGGCTATGGCCATGCGGGCGCCTTGCTTCCACGGGTTCCGGCCCCCGGAGCGGCCCATCGCCGCGCCCACCACGAACAGTATGAGTATGGCGAGGCCCACGCTGATGATGGCCGCGGCCCTGACGTTCCCCTCGCCCAGGATCAGGAAGGGCGTCAGAGTGATGGCGCCCGCGATCAGGGGGGCGATGAAGTTGACCGACGAGATCAGCATGATCGTGAGCTGAGACGTCCGGCTGATGCTGGTGTCCTCCAGCGAGCGGAGCATGGCTCTCTCCATCTCCCTCATCCTAAGGTTCTGCTCCATGGTCTCGGCCTCGTAGACGCTCACGCCGGTCGAGATGCCGAGGGCGACGCTGCTGGTAATGATCGTCGCCACTATGACCCTAAGGTCCGGATCGTTGCCGAAGGCCGATGCGATCAGTATGCCCAGAATGACGAAGGTGCTGTCGAAAATCGTGTTGACGAAGAACCGCCTCAGGGTCGGTCCGGTGTCTGGAGCCCTGAGCACCCTATGGATCCGATCGCCTATTCCCTGCTCGTTCACCACTTCATTTCCTCTCTTGGCTGTTGAATAAGGGGAGGGGGTTAAATAATTAGGTGGCCCCGGTCGCCGCACGAATGACGAAGCCAACTGGTCGAGGCTCGACTATCCTTTTATATCCCATTCTCATTGCACAGCTACGGGCTCATGGTCTAGCGGTCATGACGTTGCCCTTACACGGCGAAGGTCGCCGGTTCAAATCCGGCTGAGCCCACTTCTTCCATCTGGCTTGTTGCGGTTTTCCCCTTCAAGCTTTTTTGAAATATCATGTTGACACCCTCGCCCCTTCCGACGGGGCAACCGGCGGCGCCCCGTCCTTCATCCTCGAACGACCGCCTGCGGGTAACGCTTGGAACCCTGACGTAGCCATAGATGGCATCCCGCAGGGCATAATCTAGCCCAGCGCTAACAGACCCACAGCATCGCCATGGGAAGATGTCGAAAACGAGCCGATCGCCTCGAGCATCGGCACGAATCGACGCGTGAATTGACGTGCGCCTTGGTCCTTTCATCACCTCTGGTATGTCCGTTGAGGGGTGAGCACCACTTTATGGGAGCTGCCCTCTTTCGAGGAAAGGATCACGCCGCGGGGACAAGGATGGACGGGCCTTGACCCCTCGGCATGCGGGATTATTCTTGTTTCATGGGCTAACTTGCCTCATCCGATCATTTCATCCAATAATCGACACCGGCCATACCCATGGCGATCATGTTCTCATCAGAGCAGTCTCTGGGGCTCTCGCATCCAGGCGCTATGATGAATCCGCCTTCTTGCCCTGCATCTTCGATGCATTTGAAAGCGGCGTCCCTTATGGATTCCGGCGTACCCTGCCACAGAACCTTTACCGGGTCGATGTTTCCCATGATGGCCATCCTCTTGCCGATATTCTTCCTTGCAACGGCAAGATCGTTCTTGACGTCGCAGCTGAAGCATTCCACCCCTGCATCTGGCAGTAGTTTCATCGTCTCCATAGTGTCTCCGCACATATGCACCAAGATGGGCACCTTGGTCTTGTTCTTGACACTGGTGCATACCTGTTTTGTGCCGGCAAACGCGAGCTTCTCGTACATCTCGCTCGAGATCATGTCTTCAGAAGCGGTCGGGTCAGACATCCAGAGGGCGGTTGCCCCTGCGTCGATGCATCTAAGCTGGATCTCTTCGCAGAAATTGGCGGTCTTTGACACTAATTTTGTAACGAGGTCGGGCTCGAAATTGATATCCATCATGATATTCTCCGCGCCCCGTAGGAACGCAGCAGTGGTGAACGGCCCCCAAGACATCCCCAGTATGTGGAAGTCCTCATCCATGGTCCTCGCCACCATGCTGATGTTCTCAACGAAACCCCTGGTGAACATTGGGCATTCCTTCGGATTGAAGGGGTCATAAAGATCCAGCTTATCGATATCCTCAGGCTCATTGATCAGCGTCGACATGACCCGGCCGTAGTTGTCGTCAGGCTGCTTGACGTCAAGACCCGTGTCTATCAGCTGGCCATTGGTGTCGAGTGCGGGCTTTACGAAGTCCGAGTGCGTCAGCTTAGCGAACCTCAGAGCTAGCTTTGCCGACAGGGCGGGGGTGCACCGCGCATCCTTGAACTGGTACCCACCACTGTGCACGGCAGTGATGTTGGAAAAGTTCTGTACGGGCGTACGGTAGGGCTTTTCAAAGTTCAACGCCATCTCCACCTGCACCCGATGCCCATAGTCTTCCTTGTGCCTCCGCGTCCGATGTCCAGTGTATGCTTGTTGTTCCGAATTCTGTATCATACTATCACCTTACATGACCTATTTGTTCCGTTCGTAGCGTGAGTAAATGAAAGGTGCTCCCCAGAGGTCTGGAGAGCTTGGGGATCTGTTTGGCGATTGCTCAGTCCGCCGAAGATGCTGGCGACTCGACCTGCGCAACATCTTCCTTGCGCACCACCGGCCCTATCGGCATAATCACCTTACCATACACCTCATTCAGGACCTCGGCCAGACCGGTGTAGAGGGCAGCGCATCCGAGGAATATCCCTACGACCGCGGCGACATCTCCCAGGACGGCGATGCCCGTTAGGTCATTGAGGGCCAGTAGGGCAAATCCGATAGAGCCTAGACCGAACACGACCTGCAGAGCTTTGGCAATCCTCAGGGTGCCGATGAACATGGCGAAGGTAAACACCGTCCACACAAGCATGAACCAGCCAACGGCTGCAGCGTCAGCAGCTGGGAATCCGAGGACAGGCAGCATCAGTAAAAAACAGAACGACAGCCAAAATGCTCCAAATGAGGTGAATGCTACGGTCCCGAAGGTGTTGCCGTGCTTCCACTCCAATATTCCAACGATGAGCTGAACGAGGCCGCCATAGAACATGCCCATGGCAAGTATCATGGTATTCATCCCATAGAGCCCGTTGTTGTGGAGCATCAGGACCAGGGTTGTGAGCCCGAAGGCGCACAGTCCCAGCGCTCCAGCGTTTCCCACTTTCTCCTTTGACATATTGTATCCTCCTAGAATTAAGATGTTTACGAATCCAGAGCACATTGAGGATATTACTTCAGAACGGCGAACATGTTTGATTGAACGTTTTATAACGTTGTCGACGAACATGTCAGCTTGGGTCAGAGTGTCAGTGCTGCCATAATATGTATGCTGGCGCTAGTCCGATAGATCGCCCATTTAACACAGATGTTGTTCAATGGTTGGGGTCGATAGGTGAAAATGATATAATCGGCCAGTGGACGTCGACAGGGCTTATCCCGGACACCAACACCAGATGAGGCCGTATGCACAGATATGCGAGAACGCGGGCTCGTCGTGATCGTTGCGTTTCCCCCACAAGGGCGGGCGTTGACGGCCTATCAATCTATTATTTCTCAGAGCTGGTCAGATAATCAGATATGAGCCTTCGTTCAGCTCTTCTAAGCATGATGTTCAAAGTTGATTTGGATACCCCGATCTTTGCGGCCAGCTCATCAAGTGTGACCTGGCTTGGAATATTATAATAGCCGGATTCAAAGGCCATTCTAAGGCTCACCTCTTGCCTGTAGGTGAGCCCTCCCCATGCCTGTTTTTCATAAACGCTTATGACGTTCACGTAATACCCCAGGTCTTTGACCGAATCGATGAAAGTTCTGATGGACTCGGAATCGGACCCGACCAGATGGAATATCAGATCGTTGTCGTCCGACTGAATGGCCAGCTCCAAAAAACACCCACTCTCGTGGATCAGATGGCTTAGTTTGCATTGGGTATTAACGACTAGGGCGGAATAGGAGCCATTGCCTGATCTGGCGATTTCTATTCTTATATGATCGTCGTTTAGTTGCAAGGGCTCGCTGAGCAACCGGTCCAATACTTCCGGATCTCCCTCGAATCTGATAAGGCTGTGACCGCAGTTTGGGCCCACCGGAGCACATCTAAGGATCTTTACCGAGATGCCATGCTCCTGGAGGGATGGAAGGCAATTGATGCAAGCACGACGATCGATAGGATTTTTAATCTTGAGGGTAACCGATCGCATAAATGACAAAAGCGTAATTCCATATATCTATAAGAATGAACTTGGCTGCATTATCCACCGCCCCACTTTCGTCAAAGTGGAGTGTAATCATGCCACACGCTTATCTCGCTGATCATTACAGAATATATTATTCGAGGGCCCCATCGATAATATTGCCTTTGATCCATAATGTTCTTCGGGTTTGGTCGATGGTTTTTATAGAAAAGTAGATAATCTTTCCCTCGCTTAGTCGCTGAAATGAAGAAGTGTGTGGCCATTCTAGCTCCGTCCGAAGGTTGGGAGTCCATATGCCGGCCATATAAGGACAGCGCAGATTTTGTTTTTGTACCATTATTTACATCAACGCCGGTGGACAATGCGGGGTTCACGGACTTCTTGATGAACCTGTCCGTGTCCAAATTCGATTCAGTGGTGATGACCTGCCCCACGGCAGTTAGGCATTCCATCAACATGGCGATCGAACGTGGATTGCTGAACCGGTTCTTGACCTCGATGAGCAAGGTCGAGGTTATCGTGATAGGGGACCGGTCTGCGGAGAGCGCAAGGTGGAATGGGCTGAAGGTCTCTTCAATATCTCCAGAGGCCTCTACGGAATCACTGATTAAGCACATAAACAACTTACCGTTCAGGGGAAATATCGCCTTACTTCGCTCCGACAGGGGCTCCAATATTCTTCCAATGGCATTAACCGACGCCGGGTGGAAAGTGACGGAAGTACCGGTCTATTCCTTGCAACTGAAAAAATCAGAGGACATGGAGATTCTCTTAGACCGACTGGAAAATAGAGAGATCGATGCATTGGCGTTCCCTACCCCAAGCCACGCCGATGCTTTTTTCTTCCATCTCCGGGAACGTTTTGAAGATGTGAACCCAGAGGGCCTTTTCGACGATGTCGCGGTAGCCGTCCTGAGCCATGAGACGAAAGATAGGGTGGATGGTTATGGGGTCGAGGTCGACATAATGCCAGATAAGGCAACTGCAGAGCTATTGATAAAGGATATAATCAAACATCTTTGAATGATGAGGCCTTCCTTATCGACTGTGATTTTCTTCTTATAGAAAGAGCTAAATTTTGGCTTGTTAATAAAGAGGGGAATGTACCGCGGCCCTGCATTCTCTAACACCAATGTGACATGCCCAAAATGTGGGAAGCAAGTGTCCATAAAATTCGCCTATAGCAGTACGACAGCATCTAAGCGGTGCCCGTCCTGCGGTAAAACAGTGGTGTTCAAGCGCCCTTATCCATTTTGGTATAAGTATTAGGACATGTGGTGAAAGCGATGACCATACCCTAAAGAAAAAAGGGTTTGCATTCTGGCTCTGCATTCTATTGAAATAATTGATTTCCAATTATCATCCTGACTTTGACAATTGGCCGAATTAAATATTTCTCGCTTTGGTGAGTGCGATGATACTGGCCTCTGCCCGATGGCGGAGGCCAGTGTTCCGAAGAGCAGCGATTCGATCAATAATCGATCGGGTGAATTGTCAAGGCCAGGCTTCATCATCTGGCTCAAACAATGCGTGGTCTCGGCTGAGCCCATCTCCATTTTCATGGATGTCGAGGACCCAGGGCGTCCGCGGTCCACGTGCGGCGACAGTGCACTATGCTCTCGATCCGTGTGCAGGGCTCCAAGTCATCACGGCCAGGACCTTCTTGGCCTTTTTGCGAAATATCCCATACTCACTTCGATCTAAAACAAAGTCCCTTATGACGGCCCTCTTCTCATCGTCCATCTCGGTGAATATCTCAAAATAGGTCTGGAAGTTTGAGATGGCCACGTCGGCATCGACCTCCGTTTCCACGCTGGCAGAGATGTGTTTCAGGTCTGGCCTCTCTCCCGCCTCTATCAGAATATTGAAGGGGTACTTGATATCGTATGCGAAGGAGGGGCGGAACTCCCCCACCACTCTCTCCCATAGATCGTTCCGGGCATTCATCTCTTTTCCCCGGGCGGGGGCGATATAGCAACAATCCCGTTTGCTCGTCGAGCCCATCTTCATCAGCCCCTCAGAATTACTTGCAGCGGGGGACAGGGCGCTCACCACGAGGTCAAAACCGCCTATGCCGAACTCATCCCATCTGGCGACCGTTCCCTCCACGTTGGTCAGGCGCTTCTCGTCCGCCCTCCTTGATAGCTCATGGATCATACCTTCCGCTGGATCTAGCCCCATCACGCATAGGGCGTGCTGCGCCATAGGTATCGTATAGGTGCCCGGACCGCATCCAACATCGAGAACGCTGTCGGTCGGACAAAGCCTTCCTTCCCGCAACAGATGGTCGACGACCGCCTGATACAAGTGCGCTTCTGCGTCCACATCGCGGCCGTACTGCTCTGCGCAGGCGTTCCAGTACCGCTTCCACCTGCTTTCGTTCTCCGCCGTTACATTCAGAGGCGACCGATCGTGCGCCTTGGACCACTCATCCTGCCATGTCATATCCTCACCTGAGCGGACGGGGGCGACCATGCATCGATCTGGCCGCCGGATCATGGTGACGCTGGATCCCAGCGAGGGGGCCAAGCCAGCCATTCGGTTCGACGCAGGCGCGCATCCCCTTCACATTATCATTATTCTGTCTCTGCCGTAGACGTTGTCGACGACGGATTCGACGCCGTAGGCCACCCTGATGTTGTCGGGGTTCAGTACATCCTTGCTCTTTCCAGCATCCAATACCCTACCCTCGTGAAGCAATACGACCTTGTCACAGAATCGCATCGCCAGGTCCAGGTCGTGAACCACGGCGCAGGCCCCGATGTTCTTCGCCCTCACCTGCTGATCGATCGCCCGCATCACATCGATCTGGTACTTCACATCCAGATTGCTCGTGGGCTCATCCAGCAGCAGCATTTCGACGTCTTGTGCGATCGCGCGCGCGATCAACACTCGCTGTGCCTGCCCGCTGCTGATGCGGTCGAACCTTTGAGAGGAAATGTGCTTGATGTCCATCTCCTCCATGGCCTTCCACGCCATCTCACGGTCTGCTTCACGGTAGTCCAATGAGACGTAGGGCCTTCGTCCCATCAGAACGACCTCGTATACCGTCGGAGTGCAGTTCTCGTTCACGGAGTTTTGAGGGACAAACCCGATCCTCTTTGCCATGTCGATCCTGCTCATCCTCTCAACGTCCGCTCCGTCGAGTGCTATGGTGCCCTGCTTTGGTGAAAGTATCCTGTTGATGCATTTCAGCAATGTGGTCTTACCTGAACCGTTGGGGCCTAGAATACCAAGGATCTCTCCTGGAAATGCATCCAGACAGACTTCATTTAATATGTTTGTATTACCATAATTAAAAACAATATCGTTGACCCTTAGCCGCATGCATACGAAAATGCAGTATCATGATATATAATGTTTATTGTCATAACATTTCATTGTGAACGCTACGGCGCCCCGATATCATTACTGTCTATGCCATCCATTTTTGTTTTCTGGCTCGCTTCATAAAAAATAATATTTCTTGCTGGCTTAAATCTACGTCGGGTGTCAATGGTCCCCTATTTTAATATAAATAATAATAAATGTTACTCATCATAGACCATTTTTAGAGATACTTCATCACAATTGTCAAGATTACATATTAATACGAATCTTGTAATCGTGTTACGCATGAACACCAAGGTCATTGCCGTCATCACCGTCGGAATTCTCGTAGTTACCGGAATTATTGGCGCATTCGCATTGATGCAACAGGGCGCGAAGGGAGAAAGGGATCTAACCTCCTTCGCGCTCGAGATCTATGGAAATGCGAACGGTGATTCGAGAGTGGACAAAGCTGACGCGACCCTCGTTGAGAGGTACATCAGCGCGTCTTCCAAGAGCAACAGCACCGAGATGGAGAGATTCATCGCAGATAACAAATTTGATGTAAGGCTTGCCGATGCCAACAAGGATGGAAAGATCGACGCTGCCGATGTGAGCCAGATACGCGCGGTCGTAAATGGGAATGCTGAGAGGCTGTGGTTCGTTGACGGGATCGGCGCCGATAGAAGCGTCGGATTGGACATATCCAGGATTGGCGCGGAGTACTATGCCAACACCGAGCTCTGTCTCATCCTGGGGGTGGCAGACAAGGTCGTGGCCGTGGACAACGCCCCTTATATCTACAAGGACTTTTACTTCACACCATCGCAGCGGGCCAACGTCGTCAATCTGGTCGACATGAGCGACCCCGATTATGTTTTCGTCAACGAACTGGACCTGGATGTGCTGCTGACCTTCTTCACCAACAGCTACGATGTCAAGCAGACAAAGCTCATCGGTACCGACGTGATATACCTCGGACTCTACAATCCTGACATGTCCGACGCGGAGGGCTCGAACTTCATCCAAGGGATCCTTAAGGCCGGGTACATTTTCGGCGCCGTGGAGCGTGCTGAAGCGTATGCGGCCTGGATCCTCGAGACACGGGACAAACTTGCCGACATCGCCAGTACGATCCCGGACGAGGAGAAGCCAACGGTCCTCATGAGCAACTATCCGAATTCCTATTTCATTGATCCGGATACGAAGACGGCGACGGTCTACTGCTTCACCGACCCCCTCGGGCAGGCGTGCCTCCTGGGGGGAGGCAGGAATGTCGGCGAAATGCTGTATGGAACAACATATAATACAAGCCTCTCCCAGAAGTCCCAGGTGGATGCGTTGTTCAACGATGACGACTCCATCAAGATCGACCATATCTTCCTCCACATGGTGAAGTACACCTTCGGGGGGACGGTCGTTGCCGGCGTCCCGGACCACGGATATCTTGCTCAGAGCGACGAAGAGATAACCGCGGCATGGAAGCAGGCGACCTCAAGCAGCCACACCCTCCTGGTCGATCTGGACCCGAACGACCTCTACCTGATCGCAGGGGACTTCAGGAACGGCCCCACCGGAGCGGTATTGCTAGGCGCGTACATCGGCAAGGCCATCAACCCGGACCATTACGCCGACATCGATCCTATTGCCCTCCACAATGAATACATCAACAACTGGCTGGGAATAGCTGACTTCGATGTTTCGACGGACGGGGTGTTCCTATATCACCCGATCGACTGAGGGTGCCCGCCATTTCTCCTTTTCATTAGAACGGGTATTACTATGAGATGGGCTGATGAATGGAACACCTCGATCAAGCTGACCTCGCGAGAAAGGCTCAATTCGGGAGCTTTCTGGGACGGTCGCGCTGGCGGTATCGGGCCAAGCAGTTTCTCGAGGAAACTGACCGATGAACAATTGGCGGTCATCCGTCCAGGGGCCGATGAGAGGATAATTGAAATCGGCCCCGGCAACGGAAGACTGACGATTCCCTTGGCGCGGTCAGCGCTTGAGGTCACAGCCGTGGACCCGTCGGCAAACATGTTGAGAATATTGAGCGAAAAGATGAGCTCTGAAGGCCTGACCAATCTCCGGCTCATAAACGATTACTGGGACCGCATGGACATGAAAATGCTCGGTCGGCATCAGAAGCTAGTGTCCTCCTTCTCATTGTTCATGTATGGCGCGGATGAACAGATGAGGAGGATGGATTCCATCGCCGATGCGGTCCATCTGTTCGTCCCCGCGGACATCAGAATACCGTTTCCGGTCCAGGAGATAATGTTCGGCCGGGTCATGATCGAACACACGGATTTCGAGATATTGCACAACATCGCGAAGGAGCTGGGATTCGAGCCCAGCACTTCCATACTGGGATATGGCGATGTCATGAGCTTCGAGAGCCTCGATGCCGCTCTGGAGCACTGCTTCGATCTCTACAACGTCCCGGAGCCCAAGAAGGAACCAGTCGCCGATCACTTGTCGTCGGCCATGACGATGATGGACGGGAAGTTCGTCCTGGGCGAGGCCCGAAAGGTTGGGACCATATGGTGGCAGAAGAGATAGGGGCGAGGAGGTTCGGCGCGAACGAGAAGGACGCCGACAGGATGAGGGTCAGAAGGGTGGAACTCAGAAGGGTGACAATGATCGTCGCCCTGGCGCTCCTGATGATGGCCCTGATGTCGTACTCGATCACCATCGGTTCGACGACTATAACTCCCCTGCAAGTGTATGAGGTGTTGCTCAACCAGATCGTGCCGGGCCTCTTTGATATTCCCTTCAAGACAGAGCAGATAGTTCTTCAGGTGTATGCCCCGCGGGTGCTGATGGCGACGTTCGTCGGAGCAATACTGGCCATAGGAGGATGTCTCGTACAGACCGTCATGAAGAACCCTCTGGCCACGCCATACACGCTGGGAGTCTCTAGTAGCGCGGCCTTTGGAGCGTCCCTCTCGATCATCGTTGGCCTCTCAGCTGCGGTCGGCACAGTGGGGACAATGCTCAACGCGTTCCTTTTCTCCCTTATACCGGCAGGGATCATACTGACCGCCTCCATACGCAGGAACATGATGCCCAGCACCCTTATCTTGGTGGGCGTATCGATATCGTATATATTCTCAGCCGCAAATACCATCATGCAGTATTTCGGATCGGCTGACGCTGTGAAATCCGCGATGTTCTGGTCAGTGGGGGACCTGAATAATGCATCAATCTGGCAGGTGCCTTACGTCCTGATAATGCTGGCGGTGATCTCGGCTGTCTCCGCATGGCTTGTCAAAGATATCAATATCCTGAGGATGGGCGACGATACGGCCCTGTCCCTGGGAGTGAGCGTGAGATCGGTAAGATTGGTTTCCATCCTCATCGCGTGCTTCGCGACGGCGGTGGTGGTGAGCTTTACAGGCGCCATAGGATTCGTCTGCCTTCTGGCACCGCACATCTCTAGAATAGTGGTGGGCAACGATCTCAAGTACCTCTTCCCAGCCTCCGCGATAATGGGCGCACTGCTGCTGTCCCTGGCCGACGTCGTCGCCAAGGATCTCATCAATCCGATAATGTTGCCGGTTGGCGCGATCACGGCCCTGATCGGCGGTCCGATATTGATCTACCTGCTCTTGATGAGGAAGGACGCTATTGTCATATGAGGGGGGGGGGCAACACCTGCCTGATCAGGAGGCATTACACGCCGAGCCGCTTTCCCGCGTATACGTGGGTGCCTCCTGGCACCGGGTACAGACTTGCCAGTTGGGCCGAGGACATTGCATTGAAGATAGTCACCATGCTGGCGATAAGAAGCCCGATGAACACGGCGTCCGCCAGGCCCAGGCGGCGGGCGAGCCGGCCAGATTCCCTCACGCATGTGGATTGGGAGCGCAGGGGTTGAACATGTTCCCCCTTCCCGATATTCAGATAGGAAACCATCGACCGGCGGCAACATTCAATAGCCGCGGCATCCAAGGGATGCTGGGATGAGGAAGGCAGCATTGGTGCTGATCGCCGCCGCACTGCTGATAGCGGCAGCGGCGGTGTTCATTCTCGTCAGCAACCCGCCGCAGGGGTCGGAGCCCCCCATCGAGCAGGAGCTCGGGCTGGAGCTGGTTGCCGATGGCCTTGTCCATCCGATCGCCGCGGCGACGGCCCCGGGCATCGATGACCGCGTGTTCATCGTCGACCAGGTCGGCACGGTACATATGCTGATGGCCGACGGAACGCTGGCCGACGGACCGTTCCTCGACCTGCGGGAAGAGATCGTCGAACTGAGCCCCGGCTACGACGAGCGCGGCCTGCTTAGCATCGCTTTCCATCCCGACTATCCGTCCGACCGGCGGGTGTACGCGTTCTACACCGCGCCGCTGCGGGCCGGCGCGCCGGACGGTTACGATCATACCAACGTCGTAGTGGAGCTCACCGCCTCGGAGGACGGCCTGTCGGTCGACGGCTCTACCGCCAGAACCGTTCTGGCGATCGACCATCCCGCCATGAACCACAACGGCGGCCAGGTGCTCTTCGGGCCGGACGGGCACCTGTACGTGACGGTCGGGGACGGCGGGAGCGCGAACGACGAGGGGCTGGGACATAACGCAACGGCGGGCAACGGCCAGGATACGGACGTGCTGTTCGGCAAGGTGCTGCGGCTCGACATCGAGCGGGAAGGGAACGGCACGGCGTACGGCATCCCGAAGGACAATCCCTTCGCCGACGGCGGCGGCCGTCCGGAGATCTTCGCCTACGGGTTCCGCAATCCCGCCTATGCCACGTTCGATGCCGGGACCGGCGGACTGTTCGTCGCCGACGCCGGGCAGGCCCGCTGGGAGGAGGTGGACCTCGTCGTCAACGGGGGCAACTACGGATGGAGGATCAAGGAGGGCGCCCATTGCTTCGATCCCGCCAACCCCCGAGGCGACCCCACGGGATGCCCGGACAGGGGAGCGAGAGGGGAGGAGCTCGTCGATCCCATCGCGGAGTTCAGGAACTCCGCACAGCCCGGAGGGGAGGGCGCCACGGTGATCGGCGGCGCTGTGTATCATGGCGGAATCGCCGCCCTCGACGGAGGCTACGTCTTCGGGGCATTCCGCGGCGGCAGCAGCCCGCTGTTCATCATTCTACAATCAGACGGCAACTGGACTCGGCATTCCGTCCTTGTGGGCGCCCCATCCGGCCTCGTTCCCGGCTACCTGCTCGCGGTCGCCCTCGATCAGGACGGCGAGGTGCTTGTTCTCGGTTCCGACTCAGCCGGTCCAGGTGGCACGTCGGGGAAGGTTTGGAGGCTGACCGGGTAAGAGGGCCGCATCGCTCGGCCGCCATGGTCGTGTTAACGCGGGAGCTGCGGGTCGAGCTCATCGGCCTCGGTCCGGCACTTCACCTTCTTCCACCGCCCATACGCGACCCACGCCAGGAAGATGATCGCCACCGCGCCCAGGATGACCCAGTCCAGTTTCCATTCGCCGATGCGTTCCGATATAACCAAGTAGCTCGCACCCAGCAGGTACCCGGCCACCGCGAGGACGGTGTTCCATATCACGGCCCCCATGAAGGTGAAGAGGACGAAGCGCTTGAAGTCCATCTTGGCGATGCCGGCCGGGAAGGATATGATGGAGCGGATGCCTGGCAACGAATGCCCGATCAGGATGCCGTAATTACCCCACCTCTCGAACCACGCGTCGGCGCGGCATAGGCTGTCATGCCCGAACCCGAAGTACTTGCCGAAGCGGTCGATGAACGGCCGCCCCAACCGGTAGCCGATGAGATACGCTATCGACGAGCCGCTTGCCGCCCCCAGTGAGCTGACCAGCACCACCAGGACGATGTTGAACCGCCCTATCGAGGCGAGAAAGCCGGCCAGCGGGACGATGATCTCGCTCGGGATCGGTGTGAAGATGCCTTCGATGAACATCGCCAGAAAGATGCCCAGGTAGCCGGCCTGACTGATCAGATCGATAACGAACTCATTTATCATCACCAGCAGGCTCATGGTTCATCCTCGGTCCTCAACAGCAATGGTGGCGACCTTATAAAAAATACGCACTGCGGCCGCAAGTCTATTGAACGCGCTAGCCATTCACGGTGCGTTCACCATGGTAGACCTCCGTCCCTTCCGCGGCATCCTTCCCCATCTGAGCAGTAACGAGAGCATCGCCGACCGCATATCCCCGCCCTATGACATCATCTCCCCCGAGGAGCAGGCCAGGCTGCAGGAGAAGAAGCATAACGTTGCTCGAATCACCCTCGGAGGCCTCGACGGCCGGTACGATGAAGCGGCCAAGCTGCTCGACGAATGGATCGCAAAGGGGAAGCTGGTCCAGGACGACAGGGAGTGCTACTACCTGTACCGCCAGAGCTTCCAGGACCATGGCACGTGGATGTCGAGGAACGGCATCATCGGGGTCCTGAGGACGGAGAGCTACGATGATGGCAACATAATACCTCACGAGGAGACGTTCCCCAAGGTCAAGGAGGACCGCCTCAACCTGCTGAGGGCCACCGCCACCCATTGCGAATCGATCTTCGGCCTGTACGACCGTTCGGACATCGACCTTGCGGAGGTCTCGAAGCGGGCCGAGAGGCTGTACGAGGCTACCGACGCCTCGGGTACGGTGCACCAGCTGTTCCGCATATCCGAACCGGCGGCCGTTACGGCGCTGAGGGACATGTTCGCCGCCAAGAAGATGCTCATCGCCGATGGCCATCATCGCTACGAGACCGCCTACAAGTACTCGCAGGAGAACCCCGGGGACAAGATGAAGGCCTACGTGCTGTGCACCATGGTGTCGTCCCAGGACAGCGGCATGTTCGTTCGACCGACCCACCGCCTCATCAGGAACCTGGACTACCGGCCGAGGGATCTGCTGGACCGGATGCGGGAGCATTTCACGGTGCGGGAAGTGAAGGACGCGGAGGCGATAGGGAAGGCCCTCGATTCCGCCACCGCCCCGACGTTCGGCCTGATGCTGAAGGACGGCACCATGTTCGTGGCGGAGCGCCCGGCGCCCCTCGGCGACATCCTGTGGTCAGTGGACACCTACGTGGCGCAGGAGGTCATCTTCAAGGACGTGCTGTACTCGATGCCGAACGGCAGCGGGATGATCGTGGAATACGACCACGAGCTCACCTCGGCGGCAAGGCGCATGGCCAACGGGGAGATCGATATGGCGATCATCGTCCGCGCGCCGTCGCTGGACCTGACGTGGAAGGTCGCGGAGAGCGGCCGCAAGATGCCGAAGAAGACCACCTACTTCTGGCCGAAGATATGGTCGGGATTCGTGCTGTACCGCATGAGGTAGACGCGTTGGCTAATTATCTGATTTGATATTATTCAACATCATGAATACCTATTTGTAGCGGATGCTCCAAAGTATGTTCCGAGCGGGGTCCACGGGGAACTCGCTGAGAATCTGGGGGGAAGAAAACGTACGGGAGCAGGATGGAGGCGGCACACCAGAGACGGGGATGGATCTACCTCCTCGCCATCATCCTGCTCCTGTTAATCACTTTGGTCGCGGTCCCGGGGACGGTGTGATGTTCGCACCAGCATCTCCGTCCATTAGCCTTTTCTGACCGCGGCCCATCTTATAGACGATCGTCGGGATCGATGTCGCTATCCTCGTACCTGTTCCGATTGGAGCGCTTCTGCAGCTGCTCCAGTCCTTTCCAGGAGCGCGACGCTTCCTTGCCCCGGCCCCTCCTGGCCGGAGGGCGGCGCCTGTTCCTTCGCCGGTTCCTTCTGACGTAGTAGACGAGGAGCACGAGGATGATGGCCAGGATGGCGACCGCCCAGCCCACCAGGGTGATGAGATCGGACGAGGCCAGCTTTATCGTTCCCACGGTCCCCTCGGTCCCGGGCGCGATGTTAACGGGCATGGTCCGGGTGATGTAGCCCGACAGCGACACGGTCAGCGTCTGGTTCCCAGAGGGGATCAGCAGGCGGAACGCTCCCCCCTCGTCGGTCGCGGTGCTCGACCCTCCCGGGATGAACACCCGGGCGTTGGCCAGGGGCGAGCCGTCAGCGTCCAGGACGGTGCCGGTCACGTACGCCATCGAGGTGGTGTTGAACGACCAGGTGGTGTTGGCCCACCGGCCGCTGTGGTCCCGGGCGACCGCCTCGACCGTGTAGGAGGTCCCGAGCGCGAGCGGAGCGTTGGGAGTGAACGTCATAGTAATGCCGTCCCATTCCACCATTCCCTTGACGCCGGAGACGGTGATGTTGCTGACCTCCCGGTCCAGCGGTTTCGTGTACGCCACCCTGATGTCGGTGCCCATTATGGCGCCGTCGCCGGGGAAGGTGCTCACCACGCCGAACGGCACGGAGTCGATGTTGAACGACGTGCTGTCGCGGTCGGTGTTGTTGGCCGAGTCGACCGCGACGACCTCCACCGTGTACTCGCCGTCCCGGAGGTCGGTGAACAGGAAGGAGTCGGCGGCAGCGGCCACGGTGGTCTGGTACGCTCCGTTGAGGAATACCTTGAAGCCTTCGATGTTGCCGCCCGCGTCGGACGCCTCCCACGTTACCTGGATGGAAGCTTTGCCGTCGAAGGTGCGCGCCCCGTCGGGAGAGATGATGTTCAACGAGGGAACGGTCGTATCGACCGAGAACGCCACGCTCCGCCGCGTGCTGTCGCCGGTCCCGTCGAACGCGGTGATCGTGACCAGGTAGTCGGCGTTCTCCAGGCCCTTCAGCATCACCTCCGATGCGGTGTGGTCCAGTGCGATGGTCTGGTTGAACGCTCCGTTCATCATCACCTCGACCGCGTACCGGGCGATCGATGACGGGTCGGACGCGCTCCATCTCACCGTGACGTCGGAGGAATTGAGGTCGTCGCCGTACGACGGCGCAAGGATCGCCAGCTCCGGGCCGGAGGTGTCGACGAAGAACGCCACGGTATCCATGCCCGAGACGGTGCCGTTGTACGAGCGCGCCACCACCACATGGAGGCCGTCAGCGAGGTTCGGCACCTCAACGCTGCCGCTGGTCCCTATGTTGGATAGTTCTGCCCCATCGACCCATATGCGGCATCTCTCCATGCCAGGATCGCTCTCCCAGCTCACCGTGACATTGCTGCCGGTGACCTCGTTCACGGCAGGAGAGGTGATCGTGACCAGCACATCCTCGGCCGCTGCAACCGGCAGCATCGCTGACGACGCGATGACGCAGATTATCAGCATCACTGCTAAGACATCAGTTCGCATCCCATCCCATCCTGGGTCGGAATCATGGTGCTTGTTAATAAAATAGATGAAGTGAGTTGGAAATGGAGCCACTGGAGGGAATTGAACCCTCGACCTACGCCTTACCAAGGCGTCGCTATACCGCTAAGCCACAGTGGCGGTTGGAGACCTCCAATCCGCTTAACGATTATATAGGTTTCGTCCATCCAAATCGGCCCGGTATATGAAGGAGAGCATACCCGGCCATGAAACGGAGGGCAGCCAGTGAGCGAGGCGGGCACCATGGCAGAAGGCGTCCTTCCGTCGGATCATCCGGCCATGGGCGTGGAGAGTATCCCGAGGGACTCGTACGACAGCACCATGATGCCCCTGGTAGCATGCTTCCTCAGCCGCCCGTACACGTCCAGGAAGGCGTCGTTCGGCACGATGACCGCCACCAGGATGTCCTCGTCCCCGGCATCCAGATACTCCTTCTCCGCCAGCTCCCGCCGCCAGCTGAGGTCCGATTCCACGAACTCCACGCTGACCAGGGCGTCCTCCAGGGCGGTGATGATTATGCCCCGGTTCTCCTCCCCGATGAGCTCGTAGCCAACTTCCAGGTCGGGGTCGTCCTCCTCGATCTGCTCGATGCGCTGCAGTATGACATCCTCGATGTCGATCAACGCTCCCCACTTGTCCTTCATCGTATAATTAACCGCCCGCTCGGGGCTCGCCTAACACCGTTACGTGTCGCCCGCATCAGCAAGGCTTATGACCGGCTCGCCGGTAAGGGATGCATATGAAGGACGAGATGAGCGCGTTCGACATTCTTGCCATGACCTCCGAGATGCAGGTGCTGGTGGGTGGATACCTCGACAAGATCTTCCACTGGGACGGCAGGAACATGCTGCTGCGCATCAACACCCCTTCCGCCGGACGGAAGGAGCTAGTCCTCCAGGACCTAAGGTGGCTGTACCTATCACCGGAGCGGCCGGAGATGCCGGACATACCGTCGCAGTTCGCGGTGCACCTGCGGAAGGTGCTGACCAACGGGCGCATCTCATCGGTCCGCCAGAGGGAGTTCGACAGGGTGGTGGTGATAGACCTCGAAAAGGGTCCGGCGTCCTTCCAGATCATCATCGAACTGTTCGGCGGCGGGAACCTCGTCGTCGTCTCGGAGGGCAAGATCGTCGGCTCCGTGGTGTCGAGGAAGTGGCGCCACCGCGAGATACGGCCGGGCGTCGAATACCTCTTCCCCCCGTCCCGGTTCGATCCCACCGCCATGGACGCCGCCTCCTTCCGGAAGACCGTCCTCGGCTCCACGTCCGATGCGGTGCGCACCCTGGCCACCGCCATCAACGTCGGAGGGCAGACCGCCGAGGAGGCCTGCCGGAGAGCAGGGGTGGAGAAGAGCGTCAAGGCCAAGGAGCTGTCCGAAGACGACGTATCGAGGCTGTACGACGCTCTGGCCCTCATGCTGAACGAGGCAGCGACCTCGCGGCGGCCGCGCGAGGTGCTGAAGGACGGCAAGCCCATCGACGTCACGCCCATACCGCTCTTGCTGTACGCCACCGAGGAGGCGCGGGAGCACGAGACGTTCTCCGACGCCATTCATGCCTACATCGCGTCCATCGAGCCGCCGGTGAAGGAGGATGCCGAGCTGGCCAGGCTGCAGAGGCAGCTGGAGCAGCAGCGCAAGGCCATCGAGGCCCAGGAGGCCGAGGCCCGCACCTTCGTGGAGATGGCCGAGGCCATCTACTCCGACTACATGGGAACCGATGCGCTGCTCAAGGCCGCGTCGAAGCTGAAGGGCATGGGCTGGGACGCCGCCCGGACCGAGGGGGCGGTGATTCCTGGAGTGCTGTCAGTGGATCCAGAGGAGCACGTCCTGAAGGCGAGCATATCGGGAAAGGAGGTCGATCTCGACTACACCCTCGGGGTGGAGGGCAACGCTGACCTGCTGTACCGGACATCGAAGGAGTTCAGGGACAAGATGGAAGGGGCCAAGAACGCCATCAAGGACACCGAGGCCCGCCTCGCCAAGAGGACCAAGGAGGGAGAGAAGCAGCGCCTGGCCGAGAAGCACGTGGCCCGCAAGACCAAGGAGTTCTGGTTCGAGCGGTACAAGTGGTTCGTCACCTCTGGCGGGCGGCTGGTGCTCTCCGGCCGGGACGCGCGTTCCAACGACCAGCTGGTCAAGAAGCACCTCAAGCCCGCTGACCGGTATGCGCACGCCGACGTCCACGGAGCGCCCAGCGTGGTGGTGATGGACGGCGAGAACGCGTCGGACGAGGAGATGGAGGAGGTGTGCGCCTTCGCCCTGTCCCATTCCAAGGCGTGGACGGCCGGCGCGAGCGAGGGGACGGCGTATTGGGTGCTGCCGGACCAGGTGAGCAAGATGGCCCAGGCGGGGGAGTTCGTCCCCCGGGGGGCGTTCATCATCCGGGGCAAGAGGAACTATATCTACCACTTGCAGCTGGAGCTGGCCATCGGGGAGGTCGAGTACGAAGGGGCCCGGAAGATCATGTGCGGACCGCGATCCAGCATCGTCGGCCGCTCGTCCAAATATGTCATCATCCGGCCCGCAAAAGCCGTACGCAGCAAGGCGTCAGCGCAGTTGTCCCGCGCGTTCGAGGTGCCTGAGGAGGAGATAGCGAGGATCCTTCCCCCCGGAGAAGTGGAGATCGTGGAGCGCGTAGGAATGGAATGAGAAAGTGGCGCCCGCGCTGGGATTCGAACCCAAGTCCAAAGATCCGCAATCTTTTAGGATATCCAAGCTACCCCACGCGGGCTTGATTCCTGATTCGTATCCTCCTTTAATATGTTTCGCCCTCCGTCGTCCGTCCTGGCTGATTATCATCATCCATAACGACAGGAAAAGGGGCTTAACCCTTCCCTCCTTTCGGAGCGAAAGGGATGCCATGAAAGACTATCGCATGTGGGTGGAGGTCGCGGAGAGGAAGAGGAAATGCCATCGCTGCGACGGGGACATCGACCGCGGAGTGATGTTTGTCCGCTCCGGGGACCGCGAGAGGCCCAAAGGCGCTCGGACCCTCTGCGCGTCATGCTTCGAGGAGGTCATGGACGACCTGTCGCACGACTTCCAGGAGATGAACCGGCCGTCCGCGGCGGTGCAACTGGCCGACAGCGCCCGGTGCGCTGACGGCCTGGCCATGGCGGGTCCGCGCTGCTTCGCCTGCGGGATGTCGCCGGAGCGGTGCCGGTGCGGGCACGAGGCGTACCGTTAGTACGTCGTGATCATGTCCAGCTTGCCCTTCCGGCGGGCGATGCGGTCGGCGTAGCGGAACATCGCCAGCGACAGCGCGGTGAAGGCCATCGTCGAGATGGCCAGGAAGGCGAGGATCGTCCCGTCGCCGAAGCCCTGCAGGCCGCCCAGCACCTCGATGCCCTCTCCCGGGTACAGCGAGCGGCGGACCAGCTCCAGCCAGTACGTCACCGGCATCATGAGGCCGATGGCCTGCCCCCAGACCGGCAGGACGGTGATGGGAAAGACCGCTCCGCAGAACAGGTACACGAGCCCGCCCACCCCCTCGTTGATCGAGGTGGAGTGCTTGGCCGTCAGCAGCGAGACGCCCGCCAATGCCAGTCCCAGGGCGGTCAGGCACGCCAGTCCGAGCAGCATGGCCGCGGCGAACAGGGGCCAGTCGACCAGCAGCGGGTCGAACGGAAGGCCGAGGGCCGCGATGCCGAACACCAGGGAGATGACGACGGCCAGGGCCGCCAGCGCGGTCTTGCCGGCGGCCCGGCCGATCACGTACACGTACAGGGACATGGGCGCGATGTAGATGTTGCGCAGCGTCTGGTAGTGCTCCCGGTCCTCGTGGATGACGTAGGTTATCCCGAACACCACGCCGGACACGAACATGTAGAACGTCGCTCCAAGGTACACGTAGGAGAACAGCGCCGGGTCGGACGCCACGTCCTGCTTGATGATCAGGTACATGATCACCAGGATCAGGGTCGCCGCGATGGGGCGTATGAACGAGTACAGCAGGAAGAGGAGCGGGCGCGCCCAGTTGGACTCGATCTGCCAGCCCAGCCAGGCGGCCATCCGCAGCGTCCGCAGGTGGTCCCTCACTGCCATCTCAGGGTCAGCCTCCCCTCCCTCCGGCCGCGCTGCTCCATGCGGTCGAGCGAGAATCGGGCGAGGACGATGAACACGACAGCCTGCACCGCCAGGATGGCCGCCTCCACCGTCACGGGCAGCAGGCCGTTGGCCGCCTGTCCGAAGAGGAGCTGCCGCATGGCATCGAGGCCCAGCGTTATCGGTATGAGCGATGCCAGCGCTCCGACCGCAAGGCCGAGCTCCCTGACCGGGAAGTAGAATCCGGACATTAGGTACACGGGCTCCTGCAGCAGGTTGGAGATGTTCCACGCATCCCTGCCGTACATCAGGAAGAGTGAGGAGAGCATCATCCCCATGCCGTACACGGCGAGCATGGTGAGGGCGAACACCACGGCGAGCGCGACGGGCTCGGGCACCGACATGTTCACCTGGAACAGAAGGATGCCGAGCACCAGGGTGCTGAGCGCCCTCACCGACGAGGTGAACAGCCCGCCCAGCGCCATGCCTGCCAGCAGGGCCATGCGCGACATCGGGGACACCATGAACAGCTGCAGGTTCCCGACCTCCCGCTCCCAGAACAGCTGGGCCGCCATGCCCCACAGCACGTTGAGCCAGAACGCGGTCATCGCGCCTCCCAGCACGACGAAGCCCTCGAAGGCAGGGTCGGCGCCCAGGGCGCGGTAGTAGAAGATGTAGGCAGCGACGCCCAGCAGCGGGAGGAGAACGTCGAACACCACCCAGGACGGCTCCCTGGTGGCGCCCACCGCCCTGGCATAGGCGCGGGCCAGGCCGGCCCGGACGTTCAGCCTCCAGTCGCTCATTCCAGCCCTCTCCCCACCAGCTGCATGAACGCGTCCTCCAGCGTCGGCTCGCTCTTGCTGAGGCCGATCACCCGGGCGCCGGAGGAGACGACGCCGGAGATGACGTCGGCGATGGCCGACTCGTCATCCAGCACCATCCGCATCTGCAGATGCCCGTCCAGGGGGCGGGCGGTGAGCCCTCTGACGCCGAGCAGCGAGGACAGCGGAGCGGGATCGAAGGTGGTGGTCTCGATCAGGAACGACGAGCCGCTGCCGACCTGGCGCTTCAACCCTGCCGGCGTGTCGACCGCCACGATCCTCCCGCGGTCGATGATCGCTATCCTGTCGCACAGCTCATCGGCCTCCTTCATGTGATGCGTCGTCAGCACCATCGTGCGGCCGTCCCGCTCCTCCAGCCAGTTCCGGACGTATTTGCGTATGGCGATGCTCGTCGCCACGTCAAGTCCGAGCGTCGGCTCATCGAGGAATATCAGCTCGGGATCGGTGGCGAAGCCCCTTATGATGTTCATCCTCTGCCGCTGGCCCGTGGACACCGTACGCAGCTTGGCGTCGGCCTTGTCCTCCAGGCCGAACGCCTCCAGCAGCGAATCGATGCGCTCCCTGGCCACCTTGCCGGGGACCCCGTAGAACTGGGTGAACATCCATAGGTTCTCCCGGATGGTCAGCAGGCCGTAGCCGGAGATCTCCCCGCCGGAGACCATATTGATGCGCCGCCTGATGTGACGGGCGTCGACGTCGACGTCGTGCCCGAGGACGCGGGCGGTGCCGCTCGAAGGAAGAAGAAGAGTGCACAGTATCTTGATCAGCGTGGTCTTGCCCGCCCCGTTCGGGCCGAGCAGGCCGAACAGCTCGCCTTCCTCTACCGTGAGGTCGACATTGTCAAGCGCGAGCGTATCCCTGCGCCCGGAGAACACCCTGCTAAGGGAGCGCACTTCGACAGCTGGGGCCACCCGGGCGGTTATCTGTTATACGAATAAAAACGATCGCTTAGTGTTCCATGTTCTGCCAGTAGGTGGTGACGTACCCGGCGACGCGGTTGCGCATGGTGGTCGACTCTACATTGGTCAGCTTGGATACCAGCAACTTGTTGTTCTCGAAATCGTCGTTGAAGACCGACGGGTACTTCTGAACGAGCTCGAGAGCGACCCTCTTGATGTAAGTGGAGCGGATGTTTCCCATGAGTTCACCTGGGCTAGGAGGTTGGTTAAGGTGATAGCCTATTTAACCCTTTTCTGAGCCCCGGCTCGGCCCAGCCCCCGCGGACGGATCAACGAGCCAACAGCTCCGTGCGCGGCCGTCCGCACGACATCTTGCCCTCTGGACACTTCCCCCTTGATATGCAGGGCGGGCCGGCGCGGGCGAATATCAGCGGCGACGCCTCCCTGGCCAGCCGGAGCATCTCGTCGGCGACGGCGCGTAGCTCCCACTGCGCCCGGTTGCAGCACCTCAGCTCGAAGAAGTGCCACAGCTCCCTGGCGTTCATGGTGACCGTGATGTTGGTGGCGCAGGCGTTCGGGAGCACGTAGCGGGCGTCCTCCGCCGGGACCCTGTCAGAGAGGTACCGATACTCGTCCCAGATGCGCTCCATCAGTTGGCGGTAGCGGGCGGCGGCCTCCTCGTCCTGCGCGATGCTCTCCGGAACGATGTAATCGGCGTCCTCCATCCCCACGTACCTCTGGGACTGCTGAGAGAATGAAGCAAGACGGTGCCGGACCGCCTGATGCGTCAGCGCCCTGCTCACTCCCTCGATCGAGAACGTGTACGAGGCGTGCTCGATGACGGAATGGTGTCCGGACGCCAGCGGAGCGGAGAGGCGCCGTTCGATCTTTTTCTCATCGGTCTCCTCCATCAGCTCGGACGCTCCCTTTTCGGAGTAGCAGGAGTGGGCGGCCGCCGAGCACAGGCGCTCCGCGTTCTGCGTGTATGAGAGGAGGGTGACGCGCACGCCACCCCATGCGCGAGGGGGCATTAAAATGTTCACCGGCGGACCGAATACTGATAGTGGAAAGTCGCCTGGGCGTTGTCCCCGCCGTTCTCGCGTTCGACCGCCTCGCCCATCAGCTCCTTCAGGCGCACCACCCGGACGTCGTCCCTCGCCAGCAGTCGGACGATGCCTTCCACGTGGCCGTCCCCCACCACCGCCAGCACCGACGGCAGCCTGGAGGCGGCCTCGTCGATGCGCCTGGCCATGATCTCGTTGCGCTCGTCGATGAGCATGCGCTTCAGGGTGGGGAACTGCCTGGACATCTCTTCGAGGTAGAACTCCTCGTTTTCCTGGAAGTTGCCCAGCTCCTTCTCCACGGTGCGGCGGCTGAGGAACAATGAAGTGAACGAGGACAGCATCAGCCGGACCTTCTCCGAGGGAGGCATCTCCGTCCACAGCCGGCGGAACAGCCTGGCAGCGTCGGCGTCGATCAGCAGCACCTCCGAACCGATGCCCCGGGCCGCGTCAACCGCCGCTAGCATCTCCGCTCCGGCCTCCCCGCCGTAGCTGCGGGCCAGGCGCTTCTGGAACACCGACAGCAGGCGGTAGGGGAGGGGCACGTTGGCCCTCTGCCTCGACGGTTCGGAGAGCGCTTGGTAGCGCGGGGGGTCAAGCTCCACGCATACCACGTCCGGCCGCTCACCCTCGATGAGCCTGCGCACCTGGGCCGATATGTCGAACACGTGCCCGACCCCCACGATGACTATCACGCCGGTTCCATGACAAAACATAAACAAGAAGGTTTTCATTCACGGCCATGGAATCGCGGTGGGGCCTCGTCGCCTTCGACATGGACGGAGTGCTGGTCGACTACACCTCCTCGTGGACGTGGGTGCACGATCATTTCAACATCGACAACGAGGAGACCCTGCTGGCGTACATCCAGGGCCGCATAGACGACCGGGAGTTCATGCGCCGGGACATCCGGAAGTGGATGGACCTCAAGGCCGACATATGCCGAGCCGACCTGGAGACCATCCTCGATCCGGTCCCCATCATCAGCGGCATAACGCGCTGCAAGCCGCGGGGGCCAAGGTGGTCATCGTGAGCGGCGGCCTGGACATGACCGCCGGGCGCATCGCCCGCGACAACGGCTTCGACGGCTACATGGCCAACAGCGTGGAGTGCGACCCGCAGGGCTCGCTGACCGGCGAGGGCGTGCTGAGGGTCGATCTTACCAACAAGGGCGCGGCCCTGCGCCGCTTCCAGCAGCAGTACGGCGTGGACGATGCGAGGACGGTCTCCATCGGCAACAGCTTCGTGGACGTCTCCATGTTCGCGCTGTCAGGGCTGTCCATAGCGTTCAACCCCATCGACGAGCACGTGAAGAAGAACGCCGACGTGGTGGTGAACGCCAGGGACCTGCGGGGTGTGCTGCCCCACATCCTCAGACGCCAGTTCTAGTAGCCGTGCTCCCCGATGAGCGGGACGAAGACCACGCCCCCGAGGCCGGTGCGCTCCATCTTGTCGCCGTGGCGCGTCACCAACATGAGGTCCTGATAGCCTTGCCCGCCGACCGGCACGAGCATCCGGCCGCCGTCGGCCAGCTGCTCCTCCAGCGGCCTCGGGACCCCGGGCGCGGCGGCCGCCACGGTGATGCGGTCATATGGAGCATGCTCCGCCAGCCCGGAGGAGCCGTCGGCGACGATCACCTTCACGACGTCATCATAGTGAAGCCGTTCGATCGCTTCCGCAGCCTTCGCTCCGAGCGGTTCCAGTCTCTCCACGGTGTACACCATGCCGCCCGGGCGGACCATCTCGCCCATCAGGGCGGCGTGGTACCCGGAGCCGGCCCCGATCTCCAGGACCTTGTGGCCCGGCCGCAGTTCCAGCGCCTGCATCATGATGCCGACCATGTGCGGCGCGGAGATGGTCTGCCCCATGCCGATCGGCAGGGGGGAATCGGCATACGCCTGGTCTCGGAGCTCGGCAGGAATGAACTCGTGCCTTGGCACCTTCTCCATGGCCGCCAGCACTCTTTCGTCCGTAACGTAGCCGTTGTCCCTCAGCCCGTTGACCAGCCTGCTTCGCTCCGCTTCGTACATGTTCACGCATTGGTGGTGCGGACCGCCTTGGTGTAGATCCGCACGATGTCTCGGGCGGGCACGCCGCCCCTGCGGACGGTGCCGTTCTTGGCCCGGATGTTGTGGATCACCACGTTCTCCCGCCCCACCGTCATGAGGTCCCCGACGAAGAACTCCTCGTCCGGAAGGGCCTCCACCTGGGCGGCCAGGGTGCGGGTGTGCTTGTTGACGGATATCTTGACGATGACCTTGTCGAACCTCTTGGCCCATAGGGTGCTGACGTCCTCAACCGCGCAATGCTGCACCCTCCGGCCGTCGCACTCGACGGCGGTGATGAGAAGGTGGCTGTCATTGAGGAAGACCTCGTCGTCCACCGAGATCATGTCGCCGGACATCAGCTCGATATCGTGTTTCTTCGACTCCCCCAGCTCGGAGACGATGATCGGGACCCGCAGCTGCTCGGGCTCCCTTACCACCGTGACGTACACGTGCCCGCACTCCTGGCACTTCACGGTGGCCTCCATGACCTCTTGTTTCTTGCCCAGTTTGCCCTTCAGTACCTCGTGTACTGCATGCTCCTCGCAGTTGGGGCAATCCAGGTAGATGGCGTTTGGTATCGTCATTTGAATCCTGGCAATCCATGCACCTATCTTTAAAATAAAACTATCGCTCGCGGCGGGACGGGAACGGCCCCCCGTGCCCCGGCACGATGACGTCCGCGACGCGGCGGATGCGCTCCATGCTCGAGAGCGCCAGACCGGGGTCGATGTTGATGCCGGGCGGCAGCCACTTGTCGTAATTGGACCAGGTGGGAACGGCATCGCCGGCCATGACGTACACGGCGTCGTCGGCGCGCGCCACCACGCTCATGCTTCCCTTGGTATGGCCGGGGGTATGCATGAGCGACATCCCCGGGGCGATATCGAGGTCCGACGTGACCGCTTCGATGCTCTTCCCCGGCGACTCCTCGACGCGAGCGAGCTTTCTGGCCGAGGGGAACAGGTCCAGGTTGCCGATGTGATCGTGATGCAGGTGGGTGAGCACGACGATGTCCACCTGGGATGGCGCGATGCCCGCCCGCTTCAGCCCGTCGAGCAAGCCCGCCCGCAGTTCATGGCTAGACGTGTCGACCAGGACGATAGGGTCCGACGTGAGGATGAGCGTCGCGGAGGAATGCACCTCGACGATGCGTTGTCCATCGCGCCGCAGAAGGCCCGGCACCACCGGCACGATCGAGGTCATCGGACCGCCATCTCGTACCCGCAGGGGCATGTCATCCTGCCGTTGCGATATTTCATCTTGCCAGCGCATTGCGGGCACTCGGCATGCTCGGCGAAGTACTCCAGCCATGCCTTCCTCACGTCCGCCTGCTCCGCCGCCTGGATGGCGGCGAGGGCGTTCTTCAGCGCCGGCGTGGTGGCCAACGGTTCTAGCGCGCTGAGGTTCATCGGCCTGGAGGCCTCGGCGCGTCGAGCTACCTCGCTCCGTCCGATCGCCCCGGCCACGATGGCACCGACCAGGAAGCCGACCAGGTGGGCCTCCCAGGCCACCCCGCTGTTCGATAGGCCGGCGTACTGCAGCACCGAGAGGATGAACCAGCTGAGCGCGGCGAGCCAGACGGGAACGTTCGGCAGGAACAGGAAGCCGAGGATCATCGGTATCCGGTCGCGGGGGTACAGCAGCAGGAGGGCGCCCATCACGCCGGAGATCGCGCCCGATGCTCCGAGGACCAGCGTCCGCGGCTCGGCCGACAGCACCAGGCCCATGAACAGGGTGCCGGCGATGCCAGCGGCGAAGTACACCGCAGCGAAGCGCGCCTTCCCTATGCGCTGCTCCAACGGAATGCCCAGCAGGAACAGGAAGAGCATGTTGCCCAGCAGGTGCGCGACGAAGTCGGCGTGCAGGAACATCGATGTGAAGACAGTGTACAGCCGCCCGTTGGCCAGGTCCTCTGGCCGGAAGGCCAGGTCCCGCACCACCGGCGATGAAACGGGAAATGAGGCGAAGGGCGCGCTCAGGATCTCCACGAAGAAGATGAGGAGGTTGCTGAGGAGCAGCACCGGCGTAAGGTCGTAGCGCTTCCTGGCGCCGATCACCAGCGAGACGGCTATGATGGCGATGACCGCGTAGGATGCGAGCTCCATGGCCGTGCATATCGCCAGGCGCTTAATGTTAATTTCGTCGCCGCTCGCACCCCTGAACTTAAGACATGCCGGGGCCATGGGGCTGCCGCGCATGCGCTATCGCAGGGAGATCGACATCACTGAATGCGAGGAGGTGTATCCTCCCTCTGAGGACACTTTTCTGTTGCTGGAGGCCATCGAGGTCGGCAGCGGCGAGGCCGTCCTGGAGATGGGGCCTGGCACCGGGCTCATAACGTGCCATCTGGCTGCCTGCGCTGCTTCGGTGGTGGCGGCGGACCTCAATCCGCTGGCGGTGCGATGCACAGAGGCGAACCTGCGTCGGAACAAGCTCCCCGGAGAAGCAAGGGGGAGCGACCTGTTCAGCAACGTGCCGGAGCGGTTCGACGTGATCGTGTTCAACCCGCCGTACTGCGCAGGGACCGAGGAAGGTCCGCTGGCGCTGTCCTGGGCGGGGGGTGCGGACGGAGTCACGGTCACTGCCAGATTCCTGGCCGATGCCCCCGGCCACCTTCGTCCCGGGGGAAGGATCGTGCTGCTGCTGTCCACCGAGATGGACGCTGATGCCGTGGGCGAGGCTTTGAGGCCGTTCCGGCGCACCGAGCTCGGACGCCGGCGGCTGTTCTTCGAGGAGCTGTGGGTGGAAGAGCTCCGACCCCGCGATCGCGACGAATGATGCGAGCGTTCAGGACAGAAGCTTCTGCAGCTCCTTCCTGAGCAGCTCGCTGGCCGCCTTGCCGTCGAGGCGGCCGCGCAGCTCGGCCATGACCGGCCCCATGAGCGGCCCGGCCGCGGCCATGCCCTTCTCCCTCACGAACGCCTCGCGCTCCTTCACCACTTTGGCCACGATCCCGGCGGCCTCGTCGGCGCTCATCGCCGACAGGCCCAGCTCCTTCACCGCCTCGTCCACGTCCTTGCCTTCGGCCATCTTCTTCAGCACGTCAGGGACCGCTTCCTTGGCGAACTTGCCGCTGGATACGCCGCCGAACGCGCGCTTGAGCGCGTTCTCATCAAGCATCGATATGTCGATGTCACGCTCCAGCTCGGCCAGGGTGGACGTCAGGGTCCTGGCGGCCAGGGCCGCCAGCTCACGGTCGGATGCGACCTCTTCGAAGACATCGTCCCAGCCTTCCCTCACAAGCTGCCTGGCCTGCTGCTCGTGGATGCCGTACTCGGCGGCGATGCGCTCGGTACGGGCCTCCGGCAGCTCTGGAAGGTTGGAGCGGATACGGCCCATCCGCTCCGCCGGCACGGTGATCGGCGGGACGTCGGTCTCCGGATACATCCTGGCGGCGCCCGGCAGCGGCCTCGAATAGGTGGAGGAGCCGTCCGGATGGGGGTCCCTGGTCTCTTCGGGAACGCCCGTCAGCGCCTCGTTGGCGCGTACGATGGCGGCCTCCAGGGCAGCGCGCGCCTTCGGTTCCGGGGCGGCGCACAGCACGAACGCGTCCTTCGGGCCCAGCCCCAGGGTGTCACGGGCCGCGTCCACGTACTCCTGGTCAATGCCATAGGCCGGCAGTTCGTCGGAGTGGAATATGCCCTTCACTCCCTTGGGGCGGGCGCGCTGCGCCATCTCCGCGCCAAGGCGGAGCTTTCCGTCCTGGGACCGAAGCACGCCGGCGAAGCCTTGGAGCCTCGCACCCAGCACCTTGCCTCCGCTCTTCAGCGCTCCGGCTATGACCTTGGACGGGCAGCCCTCGAACGTCGGAGTGAGATCGATCGTCTCCGCCGCGGCCGGCCCGACGTTCCTTGAGAGAAGCATGTCGCGTATGGTGAGGAGCGAGCGCTGCCGCTCCACCTCCTTCTCCACGTACACCGGCAGCATGCGCAGCTCCTGCACACCCTTGATCTCGACCCGGGCCCCGCCTGGAATCGAGATGTTGACGTCCTCTCGTATGGTCCCGATACCCCTCTTGACACGGCGGGTGGCGCGCATGATGGAGCCGATGCGCTGGGCGACCTCCCTGACCTCCTCCGGGGAATGCATGTCCGGCCCGGTGGCGAGCTCGATTAGCGGAATGCCGAGGCGGTCCAAGCGGTACGTCACCTCGGAGCCGTTGGTCTCCACCTTGCGCGCAGCGTCCTCCTCCAGGCAGAACGAGTCGACCGATATCCGGCGGCCGTTCACCTCCAGGAAGCCGTCCATGGCCACCAGGGCGGTGCGCTGGAACCCGGAGGTGTTGGAGCCGTCGATCACCAGCTTGCGCATGAAGTGAATCTCGTCCACCGGTCTTGCCCCCAGCAGCGCGGCGACCGTCAGGACGACGTCCACGGCCTCCGGGCTGGCGCGGTGGGGCGGCTCCTCGTCAGCCTCCACCAGGCAGCTGGCCGACGGCGGGGCCTGGTACCGGAAGCGCATCCGCCGCTCCGCCTGGACCAGCGCGGCGCGGTCTATCTCGCCCAGTTCCGACTGGGTAGGCCTTAAGCGACGCTGGAACGATGCTCCTTCCTCTTCCACCAGGCAGGAGGGGCAGTCGCAGAACAGCTTCCGAGTGTCGAGCTGCTGGTGGATTTCGATGCCCACCGTCACGTCGTGGCTCATTGCATCATCCTCCTGTCGGCGATCTCGCCCCTCAGGTTCGAGGTCATCAGCCTGCCGGCCTCTTCCGCGCTCCCGCTCTGGCCGAGCGCCCACATCAGCTTGACGTAGGCGGTCTCGGGAAGCATGTCGTATCCCGGTACGACCCCGGCGGAGAGGAGGTCCCTGCCGGTGGCGTAGACGTTGAGGTTCACGCTGCCGTTCAGGCACTGGGAGGTCATCACGACCACCGTTCCGCCCTCGACCGCCTTCCGTATGGGGTCGATGAGGTCAGAGGACACGTGGCCGAGGCCGGAGCCGGCGATGACCACGCCTCTGCTCTTGGATAGGACGCTCTCCAACATCGACGGGCTCATGCCGGGATAGAACTGCACCAGCGCCACGTTCTTCTCCATCTCCAGCCGCGGGACGACCTTGACGTCCGACTTGCGGCAGTACGGAGCGAGCGGCTCGATCCCGCCGGCGAAGTCCACTCTCGCCACCGGCGGGGCGTTGATGCTCTGGAACGCGTCGCGGCGGGAGGTGTGCATCTTGCGGACCTTGGTGGCACGGTGGACGGCCGCCGACAAGTCGGAGGAGGTCTCGTGCATGAGCACCAGCACCTCCGCGGCATCCGAGGCGGTGATGAAGCGCGCCGCGCTCACCAGGTTGGTGTAGGCGTCCGAGGAGGGACGGTCGGAGGAGCGCTGCGCCCCCACCAGGACGACCGGCCTCGGCACGTCGCCCAGCATGAATGAGAGGGCGGCGGCGGTGTAGCTCATGGTGTCGGTGCCGTGAGGTACGATGATGCCTTCCACGCCGGAGTTGAGGCGGTCAGCGGCCGTTCCGGCCAGCTCCTGCCAGTTCTCCACGGTCATGTTCTCCGAGAAGATGGAGTACAGCACCTCGGCACGCACGTCGCATATATCGGCGATCTCCGGCACGGTGGCCAGCAGGTCGCCGGCCGAGAGGGCCGGGTGGACGGCCCCGGTGCGGTAGTCGACGTACGATGCGATGGTGCCGCCAGTGCCCAGCACGGCCACTCGCGGCAGGCCCTTCCCGTCGCTGACCGCTCGAGGCGCTTTCTCCCTGACATCACCCTTTGCGGCGATCCGCACCTCGGTCGACGGGGTGACCTTCACGCCGACATTGTACCCGCTCTTCATCTTGAGGACCACCACGTCGGGGTGGCTGAAATCGTGATGGGGCATCAGGACGCCAGAGTAGACGCGGCCGTCACTGGTGATCTCGAGGAGATCGCCCTCGCCGGCGCCTATGCTCTGAAGCAATGAGAGAAGATGTGATGAGTAGCTCATGGACTGACCGAGCGCGAAATGCCATTCATCCTTAATTAAGAGTGTGCGGTCCCCGCCTCGATGGGGGTCCCCGCTGAATAAAAAAAATGAAAAAAGGGAAGAGAGTTGGAAAGTGGTTTACTTGCGTCTCGCCAGCATGACCGCGCCGACGATGACGGCGACGATGACTAGAGCGACGATGCCGAGCACGAGCGGGCTCATGCCGAACAGCGAGTTCTTCTTCATCGTCATCTTGAGCGTCACCGCCTCGTCGCCGTCGACGTCGACCTCGGCCTCGGTCGACGCCTGATCGCCGAACGACGCCGCTATGACGCAGCGGCCGAGCGTATCGTTGACGCCGCTGCGCGTCTCCAGCGCGTACGGCGCGTGCGCGACGAGGACGCCGCTCTTGGCGGTAACGCCGTCGGACCACACGCGCCCGTTCGAGTCCTTGACGACGACCGACGCCCCGGCGACGCCCCAGCCGTCCTGATCGACCACGGACACGGTCAGTTCGGCCAGCCAGTACAGCCTCGACTCGTCGAGGACGGCGTAGCGATCGAGCGAACCGCACACCGCCGCTTCCGAATCGCGGAACACGTACAGATCGTAGTCGCCGGCGTCGAAGCTCGTGTCGAGGATGAGCGCTCTGCTGTTCTCGAGGAAGATCGCATCGTCGACCGCTTGGATCGAGGCGTTCCTGATCGTCAGCGTCGAGTCGACCGCGTAGATGCCGTCGTACACGGTGAACGGTATGCTGAGCGTCCTCGTGCCGTTCGCGTACGTCATGTCGAACGTGTTCGTTCGTATGACGTCGCTGAACACGATGTCCGATCGCATCGAGTACAGCGCGGTCTGCAGCCAGCCGTACTCGTTGCCGTTCGCTTCGACGCTCGAGTCGATCGCGTACATGCCGACGCGGCCGTTCAGCGACGACAGCGCCAGCTCGGCGATGATGGCGTCGAGGCCGAAGCCGGGCCCCGGTCCCACCGCATCGGGGCCGCCGCGGATGTCGATGTTGACGTCGACGAGCTCGTCGATCGCCTGCAGCAGCGCCGAAGCGAGCGCTTCGTTCATCTCGATGAGGCGGCCGTAGCCGAACTGGTTGTTCGCGACTACGACGTCGCACTCGAGCATGAACAGCTCGACGCCGTTGAGCATCATGACGTTATCGTGTACGGTTCCGGTCACGCGCTCGGCGTAGACGCCGTACTCGTTCATGACGATGACGTTGTCGACGACCATGTCGAGGCACGCCTCGAACGCGTAGATGCCGCGGTCGCTGCCGGTGATCGTGCAGCCGACGATGATCGGCTTGGCTCCGTCGGCGATGTAGATGCCGTCCATGCTTGAGCCGGTGATGGTGCAGCCGCGTATGATCGGCGAGCAGCCGACGATGCGGATGCCGTTGCCGTGCGCGTCGTCGATCGTCGTGGTGGTCATCTCCACCTTCGACGACTTGCCGAGGTACACCTCGTACATGTCGGTCATGTAGCAGTTCGTCATGAGCATCTTGCCGTACACCTCGAAGAACCACAGAGTGCTGTGCTCGCCGCCTATGACGCTGTTGTACGCCTCGAGGCAGCCTCCGACCGCGACCGTCAGACGCGCATAGCCGGCGTAGATGCCGTGGACGACGTCGGCGTCCGGCCTCAGCTCGAGGCCGGCGTAGTCGAGGACGAGCGTGCCGGTGATGACGATCTCTCCTCCGAAGTAGACGCCGTTGGCGTGCACGACCGCTCTGGCATCGACGAACCAGTCGACGCTGCCGCCGACGACGCTGAGGCCGAGGTCGTTCTGATCGTACTCGCCGTTGTAAATGGCGAGGACGCCGCCGACGACGCTGAGGCCGTTCCGTTCGTTCATGTAGAACGTGTTGTTGCCGACCACGCCGTCGACGGCGTCGAGCTTCGCGCCGTCCCCGTTGCGCTGGAAGTAGCAGTCCTCGACGACGAGGCCGCGGCTTCCGGAGGCGTTGAGACCGACGAGGTTCTTCGAGAAGAAGCTGTCGCGGACGGTGGTGTTGCTGTCATTGAGCAGATGCACGCCGCAGTCGTTCTCGAGGAACGCGTTGCCGTCGATGACGATGCCCTCGGTTTCGTAGACATAGATGCCGTAGTAGTTCCCCTTGAAGGTGTTGCCGCGGAACTCGATGCCCTGGCAGGAATCGAATCGCACACCGTAGTTGCCGCCCTCGATGGTGTTGTCGATGAGACGGACCTCGCCGCCCTTGATCAGGATGCCAGTGCCGGTTCCGACGGTGATGTCGTTGTTCTTGATGACGACCGTGACGTCATCGATGGGATATTCGACGCCTCTATAGGAGTCGTCGACCATGATGCCGGTACCGGACACCATATCTATGGTGTTGCCGGTGATGGTCACATCCACGTTCTGCGGCTCTACGCCGAGGATAGCCACGTATATGCCCACATCATCGGTGATGACGCCCCTGGGGCCCATGGCCGATTCGAGCACGTGGATACAGTTATCCCGGATGACGAATGCGATGCCAAGGTCGGTCATCGAGACATTGCCATTGCCGTCATCGTAGTCGCTTCCATAGTCTATGCCAGTGGCGACGATGCCGTAGCCACCGTTCGTTCTGATCTCGTTCTGAGAGATGCAGAACAGTGTGTCCACCACCGCGGAAGCGTTGCCCATTTCGGCCTCAGCCGAGACCTCGGCTCCACCAGTGAGACCGACACCGGCGCCGTTGATGGTGATGTCGTTGTTAGTTGCCGTCACGTCGCCGACGATGCACGCGGAGGCGTTGGCATAGTTGCTATAAGCATAGGCGTCGCGGTAGACTTTCATGCCGACGAGGTCGTCGCCGACGAGAGTGTTACCGCAGAACTGCACCTCGGACGTGATGGTGCCGCTGGCGCTCCCAAAGTAGCTGTAGGCCCCCACGTCCTGTGACAGATGGAGGCCATAGCCACTGAAGGATGATTTCGCAGGAGCGTCGAGAATGCCGGGCCCTATCTGCTCCATGACGTTGTTCTCGACCACGACGTCGTTGCACAGCTCAGCAGTGGCGTTTCTATCGATCTCCAGATACACCTCGGCCTCGACCATGCTCGATCCGACCGTGAAGCTGTTACCAGTCACGGTCATAGGAGCGCATGCCCGGATGGTTGACGAGCCCCGGGCATTCAGATCCATGTCATACTGGATTCCGACCTGTCCAGCAGCTACGATGTTCGCATCGACGAACAGACCGCTCTCGATCAGAACGTTGGACCGAACATAAGCGGACATTGAGACGTCATAGTTGATGAACCGCCGATCGAGGTACGAACACTCGTTGTCCTCGACACAGATGTCCCCCCTGTAGGAGAGGGAAGCTTCACCGCGTCCTATGTACTCCGCATCGTAGCGCAGGAAGGCGTTGGCATCGACGACCTCGTTGTCGAAGATGCAGATCGGGAAGCTGATGTCGACCTCGCTGTGACCGCGGGCGACATGATTCTGCGTGATGACGGCAAAGGCCTCGCATTCCTCGACGAGGTTGTCCTCGATCACGAGCGAGCTGTCGTAGGTGAGGTCGCCGTACTGCCAGGAGCGCAGAGCGAGACGGATCCAGATTGCACTGTTCTCACAATATGTGAATGAGTTGTCCCTGACCACGAAGTCCCCGACGAAGGAGATGGTGGTATTCCTCACATAATCGCCCCTTTCGTTCGAGACCACCGTTATCCGCACCCCGTAACCGGTGCTGATGACCTCATTATCTTCCACCGCGAGATCGGACGCCACGTTGGCGGTGCCGTTCTCGTCAACTTTGATTTTGGAGTAATAAGTGAATGCAGCGAAGTCACTATCGGAAAGGCATTCACCCACGATGTTGCCGCTCATCGACACATCGCCGTTTACGGTGACGGCGGAGTCGTCCTGGGCATCGATCCAGAGCCCATAGTAGGTTGCATAATAAACGCAATTCCCGATGATGTTGTTGTTCAAGCATACGTCGCCGTCAACGATGATCGTGGAGCCGCCAGATGCTTCAAGATTGAGATAAACGTCTGGCCCACTACTGACATTCTCGATCCGGTTGTCGCATATCGCAACATCGCCTACGAGCCGGGCGACAGCATTCTCGCCGTCGGCCGAAAGGTCGGTAGATAGGTAAGCGGCGTCGCGGCCGATATTCACCATATCGTTGTCGACGATGGTTACGTCGCCGACAAGTTCAGCGGTGGCATTGTTGTACGCGTTCAAATCGACATACATGTAGATGGTTTCAGAACTCGTCGATGTCTGGTCGAACACATTGTCAGAGATCAGGATGTCCCCGATCAGGGACGCTGTGGAGTTGTCGTTGCCGGTGACCACCCTTTGGATGTAGGTCATGCCGTCCCATTTGTTGCTGACACTATGGGCCAGGTTATCGGAGTAGGTGATGTTGCCCCTGACGGTCGCCCTCCCTTCGCCTTCCGCGACGACGTCATCATAGAAGTGGGCAAGGCTGCCGCCGCTGGCGAGCAGGTTGAACTCGTTGCCCGAGACCAGGATGTTTCCGACGATGGTCGCGATGCTGTTGTCCTCAGCCTCCACGCACCTTGAGATGTAGAGCAGTCCCTCAGGGTTGGTGCTGTTGACCAGGTTGTTCGTGATGGTGACGTCAACCGCGGTGACGTTCTCGTGAACGCCGTCGGCGGAGGCACCCACTAGGATGGCGATCGAAGGTCCCGGACCGGACTGCGCGTCGATGAAGCAGCCGTCGATCACCAAGCTTCCGCCAACGTCGAACTCGGCGTAGACGGCCTTGATGGTGTTGGTTATGGCAGTGTTGGTGACGGTAAGCTTGCTGTCGATCGCACGGAGCGTTTCCATCGTGTTGTTGATGAGCGCATGGTCGATGGTCGCGATGCTGCCGGGGTTGAAGGACAGCCCCGTCCATGCTCCCTCGACATCATCCACGACCGGTATGGAATCGAAGATGACCTTGTGGGTGGCATTGCCCTCGACCACCAGCGTGCCGTTGACGATGATGCCGGCGTCAGGGGCGAAATGTACTGTTACTCCAGGCCCGATGGTCAGCGTCTGGTCCTCAAGCACATAGATCGTGTTGTTGACGATGTACGGCGAGCCGTCCTCGTCCCACACGATGTTGGAGGCGATGTTATTCTCCACGTACGTATCGGCGCTGACGCCTCCAATGCCGGCGAACATCAGTACCAGCATGAGCGCCGAGACGCTCAACATGATCAGTGATCTTCCGAAGCCGAGCTTGTGCGCTCTTGAAGATTGAACACCCTGCGAATGCATGCTCTCACACCCTTACCGGCAAAAACTCCGACGCCAGTTGGGGGAGGATTGCATTGTTTATACTTAAAGATATTTAGATTTATAGAATCCCGGGGGAGAATTATATGATCGGCACGGTCGCCGAACGTTCGCCTCCTCCTCAGTCTCAGGCAAAAACGATTATTAGCTCCTTCAGCCTAGACCGCGTCGTGCACAAGGTATCAGACATCAGCATGGAGGCGGACATTCTTGCCGAGAACCGCAAGCTCGGGCACGATATCCACCACCGACTTCATTCTCACAACATCCGATCGGTCGACGTGATGGGCTCCATAGGGGCGGGCAAGACCCTCCTCATCCAGAAGATGGCCGTGGAGATGCGAAAGCGCGGCATCAGGGCGGCGGTGCTGGCCGGCGACGTGACCGGCCAGGACGATTTTGATCGTTTCCGCGCCGCGGACGTTCCGGCCGTCAACGTGAACACCGGCAAGGAATGCCATCTCGACGCTCATCTCGTGGACCATGCCCTGGACGAGCTGGATCTCGATTCGATCGACTTCCTGTTCGTCGAGAACGTAGGGAACCTGGTCTGCCCGGCCGACTTTCCTCTGGGCACCGACCATCGCATGGTTGTCATATCCGTCACAGAAGGCGACGACATGATAAGGAAGCAGCCGCTCATCTTCCTGGAGTCGGACATAGCGGTGCTCAACAAGATCGACCTGCTTCCCCACATGGACATGGACGCGGCCCGTCTGGATGCCGACTACGCCAAGTTCAAGAAGGGCGCCCGGCTGTTCCGCACCAGCGCCAAGACGGGAGAGGGCATAGAGGAGCTGTTCAGGGCGTTGAACATCCACGCCTGAGCCTATTCTCAATACATATGATGGCGGTGCTCGAATGAAGGTGCTTGTCGTAGGAGGCGGCGGAAGGGAGCATGCCCTGGCCGCCGCACTGCATCGCAGCGGTGCAGAGCTGTACTCGGCCATGAGGAACAACAACCCCGGGATAGCGAGGCTGGCCCGGGAGGTCCGGCTGGTCAAGGAGACCGACGTGGCCAGCATCGTGGAGTTCTCCAAAGCTGTTGCGGTCGAGATCGCCGTGATGGGGCCGGAGGCTCCGCTAGAAGCGGGCCTGGTGGACGCTCTTGAGGCCGAGGGTATCAGCTGTGTCGGACCGACCAAGGCGGCGGCGAGGCTGGAGACCTCCAAGAGCTTCGCCCGTGAGCTGATGCAGCGCAACGGCGTTCCTGGAAACCTCCGTTTCGCATCGTTCGACGACCTGAAGGAAGCGAAGAGATACGTCCGTGATGCGGGGTTCGAACTGGCCATCAAGCCCGTGGGCCTCACCGGCGGCAAGGGGGTCAAGGTCCAGGGGGAGCACCTGAACACCGTCCAAGAGGCCGACGAATACCTCGAGGAGATCTTCGGCCATGGCATCGGAGGAGGGAGCGTCATCCTGGAGGAGAGGGCAGTGGGGGAGGAGTTCACTCTCCAGGTGTTCTGCGACGGCCGCAACGTGGTCCCCATGCCCCTGGTGCAGGATCACAAGCGCGCCTACGAGGGAGACATCGGTCCGAACACCGGCGGCATGGGCGCCTACTCGGCCGAGGACCATCTGCTGCCGTTCGTCACCGAGCCGGACCGGCAGGCAGCGCTGGATATCATCCGGCGCACCGTGGCCGCCATGGCCAAGGAAGGACATCCGTACCGCGGGGTGCTGTACGGCCAGTTCATGCTCACCCGCGACGGCCCGCGCGTCATCGAGTTCAACGCCCGTTTCGGGGACCCCGAAGCGATGAACGTGCTGTCCATACTCGAATCGCCGTTCCTGGACGTCTGCCAGGGCATCGTGGACGGCTCGCTTTCAACGAACGTCTCCTTCGCCCGGAAGGCCACGGTGTGCAAGTACGTCGTGCCGGCGGGCTACGGCACCGCCCCCCAGGCCGGCAAGCTCATCGAAGTGGACGAGGCAGCCGTAGCCAAAGAGGGCGCCGCGGCCTACTATGCTATGGTCAGCGAGGAGGGCGGGAAGGTGTTCACCACCACCTCGCGGGCGGTGGGCGTGGTCGGCATCGACGATTCCATCCAGGCGGCCGAGGAGGCTTGCGAACGCGCTCTCCGACACGTGCGCGGGGAGGCGATCTTCGTCCGCCACGACATCGGGAAGGCCGATCTCGTCAACAGGCGGGTGGAGCACATGGCGCGCATTAGGAAAGCGTAAAATAGGGAACCACTCGTTCCTTCGGCCATGAAGAACCTGGAAGACATCGCCGACCGCATCGAGTCCCGACTAGAGGAGAAGGACCAGGTCCGCGAGGTCGCCATCAAGTCCACCAGAGCCATCAACCGGCTCTCCGGCAGCATCGTCCACTCCATTCATAAGGGAGAGGACGTCACGCTCATGATGCACGAGGCCATCGACGAGGCCCACCGCCTGCGCAGTCTGCTGGAGGACTACCAGGACATATGGGAATCGGGGCTGGTGGAGGGGGCGCTGCAGGAGCTGGCCGAGGCGGCCATACTGCTGGCGCTGATCCACGATGAGGACCTGCCTGACCCCGACGAGATGGGGCTTCCGGGAACGGCATACCTTCTGGGCCTGGCCGACGTCATCGGAGAGCTTCGGCGCTTCGCCCTAGACCATCTGCGGGAGGGTCGGCCGGAAGAGGCCAGCAAGTACCTCGACCTCATGGAGGGCCTCTTCCTCGTCATCATGCGGTTCGATTATCCGGATGCCATCATACAGATCAGGAGGAAACAGGACGTGGCCCGATCGTTGGTGGAGAAGACGCGCGGTGAAGTGGCGGTAGCGCTGAACTCGGCGAGACTTCAGGCCAAGCTGGAAGAGCTTTCCAGAAAGCTCTAGAAGTGCTTTCGCATCACGCTCTCGATCTCTTCCTTCGGCACCACGCCGACCACCTGGTCGACTATCTCGCCGTCCTTGAAGAACAGCACGGTAGGGATGGCCATGATCTTGAAGCGCTGCACCTCGGCTTGATTCTCATCGACGTTCAGCTTGCCGAATGCCACTTTGCCAGAGTGGTCCTCGGCCAGCTTGTCGATTATCGGCGAGAGCATGCGGCACGGGCCGCACCAGTCCGCCCAGCAGTCCACAACCAGTTTGGGATTGCCGGCCTTCACATCATCCAAGGCGCCAGGAGCTATCACGATTACATTGTCAGTCATGGCCATCGGCGCAAATTAGCTACCCGGGAGTATTTGTTTATATCCTC
>ENA-UOOM01000161-UOOM01000161.1-fermentation-metagenome-genome-assembly--contig:-NODE-161-length-84019-cov-6.888250_pt1 | contig 84019 bp, 77 predicted proteins | sample MGYA00245781_ERZ724031 | MGnify/ENA primary metagenome ERZ724031 (study PRJEB28704, sample SAMN03018317) | fermentation metagenome | biome: anthropogenic terrestrial biome; feature: soil; material...
ACGCCACCTGGTTCTGGTCCACATAGTGGATGGTGACCGTGGCGGGGGCGATCTGCTTCTGATAGGTGAAGGTGACATCGGCGGGGTTGGCGCCCAGCTCGGTCACCTCCACGGTGTACTCGCCCTGGCCGGTGAGGGTATAGCCCTCCGGCACCCGGGCGGGATCAGGCGCCACGCTGTGGGAGCCAGGGTCCAGGGTGCGCTCTTCTGTGGCGAACGCCACCTGGTTCTGGTCCACATAGAGGATGGTGACCGTGGCTGGGGCGATCTGCTTCTGGTAGGTGAAGGTGATGTCGGCGGGGTTGGCGCCCAGCTCGTTGACCGTCACCGGGAACTCGCTTTGTCCGGTGAGGATGTAGCCCTCCGGCACCCGGGCGGGGTCAGGCGCCACGCTGTGGGGGCCGGGGTCCAGGGTGCGCTCCTCTGTGGCAAACTCCACCTGGTTTTGGTCCGCGTAGTGGATTTTGACCGTGGCAGGCGCCACCGCCGGGGAAGGCGGGAGGGGCTCCTGGGCGGAGAGGCTGATATAGAGAAAATAGGTGGCCAGGGTTTCCCCGTTTTGCCCCAGGGCCTGCACCTCAAGGGGTGTTCCGGAAAGCTCGCTCCCCGCGTCCATGTAGAACAGCTGGTTGAGGGGCGTGCCGCTGGCGGTGGAAAAGCCGCCCGGATACTGGCCAAAGATATCCTGAATCATCAGGTTTGCCCCGGGGTCTGCCTGGGCCTGAGGGTCCAGGTACAGCCAGAAACTGGTGGCGTAGCCATCATAGGGCACCGGCACCGCCTGCACCTGCTGCGGCTGGCCCTGGCCGTCAGTATAGGCCAGGGTGAAGGTGACCGGTGTCTGCATCTGCCCCAGAGCCTGGAAAGGGGTCAGCAAAAGCAGCAGGGCTGCGATCAGCGCCGCCATGCGGCGGAAGGGACGGTGTGATGGCTGTATTGTCATAAACCTGGCCTCCTCTTGTGGGCGTGGTATTCGTTACAATTTTATTACAAAATCATTGCCGTGTCAATCTGGGCGGACGGGGCGCGGGGGCGCCTCTGCCAGATATAACGCGGTGGAGGCCGGTTTCTTCCAATACCTGAGACAGTATGTTATAATTCATAAAGCCCGCATAGGGTGAGCACGGCGGCACAGCCGCCAAAAGTTAGGAGTTTTTGTTTTGAGCACAGCACGGTTCGCGATTTTCGTCGACCTGGAAAACTGCGGCGCGAAGGTTGAGACCCTCAACAACATTCTGGAAAAGGTCAAAATCCGCGGCGACATCCTCATGGGCAAGGTCTATGGCTATACCGACAAGTTCGGTTCGCTAAAGGAGCTTTTGCTCTCCAACACCTTTACGGTGGTTCCCTCCCTGCGCTATGGCGTGGCGCAAAAGAACAACGCCGACATCCTCCTGGTGCTTGACGCCATGGAGGTGGCCTACACCAACCCCTTGATCGACAGCTTCTGCATCGTCTCAGGCGACAGCGACTATACGCCGCTGGTGGGCAAACTCAAGAGCATGGGCAAGTTTGTGCTGGGCATCTCCCGCAGCGAGGTGGCCAGCACCATTTTTATCAATGCCTGCAACGAGTTTCAGTTTTTGGAGACCGTCACGGTGAGGCGCAAGCCCCGCGTGCAGCAGAAGGCCAAGAAGGCGGGCGAGGACAATGGCAGCGGCGGGGAAGCGGAGCTGCTCAAACAGATTGAGAGCATCCTGGAGGATCATTCAGAGGAAGAGATCTTTGCCAGCGAGCTAAAAGGCGTCCTCCTGCGCCTGCGCCCGGACTTCAACGAGAAGAACTACGGCTGCGCCACCTTTGGCAAGCTCCTCACCAAGCTCTCCCAGAACTATGAAACCATCAAGGTGCGCTCTGACAACTACAATGTGATGGTGTCCCTGGCGGCGGAGTCCGCGGACACGGGCAAGGGCACTGCCCAGATCACCCGGGACAACTGGGTTGACATCTTCCGGGAGCAGCTGAAGCACTATAAGGAAGACGGCTTTGAGCGCATCAACCCCAGCATCCTCAAGGCGGATATCCAGAGCCTGTACCCGGATTTTCAGGAGAAGAACGTGGGCTTCAAGCGCTTCAGCGACCTGCTCAAGGACCTGGAGAAGGAAAAGGTGCTCAATCTGGAAATGGACCAGCAGAAGAACATGCTGATCAAAATGCTCTGAGAATGGGAGGCGCGCCATGAACCCGGTATATTCAGTGGTCATCCCCTGCTATAACGAAGAGGAATCCATTGGCGAAACCCACCGCCGCCTGACGGCGGTGATGCAGGGCATGGGGGAGAAATATGAGCTGATCTATGTCAATGACGGCAGCCGGGATAACACCCCGGCGCTGCTGGACCAACTGGCGGACGGTGACCCCCAGGTGCGGGTGCTGCACTTTGCCGCCAACCGGGGGCACCAGGTGGCGGTGTCGGCGGGGCTCGACTATGCGGTGGGGGACGCGGTGGTCATCATCGACGCGGACCTGCAGGACCCGCCGGAGGTGATCCCCCAGATGGCCAGCCGCTGGAAGGCCGGCGCCCAGGTGGTGTACGGCAAGCGCAGGAGCCGGGAGGGCGAGACCAAATTCAAGGAATTGACCGCCAAAGCCTACTACCGCCTGCTCAGGAAAATCGCTGGCGACATCTTCCCGGAGGACACCGGGGATTTCCGCCTGGTGGACCGCCAGGTGGCCGATGTGATCCGGGGGATGCCGGAGCACGCCCGCTATCTGCGGGGCATGTTCGCCTGGGTGGGGTTCAAGCAGGAGGCGCTGCTGTATGACCGTGACCGCCGCTTTGCCGGGGAAACCCACTATCCGCTGAAAAAAATGCTGCGCCTGGCGGCGCATGGCATCATGAGCTTTTCAGAAAAGCCGCTGCTGTGGCCTTTGTGGCTGGGCCTTATGTGGCTGTTTGCCAGCGGGCTTTTGTTTGTGATTGCCCTCATCATGGCCATCGCCGGGAAGGCCGCAGGCAGCGTGCTGCTGTACGCAGTCATCAGCCTGGCCGCGGGCTGCTTGCTCAGCGCCATGGGGGTGCTGGGGGCCTACCTGGCCCGGGTGTATGACGAGGTGAAGGGGCGGCCGCTGTATGTGGTGGCCCGCACCCGGGGGTATGAGGAGGAAGCGGCCCATGGCTGAGGAAAGCAGGGTGCTGTTGACCCTGCGGGGCCTGCACAAGGCATTTGACACCCAGGAGGCCCTAAAAGGCATCGACCTGGACGTGTATGAGGGGGAGTTTCTGACGCTGCTGGGGCCTTCGGGCTGCGGCAAAACCACCACACTGCGCATCATCGCGGGACTGGAGATGCCCACCGAGGGTGCTGTGCTGTTAAACGGCGAGGACATCACCCGCCTGCCGCCTGAAAAGCGCCAGGTGAACACGGTGTTTCAGAATTACGCGCTGTTTCCCCATATGAATGTTGAGAAGAATATCGCCTATGGCCTGAGGATGCGGGGAGCATCCAGGCCGGAGATCAAGGAAGCGGTGGCCAGGATGCTGGAACTGGTGCAGCTGGAGGGCTACGGCAAGCGCACGCCCATGCAGCTCTCCGGCGGCCAGCGCCAGCGGGTGGCCATCGCCCGGTCCCTGGTGCTCTCCCCGCGCATCCTGCTTCTGGATGAGCCGCTGGGGGCGCTGGACTTGCAGCTGCGCCGCCAGATGCAGCAGGAGCTTAAGCGCATGCAGCAGACGCTGGGCATCACCTTCATCTATATTACCCATGACCAGGAGGAGGCCCTGGGCATGTCTGACCGCATCGCGCTGATGCGGGAGGGCCGCTTTGTGCAGATTGGAAGCCCCGCAGAGCTGTATGAGCAGCCCCAGACCGCCTTTGCGGCCAGCTTCATCGGGGAAACAAACCTGCTGCGCGGGCAGGCCGCGGCGGTGAAGGATGACGGGGTGCTGATGGATGTGGGCGGGGTCAACCTGCCCTGCAGCAGCGATCTGTGGATCAGCCCCGGCGACCCGCTGCTGCTGAGCATCCGGGCGGAGCGGCTGTACATGTCGAAAACGCCTGTCAAAGAGCCCTGCCAGCTGGCGGGCACCCTGGTGGAAAACCGCTATGCCGGGGGCGAGCGGGTATGCATGATCAGGCTGCCTGACGGGCAGACCCTGAAAAGCCGCCACCCCACCGAGGGGGAGGTGCCCTGTCACATCGGAGACCCGGTCTACTGCTGGTGGCACCAGGCCTCGGCAGTCCTGGTGCGGGATGACCTGGAGGAGCACCCATGACCAGGCGGGACACAGCCGCGCGCCCTGTGGCGCGCAGGGAGGCGCTGGCCATCCCCATGTCGCTTTACGCGGCGCTGTTTGTGGGGGTGAGCCTGATGTATATCATCGGCCTGAGCCTCCTGACCCGTGGCGCAGGCTTTGTCGCCACGCCGCCTGTTACCTTTGACAATTTCGCTAAGATCGCAAGCCCCCTGTACCTGCGCTCGCTGCTGCTCAGCCTGCGTCTGGCGGGGATGACAGCGCTGTTTTGCCTCGCCATTGGCTATCCCTTTGCCTATTTCATGGCCAAGGCCCGGCCAAAGGCCCGCACCTGGATCCTGCTGCTGGTGATCGTGCCGTTTTGGACCAACGCCCTCATCCGCATTTATGGATGGAAAATATTGCTGTCGGCCTCTGGCCCCATCAATCAAGCGCTGATGGGCCTGGGGCTTGTCCAGCGCCCGCTCAAGCTGCTGTATACGGATTTTGCGGTGCTGGTGGGCATGGTGTATGCCATGATCCCCTTCATGGTGCTGCCGGTGTATTCGGCGGCGGAGCGGCTTGACTGGTCGGTGGTGGAGGCCGCCCGGGACCTGGGCGCATCGCCCATGAAGGCTTTTTTCACCGTGGTGGTGCCTATGACGCTGCCGGGGATTCTGGCGGGGTTGGTGCTCACCTTCATTCCCTCCATCGGGCTGTTTTTCTTAAGCGATCTTTTGGGCGGCTCCAACACCATGCTCTGGGGCAACATGGTGCACAATGAGCTGCTCAAAAGCCGGGACCTGCCCTTTGCGGCGGCGCTGTCGGTGGTGCTCCTGGCCCTCACCGGCCTTGTGATTCTGCTCTACCGCCGCAAAGGCGGCAGCGCGGAAACGATGGTATTTTAGGATGAAGAAGAACTCACCCTGGGCAGGCTTTTATATGGCGCTGGTGCTGGTTTTGCTGTACCTGCCGATTCTGGTGGTGGTGCTGTTTTCCTTCAATTCAAACCCTGGCCGCACCGCCAACTTTCAGTTTGAGGGCTTTTCCCTGCAGTGGTATCAAAACCTGTTTGACCCGGTGACCGGCTATGGGTCGGCGCTGATGACCTCGCTCACCATCGCGCTGTGGAGCGTGGGGCTCTCAGCGGTGATCGGCACCCTGGGTGCCATCGGTCTGGCCCGGCGCCAGGCCAGAAAGAGCGTATTGGCCCGCATGGGGGCGGCCGCCCTGAGCCTGGGGGAGCAGGTGGCAGTGCTGCCTATCATGATCCCGGAGATCATCCTGGGCATCGCCTTTTTGGCCTTGTTCACCGCCCTGGGGCTGCCCTTTGGCATGATGACGCTGGTGCTCTCCCACATCACCTTTTGTGTGCCCTATATCTTTATCACGGTGAAGGGGCGGCTATCCACCCTGGACCCGGGGCTGGAGGAGGCCGCCCGGGACCTGGGCGCAAGCCCGTTTAAGGCGCTGACCACCGTGACCCTGCCCCTGGCGCTGCCGGCGGTGCTCTCGGGGTGCTTGCTGGCCTTTGCCATGAGCATGGATGACTTTGTGATCAGCTTTTTTGTGAACGGGCCCACCACCACCACGCTGCCGCTGAAGATCTACTCCTCCGTCAAGGTGGGGGTGCCGCCCCATGTCAACGCGCTGTGCACGGTGATGCTGGTGGCGGTGTTCGCCCTGGTGGCGTTGGGCCAGGTGCTGCAAAGCCGGGCGGAGCGCAAGCGGGAGCTGGAGGCGCAGCAGGCCGGATGAAGACAATTGTGTTGACCGGCGGGGGCACCGCCGGGCATGTGACGCCGCATCTGGCGCTTTTGCCCCGGCTGATTGAGGCGGGCTATGCGGTGCACTATATCGGCACCTATCAAGGCATGGAGCGGGGCCTGATGGAACCCCAGGCAGGCGTTATCTACCACGCCATCCAGTCGGGCAAGCTGCGCCGCTATTTTGATTGGAAAAATCTGAGTGACCCTTTCCGGGTGGTGGCAGGCTTCTTCCAGGCCTTTGGCGCGCTGGGGAAGATCAAGCCTGACATCGTGTTTTCCAAGGGCGGCTTTGTGGCGGTGCCGGTGGTGATGGCCGCATGGATGAGGCGCATTCCCGTCCTGGCCCATGAGAGCGACCTAAGCCCGGGGCTTGCCAACCGCATCAGCGCGAAATTTTCAAAGCAGGTGGCCACGGCGTTCCCGGAGTGCGCCAATGCCCTGGGAGAAAAGGGCGTGTATGCGGGGCTGCCCATCCGTGCCTCCCTTTTTGAAGGGGACAGGCAAAAAGGCCTGGCGCTGGCTGGCTTTGCTGGAAAGAAACCTGTGCTGCTGGTGATGGGCGGCAGCCAGGGCGCCAAGGCGGTAAACGAAGCGCTCAGAGCCGCCTTGCCCCAGGTGTTGCCCCGGATGAATGTATTGCACCTGTGCGGCAAGGGGCACCTGGATGAGGCGCTGGCGGATACGCCGGGGTATTATCAGACGGAGTTTTTAAGCGATGAGCTGCCCCATGCGCTGGCGGCGGCGGACTATATCCTCTCCCGCGCCGGGGCTACCGCTATCTGCGAGTTTCTGGCGCTCAAAAAGCCCATGCTGCTCATTCCCCTGCCCCTGGGCTCAAGCCGGGGCGATCAGATTGAAAACGCCAAAAGCCTGGCCGCCCGCGGCCTGGCCCAGGTGCTGCCCCAGGAGCAGATGACGCCGGAGAACCTGAGCCAGGCTCTGACGCAACTCATGGAAAACGCCGATGAGTTAAAAAAAGCGCTGGAAGACGCGCCCCAGGCCGATGGCAGCGAAGCCATCTTCAATATGATCCAAAACATGACAAATTAGAGTTTTTAAAGGGGCTCTGGGGGAAGGCTTTTAACAAAAAGCCTTCCCCCCGCGCTTTATCTATCTGTATTTCTCAATAACCTCTGCCATCTCGCCCCATTTGTCTTCCATCTCCGCCACCAGCTTGAACTGGGTGCGGCAGCGGTCCAGGTTCTGCCCGGGGCGGTGGGTGGCAAAATAGGTGTCGCCCTCCAGGTAATCCGTGAGGAAGCGCAGGCCGCATTCCAGGGTCATGAGCTTGGCGCCCAGGGGAAGGGTATCGATCTCGCCTGGTGTGAGGTTGTCCCCGCAGGCGGCGAGGAAGCCCTGGGTGTAGGCCTCATAGGCAGGCAGAGAGAAGCGGACCTTGCTCAGGTCCCGCTCGTCCTCCGCGGCTGTGGAGGCACCAAAGCGGATGGAATCACCAAAGTCATTGCCGGCCAGACCCGGCATCACGGTGTCCAGGTCGATCACGCACAGCGCCTGGCGGGTGTCCTTGTCCAGCATGACGTTGTTGAGCTTGGTGTCGTTGTGGGTGACGCGCAGGGGAAGCTCCCCCGCGCGGAGCATCCCCATCATCTTCCCGGCCTCAGCCTCCCTGGCCAGGGCGAAGGCGATCTCGGGCCCCGCCTCATCCAGCCTGCTGGCTTTGTTCTCTTTGATCGAGGTGTGGAACTTGGCATAACGGTCAGGTGTGTCGTGAAAGCGGTGGATGGTCTCCGAAAGTGTGTCCGCGGGGAAAGCCGCCAGCATGTTCTGAAAATTGCCAAAGGCCACCGCACTTTGGTAGAAATCCGCCAGGGTTTCGGGCTGCTCCAGGCAGATGCTGTGGGTGATGAAGTCATAGGCGCGCCAATAGTTGCCCTCATCATCCTGCCGATAGTCCGCCCCATCCAGGGTTTGGATCAGGGTGAGCACACGCCGGGGCTCCGGCTCCTTTTTTCTCAGGTGGCGGGTGACAGCGCTGATGTTGCGCATCAGCCCGGGCACATCCCTGAACACCCGGTGGTTGATCTTCTGCATGATGTAATCGCGTCCGGCATCGGTTTTCACCAGATAGGTGACGTTGATGTGCCCATTGCCATAGGGCGCGCAGGCGACAGGCTTCCCCAGGAAACGGAAAAAGGCGCAGCTGTTGAGCATTTTGTCCTCCCTTTGATCAGCATGCTATGTTGACAAATCACATTATAGCGTGAAATGGTTGATGGTGGTAGTGGCAAAGACTTTTGATTGTTGGACAATTGAAAACAAACCTGCACTTGAAAAACAAGCGCAGGTTTTATATAATCCAGGCAAACAGCAGCGAAAAATGAATGCTGCAAAGGAAACAAACATCATAAGGAGGCTTTATCTATGAGGAGATCACTGGGATTCATCGTTGCCTTAGTACTACTTTTGTCCATGCTGATGGTGAGCGTTATGGCCGAGGGAAAGACCATCGTCTACTGGTCCATGTGGGAATCCACCGAGCCCCAGGGCAAGGTGCTGCAGGAAGCCATCAACGCGTATATGGAAAAGACCGGCAACAAGGTGGATGTGCAGTTCAAGGGCCGTACCGGCATCCGGGAAGGGCTTGAGCCGGCGCTGGAAGCCAACACCACCATCGATATGTTTGACGAGGACATTGACCGCGTGAACGTCACCTGGGGCAGGTTCCTGCTGGACCTGGAAGAGATGGCCAAGGCATCTGACTATGAAGCCACGGCTGACCCGGTGCTCTTCGCGGCCTGCCGCAAGGTGGCTGATGGCACCCTCAAATCCATCCCTTATCAGCCCAACGTATTCAACTTCTTCTACAACAAGGAGATCTTTGACCAAGCTGGTGTGGCGGCTGTGCCCGCCACCTGGCAGGAGTTCCTGGATGCCTGCCAGAAAATCAAAGACGCTGGCTTTATCCCCATGACCTCTGACGACGCCTACATTGACACCCCCTATGGCTATCATCTGGCGAGGCTGCTGGGCAACGAAGGCGTGAGCAAGGTGGTGAAGGAAGGCCTGTGGGCTGAGGAGCCCGCCGTGCTGAAGGCTGCCCAGGCCTATGAGGAATTGGCCAGCAAGGGTTATCTGTCCCCCACCATCGGTTCCTCCGTGTGGCCGGCCAACCAAAATGGCGAGCTCGCCCTGGGCGACGCCGCCATGTACTTGAACGGCTCCTGGCTGCCTAACGAAGTGCGCGGAATGACCGGCGATGACTTCCTGTGGGGCTGCTTCCCCTATCCCACCGTGGAGGGCGGCGCCAACGGACACGAGGCTGCCAACTTCGGCGCTCAGGTCTTTGGCATCAACAAAAACAGTGAAGTGGCCCAGGAAGCCTTTGAGCTGATTGAGTTTTTCACCAAGGGCGAGTACGACCTGAAGCTTTCCCAGGAATCCCTGGGCATCCCTGCGGACACTCGCAATGCCGAATGGCCCAAGCAGCTCTCTGAGGTGAAGCCTATCATGGCGCAGCTCACCACCCGCTGGAACTGGGCCGGTGGCATTGAGGACAACCCCGACATCTTCCCCGTGATCAAAGAGAATCTCCAGAAGCTCTATGGCGGCAGCATCACTGCCCAGCAGTTTGTGGATACTCTGGAAGCAGCAGCTAAATAACAAAACCCCTCCGGGGCATGCGCCATGGCGCATGCCCCGGACTCTACTCAGTTTTCAGGAGGCAAGGCATGAAGAAAAACAAGGCAGCCATCGCGATATTCATCACCCCCGCCTTGCTGTTTTTTTTGGTGATATTCGCGTACCCCATTTTGCGCACGCTGGTGATGAGCTTTTTCCGGGTGGAGAGCGTCACCGCTCCGCTGGCGTCCTGGGCGCCAGTGGGAATAGACAACTATTTAAAGCTCTACAACACGGAGCTTTTCCGCACCTCCATGTGGAACCTGTTTCGCATCTGGGCCATTGGCGGCATTGTGGTGATGAGCCTGGCGCTGTTGTTTGCGGTGGTCCTTAACAGCGGCATCCGCTTTAAAAAGTTTTTCAGGGCGGTCATTTATCTGCCCAACGTGATCAGCGCCGTGGCCCTGGCTACGATGTGGCTTCAGTACGTGTTTAACACGCGATACGGGCTCCTCACCAATTTTTTCAAGTGGCTGGGCTGGCAGAGCCTGGCCAGCATCCAATGGACGGCGCCGGAATACATGTTTTATTCTCTGCTGTTTGCCTACTGCTTTGGCATGGTGGGCTATCACATGCTGATTTTCTCCAGCGGCATTGAGAAGATTCCCCAGGACATCTACGAAGCGTCCACCATTGACGGCGCCAGCAAGCCCCAGCAGTTCCGCTTTGTGACGATGCCGCTGCTGCGCGGCGTGATAAAGACCAACATCACCATGTGGTCGATCACCTCAGTTTCCTTCTTTGTCTGGTCACAGCTTTTTTCCACGGTCACCGCCAGCAACCAGACCATCACCCCCATGGTGTATATGTATCTCCAGGTCTTTGGCGCGGGCAACGTGATCACTGAGCGCAACGCGGGCCTTGGGGCAGCGGTGGGCGTGATCATGGCGGTGTGCGTGGTGGCGGTGTTCCTGCTGGTCAATGTGGTGATCAAGCGGGACGACTTTGAGTATTAAGGAGTGCGGGCTGTGAATAGGGATTTGAAGCACTACCGCCGGATTAACTGGAAAAACGAGAGCAAGCTGCTGCCGGGCTATTTGCTGATGGTGCTGTGGCTGATGTTCACGGTTGTATTGATCGGCTGGATTTTTGCGGCCAGTTTTTCCACCACCAAGGAGATCTTCAAGGGCCAGGCGCTGCAGTTTCCCACGGGGCTGCATTTTGAAAACTATGAGAAGGCCTGGACCAGTCAGAACGTCTCCACCTTCTTTTTCAACTCCCTGTTTTATGCCTCGGTATCCTCAGTGATTCTGATTTTGGTGGCTGCCCCTGCTGCCTATGCCATCTCGCGCTTCAAGTTCTTCCTCAACCGCCCGCTGCAGAGCAGCTTTGTGGCGGCGATGGGGGTGCCGGTCACCATGATCATCCTGCCCCTGTTTGGCATTGTGTCAGACCTTCAGCTGCTAAAACAGGACGTGACCATCAGGCTGCTGCTGATCTTCTTATATGTGGGCATCAATGTGCCCTATGCCACGATATTCCTGCTGACCTTTTTTACCAACCTCTCCCGGTCTTATGAGGAGGCGGCGGCCATTGACGGCTGCCCGCCGGTGCGCACCTTCTGGCAGGTGATGCTGCCGCTGGCGCAGCCAGGTGTGGTGACGGTGAGCATTTTTAACTTCATCAACGTCTGGAATGAGTATTTCATCTCCCTGATTTTTGCAAGCGGCGACAAGACCAGGCCGGTGGCGGTGGGGCTTTATTCCATGATCAATTCCATGCGCTACACAGGCGACTGGGCAGGCATGTTCGCGGCGGTCATCATCGTGTTTTTGCCCACCTTCCTGATGTATATCTTCCTGTCGGAAAAGATCATCGCGGGCGTCACCGGGGGCGGTGTGAAGGGCTGATTTGGAAGCGTTATCAAAGGGGCCGTCATCTTGCGGATGGCGGCCCCTTTGCCTTGAGTGATTTATTCGCTTTTTACCCGGAACTCCAGGTGCTCAGGCGGGGTGGCTTGAGCCGGGTCAAAGGGCTGGCCTGCCGCTTCCGCCTGGGCCTGTTTCAGGCTCAGCCACAGCTGGGTGAGGGACAGCTCTCCCTCCCTGATATTGGGGACAATGAGCCTGTTCAGGATCTGTTCCGCCTCCTCAAAGCGCCCCAGTTTAATCAAGGCATCGCAGCGGTACATCTGCATTCTGGGCGACGCGCGCACAGGTGCTGGGCGTGCGTCATAAAACCGCAGCGCATCATCAGGATTGGCGGTTTCAAGCAGCATGTACATGGCGGGAATCGCAAAGGCGGCCTCCTCTGGCTTAGCGTCTGCCGCGGTGGTAAACCAGGCGGGGGCTTCAGGGTTTCCTGCCCTGAGCATCGTGTGCCCCAGGGTGTAGCTGGTGTAAGCATCCTCAGGCGCCAGGCTGTGGGCATGGCGCAGCAGTGCTTCGGCATCGTTGAAGCGCTCATCCGCCAGGCAGGCAGCGCCCAATTGCAGGCAGGCGGCGGCATTGTCCCGCTCAGGGCCTGCGATGGCCCGGGCCAGCCTGTCTAACCAGGGCTTTTGCAGCATCCAGCTGCGGGGGTTCCCCTCCGGGGCATTAAAAGCGCCTGTTTCAAGCAGCGCCAGCCAGGGCTTTTGCAGTTCGCCCGGGTGCCCAAAGTCCAGGTGATTACAAAACGGTTTTTCCTGATCCCGCTCCCGGCGCAGGCGCTCCAGCGCGCCCCAGCCATCGCCTGAAAAAAGCAGCGTGGCGGCGGGGGAGGTGGCCATGGCGTGGGTATCCTCCAGCAGCTTTTCAAGGGCGGCTTCCGGCATCAGGGTGCCCAGGGCCTTTTGGGTTTCGTGAATGGCATCCGGCCAGGCGCCGTGGATGGCTGCCGGGTCTGCCTGCAGAGGGCCATAGGCCTCCAGCCATTCCCAGGTGGTTTCGGGGGGCATGGGCAGGCACTCATACTGGGTTTTGGCCAGGCCGGCCTGGATTTCCACATAACGGCCATCATCCGGTGGGGCAGTGAGGAAACGCTGCCAATGGTCGCTTCCCCGGCTTTGCCCCCAGACAAAGAGCTTGCGCCCCTGGAGCCGGGAGGTAGAAAACTGGCACAGGCCATAGCCCGTTTGATCCAGGTGGCACACGTATTTGCGGGATTTTTCCGGCACTTTCCAGAAATAATCGATGGAGTCCTGGCTGCGGGTGGGGTAGGTGATGTCTTTGCCCTGGTACTCAGGCACCGGCACCTTCATCACTGTCCCGCCGATGCTGGAATAGGCGGCGCTGGCATCCACCAGCACCCGGGAGCCCACGTCCTCGGGGACTGCGATGTTGCTCCACCAGTACATGGGTATCACGGCCTTGCCCGGGTTCGTGATGCGCATGCGGGCAAAAAGCAGCCGGGAATCAGCAGGCAGGAAGAAGTCCATCTGGTACACCACGGCGCGGATGCGCTCAAAGGCGTACATGCGGAGCACCGGCGTTCCGTCATCCAGCTGGGTCTGTGCTGTAAACAGCGGCTCGCAGGTAAGGGGGGAGTGTCCCACCACGCCGCAGTTCCATTCCACGCCACCTGCCAGCCAGGCGTCGCGCACGGCCAGATTGCGGGGGCGAATCACCGGGTTTTTATACAGCAGCTCCCGCCCCTGCTCCTTGTCAAACAGGGAGCGCAGCCTGCCGCCATAACCTGGCAAAAACTCTGCCCGCAAAAAACGGTTTTCCAACACCAACGTGTCTATGGGGGTGGGCACCATGGGCTCCTGATAGGCATCCTGCTGGCGGTAGGGGAAGATGGTGGGCACAAAGCCGTAGCCGATAAACAGCCCATCGTCCTCATCCAGCTTTGCCCGGGTTTGCTGCTGCCCATTTTGGATAGGCGCCACTGGCGGCAGCGGGTTTTCCGGGCCCAGGCGGGCGGTGGGCAGGGTGAGGGAGGAGGCCGACAGCACAGAATCTTTCATTCATTTTTCCTCTATCCGTGATGATGATGTGATGATACGCAAAAGGGGCTCTTCAGGCAAGTCCTTGAGAAAAACAGACAAAAGCGGTATGATGTGTTCAATATTTTGGGGCGGCGCATCCTGGCCCCTGGGAGGACATGCCTTGGCACAACAGGTGAAAGGAGGGCGGCGGCACGCCCTGGCATACCGCGTGGCCCGGGCGCTGGTCACCCCTTATTTTGTGCGGCGGTTCAACTTCCACACGGGGGCTGAGCCGGACATCGCCGGGCCTTTTTTGCTGGTGATCAACCACGTGACGGAGCTGGATTTCATGCTGGCGGGCGCCGCGTTCAGCGCGCCCCTGGCCTTTGTGGTGGGGGATACGCTGTTGACAGCGCCGGTGGTGGGCTGGCTGCTGCGGGTGCTGTTTGGCATGATCCCCAAGAACAAGGGCATCGCGGATGCCGGCACCGCCATGGGCATCCTGCGCCGGCTGCGCGGCGGGCAAAACGTGTGCCTGTTTCCCGAAGGGAACACCTGCTTTGACGGGCGCACCGGGCCCTTTCCCCAGGGCACGGGCAGCCTGGCCCGGGCGGTTGGGGTGCCGCTGGTCACCTACCGCATCAGCGGCGCCTACCTGGCCCTGCCCCGGTGGGGAAGGGGCATCAGAACCGGCCGCACCTGCGGCCAGGTGGCGGGGGTGTATCCGCCGGATAAGCTCAAAGCCATGACGCCCGGGGAGATCAACGCGCTGATCGCCCGGGACCTGTCGGTGGATGCCTATGCCGACCAGATGGCAAGCCCGGTGGCTTACCGGGGGAAAAAACGGGCTGAGGGGCTGGAGCACGCGCTGTACCTGTGCCCGGGATGCGGCGAGATCGGGAGCCTGGCGGCCCGGGATGACGCCGTCACCTGCAGCGCCTGCGGCCTGCGGGCGGTGCTGGATGAATACGGCGCCTTTGAGGGCGGCAAGCCCCACCCTCACATCCAGGCCTGGACGGACAGCCAGCGGGCCTGGCTGCACAAACGCGTTCTAGCGGCCCAGGGCGCGCCGGTGCTTGAGGATCAGGATCAGACGCTGTATGAGCGGGGGGAAGGGCGGCAGCTGCTGCCCGCGGCCCGGGGGAAGCTGGTCATGGACGCCCAGGAGCTTGCCGTGGGCGAAAAGCGCTTCGCGCTCAGTGAGCTCACCAGCCTTGAAATATACCGCAAGAACATCCTGCTCCTGGCGGCTTCAGACGGGAAGCGCTATCAGCTGCATTCAAAAAAGCCCTTCAACGCGCTCAAATACCGGGATATGTTCAACATCCTTAAGGCAGAACGGAGGTAGAAGATGGACTATTCAAATGCCAACACCGCGCTGTGGACCATGTTCATCTGGGCGGGGGTGATCGCGGGCCTGCTGCTGTTGGCCAACATCCTCACCCGGAAAATCGCCTTCATCAGAAAGAGCCTGATGCCGGTGGCGGCGCTGGCGGGCTTCCTGCTGCTGGCGTTCAGGGCGACCGGGGTGCTCAACATCCCCCTTCAGCTATTGGAGATGGTCACCTACCACGGCATCGCCCTGGGCTTTATCGCCCTCACCCTGCGCACCACCAAGGAGGGCACCGGGGGCATGTTCGCGTTCAGGTCCGGCGCGCTGATCGTCTCCACCTATCTGGTGCAGGCGATTGTGGGGCTGGTGATCTCCGTCCTCCTGTTCTATACGGTGATGCCGCACTTTTTCCCGGCGTCAGGCATCCTGGTGCCCATGGCTTTCGGGCAGGGCCCCGGCCAGGCCAACAACGTGGGCAGCAGCTTTGAGCGCATGGGCTTTGTGGGCGGGCGCTCCTTCGGGCTGTCGCTGGCGGCGGTGGGCTATTTGATTGCCTGCCTGGTGGGCATCAGCTATACCCGGCGGGTCATTCGCCGGCGGCAGCTCACCCGGGTGGATCAGCCGGTCATCTCCGGCTCCCTCACCACAGAGATTCTCCAGGATGAGAATGAGGCGCCCCTGTCAGAATCGGTGGACCGTTTGAGCGTGCAGGTGGCGCTGGTGCTGGTGACCTACCTGTTCACCTTTCTCTTCACCCGGGCCATCGCGCGCCTGATCACAGCGGTTGCCCCCGGCATGGCCGGGATGCTCACCCCGCTGCTGTGGGGCTTTAACTTCATCACCGGATCGCTCATGGCCATGGCGGTAAAGGCGCTGTTTGGCGGGCTTAAGCGGGCGGGCATCATGACCCGGCAGTATCAGAACAATTATCTCCTAAACCGGCTGTCCGGCCTCGCCTTTGACCTGATGATCGTGGCAGGCATCGCCTCCATCGACATCATGGACATGCGGGGGCTGTGGCTGCCGTTTATCCTGATGGCGCTGGCCGGGGCCATCATCACCTACTGGTATGTGAAGAAGATGACTGCCAGGCTCTCCCCCGGATATGAGGATGAGAGCTTTGTGGCCATGTACGGGATGCTGACGGGCACCATCTCTTCTGGAATTTTGCCGCTAAGGCAGATTGACCCGGAGTTCAGAACCCCGGCGGCGGATTCCCTGGTGGTGGGCAGCGGCACCGGCATCCTCTTTGGCGCGCCCATGCTGATCCTGATCGGCCTGGCGCCCACCTCCCAGGGCATGCTGTTTCTCACCATAGGGCTGTGCGTGGTGTATTTGGCGCTGCTACTGCTGTTCATGCTGGGGCGCAAGGGGATGTTCAAACGCAGCAAGCCATAACAAAAGGATAAGCGGTGGAGCACGTGGGAAGGGATTCTACAAAAATCCCTTCCCCCGATCCCTTCTGCGCCCCTTTCCTATTTCTGTATCACGCAGAAGGGGTTGCCGTCAGGGTCATTCAAGACCACATAATCGGCATCGTCCTCATAGCGCCAATGCGTGTCCTGCACAGCGCCCAGGGCAATCAGGCGCGCCACCTCTGCCGTCTGGTCATCGGCAAACAGGTCCATGTGGTGCCGCCGGGCTTTTTCCGAGGTGACCCGGTTTAAGGACAGCTGGAAGCCTTCTCCCTCCCGGGGCACCAGGATGGCCCAATCCTCACTGGGGGGATATTTGGGGCGGTAGTCCAGGGCCTGGCTCCAGAAACGAACCGCACGGGGGATGTCCCTTACCCCCCAGACGATGGCGCCCAGTGAAAGCATGGCGGCCTCCTTTAAGTGATCAGGCCATCAGGGAGTTGAGATTCAATCATCTTCCATCGCGGAATCAAAAATCTGGGTGATTTGGATGCTGTCATCCTCATTCACCAGCGAAGATACCCGCAGCAAGCGGCCATCAGGCATAGAAAAAGCGGTCTCAAGGAAAATTTGGATCATCGTGCGGTTGCCCTGAAAGTTCATAGTGTCCACTTTGATTTGATCGATGCTGTACAGACTGGATTCGGGGAAAATGGCCTTGAACGCCTCTTGCGTTTTTTCGGCAAGCTGCTCAGAGTTGCGGGCAACGGATTTGACACGTTTCACAATCTCTGGTTTTCTTGGATCATCGTCCGCGAACATTAAACCCAGTTTTGTGTCGATAGCATCTTCCATAAAGCCCATGATATTGTAAGCGCCGGAATGAGCATCTGTCTCCGTGAACCATGAGATGAGCTGAAGATCCTGGCTTAACCTCAACGTGTAGGACAGGTGCCTGTCAGATGGAGAGGTGTTCTCATCAAGGGGTCTAAAGCTCACCTCCCATGCGGGGGCCTTTTCCTCGCCTGATAGGTAGGGGTTGGCGCTGACTGACCAGCGGCTGGCATCGCTAAGATCAGCGCCAGCAAGCTGGCTGGCCAGGGTGGTGGCGGCTTTTACGGCCTCGTTCTCATCCTCCGTGGGTATCGGTGTTGGGGATGAGCCGGGCCTGTCAACTGCCAGCTGGGTGATATGCACCCTGCCCTCCTCATCCACCAGGGCGATGGCTGACAGGGTTTTGCCGTCAGGGGTGAGGAAGGGGCAGATGAGTGAGATTTGCGTGGCGGTGCTGTTATCCTGGAATATCAGGTCATTGATCCAGAGTTGGACCGGGTCTGTGAGCATGGCGCCGGGGAAGATGAGGTGGACTTTTTCCAGAATATCAGAATAATGTTGATCGCGGTTGCCCAGGATGATGTCGACACGAGAAGCAATTTCCGGCTGATCCTGATACTTGGCCTGCATGAGCGCAGACAACATCACATCAAAGTTCTTCTCGTCAAGCCGCAGGCCGTGACCCTGGGAGGATTTGATGATGGGGGAAGCGCTCCAGGCGGTGGGTTCATAGTTTTCGTTCAGCGTCACCTTGTATACCATGTGACTGTCGCTGCTGGAAGGATCCAGCAGCTGGACTTCCTCATCCGTGCGGTCAAACTTCACTTCCCATTCCAGAACTTTGAAAGGTTCGCGCTGGACAGCAAGCTCGCTTGTGGTTATCTGCCATTCGCTGGTGAAAAAGTTGATGCCCGTCAGAAGGTTTCCCAGGGTTTCGGCGGTTTTTGTGACACGGTCCAGGGAAACATTATAAATGGCCTCCAGGTTTTCCGAATCTCTTAGAAAACTTTGATAGGCCACCAGATAAGGCTCCCCCTCCTCCCGGGTGAAGCCCACCACCTTGCCGCTGATGAGATCGGTGGTGAGGATATACTGCTCGCCGGTTTCCATGTCGACGGCTTTCACATGGTGGCCTGCCAGGTAATAGTCCCAGAATTGATTGCAGGCATAGGGCGTCATCTGAATAACGGCCAGCTGCCAGAGCGCATCATGCTTCATCAGCTCAGCCACCAATTGTGTGCTCTTGTCCATGGCGGTGTCAGGGTTGGCAGAAATCAGGTTTTGCGCTTCTGAGGCCATCAGGCTGCGCTGCTCGGTGTACTCGCTGTAGGCTACGGTTCTTTTGCCCTGGCTGGCCAGCGCGCCCAGCACCGCCAGGGGCATGCGCTGGGCCTGGGTGGCCAGAAACAGGCTGTGCTGGCCATCACTGGGCAGGAGGATAGAGGAGATGGGCAGGTTCATCACCCGGTCCAGCACCTGCTTGTCAGGCACATATTGGGGGTGGCCGTCCAGGTTGGCAAGGATGCCCTGGAGCAGCTTCTGCAAGGATAGCTCCCTGGGCTGGATGTATTCCACCAGGGTGGGGCCGTTGTCGGGAAGGAGGTAAAAATTGGGGGTGGCGGCGTCGTTTGCAAGGGGAGCGCCAGCAATGGTGAGCTCGCTGAGTTTGCTTGCCCACATCCGGGCGTCTTCCTCAGCCATGGGGATGAGCAGCTTCCGCCAGGGCAGGGGCTGGGTCAGGGAGGAGTCCTCGGGCAGCCCGGCGATTGGCATGGGTGTTGCGCCTGGCAGGTGCTGGATGGGCAGAATGACCTCCTCGGGCGGAGGGGTGGGGAGCATGTTGATGGGTGCCGCGATGGGCGCCACCTCCTGGGTGGGCGCGGCGGTCGCAAAGGGCAGCGGTGAGGGGATGATGTCCTCTTCCTGTGGCATTTCCTCCTGGGCGAAGACCACCTGGGTGGCGAGGCTGCCCTTCATCACCTGATTCATCACCAAGGGCAGCGCCAGGGCGGCAGACACCACCAGCACCAGGGAAAAAAGGGCGGCCAGGGCGCGCTTTAGGCTTGGTTTCATGGCATGGGCTCCTTTCTGTTTTCCCTGATGATAGGGGCTGGAGTTTTCAGGCGGGTTTCAGGGATGTATCGGAGATGTAAAAGAAACGCGCACGGTGGTGCCCTTGCCGGGGGCGCTTTCAAAGGCGATGCTGGCGCCGTGTAAAATCGCAATGCGGCTGGCCAGCGCCAGGCCCAGGCCATTGCCCTGCTCAGAGCGGGCGCGGGATTTATCCGCCATGTAGAAGGCCTCGGTGAGGTGGGGGAGATGCTCGGGTGCTATGCCAGCGCCTTCATCCCTGATGCTGATTTCGCCAGGGCAGGCGCCAAGCGCAATGCTGCCGCCGGGATAGGAAGCCTTGATGGCGTTTGAGAGCAGGTTTTGAATCAGGGTGATCATCAGGTCGCTATCCCCGTAGACCGGGGTATCGCCGCCTGTCACCTCAAAGGCGATGCCTTTTTCCTGGGCGGGGATGTCCAGCGCCTCAAGCGCAGAGGTAAACAGCGCCTTGGCCTTATGCCAGGCCATGATGGGGTCATCCGCCCGGCTTAAACGGGAGAGCTGCATGAGCTTTGCCCCCATGCGCTCCAGCCGTTCACCTTGGCTCACGATGGCGGAAAGCGCCTGCTGCTGGCGCGCCTCATCAAGTTTTGAGCGGCGCATCAAATCCGCATAGCCCACCATGGAGGTGATGGGGGTTTTCAGCTCATGGGCCATGTCGGCGATGAACTGCTTTTGTGCCGTGTCCTGGCGGGTGAGGCGCTCCACGTGCTCCTGGGTGGCCCCGGCCATGTGGTTAAAAGCCTGGGAGAGCTGGCCCACCTCATCGCGCCGGGGGGCACAAGGCGCCCGGGCGGCATAGTCGCCGCCTGCAATCAGCATGGCGGCCTGCTCCAGCCTTCTGAGGGGCTGAAAAGCCGCCCGCAGCGCCAGGGACAGGAGCGCCCAGAGCAGAAGGCCTATCCCGCCAATCACCAGGGCCGCCGCCCTGGCCTGGGCTTTGGCCCCTTCATAGACCTGGCTCAATTCCCAGGCAGAAAACAGGGTGAAACGCTGCTCCAGCACCATAAACTGCCGCCTGATCAGCTGATAAACCCCGCCCTCAAAGCGCTGGATGTGGTATTGCCCGGGCACCCCCGGCATAACGCTCAGAAGCCCCGCCATCTCCAGCGGGAAATTGTCGTGGATCAGCGCGCCCTGGCCGTCCGCCACCGCCACAAGACCAGCCCCCGGCATATAGTGCACGGCCACCCGCACCGCCCTTGCCACCCGCTCCTCATCATCCAGGGAGGCAAAAGCCTCCATGGCGGCAGACAGGGTGCCAGACAGCATGCCGCTGGCGTTTAGCCCCCGGTCAAGCTCGCTTTTCAGTTCATGTCTAAACCCGCTGACCAGGAGGATGGCCGCCAGGCTGGTGGAAAACACCAGGCACAAGACCAGGGCGATGAGGGTGACCCGGGTGTTCAGCCGCATGGGGGCACCTCCAGGCGGTAGCCCAATTTAAAGATGGTTTTGATGACGTTTTCCCAGCCCAGCTTTTTTCTAAGCCGCTGGATGTGCATGTCAACCGTGCGGGTGCCACCCAGGTAGTCAAAGCCCCAGGCCGCTTCCAGCAGCTGCTCCCGGGAGAGGGCCATGTTGCGGTGGCGCATCAGCATTTCAAGGAGGGAGAACTCCTGGGGCGTCAAATCCACCCACTGCCCATCCTGGGTGACCGCATGGGAGGCCAGATCCAGCACCACGTCCAGCACCTGATACTGCTGGGGCTTGTGGTGGTGGCGGCGCAGGATGCCGTCCACCCGGGCCTGAAGCTCCACCGGGTGGAAGGGCTTGAGCATATAGTCCTCAGCCCCCAGCCGCAGCCCCCGCACCCGGTCGGGCACATCCACCTTGGCGGTGAGGTAGAGGATGGGCGGCAGGGGGTGCCCTTTCCCGGCCAACTGCTCCACCAGCGAAAACCCGTCCAGCCCCGGCAGCATCACATCCAGGATCACCAGGTCATAGGTGTTTTCAGATAAAAGGGCGTGGGCCTCCAGCCCATCATGGCACATGACCGGCTTAAGGTCTGACACCTGGAGCGTCATCGCGATCAGCTCCGCGATCGCGCGGTCATCCTCCACAATCAGAATTGGGTGCGGCATATAAATTCCCTCCTGGGCCATTGTAGCACAGGAGGGAGGGGGAGTTGTCATCAAGTTGTAAACGCCCGGGGTATCAGCCCTGGGCCAGGGCCAGAAGGATGGGGCCGTCGGCCTCGCAGAAGGGGTAGGCGGCCAGCCGGTCCACCCGCTCCCACAGGATCTGGGCATGCTCATGGCTGATGGGCTCGCCTGAAACCAGCTCCGCATCAAAAACCATCAGGCGCACCGCCAGGTCGGGGTAGCGGTGTGTCAGCTCAAAGCGTTTTTCGCCCACATCAATCTCCACCCCCAGCTCCTCCCGGCACTCCCGCTTGAGGGCGGCCTGGGGCGTTTCCCCGGCCTCCACTTTGCCGCCGGGAAACTCCCACTTAAGCCCCCGCGCCTTGTGCGCCGGGCGCTGGCAGATGAGCACCTGGTTTTCGCGCCGGATGAGGGCCGCGACCACGTCAACCATGAGGCCTCCTTAAAGATTATTGGGGCCTTTTTTGAAAGAAAGACTCCAAACCCCCAAAAAACTTTCATTTTAGTTTTGAGGGAGGGGTACGGGAAGGGCGCTTTTTGAAAAGCGCTCTCCCCGTTTTCGTCCATTAAACCGTCAGTTTCTCGGGCGTGTCCAGCACGCTCCAGACGCCGGCGGCCAAAGCGCCGCCGATGAGCGGGGCCACGATGAACACCCACACTGCGTTTAAGGGCTCTGAAACGCCGGAGAGGGAGAGCATCAGCGCCGGGCCAAAGCTGCGGGCGGGGTTGACGGAGGTGCCGGTGAAGTAGATGCCCAGGATGTGCACCAGGGTGAGGGTGAGGCCGATCACGATCCCGGCCTTGGCGGCGTACTTTTCCCGGGAGGTGACGCCCAGGATGGCCAGCACAAACACAAAGGTGAGGATCACTTCAACCGCCAGGGACTTGAGGACATCGCCTTCAAACAGCCCATTGGCGCCCAGGCCTTTGCCTGTGCCGATCAGCCCCATCAGGATGGCGGCACCTATGGTGGCGCCCAGGAACTGGGCCGCCACATAGCCCACAAAATCCTTGCTGCTCATCTTGCGGGAGAGGAGCATGGCAAAGGAGACGGCGGGGTTGATATGGCAGCCGGACACATTGCCGATGGAGTAGGCCATGGCCACAATCACCAGGCCAAAGGCCAGCGCTGTGAGCAGGTAGGCCACGTCAGGGGCGGCGGTGCAGCCGGTGACAGCGGCGGTCCCGCAGGCAAACAGCACCAGCACCAGGGTGCCGATAAATTCTGCCAGGTATTTTTTCATGGTTGATCCTCCTGAATCATTCTTGGGAACTGGAGGCATTATACCATAAGACGCTGTGCTGCGAAACCAGCACACATGAAATGAACTATCAGAGTTTTATGGAGGGGCGCGGGGAACCTTTTTTTGAAAAAAGGTTCCCCGCCGTCTTGGTGTCCCCATGTCAGTCCATGTCAGTTCACATGTCATTACATGTCAGTGCCTGGGTGTTGTAGCCTCCAGGCGAAAGGAGGTGAGAAAGGAATGATCACAATGGACCCAGGAGCCGTCCGGCATGGCCTGCCGGACGAGGAGGCGCTAAAGGAGGTGATGACCCAGTTTGAGCGGGGGCTGCCCAGGCTGAACCGGCTGTGGCGCTACTACCAGGGCAAGCATGATGTGATTGCCCGCCAGCGGCTGCCTGGGCTGCCCAACCAGCGGCTGGTGAACGGCTTTCCCCGGTATATCGCCCAGGTATCAAGCGGATACCTCTTGGGGGAGCCGGTGCGCTATGCCTGCCCCGGGGATGAAAAAGGCGCCTATGCCCTGGAAATGGCCTACCGGAGGGCAGAGGCCGACAGCGCCGACATGGAAACGGCGGTGGCTCAGGCGGTGTATGGCCGGGGGATGACGCTGTGCTATCTGGATGAGACCGGTCAGGCCCGGGTGTGTGCCCTTGACCCGCGCACCAGCTTCATCGTGCACGACGATACGGTGGAGCATCGGCCACTCTTTGGCTGCCGGGTGCTCACAGAGGCAGAGGGCGCCCACATCACCCTTTATCTGCCTGACCGGGTGGTGGTGTATGGAAAGGCCGGGCGCTTTGGCAAGGCCAGGCTCCAGGTGTACCGGCACCCCTTTGGCCGCATCCCCATGACTGAGTACCGAAACGGCCAGGATGCCAGGGGCGACTTTGAGGATGTGCTGGCGCTGGTGGACGCCTATGACCTGCTCCAATCCGACAGGCTGAATGACCGGATGCAGTTTTCAGACGCGCTGCTGGTTTTAACCGGCGTGATGGGCATCGCCGAGGACTACGGCGGCGAGCCCAGCCCCGGCGCCATGGAGCGCCTGCGTCAGGAGCGCACCCTGGCCCTGCCCGACAGCGAGGCCAAGGCCGAGTGGCTGGTGAAAAACCCCTCGGAGCAGGATGTGGATGTGCTGAGGCGGGCGCTGGTGGAGGACATCCACAAGTTCGGCATGACGCCCGACTTTGCCGATGAGCGCTTTGCCGGGAACGCCTCAGGGATTGCCATCAAGTACAAGCTCTTTAACCTGGAGCAGCGCATTTTGATGAAGGAGCGCTGGTTTGTAAAGGGATTGAGGGAGAGGGCGCGGGTGATGGCAGGCTACTTGAAATCCACCGGCCAGGCGGCCATTGACGCGGACCGGCTTGAGATCAGGATTCCCCGGCGGCTGCCGGTCAACGAGCTGGAGCGGGCCCAGGCGCTGTCCCTGCTCAAGGGGATTGTGGCCGAGCAAACCCTGCTTGACAACGCGCCCATTTTGCCGCGGGACACAGCGGAAAAAGAATAGGAGGACACCATGGACCAACCGGAACAAAGAGAAGCGGAACTAATGAGGCGGGAGGCGGCCATCCAGGCCCGTGAGCGGGCCATCAGGGCCAAGGAAGCGCTGGAGGAGGCCAATCTGCCCCAGGCCCTGGCCGGGCACCTGGACCTTTCAAGCGATGAGGCGCTTGCCAAAAGCCTGGCCCTGGCCCGGGAAGCGGCGCGGCTGAAAGGTGAAAACGCCATGGGCGCGCCCAAGGCATCCGCCCCAAAGCTGCCTGGAAACGGCGGATACGCCCAGCGGGCGCTCTTGTATCAAACGGATCTGAACAACTACCTGGAACAATATAAAGGAGAGAAATAAATGAGTGAAACAACCATGAAACAGCACCTGATCATCCCAGAGGTGATCGCCGACATGGTGGAGGGTGCTTTTGGCGAGAAATCCGCCCTCCTGCCCCTGGCGACGCTTGACAAGACCCTGATGGGCGTGCCGGGTGACACGCTTAAGTTCCCCGCCTTCCGCTATATCGGCAAGGCCGAGGAGGTGGCGGAAAACGGGGAGGTGTCCCCGGGCCTCCTCAGCGCTGACACCGTGCCCGTGACGGTGAAGAAGTACGCCAAGGCCGTGCGGGTGACCGATGAGGCCCGGCTGTCTGGCTTTGGGGACCCCCTGGGCGAGGCGGCCAGGCAGCTGGCCCGGGCCATTGACCACGCGGTGGATGACGCGCTGTTTGACAGGCTTTCTGACGCGGGCTATGCCCGGAAGTATCCGGTGACAGAGCTGTCAAGCGACGGGGTGGCAGATGCCCTCACCCTGTTTGGGGAGGACCTGGCCGGGGACAAGGTGCTCATCACCGATGCCCGGGGCTATGCGGCACTCAGAAAGGACCCGGCCTATATCAGGGCCTCTGACATCGGGCAGAGGATGATCCTCTCAGGCGTGGTGGGGGAGATCTGGGGCTGCCAGATCCTGGTCTCTGACAAGATCAGAGAGAACCCGGTGACCCGGGAAAAGCAGTATTTCATCCTGAAGCCCGGCGCCCTGCGCCTGGTGGCCAAGACCCAGACCCAGCTTGAGGTGGCCCGGGAGGCATCCCACATGCGGGACACCCTCTACGCCTCAAAGCACTGCGCGGCCTACCTGTATGACGCCAGCCGGCTCATCAGCCTCTGCCAGTTTACCGGGCTTGAGGCGCTGCCCAGGGACTGCGGCATCAAAAGCGCGGCCAAGGGAGCGGGCAAGACCGCGCTGGTGATCCCTGATGGGATGATCGCACCTGCGGGCTACAAGTGGGTGTATGTGCTGGATGACCTGGCGCCAGACAAGGGCAGCTTTGACACCGCCATCACCGGCACCGCTGACTGGCAGGGGAATGAAGCCCTGATCGCCACGGGCGGCAAAATCTATATCCATGCCCTGATGGTGAACCGGGAGAGCATGAAGCCGGCAAAAACCATCACCCTGCTGGTGGAGGAGGGCTGAGATGACGGAGATGGCAAACCGGGTGGTGACCCTGCTGCAGCTGGAGCAGCCGCCTGACCCGGCGCTCATCCAGGAGCTGCTGAGCCAGGCGGAGACACTGGCCCTGGCCTATACGGGAAGGGCCGCCCTGCCCCCGGGGCTTGAGGGCGCCCTGATTCGCCTGGCGGTGGTGATGTTCAACCGCCTGGGCCAGGAGGGGGAGGAAAGCCGCCGGGAGGGCGAGATCCAGGTTGAGATGACGGCGCTGCCGGAGGATATCCGGGCGATGCTCAGGCCCTTCCGGCTGGGGAAGGCGGTGACGCTATGCGGCTGACGGTGCGCTGGCAAAGAAAGATGTCCTGGGTGAAAACCCAGGTGGTGCGCGGGACCACCGGCGGCGTGGCCCGGGTGGAAAGCGTGAACCGGGTGCCCTTTACCGGCACCCTCTGCCCGCCCAAAAAGCGCCTGGTGAGGAGTGAGCATGGCATGCGGGTGGCGGAGAGCTGGACGGTGATGCCCCAGACGCCGCTTACAATCCGCGAGGGGGACCACATCTACATGCAGGGGGACAGCCGCTGCTACCGGGTGGCCGGGGTGAGGGTATACCCGCGCCATCAGGAGATCGACATGGAGCTGGCCCCATGACCAGCCTCTTGACCGCGGTATACCGGGCGCTTTTGCCCCTGCCCTGTGCGCTGAGCCGGGCCTGGCCACATCAGGCGCAGCCGCTGCCGGCCATCAGCTTTTCGCTGGCGGATTACAAGGTGGGGGAAGGAGGGCCTGACAGCGTCACCATCCGGCTAAGCGTGCGCGCAGCGCTGCCCGAGGAGGCAGACGCGCTGGCCGACCAGGCTGTGGCGGCGCTTGTACCCCTGGGGCTCAGGCTTGCCTCCGCCCGGGACGAGGCGGAGGCGGACACCGGGGTGTTTCTCAAGGGCCTGGCGTTTTCCGGGCTGGCCCTGGAGGGCGGCCTGCTGGCCCTGGGGCTTGAGGTCAAAAGCGGCACGGCCTGGGTGCAGGCGGCGGGGCTTCACCAGGCGGGCTTTGACCCCGCGGAAAGGAGATTTCGGGATATCCGGACGCTTTCGGAAACCGCCTCCAGATACATCCCGGATGGCGAGACCCCGGCGGCGCTGCGCCTGCGCTTCAGGCCCGGCTCCGGCGACCCCGGCCAGGCGGCCATCCGCCAGGCGTTTGATGCGGGGGAGGCTCTCAGCTGGCGGCTGTCCGGCGGGGCCTGTTCAAGCCTCGGCAGGGGGTTGGTGACGGAGTGTTCAGACAACGCCCTGGGCTTAGCCTGCCGGGTCATGATCATTGAATGAAAGGAGGGCCGCCGCGGGAACACCCCGCGGCGGCCAGGAAAAAAATGCTGTTAATGAACGGAAACCAGATCCAGGATCCTCAGGAGCTGTCCCTCATCTGTCTGCCCCGGGAGGGTGGGGGAATCAGGCGGGAGGTGCGCGCCATGTGGGCGGATGTGCCCCCCGCCGTGACCGCGGCCATCCTGGGGCCTCTCGCAGTGCCGGTGAACCTCACCCTGACCGACCCGGTCACCGCCAGCCGGCAGACGCTGACCATGGCCCTGGCTGCCGCCCAGATCGAGGTGGCGCAGGAGGGCGCGGCGGGCGCGCATTACCGCGCGGTGCGCCTCACCCTGGGGGAGGGCTGATGGACAGGGGAGAGATTGTGAGAAGCTTCGCCCTTGATGCCATCGGCTCCCCCTATGTCTATGGCGCCACCGGCCTGCGCTGCACACCAGGGTATCGGGAGCGGCAGATGGCCCAGTATCCGGCCTGTCAGGACGCCATCCGCCGGGTCTGCCCCCGGCTTACTGGCAGGAGCGCCTCCTGCGCCGGCTGCCGCTATGCCGGGAAAAACTGTTATGACTGCGCCCAGCTGGTGCGCCGGGCATTTGGGGCGGCGGGCATCCATCTTCCCAGCGGTGCCAGCACCCAGTGGAAGGCGGGCAACTGGGCCTTCAAGGGCCGGGTGTCGCCCGCGGCCTTTCAACAGGTCTGCGCCCTCTACCGGGAGAGCGGTGACCCCCGCCGCCCCATGCGCCACACCGGCTTGAGCCTGGGCGACGGCCGGGTGGTGGACGCCCGCGGACACCAGGCGGGCGTGATGCTCAGCCAGGCCGGGGAATACCCCTGGACCCACTACGCCATCCCCCATGGCATGGCGGCCGGGGAGCTGCCGGAATACCCGCCCCCGCCCGACCCCAAAGGCCAGGGAGAGGCGGTGCGGGCCTTGCAGCGGCGGCTTATCGCCCTGGGATTTCCCCTGGCGCGTTTTGGGGCGGATGGCCTCTTTGGCCGGGAGACGGCAGGGGCGCTGCGCGCCTTCCAGCATATGGCCGGGCTGCCACCCACGGGCAGGCCCTGTGAAGACACCCTTCGATTGCTCAATTTGTGATAAGGAGGACTTGATAGACATGAAAAACATCTACCGCGCCATCAGCGGCGCCTGCATGAGCCTTGCGGCCTGGCTGGCCACCCTTGTGGGCGGCTGGGATGGGGCGCTGTCGCTGCTGTTCCTTTTGATGGGGCTTGATATGCTCACCGGCATCATCACCAGCCTCATGCAAAAAAGCGCCCAAACCCCGGGCGGCGGCTTCCTCTCCCGGGCGCTGTTTGAAGGGCTTAGCCGCAAGCTGCTCATGGTGCTGCTGGTCATCCTGGCCACGGCGCTTGACGGCCTGCTCTCAGCCTCGGTCTGCCGCCTGGCGGTGATCGGCTTCTATGGTGCCAACGAGGCCCTGTCCATCATCGAAAATGCCGCGCTCCTGGGCGTGCCCTTCCCCAAGGGGCTGCTGGGGGCACTGGAGCGCTTCCGGGACAATCAGAACGAAGTTGATTTGTAAAATCCCAATAAAATCTCTCCCCGGCGCCCCCATCGGCTTGCGGGGGCGCGGGGCGGGGTATATTAAAGGCATAGGGCGCGGGCGGCAAGCCCCGCGCGTCCCCCAGCCCCGCGGCCCGGGGCAAACGATAAAGGAGGCAACTACATGTTCAAGAAAACCCTGACCATGCTCCTGGTGGCTGTCATGATGCTGGGCCTGATGGTTCCGGCCCTGGCGCAGGACAAGATCCAGGTGGTGCTCTGGCACACCTTTACCGATGAGCAGGAGACATCCCTGCAGGAGATCGCCAAGGCCTATAATGAGCAAAACCCCCAGGTGGAGGTGGTGGTCCAGTCCCAGCCCCGCACCGGCTTTGAGGACAAGGTCTTCAACGGCGTGCGCACCGGCACCGGCCCCAACCTCATCATCCACTTCTCCTCCGAAGCCGCCAAATATGTGGACGCCAAGGACGAGCACAACACCTTTGTGATTGATTTCCAGGCCCTGTTGTCCCAGGAGGACCTGCAGCGGGTGAAGGACAACCTGGCGCAGCCCGTGTATGACGAGGCAGTGATCTTTGAGGACGGCAAGATGCACATCATGCCGGTCTACCGCTCTGGCCCCATGACCTTTTACAACAAAACCATGTTTGACGAGCTGGGCCTCAAGCCCCCCACCACCTGGGATGAATTGGAGAGCACCGCCCGCGCCATCAAGGAGAAATACGGCGTGCCGGGCTTCGCCACCGATTCCATCGTGGACACCGCCCAGATGCTGCTGATGCAAAATGGCTCCGGCTACATCGACATGGAGAACAAGAAGGTGGTCATCGATAACCCCAAGGCGGCCGAGCGCGTGCAGTGGTTTGGTGACCTGGTCAGGGAAGAAGTCTTCTCCTTGAACCCCACCGGCCAGTACTTCTCCAATGACTTTAACTCCAGGCTCGTGGGCATGTACTTTGGCAGCGTTGCCGGATACAAGTACATCACCCCCGACGGCTTTGAGCTGGGCGTGGCCCCCGCCGTCAACGACGGTGTACAGCTTTGGTACCCCGCCTGGAACCGCGGTGTCATCGCCTTTAAGGTGAGCGAGGCCGCTGACAAGGCCACGGTGGACTTCGTCAAGTTCTTCACCAACCCTGAGAACTCCGCCAAGTTCGCCATCGCCGTAGGCTCCATCAGCCCCTATGCCGACGCCAACGCCCTGCCGGAATACCAGGCTTACCTGAGCGACGGCAGCCTCCTGGCTGATTCCCTCAAGGCTGTGGAAGTCGGCCTGCCTTACGCCGGGGTGCTCCCCATCGTGAGCATCTCCGCCACCCTGCGCACCGAGCTTGAGCGCGCCGTCACCCGGGTCGCCACCGGTGAGGCCACGGCTGAGGACGCGCTGAAGGAAGCCGCCGAGATTGTCAACGCTGAGTGGGTGGCGGAGTGAGGGACAGAAGACGGTAAGGGGCGATGAGACTTTGGGGATTTCTTGAAAGAAATCCCCAAACCCCTTAGAACTTAAATGGATAAAGGCGTTGCCATGATGATATGGCAGCACCTTTTTATTTCTGAATGAATGGAGTATTTCCGTTCCCGGTACTCAGTAGCAAAGAAATAGCACCTCTGTTTTTATGTAACAACATTGTCATAAAAACAGAGAGAATTGTGAGATCCAGGTGTGGGGACAAAAATGCCCCGGCATCTGGTTTTTGTCCCGAAAAAACTTGACAGGGCAGAATGGGGAGCAGTAGAATCTATCCGTAGCAGCTACAAGATCAAAAATGAGGCAGAGAGGGAAGAACTTTGAATAGAACGATGCGACTTATCTGTTGGACAGTGGTGACGGTTCTGTTAATGGGGCTACTCCCGGTTGCCGCTGAAGGGATCAGCGGAGTTTTTAAGGGCGAAGGGAATGGCCGCGGTGGTGTCATCAAAATTGAGTTGGTGCTGGAGAATTCGGCCATTAAAGATATCAAAGTGCTTGAGCACAGTGAAACCCCCGGCTTTGACAGCGCTTTGGAAACCATGACAAAAACCGCTGTCTCTGAAAATACATCTACACCCGACGCCGTGTCCGGCGCAAGCTTGACCAGCCAGGGATTTATAGAAGCAATTGCGGATGCGATGAAGAAAGCCGGGCTGACGCCTGATATGTTAGTAGGTAAGGATGTCGTGGCCCTTGAGCGGAAAGATATCTCAGAGGATCATCAGGTTATTGTGATTGGTGCTGGCGGTGCTGGCCTTATCGCGGCCATCAAAGCCAAAGAAAAAGGCGCCGAGGTGGTGGTGCTTGAAAAAATGTCGTTCGCGGGCGGCAACACCTTGATCTCTGGAGCAGAATATGCGGCTCCAGGTAATGAAATTCAGAAAAAAGAAGGCATTGAGGACAGCGCTGATCTGCTCTATGGGGATGTGCTCAAAGGCGGTGGAAAACCGGAATTGATCCGGGTGCTTGCGGATAAGGCACTTGAAGGTGCCGAGTGGCTAACCAATGATCCAGGCGTTGAGTGGGAAGATGGCTTGATGTTCTTTGGTGGCCATAGCGTCAAGCGTTCCCTGATTCCTCAGGGGGCTAGCGGCAAAGAGATCATCACGAAGCTGCTCAAACGGGTGGAGAGCCTGGGCATTCCCGTGATGCTGAATGTGAAAGCGACAGAGTTGATCCTTATGGATGGCGCGGTGAAGGGTGTCAAAGCGGAAGGGCTTGATGCCGACTATACCTTCAATGCCAAAAGCGTGGTGATTGCAGCGGGCGGCTTTGGGGCCAGCATGGATATGCTGCACAAATATGCGCCGGATATGATTGATGTTAGCCTGTCGACCAACAACACCGGTGCCACCGGAGACGGTATGATGATTGCAGAAGCTGCCGGTGCCAAACTGACAGACATGGAGAAGGTTCAGCTTTATCCCATCTGTAACACCCTTACGGGGGCTCTGCTGTATGCGGATGACACAAGGCTTTATGGCAGCACCATCATTGTAAACAAAGAGGGCAAGCGCTTTGTTGAAGAGCTTGATACCCGCTATGCTATTTCCATGGGCATCCTGGCCCAAACCGGCAAGGTTTGCTACGAATTATGGGATGAAACCGCGACCCAGTCCGACAAAATTTTGGTGAATCATCCCGCTGAAATCAAGGATCTGATTGAGACTAAGCAGCTTGTGGTGGCAGATACATTGGATGAGGCGGCGGCTTTCTTCGGCGTGGATGCAGAGGCGCTTAAGCAGACCGTTGCCCGCTTCAATGGTTTTGTGGACGGCGGAAAAGACCTGGACTTCAACAAGCGTGGCACATTGAAAAAGATTGAAACTGCGCCCTTCTATTTCATGACAGCGGCTCCGGCGGTTCATCATACAATGGGCGGCGTTGATATTAACCCGGATACCCAGGTGCTTAAAGCAGACGGGTTTGTGATTCCAGGCCTTTATGCGGCCGGGGAAGTCACTGGTGGCATTCATGGCAATAACCGTTTAGGAAGCGCCGCCATCACAGACATCACGGTGTTTGGTGGAATTGCTGGCGAACGCGCAGCGGATTACGCCATGGCAAAAGAATAGTAATCACAAGACCTTGGGACTGCCGTGAAGATAACACAGCAGCCCCTTTTGTTTAGTTTAAAATTCTTTGAAGGTTTGGAAACTTTCTTTTTAAGAAAGTTTCCAAGAATCCCCCATTCTACTTCGCTATCTCCGCGTCCATCTCAAAAAACGACGTCACCGCGCCCTCGGGCACGAAGCCGCGCATCATCTGCCCGCCAGCATTGAACTCGATATAGTCCCAGTTCATGTTGCGGTGGTAGTAGCGGTTGAGCCAGGTGACGGGGGTGCCGGGGGAGAGGCTGGCGATGGGGGTGAGGGCGCGGACGGGGTCCTCGGTGACCTGGGCTGAGGTCTGGATGGTGGTCTCAACGCGGCTGAAGTTGAGGGCGGGCAGGTCAATGCGATCTTTGAAGTCCTGGGGGGCGGCGAAGCCCACGCGCACGCCGCCGTTGTTGACCTCATACATGATCATAAGCCAGCCGGACTCCCAGCCAGCCGCATAGACCCGGCCATTGGTGGAGGCCACGGCCTTGCCGTTTGCGCCCCGGCGGTAGTAGGTTCCGGGCCCGTCATAGACCTTGAGCTTTTGTCCGGGCTGGAAGTAGGTTTCATAAAAGCCGGGGAGCGGGGTGGCGATGCGGTCATCAAAGATGCGGGGGAGAGGCTTGCCGGTGGGGTTGGTGGTGCCCATGGCGCGCATCTGCGCCCTGACATCCTTGATGAGGGTGTAGTTGTCCCATTCCAGGTTGCTTAACACTTTGCCGTCGCCGGGATAGGAGGGGTTCACCTGGTACCAGAGCTGGGAACGGAAGTAGTTGTCGTATTTCTGGCCTGCTTCAAAGGGCCGTCCATAACGGGCGAACAGCTCATTGAAGGCGTAGCCCAGGGCGTCATACTGCCACGCCCACACCTCATCATAGCTCAGGCGTCTGCGGTTTGAATCCGGGAAGATGTAGCGGTTAGCGGCCAGGGCACAGAGGGGGAGGAGGCAAAGAAGCAGCAAGATGGCGATGATTCGCTTGGCTTTCATGGGGTTCCTCCTGCCGGAAAGACGGCGCTGTATAGGGGTGATCGTTCAATGGCATCTTGTCACGGGGGCAAGGGCTTGTCAATGACTCATTTGTACCATGTTGACAGGGGGGATGCGGATATTTACACAATCAGGTCGGCTTTTGCCCTGATGTTGAAGTGCTTGAAATAGGTGTTTTCCAGGGGTATCCAGGCGTTTTTGAAGCGGGACAGGAGGGTATCGCTTGGGCAGCGGGCTTTGAGCCTTTGCAGCTGCGCTGCTTCGTCTATATCCAGAAACACGGTTAAATCATAATATCCCCGCAAGCCCGGGTGGTGGCAGTAGCTGCCCTCAAGGATAACCAGAGGACTGAGGGCGCCGGGTACCTCTTCCATGCTCCCGGTCTGGCAGTTGAAGCGCTGGTGGCCTTGGTATCTGCCGGCCTTGACCGGGATGATCACCTGCTGCAAAAGCCGCTCCCGGTCCAGGTTGCCGCCGGGTTCATCCAGGCGCGCCTGCGTGCGCTGGTGGGGCTGCAAAAAGAAGTCATCGGCATGGATGACAAGGCTGCCGGGGAAATGATGGTGCAAGGCCGCCGCCAGGCTGCTTTTGCCGGAGCCCGCGGGGCCGTCAATGGCGATGAGGACAGGATTTTCCCGTGCTTCAAGCAGCGCCTGAATGCGGGCGGTGAGCGCCGGGTACACTCAGCGTTCCTCCCGGAAATAGTTGATGCCGCAGCTGGCGGGCTGGCAGTTTTCCGGCTTCATACGGATGCTGGAAGCCACCAGCACCATGCAGGTGACCGCAAAGGGCAGCATACTGAAAATGGCGGCGGGGATATCGGCCACGTCTTTTGAGATATACAGGCGCAGCACGCTCAGCGCGCCAAACACCAGGCTGCCAAGGACCGCCCTGAGAGGCCGCCAGCTGGCAAAGATCACCAATGCCACGGCGATCCAGCCCTGGCCGGCCACGATGTTGGGCTGCCAGTTGCCCAGGCAGGTGACCATGCTGATGTACACCCCGCCCAGGCCCGACAGGCCCCCGCCCAGCATGATGTGGGCATATTTATACCGGGTGACGGAAATGCCCATGGCGTCAGCGGCGGCGGGGTTCTCGCCCACGGCCCTGAGGTTCAGGCCGCGCCGGGTGCGGCTGAGGTACAGGCTCATGAGGATGGCGCACAAAAGCGCCAGATAGGTGAGGATGCTGTGGGAAAACACCAGCTTGCCCACCACAGGCAGCCCGCTTGCAGCGCCCAGTTTAAGGGGCGTGAGCGCTGCCTTGAGGCCCTCTGACATGAAGGCGGTGCCCACTGGGGCCAGGGTCTTGATCTGCTCGCCGATGAAGTTGGCGACGCCTGTGCCAAACACCGTGAGGGTGAGCCCGGTGACATTCTGGTTGGCCCTGAGGGTGACGGTTAAAAAAGCGTAGATGGCAGCGCCCAGGGCACCCGCGGCAAAGCCTGCCAGCAGCGTGAGCGCCGGGGAGGAGGTGGCATAGCCCACCGCAAACCCCGCGATGGCGCCCAGGTACATCATGCCCTCAACGCCCAGGTTGATATGCCCCGCCTTTTCGGTGAGGATCTCACCCAGGGTGCCGTAAAGCAGAGGGACAGCCGCCAGGATGGCCGCATAGAGGAAGGCCAGGGTCTGATCATAAAAGCTGGTCATGCCAGGGCCTCCTTCCGGCGCATCACCCGGTATTGCAGGAAAAACTCCGCCCCCAGCACGCAAAACAGGATGATGCCCTGAAGGATATCACTCATGGAGGCGGGGATGCGGTATTCGGTCTGCATCATGCTGAAGCCCTTTTGCATCACCGCGAACAGGAAGGACACCGCCAGCGCGCCAAAGGGGTTGAGCCGGGCCAGCCACACCACCGACACCGCCTGGAAGCCCCGGCCTCCGCCGATGGCATCGGTCAGCTGCCGGTCTGCGCCTGATACCTGGAGCATGCCCGCCAGGCCGCAGACGCCGGCGGAGATGAACATGGTGCGCAGCACAATTTTGGCGACGGGCATGCCGGCATAGCGGGCGGTGCGCTCGTTCTCGCCCACCACAGAGAGCTCATAGCCCTGCTTGGTGTATTTCAGGTAGACAAACAGCGCCGCCACCATCACTAGCATCACCACCCAGCCGATGTGCACATTGCCCACAAAGGGGAAGGGCACTTCCGGCAGCCGGGCTGGCTTGGGGAAGCGCGGCATGGCCGCAAAGCCGCCGCCGGACGGATCCCGCCAGGGGCCTTCCCGGAGATAGGTGATCAGGTAGAGGGCGATGTAGTTGAGCATCAGCGTAAACAGCGTCTCATTGGTGCCAAAGCGGGTTTTGAACCAGGCGGGGATCAGCCCCCACAGGCCGCCCGCCAGGATGCCGGAGATGGCCATCAGGATCAGCAAGGCCCAGCGGGGCAGCCCCGGCTGAAAATAGGCGAAGTAGCTGGCCGCCACAGCGCCCATGATGATCTGCCCCTCAGCGCCGATGTTCCAAAACCGCATTTTGAACGCCAGCAATACGCCCAGAGAGGCCAGGGCCAGGGGGATGGTGAGCTTGAGCACCTCTTTTTGCATGCCGGCGCTGCCCAGGGCGCCAGAGAGCATGGTGCCGTAGACCGCCAGGGGCTGATAGCCCAAAATCAAGAGGAAAAGCGCCCCCATCATCAGCGCAAACAGCACCGCCAGCGCCCGGAAAAGGGCGGTCTGCCTGCGGCCCAGCTCCTCCCGCTGGGTGATGTGGAGGCCCAGGGCGCCCTTAAGCATACTCGTCCTCCTTGTCGGTGGTGAGGCCGGTCATCTTCATGCCCAAAAGCGCCTTGGTGGCGAACTTGGTGTTGACAATGGCCGACACCTGCCCCTGGCAGAGCACCAGCACCCGGTCGCACAAGCCCAGCAGCACGTCCAGATCCTCCCCCACAAAAAGAATGGCCACGCCCTTGTCCTTTTGCTCGTTGAGCATGTCATAGATCTTCATGGAGGCGCCGATGTCAAGGCCCCGGACGGGGTAGGCGGTGATCAGCACCTTGGGGTTGAGCCTGATCTCCCGGCCCAAAAGCACCTTCTGCACGTTGCCGCCGGAGAGCTTGCGCAGCCGGGCGCCAATGCCGGGCGTCACAATGCCCAACTCCCTCACCAGCTCCTCCGCCTGCCTCCGGGCCTCACGCCGGTGCAGCAGGGGCCCCTTCTGGGCGCGGTAGGTTTTGAGCAATAAATTGTCCGGCAGGTCCATGCCGCCCACCAGCCCCATGCCCAGCCGGTCCTCCGGGATAAAGGCCATGGACACGCCCCGGTTGATGATTTCCCGGGGGCTGAGGCCGTCAATGCGCTGGCCAGCCATATCAACACTGCCCCCTGCGGGCTTTTCCAGACCCGTGATGGCCTCGCACAGCGCCTTCTGGCCAGAGCCGGCCACACCGGCCACGCCCAGAATCTCACCGCCCTTTAAATCAAAGGAGACATTCCTGAGCAGATAGCGCCCGCTTGGGTCCTTCACGTCCAGATTTTTGACCGACAGCACCGGCGCTGTGGGGAAGGAGGGGGTGCGGGGGATGTCCAGCTCCATGGGACGGCCCACCATCATCTCGGTGAGTTGAAAGCGGTCGGTCTGGGCGGTCTGCACGGTGCCGGCGTTTTTGCCCCGGCGCAGCACGGACACCCGGTCTGACACCGCCATCACCTCATCCAGCTTGTGGGTGATGATGATGACCGCCTTGCCCTCCTCTCGCATGGCGAACAGCACCTGGAAGAGCGCCTGATTCTCCTGAGGGGTGAGGACGGCGGTGGGCTCATCCAGAATCAGCTTGTCAGCCCCCCGGCAGAGCACCTTCAATATTTCAACGGTTTGCTTTTCGCTGACGGAGAGGGTGTAGACCGGCCTGTCCAGCGCCAGGTTCATCCCCAGGCTTTTCATGGCCGCCTCGGGGCTGAGCGCCAGCTCCCCCTTTTGGCCCAGCAGGATGTTTTCCCGGGCAGAGAGCACCTCCACCAGCTTGAAATGCTGATGGATCATGCCGATGCCGAGGGCAATCGCATCCCCGGGGGTACGGATGACGGCGGGCTTGCCATCGATGACGATCTGCCCGGCGTCCGGCTGGTAGATGCCGGAGAGCATGTTCATCAGCGTGGTCTTGCCGGAGCCGTTTTCTCCCAGCAGCGCCAGGATCTCCCCCCGGTGGACGGTCATGTCAAGGGCATCGCAAGCCACCACCTTGCCAAAGGTCTTGGTGAGGCCGATGAGTTCAATGGCGGGTTTCAATGCAGGCTCCTTTGCGCGAAGTATGGGGCTATATTACCACGAAACATATGGAAACCACAATCAAAACGCACCACCGCTTTTGGTCGCGGTGGTGCGCGGGATTAAGGGACAGTGCCAATGGATGATTACAAGCCGGCCTTCGCCATGGCTTTTGCCAGGGCCTCCATGAAAGCGTTGGAGGTGATGGTGGCGCCGCTGATCACATCCAGCTTTGAGGACTGGGTCTCAAGTGCTTGCTTGATCAGGGGCTCAAAGGCCACGTCCCCGATGGACTCGGTTTCAGCGTGCTTGACCACCTCTATTTTGGTCATCATGCCATCTTGAACGTCAATTCTTAGCTGAATGGCGCCGTTGATGCCGTTTTCCGAGGTGCCGGTGAACTGCGCGACTTCAGCCGCGGCAGTTTTTGTGCCGCCCACCGCAGCAGCTGACCGGCCCGCGATATAGCCGCTGGTCATCACACGGCCCAGGCCGTGGATGCGCATGCCCCCGCTGCACTCGCCGCTGGCGAAAAGCCCCGGAATCAGTTCGCCCTGGAGGTCAACCACCTGCATGTCGCCATTAACGCGTAGGCCTGCATAGGTGTCATGCAAGTTGGGTGTGGCCCAGGCGGCGTAGAAGGGGCCGCGGGCAATTTTGTGGGCCAGGGTTTTTTTGCCCCAGTCCTCATCCACGCCTTTGTCCACAAAGGTGTTGTAGCGGGAGATTGTGTCCACCAGAATCTGGGGATCCATCTTGACCTCTTCGTAGTATTTGTTCACCACCAACTGGGCCAGCTCTTCCAGGGTGTCAGCCTTGAAGCAATAACCGTTGTCAAAGTCCACCACGCCCTGTTCCATTTCCCAGTCATTGCGCTCCACCGCATCCTGATCAAAAATAGCCCATAGCGGGCCACCATAGCGCTTGGCGTTGCCGTCGCCCTCCGGGTCCACCAGCACGCTTGACAGGGCGGTGTTGAAATACTCGTAGGAATCATAGGAATATTTTCCGCCAGCACCTTTGTCCTCGTTGCCGCAGCGTTCGCCCAGCATGTTGACAACGCAAAGGCTGTCATAGTCCGGGGTGATGCCGTTGGCCACAACCAGCTTCCAGATGGGGCTCTTTTCGGTGTATCCTCCGCCATAGCCATAGCGGCAGCCAAAGCGGTTTGCCATGGTGATCTGGTGGCCGCCGTGCTGCATGTAGGCTGCCAGGGTGCCCAAAGAGGCGCCGACTGCCATCGCGGCCAGCTCGCCGGATCCATCCTGATCGGAGAAGGGCATGCCGGAAAGGCCGTCAAACTCGGGTCCCAAGCGGGGGTCAAACATGGTGCGGAAGCGCTCATTGCCGATGGAGCCGCCGGTGGCCACAATCACGCCCTTGGTGGCGCGGATGTTGACGGTGGGCTGGGTGGTCTGGATGTTGCCCTCAGGCCAGAGGTTCTTGAGTGGTTCGGTCTCGCCCGGGAGGATGGTGGGAGTGTAGGAGGCCATGATGCCGGTGACAACGCCGGTGTTGTTGTTCTCCCGATAGATCTTGTCCATATGGTAGTTGAGCAGGAAGCGGGCGCCCTGCTTGCGCAGAGACCTTTCCAGCGGGCGGGTGATGCCGATGCCGGCACTTCCCCTACCGGTGTAGTCATTATCAGACCAGCCTTCGGTTTTGGCATCGGTAAAGGTCCAGCGGCCAACGGATTCAGGCTCGGTGCCGCCTTCCTTCCAATAGTAGCGGCGCTCCGGCTCCCGGTCCTGAATGATCAGGCCCTTGGCAATGCAGAACTCATAGCACTCAGCCATGGAATCCGCCACGGCACGCACATATTCCCGGTCATTGTAGCGGGTGGCAAGGGTCTCGCCCTGGGTGTGGTCAGCGTAGTACTGATCGGCGGAGTCTTCGATGCCATATTTCTTTTGGATCTCCGTGCCGCAGCCAGAGTGCAGGTTGCCGCCGCTCACGGCGCAGTGGCCGCCCACATCCCACACCGCTTCCACGACGATCACAGAGGCGCCGTCTTCCATGGCTTTCAACGCTGCGGGCAGGCCCGCGCCGCCGCTGCCGATCACCACGACATCCGCTTCATAATCCCAACTGATCTCCTCCGGGGCGACAGCCTCTGCCTGGACGAGGCCGGGCTGCAGCAGGCTGCCGGCTGCGATGCCCAACGCCCCCGCGGCGGTGCCGCGAAGGAACTGTCTTCGGGTTACTTGGTGACTCATGTGGACCCTCCTTCATCATGAAATATTAATTTTAGACCATCAGAATTACCTAATGTCAAAGCCAGCATACTTCCCTTTGCATGATTATGCTATCAACAAAGAGGTGACAGCGTGTCAAGCAAATGGTGACGGAATATGTCTATTGTGTTCTGCAGGGTTGTGCTATATTATACTTTTAGGGGGAATAATGGATGGATTTGACATTGCTGACATACTACCGGGTCATCTGCGAGGAAGGGAGCATCTCAAGAGCTGCAGAGCGTCTGTTTATTTCAAAACAGGCGCTTTCACGCGCGCTTAAACGCCTTGAAGGCGAGCTGGGCACCATCTTGTTCAAGCGGGCAGCCAGCGGGCTTGTCCCCACCGAGATGGGCATACGGTTTTGCCGGCATGCCGCGGTCATTCTTAACAGCTGGGATCAGGCGATGTCGGATATGCGGGCGGTGCCGGGCAGGGCCAGGGTGCCCCTGCGCGTGGGTTTTGCCTATATGAGTTATCATCTTTGGTCTGATACCATGCGGGCCGCCTTTGAAGAAAGCCATCCGCATATAGCGCTTGAGGTCAGCCACAAGGTTTCAAAGCTGCTTCTTGAGGAGCTGGATGAGAAGCAGCTTGACGTGGCGATCTCCTGCATGCAGACCGATAAGCTGCACAAGTACGACAAGCGATTGATCTGTGCCCTTCCTCTGCACGCAACCATGCCCCTGAGCGATCCGTTGGCGCAGCACGAGCGGATCACCCCTTTTGATCTGGAGGGGCGCACCGTGCTGTACCCCCAGAGCGGGGCGGGATTTATACGGGAGTTTTCAAAGTTCATGAAGGATCACGGCATCGCGGTGGAGGTGGAGCTGTTTCCCACGGGGAATATCCTGACTATTCTCACCACAGTCCGGGAGAGTGGCCATATCTGGCTGTCCAACAACGTGTTCTCCATGGCTGTGACCGGGTTTGAGGGTTTTGTTACCACGCCCCTTGACTATGAAGGCCTGGCGGGCATGCCCCACAGCGAGATCAGCGCCATTTACAACAAAGACGCCCTCTGCAAGGCCGCGGTGCAGTCATTTATCTACTTCTTTAAGGATTCATTGAAGTTCTCGGGGTTTAACCAATACCTCTCCGGATGCTGAACAACGGTGAACCAATAGAACAGGGGAGGGCGCTTGCAACAAGCACCCTCCCCTGTTTAGCGGATGATTACTTCACTTCCACGCCTTTGATCAGCAGGTTGGTCATCAGGCCTCCGGTGATATCGGCATCGGCCAGGACCTCGCCTTCCTTCACCACCAGCTCATCGGTGTTGGAATAGATGGGGCCGGTGAACACATCCCACTCGCCTGAGAGGATGCGGGCGCGGGCTTCTTCGATTTTTTCAGCGGTGCCCTCGGCCACGTTTTTGGACAGGGGGGAGAGGTCCACCATGCCCTCTTTCAGGCCCAGGAAATAGTTGACCGGCTGCCAGGTGCCCGCCATCAGGTCTTTCACCTGGGCGATGTAGACGCTGGACCAGTGCCAGATGGGGGCGGTGAGGTGGGCGTCAGGGGCCATGGGGGTCATGTCGGTGTTGTAGCCGCAGCCGAATTTGCCGGCTTCCTGGGCGGCCACCTGAGGCATGGCGGTGTCCACGTGCTGGGCGATCACATCGCAGCCCAGGTCAAGCAGGGCCACTGCGGTCTGTTTTTCCAGGGTGGGGTCAAACCAGGAGCTGATGTACTTCACATATACCTTGGCCTCGGGGTTTACGCTCTGCACCCCCAGGGCAAAGGCGTTGATGCCGCCGTTGACTTCGGCGTTGTCGGCCCAGGCGGCCACATAGCCGATGAGGTTGGTTTGGGTCTTCAGGCCCGCCGCGATGCCGGCCAGGTAGCGGGACTGGTAGATGCGGCCAAAGTAGTTGTTGAAGTTCACGCCGTTGTTCTTGTAGCCGGAGCAGTGGGAGAAAATCACCTCGGGATACTCGTCGGCCAGCTCCTCCATATAGTTCATAAAGCCCCAGGAGTTGCCAAAGATGATCTGACAGCCCGCATCCACCAATTCCCGCAGGGCGGCGTCGCACTCGGCAGTCTCGGGGACGTTGAACTTGTAAAGCACCTGGGAATCCGTGAGGCCCAGCTCGGCCTTCATGCCCTCCAGGCCGTTGTAGTGGGCGCCGGAGAAACCGTCATCCTGGGAACCGATGAGGACCATGCCCACCTTCAGGTCTTCCTTGGCAACCGGGCCAAAGGCGGGGGCAGAGCCTGCCAGGGCGGGCAGGGCAAGGGCGCAGACAAGGATCAGGGCCAGGAAAAGGGGGAGCAGTGTGCGGGTTCTCACGGCGGGTGACCTCCTGATAATGATGTATTTCTTCTCAGCCTTCCTGGAAGAGGATGTGCCCATCCCTGATTTCCCTGACGGCTGCTAAAGACAAAACCTTGACGCCGGCTTCCCGCAGCGTCCTGCCTCCCTTTTGGAAGGCCTTCTCAATGGCGACGGCGACGCCCACGGGCTTGGCTCCGGCCTGGCGGATGAGGGAGAGCATGCCCCTAATCGCCTCGCCATCGGCCAGAAAATCGTCCACGATCAGCACCCGGGCGCCCTGATGGATGCAATGGGCGGCGCAGCGCATCTGATAGCACACGCCCTTGGTGAAGGAGGTGACATTCTCGGTATACATATCCCCCTGCTGATTGGAAGCGGGGTGCTTTTTGGCAAAGACCACGGGGATGTTGCCCAGGGCTTGGGCGGCGGTGATGGCCAGGGCAATGCCCGATGCCTCCACTGTCAGAATCAGGGAGGGGCGGTCATCCCGGAAATAATCCGCGATTTCCTGGCCCATTTGCACGCTCAGCGCGGTGTCTATCCGGTGGTTGAGGAAATAGTCCACCTTCACGATGTCTGTTCCGATTCCTTTTCCCCATTGCCTGATGGCATCTTCCAGCGCTTTCAACCCATCCTCCCAAAACACGAACGATTTTCAAAAAATCGCTCTTATCATACACCTTTCATGGCCGGGGCGCAAGGCTTGTTCCAGAGGTTTCAGAGCGTAAAAAACCGCTCTTTTTGCTGATATCTATTGACGTGAAAGCAAAAATGGGCGATACTGAATTTAACAGCAAGCGATTTTCCATCATGATTTTGTTTGAACCGCCCTGGGGCATCCCTTGGCAGCGGAGAACCAGCACAGAAAGGAAGCCTGGTATGACAAAGACAATGAGATATTTGGCTCTGATGATGGCCATGGTAATGCTTTTGATGGTGCCCATGGGAGCGGGGGCAGAGCATACGCACACCTATCCTAACGAGTGGACCATTGAAGAGCAGCCGGGCTGCACAACCCCCGGCATCAAGTTCAAGGCCTGCACCGTGGCAGACTGCACCAATGTGCAGGTGGAGCAGATCCCGGTGGCGGGGCACAAGTTTGGTACCTGGTCTGTGTATGCCGCCGCCAGCTGCAACAGCCCAGGCACAGAAATCAGAACCTGCTCTGTGTGCGGGGTGACTGAGCAGCGCAGCATCGCCGCCCCCGGGCACAAGTTTGGCGCCTGGGCCTTTTACAGCGCTGCCACTTGCACCTCCCAGGGCATGGAAACCCGGACCTGCTCGGTCTGTGGCACGGTGGAACCCCGTTACTTCAAGGCCCTGGGCCATGATTTTGGCGGCTGGAGCGTTCAGACGTTGCCCAGCTGCCTGTCTGACGGCTACGAAGCCCGCAGCTGCAGCCGCTGCAACCAGACAGAAACACGCAGAATCTCCGCTGTGGGGCACAATTTTGGCGCCTGGTATGTCTATCAGGCCCCTAATTGCACCCAGATGGGGCTGGAGCGGCGGGATTGCTCCCGCTGTGACGTGATAGAGAGCCGCTACCTCAAGGCCCTGGGCCACAAAATGGGCGCCTGGGTGACGGTGAGCGTGGCCAACTGCACCCAAAATGGGGAGCGGACCCGCACCTGCAGCGTCTGCGGCTATGTGGAGCGGGAGATCAGCTACGCCCTGGGGCACCAGATGGGCCCGTGGACGCAAACCCTGGCCCCTGCCTGCACCACCGCCGGGCAGACCCAGCGGGTGTGCACCCGTGGCTGCGGCTATACCGAGACCGGGACGCTGTATGCGCTGGGCCATGCCATGCAGCCCTTTGTGATCACCCTGGGCCCCACCTGCACCGCGGAGGGGGAGCGGACCTCCACCTGCGCCCGCTGCGGCCAGCAGATCAAGGAGAAGATCAAAAAACTGCCCCATCAATTCACCGCCTGGAAGGTGGTGACGCCTTCCACCTGTGTCACCGCGGGCGTTCAGGAGCGCTTCTGCACGGTCTGCGGCACCCGGGAGACTTCGGCGCTCAAGCTGGGCAAGCACCAGTATGACGGCGGGTGGCTTGCCATCCGGAAGCCCACCCTGGAGCGGGTGGGGTTTAAGATCAAGCGCTGCACGGTGTGCAACAAGCAGATTCAGCATCAGGAATACGCCCCGGATTCCTACCGCTACGAGGTGCCGGCGGTGGGCTTTGGCGTGCCGGTGTCAAGTGTCCTGCCGGTTTTCCAGGGATATGGCTACGCTGACCGCTTGATCCCCCTGGCGCTTTCAGAAAACCAGGAGCAGACCTTCCCCATCATGACTGCGGACGGCTACCAGGTGGGCCTGATAAAAGCGGCCTGGGCGGGCCAGATGCTCACCATCACCTACAAGATGCATGACCCGGCCACCGTGGTCATCAGCGAGGCGCTGATGGTGTTTCCAGAGCTGGCTGCCATCACCCAGGAAGGCCTGAGCCCGGTGGCACCCGCCCACTGGTTTGGCGGCGCCATCCCCATGACAGGCGATGACAAGCCGGTGATGGCCGTGCGCTTTCTTCTCTCCTATGACCAGAAGCATCAGGGCAACGCCCCCTTTACAGACAGTGGGCTATACATCGATGGCGTGACGCCCAATGGCGCCGTGCTTCAGGGGATGATGAATCAGCTGACGGCGCGGTAAATTCCCCGGGGCAGGCCGAATAAATTTTCGCCCTGCGGCGTGATATGCCGCAGGGCGTTTCAATGAGAGGGCTTGTACCTTGCAGGAGCGTTGCCGCTCAGGCAAGCGCTTGCTTCAGGGGGTCATTTCCCCGGGGTTTGAGGGTCCTCGCCCGTTCCTGCCAGGGAGCAGCCGTTCTCCGGCGTGCAGCTGCGCTCATAATCCAGCGCCAGGGTGGGGGGCCGCTTTAGGTGGGTGGCACGCAGCGTGGAAGGGTGGGAGCCAAAGGGATTGCCCTTGAGGTGTTGGTTGTTTTCCCAGTCAAACAGGGGCGGCAGGCTGGTCGTAAACATGAATGGATACCTCCGTTTTCCAGCAAGTGAATTTGCGAAATACAGAAAACGACAGTTCAAACAGCACGGATGACGCTTTGATTATACCCGGACTATTAAACAAACATCAAAGTGTCGATTATAAAATTTATTGATATTACCGCTTGATCTCCACCTCAAACTCATTCCGGCACACGGGGCATTTCACATGCGTGGTGCCGACCTGCTTTTTGAGGCGCAGGGTGGTTTTGCAGCTGGGGCAGCTGCGGTAGCGGTGGGTGCGTATATCACGGATGCGGTTTTTGATGAGGAGCAGGCGCTTCTTCGTCTTGTCCCTAAGGGCCAGGTAGCGCTGGTTTTCCGCCGCGCGCCGCGCCCGGTCCTTGGAGAAAAAGCGGAACATGGAATAGACGATCAGCCCCATCGCCAGGAAGTACAGGACGCTGGAGCGCACAAACAGGTTCAGGATGATCAGCACCATGGCAACGGCAAACAGCCCCTTGTACATGGGGTCAGGGCCGTAGCGGCTCTGCATGAAGGCCATGAGCTTATATTTCAGGTTATTCAGGTTCATTTAGCGCCCTCTCCTTGTCTGGTCAGATGCACCAGCCGCCCCGGCAGCACAGCTGGGCGAAGCACAGCGCCGTGCACAGGGTGTTGAAGCCGCCCATGGTGGGCACGCCAAAGCCCCGGCTGCGCTGGGTGTAGGCCTGATAGGTGCCCGCGATCTGCTGGCGCACCTGCTGGTAGGTGATGTTGTTGGGGTCAAGGCGGATGGCCTCGTCAATGTGGTTGAGGGCGGAGACCCGGTTGCCCAGGCCGTAGTTGGCCACAGCGCTGAGGTAATACCATTCGCCATCCCGGGTTTTGATTTCGCTTAGCGCGTAGAGCGCCTCGTTGTAGCGCATGGCGTTGATATAGTGGCGCACAGGGTCAAACCGGTCGCCCCGGTTTTGCTGGGGCTGCTGCGGGCGCTGCTGATAGTTGAAGGCGCCGCCAAAGAAATCAAAGGGATTGAAGCCGCCATAGGGGCTGCCGCCATAGGGTGAGCCTGAGCTTTGGGGCCTGGAATAATCCTGATACCGGGCGCGGCCGGACTTGATTTCCTCATAGGCCACGTTGATCTCCGCCATTTTTTTCTGCGCGGAGGCGTTGCCGGGGTTCAGGTCAGGGTGGTACTTCTTGGCCAGCTTCCGGTAGCTGTCAGTGACCTCCTGTTCGCTGGCGTCCCGGGATACGCCCAGCACCTCGTATGGGTCCCTCATGGCTTCTTGTCTCCTTTGCGCGCGGCCAGGTAGCGGGCCCAGACGCCGGAATAGAGGATGTTTTCCATCAGTTCCTTATCTCTGTACAGCGTGAGGCGGGAAAAGGCCTCCACACAGTCGGCCATCAGCACCTGCAGGATGGCTTCATGGCGTGTGGAATCCACAAACACCATGGGGTTGTACTTCTCTTGCTGGATGTCCTTTTTCAGGTCCACCACCGCGTCCATCAGGTAGATGAAGCGGCCCAGCTTGTCGCCAAAGGCGTACAGGTCGGTATTTTCCTCCTGCCCTTCCGGGGTGAATACCTCCCCCAGGATGCTGCCAAAGGCCGCGGCGGGCAGGTCGGGGTTGGGCTCGCCCTCTTTCTCGAACATGGACAGCGCCTCAAGCCCCCGGCTGACGGATGCGCACTGCCGGGGCAGGCGGGCGCATACGGTTTCCACCTGGGTGCCGATGATCTTGGCCTGGGTGAGGGCTGTGATCTTCCGCTCATCCACCCAGTCGTCCATCTTCTGGTAATAGGCCAGCACCACGTTCACATCCGCCGCATACTCCGTCCAGGCACCTATGGCGCTCTCCCGCTTTTTCATCGGGTGCACGGGGCAGCGGTAGGCCTGCGTGTGCATGTCATCCTCTTCCTTCAGGGCGGATAGCACCAGGATCAGGAAGGTCATGTCATAGGTGAGGGTCAGCCGGCAAAGCGCCCCGTGGCGCTGGCCCAGGGCGCGGCAAAGCCCGCAGTATACCTGTTGGTATCGCTGGCGCTGGGCTTCATTCAGCTTTTCCAGGTTGGCGATCACATAGCCAAACAAGCGCTTCCCTCCCTTTTTGATGTGAGCATCATAGCATGTTAACATGGGCAGACCATGAAAGTGACATTAGAAAACTCTCAGGAAGAATACCACAGACGCGTGCCAGGCACAAGAACGGCCTCAAACCGATGCGCCGCGCTTCAGGTGCTGATAGCGGATGAGAAAGGCGATCGTCAACCCCAGCGCTGCCGTCAGCGCCAGGGCCAGGCCCGACAGCCAGGGGTGGGCCAGGGTGATGCTGCTGAAGCTGTTGTAAACGCTGAATGCCACCAGGCCCATGCTGTAAACCAGCGCGAACAGACAGAAAAACCGGCAGCCCCGGGTGCCGCCCTGCCGCTTCTCCAGGCGGAAGAGCACCTCCAGCGCCGCCGCCAGCGCCGGGAGGGAGGAGAGCATCATCAGCACCAGGTAGGGCAGGCTGGTGAGGGCGGAAAACCGGCGCAAAGAGACCTGGGGCGTGGCGGCGGCTTCCCGCCCCCAGGCTATGGCCAGCACAAGGGCGGCGGCCATCATCACCGACGCCAGGAAGAACAGCAGGAATCCGGCGGCCCGCAACCCCCGGGAGGCGGGCAGCCGGGCCAGCAGGCGGTGGCCCAGCGGGTCATTCGCATGGGGCGCGCAGGCTTTCAGGCGCATTGCCCGGTCCCTGCGGTGCCGGATGCCCGCCCGCGTCCCCGCAATCAGAAAGAAAAGCGCTTGGACAAACAGCAGCACCAGGGCTCCCAGCAGGGTCACCAGGTTTTTTGACAGCAGGGTTTTGATGCTGCTGTCCTTTTCGCCGGGGCTGAAGAGGGAGGCGTCCGGGGCGGGGTTTAGCGGGATGGTGGCACCGCTTGTGGTGAGGGCGTATGCAGCCGTCTGCGTTGTTCCCGGCGGGAGCGCGCATAGGTAGAGCTGCCCTGCCTGGATGGTCAAGGCGGGGGACTTGTAGACCCGCATGCCGGTAAAGCCGACGCGCCCCTCCCGGATGGCAAGGGCTGCCTGGGCCGCTTCGGGCCCCTTGCTCCACAGCGCCGCCTGATAGGCCCGGTCCGCAGGCACCGTGACCAGGATGTCATCCCCGGCCTGGCTGAGGGGCAGCGCCGGTTTCTCCCCTGGCCGGGGCGGCTGGTCAGCCCGGTATAAAAGCACGGTCCTCCCCTGGTCATCCTGGATGCGCAGGTTGACTGCCCCTGATACCGCCAGCTGCCGGTAGTCCCGGCTGGGGCTTGCCATCTGGGCAAGGTCATCAAAGGCGGCAAGCCAGGCCAGATATTTTTTGGGGTAATGCTCATGGACGAGCTCGCCATAGGGCCCGGCGTCCACCAGCCGGTCATCCGCATAAAAGCCCCTGTCCTTGAGCAGGTTTTCCCCGGCGTTGTTGGCGTAGATGGTCCAGGCCTGGTCCGTGATGCCGCGCATCTGCCGGAACAGCTCGCCGTCCTCCAAGAACAGCTGGACCGACTGAAACAGCATGCCCAGGGCGCTGTTGCGCTGGGTCCAGAGGCTGGTGAAATAGCGCTGAAAGTGGCGGGCATAGTTCTCCGTATCAGTGATATTAGTGGAAAACAGGGACAGCACCTTGTGCAGCAGGCGGTTGCCGCTGGCGGTGGTGAGGTATTCGGTGCCGGTCATCTGAAGGTATTTGGCCTTCACCGGCATCACGCGCTTTTCATAGTCGGAGTTGGTTTCAAGGGAGGGCAGGTAATAGGTCTGCCCAAAGCGGGTGAAGCCCCAGTCATCAAAGGGCACCATCATCACCGGGTCAAAGGCGCCCACGATGTTGAAAATGGCGGGGTAAGCCTGGGCGTCATCCTGCTTGGTCACGTTGGGGGTGGCAAAGGTATAGGCGAAGAGGTTCTCTGGCTGTACGCGCTTTGCGTCAAGCAACAGGGCCGCGGCCCGGCTGTAGCCGGTGATCCAGATCTTGACCAGGCCGTCAATTTTCTGCTTTTTTATGTAGTCTGCCAGGCGGCTTACCACCTGCCTGGCCGCCTGGTCAAAACCCTTGTGGTGAAGGCCGGTGCCCAGGGTGAAGTTGCTCTGCCATTCATCCTGATAGCCGCCGCCGGAAACCGCCACGGCCACCGCGGTGAAAGGCGCAGTGCCCGTCACCTGCCTGTGGGCGATGGCGGTGGCGATGGTGTTGATGGTGGGCGTCAGGTCATACTGGGAAAGGCTGATGCCGGAAAACCCCAGCTCGGTCAGATACGCCGTGATGTTATCCCCCCGGCGGGCAGGCTCCGCCTCCGGCACCCGGAAGGCGCTCAGCGCCATGCCCAGGGAAGCCCGGGCCAGCTGCTGATGGTAGATTTTGCCGTCTCCAGACAGAAACGCATCAGAAAAGGGGATGGGCCAGGCGATTTGCTGCTGGGAGGTGAAGCGGGCGGTGGCGGTTTGGGCAAGGGTTACCGGGGCGGGGAGCGTGAGCAGCAGGGTCAGGGACAGCAGCAGAAGAAAGCTCCTGATCCCTGCCCCTTTCCTCCCGCCCATCCACCACCCCTCCAGTGTTGTTGTGATGTCCCAGAGTATACGGGATGTCCCGCCGCCCCGTCAAACACGCTGGTCGACCTTGAGGTAAAAGAGGCTGGCGGCATAGGAGAGGGCGGCCACCACCAAGCCCAGGCTCATGAGCCTGGGCGATGAGGATCCGGGGCTGGGTTGATGATGAGCTTGTCTTTTGGTGTCAGCGCACGCTTTTCAAGGGGAAGGTGACACTCCAGTTGCCGGTGATGAGGCCCTCGCTGGTGACGAAGTAGCCGTAGGGTGTCAGGGATTGAAGATCCGCCCGGGGCACCTCGAAGATGTGCTCCTCAAAGCGCTGCTTGCCCTCCCCGTCCGCCGCGAAGGATATGTTTGCTGCGCTGCGGATAACGGCGCCATCCCCGCTTTTGAAATAGATGTAGCCGTGGTTGTCGGTTTCCAGCACGTTCTCAAACTGGAGCTGGATGTGCAGCTGGCCTGCCACATAGCCCATGGCGGTGATCGATACCCCTTTGACGGGTGAATACAGCGCGCCGGTTGAGGAGAGGACGCGAAAGTCCTCTCGATCAGGGTCAAACCCTTCCCCGCCCCCGCCAAATACCTGGGTGGGCTTCATGGTATCCGCTTCTGTGCTGATCCCCGCCAGGTCCAGCCCCGGCAGCGCCGCGTCAAAGGTTTGCTTTTTGCCCAGAAGCTGCCTGAGGTCAAAGGTGATCTTGTCACCCACAATCTCCTGGCTATCATGCTGGGCGATGATGACCAGGAAGGAGGCGGTTTTGGTCTGGGGGTCATAGCCCACATTCTCGCAGTATCCACTGCTCTCAAAGGGGGCATTGATGCCGTAGCTGTCAAACAGGTCGGTGGTCCGGTCAATCCGGTCGTGGGTCAGGTCCTGAACCGAAAGGTAAACCTTGGCTTCATTCCCTTGCACCTGGGCCGAGATCACCTCAAGCTTGATGCCCTGATCCTCGCTGACAAGCCTGAGCGGCTTTAGCCGCTGGGCGACGGCAGGGGAGAGGGCATAGAGCAGCTTGTAGGCCGGTTCATAGTCAGACGCTGCCAGGGCGGATACCGACAGGGCAAAGACCACCAGGATGGCGGCGGCAAATACCAGTGCTTTTTTCACGGTGAAATATCTCCTTGTTGTGTGTTCCTGTGGGGCGGCGCTGGAAATCAGCCCGTCGCTGATGTTTCCGATGGCCTGAAGCAGCCTTTCGCTTCTCTTTGTCATAGGGTGACACCTTCCTCCCTCAGATGGGTTTTCAGCTGTTGTCTGGTCCGGTGCAGCATGGAGGCGACCTTGCTGGGGCTCATTCCATAGTCATCCGCGATTTGCTTGATGGGGGAGAGATACCAGTACCGGCGGATAAAGACCTCACGCTTGAGCCGGGGCGTGGCATGGAGAAAATTCTCGATGCTTCTGACCAGCGCCCTTTCATCAAAGGCCTGTTCCACGCCGCCGGCCGCGGGGAGGCAGTCCGCCAGCTCGCTTAAGGCCAGGGCGGTCTGCCCCATGCCGCGCTTCCGGGCGGTGTTTTTGTGATACCGGTCAAGGGAAAGGTTGCGGGTGATCCTGCCGAGAAAGGCGCTCAGGCAGTTGGGCCGCTGGGGTGGCATGGCATCCCAGGCCCTGAGGTAGGCATCGCTTAGGCATTCCTCCGCGTCCTGGTCGTTGTGCAGGATGTTAAAGGCGATGCTGTGGCAATACCTGCCGTACTTGTCTGCGGTTTGCGCGATCGCCTGCTCTGAGCGCGCCCAGTACAGGTCTATGATCTGTGCATCATCCATGTGCGCTCTCCTTCCCTGGGTGTAAAAGGCCTTTCATCCCTATAGACGGGAAATAGCCCGTGGCATTGCAATTGCGGGATGATTTCGGCGATCCATCAAAATAATACCATGGGAGAGGTCCTTTCGCGTGGTAACTTGGCCCCGGCTATGGTATAATGCCCGCAAAGAAAGGGGAGATTGCGTCTTATGGACCCTGGGCCTACCGGCATACACGTGGTGATTCAACTGCTTATTCTCCTGATATATATTCTGCTTTCCATGGCGGATGCGGCTGCACAGTCTATCAGCCTCAGCCGCCACCGCAAGGCCGCTGAGGGGGAGGAAACCCAGCTGACCCCCATCCGGGAGCAGGCGGAGACCCTGCTTACCGCCCCCAGCGCCATCCGTTTTGGCATGATGTTCCTGCTGCTGGTGTCCTTTGGCCTGTTCACCTGGCAGGCGGCTTTGCCCCTGGCCCATGCGGTGGTGGCCAGCTGGGGCAAAAGCTGGGGCTGGGTCAAGGATAATCCGGCCCTGGTCACCTGGCTTACGCTGTTGGTGCTCAGCCTCCTGTACCTGTTTGTGTTCCAGCTTCTGGGCAGCCAGCTGCCCCGGCGCCTGGCCATGCAAAAGCCCAAGGGCACCGCACGGCGCGTGTTTCCCATCGCCCGGCTTATCCACCGGCTGTTTCATCCCATGGCACAAACGGTTGACCGCACGGTGAACGCCATCCTCAGGCTCTTTAAGGTGGAGGTGATGCAGCCCACCGAGGAGATCACCGAGGACGAGATCCGGATGCTGGTTGATGTGGGCGAGGAGAAGGGCGCCATCCAGGAGGCGGAGCGGGAGATGATTGAGAACGTCTTTGAGTTCAACAACATGACCGCCGCCGAGTGCATGACCCACCGCACCGATGTCTACGCCGTGTGGATTGATGACACGGTGGAGGAGATCATCCACATGATCACCGACAGCGGGCTGTCCCGCTTCCCGGTGTATGAGGAGGACCTGGACCACATCATCGGCACCCTCACCACCAGGGACTATCTCCTGAACCTCCTGGAGCCTGAGCCCAAGCCGCTCAAGGACTTGCTGCGGGAGGCCCGCTACGTGCCGGAATCAGTCCGCACCGATGTGCTCTTCCGGGATATGCAGCAGGGCAACTACCACCTGGCGATCGTAGTGGACGAGTATGGCGGCACCAGCGGGCTGATCACCATGGAGGACCTGCTGGAGGAAATCGTGGGTAACATCTATGACGAGTATGACCCGCAGGAAGAGACCGACTTTACGCCGCTGGGCGAAAACCACTGGCGGGTGGCCGGGACCCTGGATGTGGAAACCTTTAACGACAAGACCGGGCTTGAGCTGCCGCTGGATGATGAGTATGACACCATCGGCGGGCTGATTTTAAGCCATATGTCGGCTATCCCCGAGGAGGGCAGCCAGCCGGAGCTGAGCTTTGACGGGCTCACCTTCAAGGTGGAAAGCGTGCAGGACAGGCGCATCGCCTGGGTGGAGGTAACAAAAACCAACGATGAAACATGACCTGATCATTGTGGGCGGGGGCGTGGCGGGCTGCGCCGCTGCCATCACGGCCCGCCAGCGCAACCTGGACACCCTGATCATCGCCTCGGGCGGCGGCGCCCTCTCAAAAACCAAGCGGATCGACAACTACCCGGGGTTCCCTGAAATCTCAGGCCCGGAGCTGCTTGAAAAGCTGCGGGCACACGCCAGGCAGATGGGCGCTGCGTTCAAGACCCAACTAGTGCGCCGGGTGATGCCCATGGGGGAGACCCTCTCGGTGCTGGCGGACAACGACCTGTATGAGGCGAAAACCGTCATCCTGGCCATGGGCACCGCCCGGGTGAGGATGCTGCCCGGGGAGGAGGCCCTGGTGGGGCAGGGGGTCAGCTACTGCGCCACCTGCGACGGCATGTTCTATCAGGATGGCGAGGTGATCGTCATCGGCGCCCATGAGGAGGCGGTGGAGGAGGCAGACTACCTGGCCACCCTGGCCCGGGTCAATTATATCAAGGAAAGGCCCCATAACACGGGGGCGCTGGCGGAGGGCATCGCCCTCCTGCCGGGGAAACCCTTGAAACTGTATGAAAAGGGCGAGAAAATCGCCCTGGAGACCGACCAGGGCGAGGTGGTGGCCGACGGCGTGTTCATCCTGCGCCCGGCCGTGGCCATGACCCAGCTTATCCCCGAGGTGGCGGCTGAAAACGGCGCCATCACGGTTGATAAACACCTGGCAACCTCTGTCCCCGGCGTGTTCGCGGCGGGGGATATCCTGGGCGCGCCCCTGCAGGCCGGCAAGGCCGTGGGGGAGGGCACCGTGGCGGCGCTGTCCGCTGCCAGCTACCTGCTCAAATCCGCCCCCCAATGAAAGGACCATCCATGAAGAAAACCCTGACGATTCTGGTGTTGATACTGTGCCTGATTGTTTCCGCGGCCTCAGCCGCCCCCGCCCGGCAGCGCAGCGAGCCCTTTGGGCTAAGCGATGCTGAGCTGATGGCGGTGCAGCCGCTGGTCAATGCCGTGGCTTATGCCGCCATCCAGACCGATACCATGCGCTACGCCCGGGGCACAGCGCCCGCCCAGGCGCTGGTGGGCGCGGTGTTGACCCGCGCCCTTCAGGAGCGGATGTTCCCGGTGGAGATCGCGGGCAGCACCCTGGCCCTCACAGACGCCCAGGTGAAGGACATGACGGCCAGGCTTTTTGCTTCTGAGGATATCCCCCTGATCACGCCGGCTGAGGGCGGGCTCTCCCTTGACCTGACTGCGCAAACCGACTTCATTGGCGTGCATGTCTATGCTGCGGGCGAGGACCAGACGGGGGAGCTTACCCTCAGCGGGGATCTTTACCGCCTCAGCGGCATCGAGGGGATGGCTGAGGACGCGCCGGAGGACAGCATCAGGTGGCTGGGGAATATCAGCCTGGTGCTGAAAAAGGCCCAGGACACCCCCGCGGGCCACACCCTGGTCAGCTTTGATATCCCCGAGCGCTACCAGGCGACCGGTTTCCACCAGATCATCGATGAGGACAACGGCTTTGAGCTGAGCTACCCCGATATCTTCCCCGTGCATGAGGAGCCGCTGGCGCCCGGCGAGGCGCTGACGCTGGTGAGCGCTGACGGCGCTTCCAGGCTCACGGTCAGCTTTGTGCCGGGGACGCTGGAGGAGCTGCAGGCCGCCTGGCAGGCTGAAACCGGGCACCTGGAGCACACCAAGGTCTGGGTCACACAGCATGGCCAGCTCACCCTCCAGGGGCCCGGCGAAAAGCGCCTGGCGCTGCCGGATGAGCAGGCGGGGCAGTGCGTGGTGCTCACCTATACCCACCCTGAGGCGGGGCCCCATGAGCACGGCCTGTACTGGGAGTTTTTGGAGAACTCCTTCGTGGTCTACGCCCACGCCGCGGGCTGAGCGGGCTTTGATGCAAACGCTGCGGCGGAGGAAATATCCGCCGTTTTTAACCATGAATGACCATAAAGGAGGGACTTTCGCATGTTGATGGATGCCCTGGTGAAGGCCAAGGCGGCGCCCGGCCTTGAGCTTCAGCGCGTGGAAAAACCCGTGCCCGGGCCCCGGGATGTGCTGATCAAGGTGCTCAAGACCGCTATTTGTGGCACGGACCTGCACATCTACAACTGGGACGCCTGGAGCCAGGCGCATATCGCGCCGCCGCTTGTCATCGGCCACGAGTTTGTGGGCCAGATCGAGGGCATGGGCAGCGAAGTGGAGCACTTCCGCCCGGGGCAGGTCGTGTCGGGCGAGGGGCACATCGTGTGCGGCCAGTGCAGGAACTGCCGGGCCGGGCGCGGCCAGTGGTGCATGGCGCATCAGAGCGTGGGCGTCAGCCGCCCGGGGGCCTTTGCCCAATATCTGGTGATCCCCGCGTCCAACTGCATCCCCATCGCCGATGGCATCGACCTGGAGGTGGTGGCCTTCTTTGACGCCCTGGGCAACGCCACCCATACGGCGCTGAGCTTTGACGCGGTGGGGGAGGACATCCTCATCACCGGCGCCGGCCCCATTGGCATGATGGCCTGCGCCATCGCGCGCCACATCGGCGCGCGCCACGTGGTGGCCACCGATTTGAGCGATTACCGGCTGGGCCTGGCCAAGAAGCTGGGCGCCACCCGCACGGTGAATGTCACCCGGGAGAAGCTGGAGGATGTGGTCCGTGAGCTGGGCATGACCGAGGGCTTTGACGTGGGGCTTGAGATGTCAGGCGCGGTATCGGCGCTTGAGTCCATGATCGCCGCCATGCGAAACGGGGGCGAGATAGCGCTGCTTGGCCTGTTCGCCCAGAAGCCCCAGCTTGACATGAGCCAGATTATTCTCAAGGGCCTGGGCCTCCGGGGCATTTACGGCAGGCGCATGTATGAGACCTGGTATAAGATGGCTGCCATGGTGCAAAGCGGGCTTGATCTGCAGCCGCTGATCACCCACCGCTTCCCCTACACACGCTTTGAAGAGGCCTTTACCATCATGAAAACCGGGAATAGCGGCAAGATCATTCTGGAATGGAGCGACAAACAATGAAAAAAGCACTGCAAGTATTTGAGCGCCAGCTGGAGGACATCAAGGCCGCCGGCACCTTTAAGAGCGAGCGGGTCATCCTGGGCCCCCAGCGCTCAAAGATCGATACCACCCAGACCGACGGGGTCATCAACCTCTGCGCCAACAACTACCTGGGCCTGTCCAATGACTGGCGGCTCATCCAGGCGGCCAAGGCCAGCTATGACAGCTGGGGCCTGGGGCTGTCCAGCGTGCGTTTCATCTGCGGCACCCAGTTGATCCACAAAAAGCTGGAGAGCCGGCTGGCGAACTTCCTGCAAATGGATGACGTGATCCTCTACTCCTCCTGCTTTGACGCCAACGGCGGCCTGTTTGAAACCCTGCTGGGGGAGGAGGATGCCGTCATTTCTGACGCCCTCAACCACGCCTCCATCATCGATGGGGTCAGGCTATGCAAGGCTCGCCGCCTGCGCTATGCCAACTCTGACATGGCAGAATTGGAGCAGCACCTGAAGGACAGCCAGGACGCCCGGATCAGGCTGATTGTCACCGACGGCGTGTTCTCTATGGATGGCTATGTGGCCAAACTGCAGGAGGTCTGCGACCTGGCCGACAGGTATGACGCCCTGGTGATGGTGGACGACAGCCACGCCACCGGCTTCATGGGGGAGACCGGCCGGGGCACCCACGAGCACTGTGGGGTGATGGGCCGGGTGGACATCATCACCAGCACCTTTGGCAAGGCCTTAGGCGGCGCATCCGGCGGGTTCACCGCCGCCCGGCAGCCCATTGTGGATCTTTTGCGCCAGCGCTCCCGGCCCTATCTGTTCAGCAACACCCTGGCCCCCGCCATCTGTGCGGCCACCCTCAAGGTGATTGACCTGCTGGAGGCCTCCACCGACCTGCGCGACCGGGTGCACGAAAACGCCAGGTATTTCCGGGCGGGCATGGAAAAGGTGGGCTTTGAGCTGCTGCCGGGTGAGCATCCCATCGTGCCGGTGATGTTTTATGACGCCCACAAGGCGGCCGAGGCTGCCGCGCGGATGCTGGATTATGGGGTCTATGTGATCGCCTTCTCCTACCCGGTGGTGCCCGAGGGCAAAGCCCGCATCCGCACCCAGATTTCCGCCGCCCACAGCCACAAGGACCTGGACCAGGCGGTGAAAGCCTTCGCCCGGGTCAAAAAGGATATGAAATTATAACGCAATGAAGGAAGGACGCAACATGAGCCAGGAAACCCGCAAGCCGGTCCTGTTCTCGGGCATTCAGCCCTCAGGCCATATCACGCTTGGCAACTACATCGGCGCCATGCGCAACTTCAAATTGCTGGAGGATCAGCACGACTGCCTGTTTTGCATCGTTGACCTGCATGCCTTGACCGTCAGGCAGGATCCGGCGAGCCTGCGCAGGCAGACGCTGGAATTGGCGGCGCTTTACATCGCGGCGGGGCTCAACCCGGAGCAGTCCATCATCTATGCCCAGAGCCATGTGCCCCAGCACGCGGAACTCAGCTGGATCCTCAACTGCTTCACCTACATGGGCGAGCTTTCCCGTATGACCCAGTTCAAGGACAAGGCCAAAAAGCACCAGGACAATATCAACGCGGGGCTTTTCACCTACCCGGTCTTGATGGCAGCTGACATCCTGCTCTATCAGACCAATGTGGTGCCCGTGGGCGCCGACCAAAAGCAGCATATCGAGATCACCCGGGACATCGCCCAGCGCTTCAACGCCATTCACCCCGGCGTTTTCACGGTGCCGGAGGGCTATATCCCCAAGCAGACCGCCAAGATCATGAGCCTGACGGAGCCGGAGAAGAAGATGTCCAAGTCCGACCCTGAGGACAGCCTCATCGCCATCACCGATAGCCCGGATGTCATCCGCCGCAAGATCAGGCGCGCGGTGACCGATTCCGAGGCGGTGATCCGCTTTGACGCGAAGAACAAGCCGGGGGTCTCCAACCTGCTGACCATTCTCTCGGTTCTGGGCGGCGAGAAGGTGCCCAAGATCTGTGAGCGCCTGGAGGGCAAGGGCTATGGCGCGCTCAAGGAAGAGACCGCGGAGGCGGTGGTGAGCGCCCTGGAGCCGGTGCAGCGCCGTTATCAGGAGCTGATGAGCGACAAGGCCTACCTGGCGGCCACCCTGTCAAACAACGCCCAGCGCGCCCAGAAGCTGGCGCAGCGGACGCTTTCTAAAGTCTACAAAAAGCTGGGGCTTTACCAGCCCTGACCCTGATGGAGGGACGCCCGTGACCACGCTGCCCTTCCCCGGCGCAAGCCCCTACCCCCGCAGCCTCACGCTCTGGGAGCCCGGGGCTGCGCCCCGGAGCTGCGTGGTTTTAAGCCACGGGATGGCTGAGCACATCGCCCGCTATGAGGCCCTGGGGAAGTATCTTGCCGCCAGAGGCTATCTGGTGTGCGGCTATAACCATCTGGGCCACGGGGCGGAAGCGCCCAGGAAGGGCTTCTTCGCTGATGACAAGGGCTGGGACAAGCTGCTGCTTGACCTGGACAGCGTCATCCGGTTTCTGGCGGGCCGGCATCCCGGCGTGCCCCTGGTGCTATTGGGGCATAGCATGGGCAGTTTCCTGGCCCGGGAGTATGCGCTGAGATACCCTGAGCGTCTAAGCGCCCTGGTGCTCTCGGGCACGGGCTATTATCCACCTCCGCTCTGCCGGCTGGGGCAGGCCCTGGCGGGCCTCCACTGCGCCTTTGGCCAGGGGGAGAAAGAGGCCGGGCTCATCCACCAGCTTGCCTTTGCGGGCAACAACAAGCCCTTCACCCCGGCGGCCACCCCCAATGACTGGCTCAGCCGGGACGCGGCTGAAGTTCAGCTATATGAGAAGGATCCCCTGTGCGGCTTTGTGTTCACCGCCCGGGGTTATCAGGATCTGTTTGGCGGGCTGATGAAGCTCACCCGATTTCAGCGCCTCAAGGCCCTGCCCCAAGCCTTGCCGGTGCTGTTGATTTCCGGCGCTGAGGACCCGGTGGGCGGGCAGGGCAAGGGCGTGGAAGCGGTCGCCGCCCAGCACCGGGAGGCAGGCCTTTCCCATGTGCAGGTCAGGCTCTATCCGGGCGCCCGGCATGAGCTGTTTCACGAGATCAACCGGGAGGATGTGTTCGCGGATCTGGCCAGGTGGCTGGATCAGGCCCTCCCCCAAGGAAAGGAGAACAACGCATGAGCAAGCTATATCCAGGCGACGTCACCCAGGTGCACGGCATCCGGGTAGGGCAGGCGCAAAATGAGAAGGCCAGAACCGGCGTCACCGTCGTGCTGGGGCCCCGGGAGGGGGCCATGGCCGGGGTTTCCGTCAGGGGCGGCGCGCCCGGCACCCGGGAGACCGATGTGCTCAGGCCCGGCAACCTGGTGGAGGTGGCCCACGCGGTGGTATTGACCGGTGGCAGCGCCTTTGGGCTTTCGGCGGCTGACGGCGTGATGCGCTTCCTGTCCCAGGCGGGGATCGGCATTGACATGGGCATCGCCCGCATCCCCATCGTGCCAGCGGCGGTGCTGTTTGACCTGGCGGTGGGGGAGCCTGGCACCACGCCGGATGCCGCCATGGGCCGGGCCGCGGTGACCGCTGCTGGCAAGGGCTTGCAGCAGGGCGTCTTTGGCGCGGGCTGCGGGTGCACGGTGGGAAAACTGGTACAAAACGCCCTGCCCCATCAGGGCGGCATTGGCTCTGCCTCTATCACGCTGCCAGAGGGCATCACGGTGGGGGCGGTCATCGCGGTCAATGCCGTGGGGGATGTGTATGACGCTGCCAGCGGCAAGTGCATTGCCAGCGCCCGGATGTCTGACGGCACCGCCGTCCTGGCGGAGGGGCTGCTGCGGGGGGCTGCCCCCGCCCCCTACCAGATGCGCATCCCGCCGCCGGGCACCAACACCACCATCGGGGTGATCGCGGTGGACTGCAAGCTCACCAAGGATCAGGTGACCAGGCTTTCTGATGTGGCCCATGGCGGGCTGGCCCGGGCCATCCGCCCCTCCCACACCCAGATGGACGGGGACACGCTGTTTGCCCTGGCCACAGAGCGGGTGCTTCAGGAAGTGAATTTTGTGAAGCTCTGCGCCGCCGCCCAGGAGGTGACCGCCCGGGCTGTGGCCAACGCCATCCTGAGCGTACAAGGATGATTGCCGGCATCGGCATCGACCTGTGCAGGATCAGCCGCATGGAGGCGCTGATCAAAAACGATGCCTTTCTAAACCGGTACTTTGCCCCTGGCGAGGCCGCCTACATCCGGAACCAGGGCGCCATGGCCGCCGCCTCCCTGGCGGGCTGCTATGCTGCCAAGGAGGCCTTTGTAAAAGCCCTGGGCGAGGGCTTCAGGGGCATCCCGCTGTCGGATGTGGCGGTGGATCACACCCAGAAGGGCGCGCCCTTTTATGCCGCCACCGGCAAGGCCCTGGAGGCCCTGGAAGCCCGGGGCATCACGCAGGCCCACCTGTCCATCACCCACGAGGGAGAGATGGCGGCGGCGCTGTGCGTGCTGGAGGGATGAGACCATGCAGCTGATTTTAAGCCCGGCCCAAATGCGCGCGCTTGAGGAGCGCGCCTTTTCCCTGGGCGTGTCACCGCTTTTGCTCATGGAGGAGGCCGCCCGGGGCGCGTTTTGCGTGCTGGAGGACAAGCTGGGCGGTGCCAAGGGCAAGTCCATCCTGTTTCTGATCGGCCCCGGCAACAACGGCGGCGACGGCCTGGCCATGGCCCGCCTGGCCCGCCTGGCGGGGGCAAAGGCGCAGGTGCTGCTGGCGGAGGAGCCCAGAAGCCGGGAGGCTGTCATTAACCTGGGCCATGCCCGGGCGCTGGGGCTGCCGGTCGCCGTCTGGCAGCCTGAAAATCCGCGTATTGACAGGCCTCAGGCCATCGTGGACGCGGTGTTTGGCACCGGGTTTCACGGTGGTTTGTCAGCGCGTCTTCTGGCCCTGGCCCAATGGGTGAACGCATGCCAGCTCCCCGTGCTGGCGGTGGACAGCCCCAGCGGGCTTGAGGGCACCGCCGGCCGGGTGGAGAACAGCGCCATCAAGGCCACCTGGACCGCGGCCCTGGGGCATGTGAAAACCGGGCTTTGCCTAAGCCCGAGGCCTGAGCTGATCGGTGAAGTGGTCACCGTGCCCCTGGGCATTCCCGAGGCCGCCTATGAGGTGTTTGAGGAGGCGGGGGAGAAGCCCCTCACCGCCCTTGAGGAGGAGGATCTGGCAGCCCTTCTGCCCAGGCGTCCGGCCAACCTCCACAAAGGGCAGGCGGGGCGGGTGCTGCTGTATGCGGGCAGCCGCGGCATGGCCGGGGCGGCAGCTATGGCAGCCAAAGCGGCGCTGCGGGCTGGCGCCGGGCTGGTCTACATCGCCTGCGTGCCTGAGATCATCCCCATTCTTCAAACCCTGGTGCCAAACGCCATCTGCCTGGAGATCGATCAGGCCCTTTCCTCCCCGCCTGCCCACGACGCTTTTGCGGCGGGCTGCGGCCTGGGGCAGGGGAGCGAAGCCTGGCGCAGCCTGAGCCTGCTCTACCAGGCGGATGTGCCCAGCGTGCTGGATGCGGATGCGCTAAACCTGCTGGCGGTTCAGCCCCTGGCCATCGGCAACAGCACCATCCTCACCCCCCATCCCGGGGAGGCGGCCAGGCTATTGGGAATGAGCGTGCCTGAGGTGTTGCATGACCCCATCGCCGCGGCCAGCGCCATCCACGCCCGATACGGCGGCACGGTGGTTTTAAAGGGAGCGGTCAGCGTCATCCATGACGGCGTTCACACCGCGCTTAACCTGGTGGGCAGCCCGGCGCTTGCCAAGGGCGGCAGCGGGGATGCCCTCACGGGCATCCTGGCGGCGCTGCTGGCCGCTTCACCCGGTGCTGCCCCCTTTGAGGCGGCCCGCGCCGCCTGCTTGTGGCTGGGCCTGGCGGGGCAGCAGGCGCAGAGGCGCTTTGGTGAGCGCAGCGCGCTCACCGGGGAAGTGATTGACTGCCTGCCGGGGCCGTTGCATGGGCACTGAGAACGCGTCACTCTTCAGCGCCATCGCCCCTGTGTATGGTCTGTTTTACAGATATCAGCTGAATCGGTTCAGAAAGCTGCTGGCGCCAGACGCCATGCCCCTGGCCCTTGATGGCTTCACCAGCGTCATTGACATCGGCTGCGGCACGGGAGCGCTGTGCGCTGCGCTGAAGGAGCGCGGGCTTACAGTCAGCTGCGTGGACCGGGCCCCCGGGATGCTGGCGGTGGCCCGGAAGCGTCCGGGCAACGCGGGCATCCGCTTTTCCCTGGGCAACGCGCTGACAGGGCTTGATTTCCCTGAAAAGGCCTTTGATATCGCCATCGCCTCCCATGTGGCCCACGGCCTGGAGGCGCCTGACAGGCAGGCCCTCTACCGGGAGATGGCGCGTCTGGCCAGGCACTATGTGCTTTTGTATGATTATTTTGATAACAACGCGCCCTTGACCGCCCTGATTGAGCGCATGGAGGGCGGGGACTATTTCCGGTTCATCAAGGACGCGCCGCAGGAGCTGAGCGCGCTGTTTCCGGAGGTTCAGATGGCGCAGGCGGGCAAGCGCTCCGGCTGGTATATCTGCAGGCTATAAAAGATACCCCCTGTCAAACCGCACAATACCTACAAAATGGCAACCATTTTTGACAAGCGATCCATATCATGTTATCCTCTTCCCTGTCATGCTCTGGAAAACCCGCGGCGCACACCAGAGCGGCCGGTCACACACGGATTTGTGTGGTTGAATTTTATCCGGTGCAGGGAACAGCTGGCTTTGCATTTTGCATGGTCAAAACACAAGAGACCAGAAGGAGGAACGCCCATGAAACAACGACTTTACCGCATGATGACGATAGGACTTGCAGCTTTCATGCTGTGTGGAATAACGGCCCAGGCCTCAGCCTCAACCATCATCTTCGGGGACGCGGGCTGGGACAGCATGAAGTTCCACAACGCAGTCGCCATGCTGATCGCGCAGAAGGCATATGGCTATGATACCGAGGAGATCTCCGGATCAACCGCCATCACCTACAACGCCCTCGTCAAGGGGGATATCCATGTGTATATGGAAACCTGGACTGACAGCATCGCCCCTTACCAGGAGGATGTGGCAGCAGGCCGGGTGATTGAGCTGGGGATCAACTACGATGACAACATCCAGGGCCTGTACGTGCCCCGTTATGTGATCGAAGGCGACCCCGCGCGGGGAATTGAGCCCACGGCGCCCGAGCTTAGGACCGTGGAAGATTTGAAGCACTACAGCCAGGTATTTTCGGACCCGGAGGAGCCGGGCAAGGGGCTGATCTATGGCGCCATCTCCGGCTGGCAGATTGATGAGGTGATGCGCAGGAAGGTGGCCCACTACGGCCTGGACGAGATGTACAACTATATGGACCCGGGCTCTGACCCGGCGCTGGCCGCGGCGATCGTGGGCGCCTATGAAAAGGGCGAACCCATCGTGGCGTATTACTGGGAGCCGGCCTGGATCACCGGGAAATATGACCTGGTGCTGCTGGAAGACGCACCTTATGAGCCGGAGCTGTATCTGCTGGGCCAGTGCGAGTGCCCTTCCATCCGCCTCACCGTGGCGGCAAACCCCGATTTCTACCAGGAAAACCCGGAGTTTTCGGAGTTTTTGAGCAAATATCAGACCTCAAGCCAGCTGACCTCAGAGGCGCTCGCCTTCATCAGCGACAATGACGCCTCCTATGAGGATGCCGCGCGCTGGTTCCTCAAGGAGCATGATGAGCTGCTGGACGCGTGGCTGCCCCAGGACAAAGCGGGCCTGGTGCGCCAGGGGCTGTGAGGCTGAACAAACTGAATCGACCAGGGCGATGTGCATGCGGCAGCCAAGACGGTTGGCTGCCGCAGCACTTTCCTGCAGGAAAACGAGGTGAGAAAAAGTGAGTGAATGGCTGAGAGAATTTCCCAAGGAGCTGTATATCGACATCAAAAAGCCCATCGATCAGGCCATCGGTTACATGATGGAGCACTGGGGGCCCCTGTTTGACGGCATCTCCGCGTTTTTGCGGCAGATTTTGCTGGGCGTTCAGGGGTTTATCAACCTGATCCCCTGGTGGGTGCTGGTTTTGCTGGTTTTTGTGGCAACCTGGAGGCTTTCCAGAGACCCGCTGCGCGCTGTGATCTATGCGGGCATGCTGTTCTTTATCGGCATGATCGGGCTGTGGGGCCTGATGTATACCACCCTGGCCATCATCATCACATCGGTGTTGATTTCCCTGTTGCTGGGCTTTCCGCTGGGCATCCTGATTTCCTTCAGCAGCCGGGCGGGAAAACTGGTGCGCCCGCTGCTTGATACCATGCAGACCATGCCCAGCTTTGTCTACCTGATCCCGGCGGTCATGCTGCTGGGCTTGGGCAATGTACCCGCTGTCATCGCAACGGTGATCTATTCCATGCCCCCCATCGTCCGCATGACCAACCTGGGCATCCGCAGCGTGGATCAGGAGGTGGTGGAGGCCTCAAAAGCCTTTGGCTCCACCCGGTGGCAGCTGCTGGGCAAGGTGCTCATCCCCCAGGCGATGCCCACCATCATGGCCGGCATCAACCAGACCATCATGATGGCCATCGCCATGGTGGTCACCAGCTCCATGATCGGGGCAAGGGGCCTGGGCTCCGAGGTGCTCACCGGCATCAACCGCCTGGAGAGCGGCAGGGGCTTCGCGGCGGGAATCGCCATTGTGATCATGGCGGTGCTCATTGACAGGCTCACCCAGGCCATGGCAAAGGAAAAGGTGTAAGAGATGCGAGAAATAGAGACAGTCGCGCAGCCAGACCAGCGGGACATCATCCTGAGCGTCAATGACCTCACGATGATGTTTGGCCGCAGGAAGCAGCAGGCGGCACAGCTGCGGGCCAGGAACAGGAGCAAAGACCAGATCCTGCGGGAGACCGGGGTGACGATTGCCGTTGACAACATCTCCTTTGAGGTGGAGCGCGGCAAGATTCACACCCTGATCGGGCTTTCGGGCTCCGGAAAATCCACCGTGGTGCGCTGCCTGAACCTGCTGTTGACCCCCACCGCCGGCACCATTTGCTTTGAGGGGGAGGATATTCAGGCCTTCAGCCCCCAGCAGTTGAGGGACTACCGGCGCAGCAAGGTGTCCATGGTGTTTCAGAGCTTTGGCCTGCTTTCCCACCGCAATGTGCTGGATAATGTGGCCTATGGGCTGGAGGTGCGGGGGGTTAAAAAAGCAGACAGGCAGGACAAGGCCATGGAGATGATCGAAATGGTCAACCTGAAAGGCTGGGAGAGCAAGGCCATCGGGGACCTCAGCGGCGGGATGCGCCAGCGCGTGGGCATCGCCCGGGCTCTGGCCAATGACCCGGATGTGCTGCTGATGGATGAGCCCTTTTCAGCCCTTGATCCCCTGGTGAGACGGGATATGCAGTTTGAGATGCTCTCCATCCAGGAGAAGCTGGACAAGACCGTGGTCTTCATCACCCATGACATCGATGAGGCGTTTATGCTGGGCAATATGGTGTCCATCATGCGGGATGGCAGGATCGTGCAGACCGACACCCCGGAGGAGATGACCATTCGCCCGGCGGATGACTATGTCCGGGATTTCATCAACAGCGCGGACAAGGCGCAGGTCTATCAGGTGAGGAATTTCATGCAGGTCCCCTCCAGCCTGGTTAAGCTGCAGGAGGGTGCCAACACCGCGCTGGCGCTGATGCGCGCCAATGACGTCTCCAGCGCCTATGTGGTGGACAAGCGCATGGGCTTTGTGGGCGTCCTGCCCCTTGATGCAGCGTTCCGGGTGCGGGCGGGGGAATTGTCCTTCAAAGAGGCGCTGGTCACCGATGTGCCCACCACCACCGCGGACACCCAGATATCTGATCTCATCCCCACCGCCTCCCAGACCAAATACCCCATCGCGGTGCTGGATGAGGGGGGGAAGCTGGTGGGCATCATCAGCAAGGCCCGCATTCTGACCTCCCTGGCCTAGGGGATCAACCAACAGTAGAAAAATATTTCAACCAATTCTATCGCCGGTGGCTTCCCCGCCGGCTTTTCTCGTTATACACTGGCAGCATATCAAACCGGAGGTGACCATGGAACACATGCTGCATGAGAATATCCGCGCCTTGCGAAAGAAAAGAAGCCTCACCCAGGAGCAATTGGCCGAGGCCATGGGGGTGACGGTGGGGGCGGTGTCCAAGTGGGAATTGGCCCAGTCCATGCCTGAGATTCCGCTGCTGATGGAATTGGCGGATTTCTTTGATGTGTCGGTGGATGCCCTGCTGGGCTATCAGATGCGCAGCAATGATTTGCAAAGCACCATCCAGCGCCTGAAGGCTTATCGCCAAAACAAACAGGCGGAAGACGGCATCAAATACGCTGAGAAAGCCATCAGCCGCTATCCCAACAGCTTTGAGGTGATATATCATTGCGCGCGCCTGTATTTTGTGTGCGGCTTGGAGGCAAGAAACAAGGCGCTGCTTGAACGCACCCTGGCATTGCAGCAGCATGCCATCCGGCTGATTGATCAAAACACGGACCCGGAAGTCAGCGGGCTGTCGCTGCAGATTGATGTGGCGGAAACCTACCTGATGATGGGCGAGCACCAAAAGGCTGTGGATGAGCTGAAAAAGAACAACCCCTGCGGGCTGAATGATGCCCTGATTGGCTTTGTGATGTCCACCAACCGGCTTGACGGCAAGGAGGTCGACAAATTCCTGTCCAAAGCCCTGGTCAGCAACCTGATCTCCCTGATCCGGACGGTAACCGGATTCGTCAATGCGTTTGCCAACCAAAACAAGCACCAGGATGCCATTGATATTTTCGGGTGGCTGGAAGGCATCTTATCAGGGCTTGGAAAACCAGGACAGGTTTGCTTTTTGGATAAGTTGTTAGCCTCCATCCAGGCGGGCAAAGCGCAGATATACACGCTCATGGGACAGAGGGAAAAGGCACGGGACTGCCTGGTTCAGGCCAGGCGGATGGCTTTGGCCTTTGACGCGGCCCCTGACTACCGGGTGACCAGCATGCGCTATTACAGCGGAAGTGATGCCAGCGCCTATGATGATATCGGGGCAACGGCCATGGAGGGGGTGGAGCGTATGGTGGCGGAGGATGATGGCAAGACGCTGATGGCCCTGTGGCAGGAGGTGTGCCATGAAAACAAATAAGGCCATCAAGGCCCTGCGTAAGCCCTATACCGCCCGGTTCTACCGGGGAAACAAGGGGGCCTTTGCGGTGGCAGCTCTGGTTTCACTGGCGATGGGGGCGGTCAACCTGGTGCTGTCCTGGCTGCTTCAGCAGGTGATTGACACCATGTCAGGCGTTGCGGGCGCCCTGCGTCTGGATACGCTGGCGGTGCTGATCGCCGCTTTTCTGGGGCTGATTGTGCTGGTGCAGGCGGCAGGCTATTATGCCAAACCCCGTTTTATGGAAAAGGCCATGCGGCAATACAAAGACTTTGCCTTTGAGAAGCTGACCCAAAAGAGCATTGCCTCCTTCAAGGATGAGGCCACCGCCACCTATATCTCAGCACTTTCAAACGACGCTACCAGCATTGAGACCAACTATCTGGAAAAGCAGTTTGCCATGGTGATGCACGTGGCGATGTTCTTTGGCGCCTTTGGCATGATGATTGTGTACAACCCTCTATTAACCCTGGTGGCGGTTTTGCTGTCCATTCTGCCGGTGATCGCAAGCCTCCTGGCAGGCAACCGCCTGGAGCTGGCCGAAAAGCAGGTGTCAGAGCGCAACGAGGGCTTTGTAGCGACGCTGAAGGACAGCCTCAGCGGCTTTTCCGTGGTGAAGAGCTTTAAGGCAGAGCAGGCCATCATCAAACTCTTTGCATCCAGTAGCCACGCGGTGGAAGGGGCCACGTGCCGCCGCAGGAAGATCGCCACCGTTCTTGGCACCATTGGCTCTGTGGCGGGGGCCATGGCGCAGCTGGGCGTTTTCTTGGCGGGTGCCTGGCTGGCACTCAGCCAGGGCAATATCACTCCCGGCGTGGTTTTGGTGTTTGTGAACCTCATGAACTTCGTCATCCAACCCATCGCCGAGATGCCTGGCATCCTGGCTGGGCGCAAGGCCGCCCGCGGCCTGATTGATAAGCTGGCCCAAGCCCTTGATCTGAACGTGCGGGATGAGGGCGTCCACATCCCCAAGCGCCTGCATGAGGGGATTGCGGTCAATGACCTCTCCTTCGCCTATGAGAAGGGGCAGCCGGTGCTGGATGGCCTTTCCGCCTTTTTTGAAGCGGGCAAGTCCTATGCCATTGTGGGGGCTTCCGGCTCCGGCAAGTCCACCCTCTTGAACCTCCTCATGGCCGCCCACAACAACTATGAGGGCAGCATCCGCTATGATGACCAGGAGCTATGGGCTATCAGCAGCCAGTCGCTGTATGACCTGGTGTCCATCATCCAGCAGGATGTGTTTGTCTTTAACGCCTCTATCCGCGACAACATCACCATGTTCAGCGATTTTCCGGTGGAGGCGGTGGACAGGGCCATCGCCCAGTCGGGCCTTTCTGAGATGATCAAGGTGCGGGGGGAGGGCTACCTCTGCGGCGAAAACGGCGCGGGCCTTTCCGGCGGCGAGCGCCAGCGGCTCTCCATCGCCCGAAGCCTGCTAAGGGAGACGCCCGTGCTGCTGGTGGACGAGGCCACCGCCGCCCTGGACCAGGAGACCGCCTACCATGTTATGGGGTCCATCCTGGCTCTCCAAGGCTTCACCCGCATCGTGGTGACCCACGCGCTGGAGGAGGGGCTACTGAGGCAATATGACCGCATCCTGACGCTCAAAGGCGGGCGGCTGATTGAGCAGGGCGACTTTGAAACGCTGATGGCACAGAAGGGTTACTTCTATTCGCTGTATACGGTGGCGCAGTGAAGGAGTAAGCGCTTGACAGGCGCTCTGCTTACTCCCTACAATCTGAAGAAAGGGACTCAGCGGAGGGGATATGAACAACAATCTGCGGGAAGCTATGAATGCAGCCTATGTAGCGCTTGATAAAAGGGGAAAAGACATTCTGCGGCTTTTGAAAGTGTCATGTTCTTCGCGTCCCTTGAGCTGTGGCTATTTTGCTGGGCATTACTGGCCAGTCGGCAAGGAGGGCTACCAGATGGATCAATTTCCCATCCCGGTGGTGACTGTGGAAGGCCTTTGTGATATTGAGATTGACTTAGAATTTACCGGCATCACCGCAAAGCTATCGAAGCAGGCGCTTATGAGCCTTGATCATGCGATGTTTAATGATATTCCCTACACAGTGTATGGGGTTATGGATTTTGAGAAAATTTTTAAGGGGTTGGGAGAAACCCCTGAATGTCTGGCGGAAAGAATTCAGACGAGTGATGAAACAGCGTTTTTCTATTCCTTTTTGTTTTCTGCAGATATGAGTCAGGAGCAAATCCTGACAATGATAAAAAATCTTGAGCAGCTTAAGTTATACTGCTGAGAACAGCCTGTTTTAGATAATATGATGGCCAAAAAATGAAAATCTGAAAGTTTGGACGATATAGAAGCCAAAAAAGAGATGCTGTGCTGTATTAATATCCGGCGATTTCTTTTTGCAGTTTTTTTGTAAGGGAGGAAAAAATAAGGGCATATGATTTGTCGATCATATCCCGCAGGATGTGATCAGGTACAGCGCCATCAAGGTAGACAGAGTTCCAATGGGTTTTGTTCATGTAGTAGCCGGGGATGATGTCTTGATACAAACGCCTGAGAAAATCCCCGTCCTCCGGCAGCAGTTTCAGGGTGATAAGCGCCCTGCCAGCGGCATCACAGCCCTGCAGGGCGAACATTTTCCCGCCAATCATATAGCGGGTTGCGTCCCATTCGGGCTTGTATTCCTTGATCGCTCCCTGTTTGGCAAGGCAATACACGTCCATCCATGGATAATTCGTCATGATAGGCCTCTTTTCGCGCTATTCTCTGGTTACAATATGACGCACCTGCTGGCTTTGATGCAGGATGATTTCCGGCAGAAAATGGGGGTACACCTGAATGCGCCCAAAATCCTCAAAAGGCACCCACACCAGATGCTCGGGCAAGCCGTCCCCGGAGACGCCAGTGTCCTTGATGGCATCTAAAGAGGCAGGCTTCATTAGAAAATAAAGGGAAACTTCATGACAGAGACGGTCTGGGTCATCCATCAAGCCGATGAAGAAGTTTTCATGCACCGCCGCCAGGCGCTCCACCTCCATGGCGACGCCGGTTTCCTCAAGCACTTCGCGCTTGACTGCTTCCTCCGCCGTCTCCCCATGGTGCACGCCGCCGCCAACGGAATACAGATAATCCACTCCGGGGTTGGTGGCCATGAGAATTCTGTTCCCATCAGGAATAATGGCGCATGCCCGGTAGCGAAACCAGTGGCTGCCCTGAGTAAAGCAGCAGTCCATTTGATTCATTTTCTCCAGCTCCCTTCCATCAAAAAGGGGAAGCGCCATTGATAGAGGCTTCCCCGAGGATCCAATCGATCGTTTCCCTAATCCTGCATTCTGTAATAATTGGGCGCTTCCTTGGTGATGAAAATATCATGGGGATGGCTTTCGGTGAGCCCAGCACCCGTGATGCGCACAAATTCGCCATTCTGGCGCAGGTCCTCAATGCTCCTGGTGCCGCAGTAGCCCATGGCGCTCCTGAGGCCGCCCATCAGCTGAAAGACAGTGTCGGCCAAGGGGCCTTTGAAGGGCACGCGGCCTTCAACCCCCTCGGGCACCAGCTTTTTCTGGTCTTCCTGGAAGTAACGGTCGGCGGAGCCGTGGGCCTGGGCCATGGCGCCCACAGAGCCCATGCCCCGGTAGACCTTGAAGGAGCGCCCCTGGTATATCTCGTTTTCGCCGGGGCTCTCTGCGGTGCCCGCCAGGAGGGAGCCCAGCATGACCGCCGCGGCGCCAGCGGCAATGGCCTTTGCGATGTCGCCAGAGTACTTGATGCCCCCGTCGGCGATGACCTTCACCCCGTGCTTGTCCGCCTCATTGGCGCAGTCGGCAATGGCGGTGATCTGGGGCACGCCGATGCCGGCCACCACCCGGGTGGTGCAGATGGAACCAGGGCCGATGCCCACCTTGACGCAGTCTGCACCGGCGGAGATCAGGGCCCGGGTGGCCTCAGCCGTGGCCACGTTGCCGGCAAAGATGGTGACATCCGGGAAGGCAGCCCGCAACTGCTCCACCGCCTTGAGTACGCCCTTGCTGTGGCCGTGGGCGGTGTCAACGCTCAAAACATCCACCTTCTGCTCCACCAGCATCCGGGCGCGCTCCAGCATATCGGCGCTGATCCCAATGGCAGCCGCGCACAGCAGGCGGCCGTTTGAATCCTTGGCGGAGAAGGGGTACTTGATGTTTTTCTCAATATCCTTGATGGTGATAAGCCCGCGCAGCTTAAATGCCTCGTCAACCAGCGGCAGTTTTTCAATGCGGTGGGCGGCCAGCAGCTTCTTGGCGTCCTCCAGCGTTGTGCCGACCTTTGAGGTCACCAGGTTTTTGCTGGTCATCACCTCGCCGATGGGGCGGGTGTCGTCCTCCTCAAAGCGCAAGTCGCGGTTGGTGAGGATGCCCACCAGGCGCATGGTGCTGTCGGTGATGGGAACCCCTGAGATGCGGTAGCGTGCCATCAGCGCCTTGGCGTCAGAGACCAGGTGCGTGGGGGAGAGGTAGAAGGGATCAGTGATGACGCCGTGTTCGGAGCGCTTCACCTTATCCACGTGGCTGGCCTGCTCCTCCCGGGTCATGCTCTTGTGGATCACGCCCAGGCCGCCCTCCCGCGCTAAGGCGATGCCCATGCGCGAGTCGGTCACCGTGTCCATGGCTGCGGACAGCAGCGGGATATTCAGCCTGATGCCCCGGCACAGCTGCACGCTCAGGTCTGCCTCCTTGGGCAGCATGTCGCTTTCCCGCGGCACCAGCAGCACGTCGTCAAAGGTCAGTCCCTCCCGCAGCGGTTGAATGAGCATCTCCACACCTCCTGATTTTTAAGCGATTGTAAGGGCTTAGGGGTCAGATGTCAAGGATGGGGTGACGCTTGGAAACTTTCTTGAGAAAGAATATTTCCAAGCCATCACAGAACTTTATTTGGGGTGACGGGTTTAAAGCGATTGATTATCCTCTTTGGATTGGGGCCTGAACTGGGGGAAGAAATTGAGCTTGGCATAGTAGAACAGCGCCACAATGGACAGCGCCACGCCCGCCCACAAAAGCCACAGGTGCACCTGGCAGCCCAGGGCGGCAAAGCGATCATGGAAAAAGGACAGGATCAGCGCCAGCACCGTCACAAACTGGGCCACCTTGCCCACGGGCTTTGAATAGACCACAAAGTCCTTCTTGGCAAACAGGAGAAAGCCGCCCAGGAGCATCAGCAGCTCCTTGAGGATCAGGATGGCAATCGCCATCAGGGGGGCGATGCCCTTCAGCCCCAGGGACACCATCACCGCAATCACCATGAGCTTATCGGCCAGCGGATCCATGAGCTTGCCAAAGTCGGTGATGAGGTTGTGCTTGCGGGCGATGTAGCCGTCCACCAGGTCAGTGAGGCTGGCCAGCACAAACAACGCCAGGGCCGGCATCATCTGGCCCCTGGCGATCAGCCAGCACACGGCTGGTATCATAAAAAGCCTTAGTACGGTCAAGGCATTGGGCACGTTCAGGTTGCTGGGTTTGCTGTTTGGCATGACACGCTCCTCTTGCATGGCAAACATCGTTTGCAAGGAAATTATAGCACAGCACCGGGTCTTAGCCAATGGAAATTAAGGATCGTTAAGGTCATATGGGATGCTTGCCTGGCGAGAAAACTCTCAGGTTGGATATGATTGACGACATCTCGGCTCAGGAAAGGGGCGTCGAGGGTCAGAGGGTATTTGGGGTAGTGATCCTACACCTGCTCAGAATTATCCTTAATGAAAAAGGGGTGAGGTCAAGCACTTCACCCCTTTTGTATGGGGATATGTTATTTTGAGGATTCCGCCGCGCGCCGGCGCAGCACGTCGATAATGACCGCGATCACAATGATCAGCCCTTTTACCATTTTCTGCGGGCCTTGGGCCACACCCAGAAGGTTCAAGCCATTGGCGATGACGCCGATGATCATGATGCCGATCAAAGTGCCGATCATGCTGCCTTCACCGCCCTTCATGGAGGTGCCGCCAATCACCACCGCGGCGATGGCGTCCATCTCCTGGCCGTCGGCGTTGGTGGGGAGAGCCGAGTCAAGCCGCGAGGTGAGCAGGATCGCCGCCACGCCGCAGCAAATGCCGCTGACCACATACACAAAGCATTTTACTGAGTTCAGGTTGATGCCGGAGAGCCTGGCGCAGTTTTCATTGCCGCCGATGGCATAGGTAAAGCGGCCCACCCGCGTGTAGCGCAGGATGTACCAGCCCAGGGCGAACACCGCCGCCATGATGAGGATGGCATACAACGGGATGTTGGCCACACGGCCTGAGATGGCGGTAAAAGCGCTTGGCAGGGTATAGATGGGAGCGCCCCCGGTCACCGTGTAGGCGGCACCCCGGGCGATGGACATCATGCCCAGGGTGGCGATGAAGGGCGGCAGGTTTAAAAAAGCGATGAGCCCGCCGTTGATAAGCCCGATAAGGGAGGATAATACCAGCCCCAGTGCGATGGCCGCAGGCACACTTAAGGCCCAGTTTTTCATCATGATGGCAAGCAGCAGCCCCGTCAATGCGATGTTGGAGCCAACGGACAGATCAATCCCGCCTGAGATGATCACAAAGGTCATGCCGATGGCAATCACAAAGTTGATGGACACCTGCTGGAGCACATTCAGGAGGTTGCTGGTGGTGAGAAACACATTGGAGGCGATGGCTAGGTTCAGGCACAGGATGATCAGTGCCAAAAGGATGCCGAGGATGTTGTTGGAGGAGGCGATCTTGCGTTCCTTGCCCGCGCGGTACCGGGTCTTGTACAGATAAATGGCCGCGATGGCAAGCCCAGCGATGATCAGGTCAATGCCCAGCACCAGAAAGGATTTGTCATAGCCCTGCAGGGTCATGATCATCCTGTCAGCGGAGGAGACCTCTATGTCCGCCAGCTCGCCCACATCCACGGGCTCGCGGCCCAAAACACGTGCCATCTCCGCCTGGGCCATCAGTTTGTCCCGCTGGGTCAACTGCTCGCGGATCTGCGCGACATGTCCGCTGTTTGCCTGTACATAGGCATTCAGCCCCAGCAGCGCCACCCCCAGAACGAGGCAAATTATCATGATGGTTTTCATGCCTGTTTTCATATTGTCTTCTCTCTACGCTGTCTGACGTGCGCCGCCGGTGGCGTATTGGAGGATTTCCTCCTGCGTCAGCGATTGGTCGTTGTTGAGGATACCGGTGATTCTGCCCTGGTGCATCACGGCCACCCGGTCGCTCATGCCGATGATCTCAGGAAGCTCTGAGGAGATCATAATGACGGCGGCGCCGGAGGAAATCAATTCGTTGATGATGTTGTAGACCTCGATCTTGGCGCCCACGTCAATCCCACGCGTAGGCTCATCAAAGATAAACACGCGGGAGTGGCTCAGCAGCCACTTGGCCAGCACCACCTTCTGCTGGTTGCCGCCTGAGAGGTTTCGGGAAATCTGTAGGTGGGAGGGGGTTTTGATGTTGAGCTTGCTGATATACGCACGGATAGTGTCTCGCTCCTGCGCAAGGTTCAGCTTCCCCAACCGCATGAACTCCTTCAGGGTGGCCAGGGTGATGTTGCTGCCCACGTTCATGGTCAGCACCAAGCCCTCTTCCTTGCGGTCCTCGGTTACAAAGCCGATGCCTGCGCGGATGGCGTCCAGCGGCCGGTTGATGACAACGGGCTGGCCTGCCACATAAATGCTGCCGGAGATCAGTCTGTCCATGCCGAAAATTGCCCTGGCGGTCTCCGTGCGCCCGGCGCCAACCAAGCCCGCAATGCCCAGAATCTCGCCCGCCTGGACTGAGAAGGACACATCCCGCACCAGTTTTCCGGCGCTCAGGCTTTCCACCCGGAACAACTCCTCGCCCAGAGGGATATAGATTTTGGGGAATTTCTCCTCCAGCTTGCGGCCTACCATATAGCGGATGATCTCGTCAATGCTGGTGTCAGCCACATCCACCACCGCCACGTTGCGCCCATCCCGCATGATGGTCGCCCGATCGCAAATTTCCTTCACTTCTTCCAGACGATGGGAGATATACACGATGGCAACGCCCCGCTCCCTTAGCATGCGGATGGTGGAAAAGAGGGTATCGATCTCCCGGCTGGTCAGGGGAGCTGTGGGCTCGTCCATGATCAGGATGCGCGACTGGATGGACAGCGCCTTGGCAACCTCCACCATCTGCTTGTGAGCCACTCCCAGGTTCCGGATGAGCGAGCGAGCACTGATGGATATTCCCAGCTCGTCCAGCAGCTCTTGGGCTTTTTTCATCATGGCCCGCCAGTTAACCATGGCGGGGTTGCGCATGATGGGGCTGCCCATGAAGATGTTTTCAGCCACGGTCAACTGCTCAATGAGGTTTAATTCCTGATAGATGATGCTGATGCCAAGGGCCTGGGCGTCAGATGAGGAGCGGATATCAACGGTCTGACCATCAATAAAGATCTCCCCCTCGTCCTTGTGGTAGGCGCCGGAGAGGATTTTCATCAGGGTGGACTTGCCGGCCCCGTTTTCACCCAGCAGGGCGTGCACCTCACCCTTTCTCACAGAAAGGCTCACATTGTCAAGCGCCAGCACACCCGGGAAACGCTTGGTGATGTTCTGCATCCGTAAAAAACCGCTCATGCAGCCCCTCCTTCCTGATAAATCACAGGCGGCGGCGCCCAGGACGCCGCCGCAGGGTTACCCATGGAATCATTATTTGATGTAGTCATCCACCAGCGAAATATCAACCACAGTGGTTTCCGCCTCGATCACCTTTTCTTCCCGCGGAACATTGTCAAGGGCTTCCACGATCGCGAGGATTGCGTTGGCGCCGATGGCCACCGGGCCACAGTCCAGGGTGGCGGTTAGTTCGCCCGCCTTCACCGACTCGAAGGCGTTGGGGTTGCCGTCAAGGCCCACCACGATGATGTCATCGCGGCCCAGCTGCTTGGTGGCTTGCACCGCGCCCAAGGCCATCTCATCAGACAGGCCGTAGATCACGTTGATGTCGGGATGCGCTTGGAGCATATCCATGGCAGCGTTCATGCCCTTTTCCCGCACCCAGTCGCCAGGCTGGGTAGCCACCACTTGGATGTCTGGATACATTTCCTTGGCACGATCCACAAAGCCGCCCATGCGCTGGGTGGTGTAGTCAGAGGGCAGGCCCTCAATGATGGCTACCTTGGCTTTTCCGCCGGTTTTCTCGTTTACCCAGTCGGCGATCTTGGCACCGCCATTGTACTGGTTGTAGCCGGAATAAGCATACACATCCACGCCCTCAAGCTCGGTGATGGTGTTGAACATCACAACCGGGATGCCCGCCTCATTGGCTTTCTTGATGCCGGGGATCAGGGCGTCCAGGTTGATGCCACACACCGCGATGCCCTTGACGCCGCGAGTGATCATATCCTCCATCATGGACATTTGGGTGGCGTAGTCATCCTCAGACGGCGGCGCCATGATCAGCAGCTCATAGCCCGAGGCGGTGGCAACGGGGGTCGCTCCTTGGATGCAGGCAGCGTAGAAGGGGCTGGTCATGGCTGGCGGCAAAAAACCGATCTCAGCGGCCAAGGCAGCGGTAGCGGACAGAGAAAGCATCAAGACGAGCAGCAATACAAGCAGTTTTTTCATCATAATCCCTCCGTTTGTATTAAGTTGAACAAAAACATTATAATAATCCATTCTCGTCTTGTCAATATCACACTGGTTCGCGGCGTGCAAGCACCCGCGGTGGCCAATCATGGGGCTGGAACTCATTTAGCGGGAGATCTGAGTGCGCACGGTCATCGGTCGTCTGCATGGGCACGATCTTGTTTGGACCCCTGCCCTCCGGGTATATAGTTGGCGCACACAGTATCTCGCGACTATGATAGGAGGACACATGAGCACAGAACACGTGATCGTTCCCCCAGGAGCCCACCGGGTAAATGCCCTGATTGCCACAGGGGATGCCCGCACCCTCATCGAGTTTCTGGCGCAGGTATTTGACGCTGTGGAAGACAAGAACGCCCTGGCCATCAGCGAAGAGGATGGCAAGGTATTCAACAGTGATGTGCAGTTAGGAGACACGCACCTCAACATCTTCGACCGAAAGCAAGGATGGAAGCACATGCCCTCTTTGCTGCAGGTGTATGTGAAAGACATTGACGACAAACTGCGCAAGGCCGTCCATCTGGGGGCCGAAATCGTCACCACCCCCACAGACTTCTACGGTGGCAAACTTGCCCGCTTCATTGACCCGCAAGGCAACATGTGGTGGCTGTATGAGTTATTTGAGGGGCAGCAGACGGACTGGTCCGACCCTGAAGGGGAGGAGGAAACGAACCCGGATGACAACGTGTGGATGGCAGAAGGGGATGACAACATGACCTACCTGCACGACTCATTGGTGGAGGGCATGAAGCAGTTGGGGCGGTTCGAGTAGCCCGCCCGCTCTTTCTTGGGTGAACGGGTTGCCAGAGCGCTACCGCAGAGAGATGAAACCTGGCTTCCCTCATAGACAGAAGCCAACTGACGGTCCACCAGCCCCTCCTGCAAAGTGAAGGCCGATGATTTCTCTGATCTGATCCCGGGTGAGGCACCAGTGCTTCACCCGGGTGTTTTGTGTGTCGTTTAGTATGGGGCTCAGTCGTTGGAGGTACCCAGGGCACCATCAAGCCCGGAGCGCAGGTCCTCCATCTCATCGCGCAGGGCGTCTTCAACGGCGCCTGCGAGGAGGCCCGGAAGGTTCAGAATGCCGCCCGGGAGGCCAGGCTCCCCCATTTCCTCAGCGGTTTGCCGGTATGGATTTTGCGGAAAAGCGTCACCGCCGCCTGCTCCAAAAAGCGGCCGTTGGCGGGTGATGAGCATCTCTTCATCCGGCTCTTCCTCTGAGAAATAACCGCCGGGGCTGCCGGATGGGAAGTAGGCGTTGCCGCTGGTGCCGCTGCTGGTGCCGGACTGCGGGGGATAGCGGGTGATGAGCATCTCCTCATCCGGCTCTTCCTCCGTAATGTTCACGCCTTGCTCTGCCATTCTCGCTTCCCAGACTTTCCTAATAAACGGATCGTCCAGGTCGGGTAGGGGGATCATGTTTCCTTCGCGGTCGTACCCATACCTGGGTGGCGGCGTCCAGTTTTCGCCCCGAAGGATGCGATCCCAGAGTGTTCCCCTGAAGATCTCGTTCTTCTCCTTGGGCTCTTCGATCTCCGCCAGGGCGGCGCCCAGGCTTAGCACCATCATCAGCGCTATCGCCAAGGACAGGGCGCGGCTTGTAAACTGCTTGTTTTTCATAGTTTCTCTCCTTATGTCTGTATGTCTATGCTGCGCTCAAGGCGTCAGGGTGGTTGGCATCATCAGGCTGATGATGTATTCCGCTTCATCGGGAAGGGATTGGACCAGGTTGACAAGAAGCGCCGGCAGACCCCGGGTGAGGAGAACCTGGGTGAGATGGCTGTCCTCCTGGCTGCTGACGCCGTCAGAGAAAATCACTTCCACCAGATCTTCCTGGGAAGGCAGGGCGGGAAGCCTGCTCTCATCAATGGGGGCCTGGGCGTAGTTAAGGGTGACAAGCGCTTCGTTTGAAAGCAGATACAGGCTCAGCCCGCCGCGCTCGCCCCGGCCGGCGATGGATACGGTCTTGTCGGACGAAACGGAGATCGGCCCGATGTCCGTGTGCAGGGTGAAGACGGAGGAATGCAGGCTCACCTGCTCGGATTCCGCCAAGGATTGCTCGTCGTAGATGGTGATCATGCTGTCTTCTTTGTTGGTGCCAGACAGGATGTCATGGCGCACGGCGTCCCAGTCGGGTTTTTCCTGGCTGTGCGTTTCACCATCGGGGCTGTCCACAATGAGGACAAAGCGGCTCAGGCGGTCAAAACCGTTTTCATCCCCGCGGTTTAGGAGGCTGAGTCTCATGCGCGGCAGGACGGCCTCCTTGGCGTTGATGTCCGTGACCACATAGCTGGCAAGACCGTCCTCGGTCTCATAGATGGTCTGCTCTCCCAGCAGGCGGTTCTCCTGGGCGCCGGCATCCGCGATGGCTTTTTCGAGCAGCGCGATCACTTCACTGGCGTTCCGGGGGGAAGTGTCCCCTTCCTGCGCGGGCTGCCGCCCCAGCAAGAGGTTCACCATCTCCTGGCCCTGCCGGTCCTGCCTGAAGACATCAAGGAGCGCTGAGCCAAGGCCCAAAACCAGCTTATTGTCCACCTCAAAGCTGGTACGCCTGGTGAATAGTCCCGCGTCGGGAATCTCTTCTTCCACCTGGACGGGCTGCTGGGAGCCGGGCACATTGTTCCTGAAATACTGGTCGATGGCCGTGAGATAGGCATTGAACTCGCCCTCTTTGCCAAAGATGTTGTCCACCGTGGGCAGGACATTGATGAAGTTATCCATCGTCTCCTGGGGGACGCGGATGGCGACTCCCGGCAGCAGGCTTGTGGTGATGGTGGACTGGCTGCCATCCTGGTCATCCACCAGGTAGATATCCGCTATCAGGTCCTCCTGGGTGTCAATCAGGATGCTATTAAGCCCCGGGCCGCTGAAGACGGTGCCGCGGATTTTGGACAGCGCGCCCACAATCAGCTTGATGGCGGCTTCGCTGTCAGCGCCAAGGGGGAGACTGGGTTGGTCCTGCGTGCCTGAGGGGCTCAGGAAATTGGCCAGCACATCCCGATCGATGGAGATGGTGAAATCGGTCTGTTCATAGCTGGGGACGCTCTGTGCCAGGGCGGTGAGGCCGGTGAGCACCAGCGCCAGCGACAGGACCATTGCTGTGATGCGTTTGCGACGGTTAATCATTGGGAACCTCCTTGTTGATGCTGCCTTGTGGAAATCCATTGCCAGAAATCTACCCCGCCCTATTGGCTTCACATCGGGTTAAGTGTCCCCCGGCGTTTCCGGTTTTGACAAGTTCCGGGTCTTTCCGGACAGGATTTGGAAACCATGACACGCTTAGCTTTCGCATAAGGGGGGATAGCGGGGGTAGATTGCTATCAGTGGCATCCCCAAACCATCCCACTAAAGGAGACGAGGATCTGATGATGAAACAGGATTCAAGCATTCGCCGCCTGATGGCCATGGCGCTGGCGCTGGCTCTTCTTATGACCATGCAAGGCGTGGCCAGGGCAGAGGAAACCGATGAGGAGCAGGGCTTTTTTGGCACGCTGTGGGGCATCATCAAATATGTGCCCGAAACCATCTATGATGGCGGGGCAGCGGCAGTTGAAATGTATAGGGATTTTATCTACCGGATGGAGGAGAAAAAGAACAAACCTGCGCCCGCCTCAACCCCCACGCCCAGGCCAACGGTACCGCCCAATGTGAAGACCGTGGACCCTGTGATGCCTGGCGAATGGTCAACTGATTTGCTTCCGCCTGATGCGGTCGATTTTTACACGGCTTGGGGGACGAAAGCCTCAAGCCCGGAAGCACGCTGAGCAGGCCAGGGCAGGGTTCAAAGAAGGCCCGCCAGGGTGATCCCGGCGGGCCTTTGAAATCTGTAATGTTGTTTACTCGACTGTGACCGATGGCATCGCGGTGCCGTCTGTCACCTTCACCTCAAAGCCGGTGCCCTGGGCAGGAACCACCTCCAGGCTGTCACCGGGGGCGGCGCGGCCTTCGATGAGGGCCCTTGCCACCTGGGTTTCAATCTGGCTTTGAATGAGGCGCTTCATGGGCCGGGCGCCATAGACCGGGTCATAGCCCTGCTCCAGCAGGCGGTCTTCCGCTTCGGGGCTCAGGGTGAGGGCCAGTTGGCGGTCCATCAGCCTGTCCTGCAGGCGCCTGAACTGAAGGCCGATGATCTTGCGGATCTGCTCCCGGGTGAGCGGGGTGAAGAACACGGTTTCATCGATGCGGTTCAGGAACTCCGGCCTGAAATGGGCCTTGAGCATCTGGGAGACAGCGTTTCTTGCACCTTCTGTGAGGTCACCCTCCGGGGTGATGCCCTCCAGAATCTGGGCGGAGCCCAGGTTAGATGTCATGATCAGGATGGTGTTTTTAAAGTCCACCGTGCGGCCCTGGGAGTCGGTCACCCGGCCATCGTCCAGGATTTGGAGCAGGACGTTGAACACATCCGGGTGCGCCTTTTCCATCTCGTCAAAGAGGATGACCGCGTAGGGCTTGCGCCTGACGGCCTCGGTGAGTTGCCCGCCCTCCTCATAGCCCACATAGCCTGGGGGGGCGCCAATGAGGCGGGAGACTGAGAACTTCTCCATGTATTCGCTCATGTCGATGCGGATGAGCATCTTTTCATCATCAAACAGGTCCTCAGCCAGCGCTTTGGCAAGCTCGGTCTTGCCCACGCCGGTGGGGCCCAGGAACAGGAAGGAGCCGATGGGCCGCGCTTCGTCCGAGATGCCAGCCCGGGACCTGAGGATGGCGTCGCTCACCAGCTGCACCGCCTCCTCCTGGCCCACCACGCGCTGGTGCAGGGCCTCGGGCAGGCGCAGCAGCTTCTCCCGGTCGGATTCCATCAGTTTGGTGACCGGGATGCCGGTCCAGCGGCCCACGATGCGGGCAATTTCCTCATCGGTCACCTTGTTGCGCAGGTAAGTGGCCTTTTCCAGCTCGCTTTCCTGGGCTTCGCTTTCCTGCAGCTGCTGGGTGAGCTTGGGCAGCTCGCCGTATTTAAGCTGGGCGGCCTTGTTCAGGTCATAATGGCGCTCGGCCAGGGCGATCTGGGTGTTGATGCGCTCAATCTCCTCCCGGAGCTTTTGCACCTTGCCGATGTCCTGCTTTTCATTTTCCCACTTGGCCTTCATCTGGGCGTATTCCTCGCGCAGCTGGGCCAGCTCCTCCTGCAAATCATGAAGGCGGCCCTGGCTTAAGCGGTCGGTCTCCTTTTTAAGGGCGGCCTCCTCAATCTCCAGCTGCATGATCTTGCGGCTCACCTGGTCCAGCTCCTGGGGCATGGAGTCCATCTCCGTGCGGATCATGGCGCAGGCCTCGTCCACCAGGTCAATGGCCTTGTCCGGCAGGAAGCGGTCGGTGATGTAGCGGTGGGAGAGGGTGGCAGCGGCGATCAGCGCGCCGTCCTGGATGTTCACACCGTGGAACACCTCGTAGCGTTCCTTCAGGCCCCTTAGGATGGAGATGGTGTCCTCCACCGTGGGCTCCTCCACCAATACCGGCTGAAAGCGCCTCTCAAGGGCGGCGTCCTTCTCAATGTACTTGCGGTATTCGTTGAGGGTGGTGGCGCCGATGCAGTGCAGTTCACCCCTGGCCAGCATGGGCTTTAAGAGGTTGCCCGCGTCCATGGAGCCCTCGGTTTTGCCGGCACCCACAATGGTGTGCAGCTCGTCAATAAACAACAGGATCTGCCCTTCGGCCTGCTTCACCTCGGCCAAAACCGCCTTTAGCCGCTCCTCAAACTCGCCCCGGAACTTAGCCCCCGCGATCAGCGCCCCCATGTCCAGGGAGAAGATGGTGCGGTCTTTTAAATTGTCCGGCACATCGCCCCGCACAATGCGCTGGGCCAGGCCTTCTGCGATGGCGGTTTTGCCCACGCCAGGCTCGCCTATGAGGACCGGGTTGTTTTTTGTTTTCCGGCTTAAGATGCGGATCACGTCGCGGATCTCGTCATCCCGGCCGATGACCGGGTCCAGCTTTTGCTTTCTGGCCAAATCGGTCAGGTCGCTGCCGTACTTGGTGAGGGCGTCGTAGCTGTCCTCCGGGTTGTCGCTGGTGACCCGGGCAGCCCCCCGCACCTGGGAGAGCGCCTGCAAAAAGGCGGCTTCCTGGATACCAAAGCGCTCAAACAGCCCCTTGATGCCCCGGTCCGGCGCCCTTAAAAGGCCCATGAACAGGTGCTCCACGCTGATGTATTCGTCCTTCATCCGCTCGGCACTGCTTGCAGCCTCTCTTAGCGCCCGGTCCATCTCCTGAGAGACATAGGTTTTGCCCTCCTCCCGGACGCTGCCGCGCACCTTGGGCAGGCGCTCCACCTCGCTCAGGGCGTTTTGCCGGACGCTGGCCGCCTCAATGCCCATGCGGGTCAGAAGCTGTGAAATCAGCCCATCCGGCGCTTCCAGGAGGGCGGTGAGCAGGTGGGACTGCTCCAGGGTTTGGTTGGCATGCTCGCCCGCCAGGGTCTGTGCCCGCTGGATGGCCTCCATGCTCTTTTGTGTATATTGGTTTTGGCTCATCTTGTGCCCTCGTTTCATTCAAATTGGCCAAAGACTGACTTTCCCTGACCATAGGTCCATTATACACCATGGGGGCGTGGTGTCAACGGTTTTTGCTATATTTGCTTATCCTTTTTTTCTGCTGGCGCCCCGCTGCCTGAAGGCCAGGATCAGGGTGGCGAAGACGGCGGCCACGAAACCGCCGGAGAAGCCATTGTTGTACAGGTTGGTATAGCCATGGAGGTAGGCCAGGTTGACCGAGGCCGCCACGTGGAGAAAACCGGCCAGGATGCCGGCTGGCCAGCCGAAGGAGCCGGGAATGGGGGCCAGGTTGGTGCCGTAGAGGGCGGCCATGATGATGGTGTCGCTTGAAGCCTGCCAGATGCCCAGACGGGCCATGATCTGGGCGCCCAACAGGATGGGCCAGATGTTGCGGGGGTGCTTGCCAAAGCCGCAAAAGCCCATCACCGAGAGGATGGCGCCGATGGTGGGCCCGGTGAGCCGGCCGCCTGAGAGGAACACATAGCCGGTTGATATAAGCCCCGAAAGCGCCATGTTGAACAGCACAGGGCCGATGCCGTAGCGGGACACATAATCGCTGGAGAGACGGCCCGGCTCCCGCATGAGCGCCATCAGCGCACCCTTCAGATCAGGCGAGAGCAGCCAGCCGCAAAACCCCGTCAGGGCGATGACCGAAAGAACCCAGATCAGAAGCGGCGCCTCAAACCCTGTCAGGGGAAAGGAGACGGCGGCATCATTCCCCAGGCCAAAGGCGCGCAGCAGGGCCATCAGCGCCAGGCCCACTACCCCGGAGACAAAGCCCATGTTATACAGCGTATAGCCCTGATGAAAGGAGAGAAAGTGGGCGGCCAGGGCCGGCAGGACGAAGCCGATCACAAGGCCGGTCAAAAATGCCAGGGGAAGCGCTGTGGCAGGCGGCCAGCCCAGGCCAAAGGCCATATAGCTGACCATGGGCCCCGCGGACAGACCGAAAAAGGCTGACAGGACATGGCTTGAAAAACGCTCCCTGCGGAACCTGGCATAGAGATAAACGCCCAATATAATGGGCAGCGCGTTGAACGGGTTTTTGCCAAACAGCGCATAACCGCCTGACACCATAACGGTGGTCAGGGTGGGCCCGTTCATGTCTGCCCGGCATATCCGGGAGACGATCAGGCACAGCGCCATCATCAGCCCGCAGTTGACAATAGCGGCACCCGGGCCGCCGATGGCCATGTAGTCGCTCAAGAGGGTTGAAGGCGAGGTGACAATCCGCAAAAGGCCCGCCCCAATTTTCCCGGGGCTGTCAAAAAGAAAGCCGGAGAGCAAGATAAGCAGCACCAGCCCTGCTATCAGCAGATATTTCAGTCCGTTCCCAGCATCCTGATATTGGGACGCAGGCAGCGTGCCCCCTGATCGGGCCAAGGCCCGGTTGCGCAGTCGATCAAGCCAATCCAGCATCATGTATCCCCTTTGTTGTGCTGATTTTATTATACATTAAAGGCAGCACCATGACAAAGGCTTTCGTATAAGGGGGAGCAAGCGTCT
>ENA-UOOM01000163-UOOM01000163.1-fermentation-metagenome-genome-assembly--contig:-NODE-163-length-82812-cov-11.847324_pt1 | contig 82812 bp, 88 predicted proteins | sample MGYA00245781_ERZ724031 | MGnify/ENA primary metagenome ERZ724031 (study PRJEB28704, sample SAMN03018317) | fermentation metagenome | biome: anthropogenic terrestrial biome; feature: soil; material...
ATCTCACCATAGCGCACACATGGAAGGTCTCCACTTTGGGTATCGTCCTTTTTAATACCACTGCCTTTGAAAAAGTTACCCATCTCACCCAACCGTTTCGTGACCCATGCGCCTTCGAACCCAGGCAGCCGCCTCTTCCCAGTGAGCAGTTCCTGCATGGCGGCCTGCTTGATGTCCCGCTTCTTGGCGATGAGGCGATCCAGGGACTCGATGAGGGCGTCCACGTCGGAGAGGGCGCTGGCGATAGCTTTCTGTTCAGTTAACGGAGGTATCCGAACCGTATGAGCATGTACATCATTCCGATTAAGGGTAGGAACTCCGGAGCCAGTACTAAATTTACTCAAGTCGATAAATTGATAGAGATAGAAAACGAACTTTGGATAGTTGCCTCTGAAATCTGTTACCCACAGTGTAGTATTATGTGGCCAGAAATCATTTTCTAAGTAGTGGACGTTACCTATCGTCCCTGACCGGCCTGTTACTACTCCCGGGCCTTCAACCATTGCATATCTATGAAAATTCAATACTCCATTGGAATAAACAACGGGAAACTCACCATCTTGTAATTGGGATGTTGGAAGGTCGAAACCCCTCTGTAAAGGTGCCACAGATGATAGGGCATTTTTCTCCCAGTCGGATGCTTTAGACTTGTTATCTAATCGACCACAGTCGGGCTTCACCATGAGAACCCCATCTTCCTGAGGTGCTCGTTTACTCTGGCGCCTAGAGCTTCGACCTCGGCCTCGATGGCCGGCAGCGGCGTCTCGTACCGCTCGGCCAGCTCTTTAACTCGAACGGACAGCGAGCGGCTGATGCGGTCCAGCTCGTTCTGAATGGATGCGGAAAGCGAGGTAAGCCACTTGTCCTCGACCACGAGGGTCTTTATCTCATCCTCAGTGAGCGTGGGGTACTTTGCGTACGCCTTAGCATCCAGCAATGCCTCGGCATCCTTTAGAATGCGCTTCTTTCTCGTCTCCTCGCTGGAAAGCTTCATCCACGCATTTAGAACGTCAGCTTCATCATTGGACTCCTTGTCACCTCGAATTTCCTTCAATCTGGCGGTGACTGTTGTCTTGTTCACCTTCTCCATATCGCTGAATACCCCTTCATCGCCGCCGTTCTCATCCTCGAGTTCGGTTCTTTGAGCTATGATGGTCTCGAGTTCAGACTCGAGCTTTGAGATCGTTTCCTGCTCCTTGGCAAAGTAACGGGCGATGACCCGCTCCTTCGGCACCAATTCGCAGACCCATCCCTTATCCACGTCCTTGCCCTTTTTGTTCTTTTCAATAACACGCGAGGTTTCGGCCTTCCAACCATCAGCGGCGATGATGTAAAGGTCGTCCTGCATGGTACTGGCCCAGTAATCCATCAACAGCTGATACACGTCGTATTTGTCGATGAACGGCTTGCTCACATAATGATTCAGGATGCTCTCGCTGAGCTCGGCTATGATCTTCTTAGGCTGGCAGCCGGAAGCTAAACCTTTGAGCTGGATAGTATGAATTTTCTTCCATTCTGGGAATAGCGCCCCAATGTCGCCCATGAAGCGAGCGAACTCAGGATGACCATCAATAGTCGTCTTGATCGCTGCCTTATCGACGACAAGGTTGACGTAACCAGGGCGGAGATCATTGAAGAGCGTCTGGCGCAGATTCGGACAAATAGACCAGTAGCATCCTAGTGCGTCCACATCGCTAACGGGAATGCCGCCGCATAGGTGACCTTCGATGTCCTGAAAGTCCTCGACTTCCTGACTGTCAATGTAGCGCGGGAGGTTGAGGTTGTACTCGTTCTTCTCTATCTCCTCAAAGCTGACCATGCGCGAATACTTCGGAATCTCGAGCTGCTTGGTGAAGACATCTACGATCTGGTGGATGTCCCTCTCGCGAAGGCGGTTCTTATTACCGTCCTTTATGAAGCCCTTGCTGGCGTCGATCATGAAGATGCCCCTGCGAGCGTGGGCACCCTCTTTGTCGATGGCGATGATGCATGCAGGGATACCAGTACCATAGAACAGATTGGCTGGCAGCCCGATTATTCCCTTGATGTAAGCTTTTCGGACGAGATTCCTACGGATCTCTCCCTCAGAGTTGCCCCGGAACAACACGCCATGCGGCAGGATGCAGGCACCCTTACCACTGCTCTTGAGCGAGCGGACAATATGGAGCAGATAGGCATAATCTCCCTGCTTGGCCGGCGGTATGCCGAAGGACTCGAAGCGTTGATGCGGGTCGTGCTCCGGATCCAGCCCGTTCGTCCAGCGCTTGTCGCTGAACGGAGGATTGGCGACCACATAGTCGAATGTCTTGAGCTGGCTGGTCTTCTCGTCTAGGTAGAGGGGATTTGCCAACGTATTGCCCTGCTTGATCTCCGCCGTCGGATAGTTGTGCAGGATCATGTTCATCCTGGCCAAACCGGACGTGGCAGCGTCCTTCTCCTGCCCATATAAGGTGACCTGCGAAGTGGCCTCATAGCCAACCTTTAGTAACAGTGATCCTGAGCCGCAGGTGGGATCGTAAACGGTCGTGTCGTTTGTAGTGGCTACATCACGTATGCCGAGAACCCTCGCTATGACCCGGCTGACTTCCGCCGGAGTGTAGAATTGGCCCTTGCTCTTGCCGCTCTCAGTGGCGAAGTGGCGCATCAGGTATTCGTACGCGTCACCAAGGATGTCGTCGCCATCGGCCCGGTTCCTGGAGAAGTCGAGTGCTGGGTTCTCGAATATGGCGATGAGATTGGTGAGCCGGTCCACCATCTCCTTCCCGCTGCCGAGCTTGTTTGCATCGTTGAAGTCCGGCATATCGGACAGATTGTTGACGCTGGCCAGGGGCTCAATGATCTTTTTGTTGATCTGGTCCCCAATGTCCGATTTGCCCTTCAGAGCCACCATGTCCTTGAAGGATGCCCCTGCTGGAATAGCGATTGGAGCGTAGGGGACGTTCGCGTACTTGTCGCTGACGTACTTTATGAACAGCATTACAAGCACATAGTCCTTGTATTGCGACGCGTCCATGCCCCCGCGAAGTTCGTCGCAGCTCGACCAGAGAGAAGAGTAAAGCTCGGTCTTTTTAATAGCCATATTAGAACGTCCTTATTAGTTTAGTTGAAATTATTATGTAAAACACATATTTTCATTAGCGGTCATGCCTGGGAGCGTACAATTGGCCGCCAGCCAATACCTTGGCCCGCGATATGTCAGGCCACCCTGTTCAATCGATAAGAGACGTGAAATGCTCATCCAACCCCGGGCGTGGATGCACCTCCACAGTTAAAACTTTTTTTTAAAAGATTTGATTGAAGTGGTATATTGCGATCCTAGGAGATCACCCTGTAGGCCCCACAGCGTTCCTTGCGAAGTGGTTCCACTCGACCATGAGGTTGAGGTACCTCTCAAGGGCCTGGTCCCTGCTGATATTGAGGGCCATCATCTCCTCACGGAAGATGTCCTTCTTACCGATGCGAGATGCGTCCCCAGTCGTCCTAACGATGTTCTCTCGAATTGTGCCGAATTCCTTGCGTAGGTCGTATGTCATTATGACACCATTGTGTTTGTGTGTGTCTTCGGCCCCTTCACCAATGTTTTCGAGCCCTTCGTCCCCCTCTTGACTAGGATTCAATTATCGAGTGCAGTAGAGATGAAGTTGACATACTGGCCCCTACTGGAGAGGTCATGCATCTTCATCATATCTCTATAGCCTACTTCGCTAGGTGCCTGCTCTACCACGCCGTAGAACTTGTCAGGGCGGTACGACCTCGCCTCACGGCCCACCGCCTCCGAGGGTAACGGCAAATGACTAATTGGGACGCCCGTCAACGGGTCGAGCTCAAGACTACCAAGATGGGGCTCGGAGCATACTGTCTCATCCAAGGTGTAGGACATCAAAACAGCTCCTGGAGTCGCTCACGCCGTGAGTAGAACATCGCATCCGTCAGCGCAATCATTCTTTCACTCATCGTCCTCGATGCGCTCCTTCAGGAATGATTTTTCTTTAGTAACTCATCTTACCCATCATGGCCGACTTCGAATTGACCGACTACGGTATAGAGGCTCTAATCTCAGTGCCCCTCTCTGGCGTGGCAATCGTAGTCCCCGCCACGGTCCCAAATTACGGCACTTTGCTTGCTTTCCTATTTGGTCTAGGCTTGATGACCTCGAGCGCCCTAGCTCTATCCGGGATATGGTCAGAGCGATCGGAACGGCCCCTGTTCTGGGCCATTATGTTGATGTTTGGCATTGTCTTCGAATTTGGTGCGGTGACGGATATAGTGGCTATTCTCCCCTATTGCGTGCTAATTGACGCCTTTGTTCTTGTGGCATCAGTAATTGTAACGGCTGTAATGCCTATCATCTCAGCCGTCATGGAGCATTCAACTAGTATAACGATGAAAAGAATGATGGCCGCAAGACTGGGGAATTGAACCCCTGGAGATAGGACTTGTCGCATATCTGTTCTCCTCCTTTGGTCCGCGAGCCTGGATTGGGTGGACGCATCTTGCGACTAGGCCTATCTCGAGTCCAACTACCACCAGTCCGAGTAAGAGATTTACTATCGATAGAGTACTGTTGTCTTGTAGCGTGTCGACCACATCCTTAAGGACGGCGAGCACGCCAACCAAGACCTCGACGGACTTTGGAAGGTGCCTTGCGTTTGCTGACAATCTCTTTTGAGGACGTATTTATAGGTTGTCCAGACGAGAGCTATAAGCACAGTAGACGGCTGTTGCTGATTAGCGCAAAGACGTTAACACAGTCGGTTTATAATTAAGGTACCGGGGTCGTATAGTAGACAATCCGGGACAACGGTCGTTGAGCTTGAGGTATAGAAAAAGGAATGGGCTTGCACCTCGGTGCAAATTCCCACTGATTGAGCAAAGATAACGACTACTGACTCTGGGTTCCTCACATTCCAGGTCAAAGTAATAAACTTAGCATTGACAATGAATGGTCACCAGTATTATCGAGGAAAGAAACGGAAAACAATCATTACCATGAGTCAGATAAGAAAGGAGTAACTGTTTCACAAGCTTACGTTTCTGAGTGGATCTGGGTTCGGCTACTTCGCAAATTCGTGCAACAGAGCTTTGCGCAATAGCGGTTTCCACTCGGCCTATCAGATCGGGGATGATAGACCTTTGATTTACTGGCGTGATGGGAAAGAAATCACTGTTCGTCAGGAGGACCTGAAGGACCTGCTGGGGACGTTGAATTCTACATGCTTAGCCCTAAATAGAGCATTTGACGAGATTACAATTCAATGGATCGAAGAGAAGATCGACGCTGCCTTAAGATCGATAGAGGAAGATAAGCTCAGGGCCCACTGATCAATACAGGAATATTTTCAGTCTGGACAGTTCGGCGCCAAAATGCCTGAGCATTACCAAAGAAGCCCATGGGAAGAGTAATCTGACAAGAGCACCGCTTATCTTAGTTTTTCACTAGTTGTAAGGAAAAAATGAAGAATGGGTTTCAGGCCAGACGGCTTCGTACTAAAAATGCCCGAATTGAATTTGAAAATTATTTAACTGGATGGAAGTGAAGTGCTCCCGCCGGGGAGCGTTCCAAGACCCAGCCGGAAAATGTTCGATTCTTCCGGTTGCTCGCATGGCGTTTTCTTCCTTTTTGAGCGAGGCAATGCGCAGACTGCCAGTGGACATCAACGCTCTTAATCTCTCAGCTGAATATGTTTAAGCAGCGATCCGGCCAACGGGAGACTGGGTGAAATGGAATATTTGGAGATCGGGTCCAGTGATACATCGGGTACAAGGGCCATCATAGTCCTTGTCTCGTATCATCATAATAACACCGAGAGGATCGCCAAGGTCTTGGCCGAGGTGCTCAATGCTGACATCATCGCACCGCAGCTTGTCAGGATTGACGAGCTTCAGCAGTATGGTGTCATCGGCTTTGGTTCTGGGATCTACGATGGTAAGAACCATCGATCTCTGCTCGACCTCGCCGACAGCTTGGCCCCAACATCCGGCAAGAAGGCGTTCATTTTTTCCACCAATGGCGCTCCAGCCTCGTTTTACAGCTCCGATCGATCTGTTCGACAAGATGAATATCGCAAGATGATCGATAAGGACCACCTGCCACTGAGAGATATGTTGCGGTCAAAGGGCTATGAGGTGATCGACGAATTCTCTTGTCCCGGCTTCAACACCAATGGTTTCCTGAGGCTGTTCGGAGGGATCAACAAGGGCAGGCCCGATGGCGAGGACCTCAAGGACGCGGAAGAGTTCGCTAGGAAGTTGAAAAGCAGGCTGTAGCCGATCCCCGGGCGGGCGTTGGGACCGACAAACAGTAAATAAGGGACGCGCCGTGGAATAGGTGGAGAAGGCCCACGTCAGGGTCCAATTCCGTGAGGCAGGCTTCGCAGGGGAACAAGCGAACGCCATATCACGCGGAGTGGCGAGTTGATGAAGATGATGAGAGGATCAATATGATCTGGGATGCACTTCCCGCCGGTACGAGGGAGAACTATGACGGGCAGAGGGAGAACACCAAGAGGATGTTCGTGGGCGGGGACCATGATCAGGTGCCGATAGCTCCTCTGGTGGGCGCATATGCGGCCACCGATCACGGCCGCTCAATAAATGAATATTATACCGAACAGGAGAATGCGATCGCCTGGCAGCTGGACACCGCCCGTAAGTACGGCATCACATCATATCTCAACTGGAATTATTCGGTCTACTGGAACGAGGATTATGGGGGAGCCATACGAATGCCCACCGGCCTCATGGCCGCCCCTGTCATCCTCACCTATCCGGCGGACACGGTGGAGAAGGCGGATAAGCTCGAACCGCTGTCGCCCGAGGAGCTGCTCGGGGGTCCGACCATGGAGCGGCATATCAAGGGGCTCAAGGCGGTGGAGGCATATTCTGGCAAGGGCTATACGCCATGGCAGTTCATCTATGAGCCGTTCGCCATCGCATCGTTCTGGGTCTCGCCGGAGAACCTGCTGATGTGGGTCATGCAGGAGTCTGACCTCGTGCACAGCATCATGCGAAAAGTAGTGACACATTGCGTCAATGCCTGCGAGGCGGTGAGCCTGCTCTACCCGGGAAAGCCGTTCAAAACTTCCTGCGCTACCCTGTTGGCCAACAGCTCAACGATGTCGGTCGATCAGTGCAAGGAGTTCGCGACGGACTACATGAAGGACGCGCTGGAGAAGATCATGAAGATCGGCGCGGGCACGACCGGGATATTCTACCACCAGTGCGGGGACCACTCTGACGACTATCACCTGTGCGAGGACATGCCTTTCCCCACCGGCTCGGTGATGCACGTCGCCTACGACGGCCAAAAGCCCTTCGACCTTCTGAAGGTGGCCAAGGTCTACGGGGACAAGTGCTGCCTGATGGGCAACACCGACACGATCATCGCACAAACCGGCACGCCCAAGCAGGTCTACGATCTGGCGTACAAGGATGCCATGCGGTACAAGCACATCAAGAACGGCTTCCTGGCCAGCATGGCCTGCGAATGTCCTCCCATGATGCCAGCGGAGAACTTTTGGGCGTTCGTACAGGGTTCGAGGGACGGTGGCAAGATGAAGGAGTGAGCACGCTCACTCTCTTTTCCTTTTATTTCGCAGGAGCCGAGGGGCAACCTGGCCGGATGACCTTCGACCGGGTCTCCGAATCAGTGGATCGAAGTGCTCCCCGTAAGGGCAATCCATTTTTCTATAGGCATCAATTCATGCACCAATGAAGCAGGCCGCCCGCTCTCAGGACAACCCCAACTTCATCAAGATGTACCACGGCCGGCTGGAGATCAACGTCCCGAGGAACATGTTCCGTGGAGGGACCGTCGAGCTGGTGCCAGAGGAAGTGGAAAAGTTCCGCCGGACCCTCAGCTACCGGTACCCGTGGCTGTCACGCTACGCTCTCGACGAGATCGTCAAGGGAGCGCAGGAGGCCATGGCCGATCATATGGAGCGGACGAAGGGCGCCGTGCAGCGGGCCCGGGAGCACCTGGCCAAGGGGCAGACCAGGATCGCGCTGAGGCTGGTGGAGGACCACCTGGTCAAGGAGCCGGAGGACGAGGACGCGTGGTTCCTGGCCGCCGAGCTGCTGCTGAAGATGGGAAAGGGCGAGGACGGCTTCCGCGCGATGAACAGGGCAAGGGAGCTAAGCCGGCGCTAGGAGCGCGTTGATGGCGTCGGCCACCTCTTGCACGGTGGCGCCCCAAGGCACGATGGCCAGGTTCTCCTTGATCTGATATCCCTCCCGCACGCGGCAGCATTTGACCAGGCGCTTGCGGCCATCGCGCGGCGCCAGCTCCTGAGGACACATCTCTATTCGGGAAATATCGTCATGGTACAGCGTGCGATAGATGCGGGCCGACAGGTCGCAACCCACCAGGGTCGCTTCCTCCCCGACGTCGGGCAGCTGATCAAGGTAGTAGGCCTTCTTTTCGGATGTCAGGCCGGAGGCCTCGCACGGGAAGACGGCCGCCGGCGTTTTCACGTCCGCGGCAAGCTCATTGAGGTCGATCTCCTCGTAGCGCGGGACCACAGGAAAATGGACCAGCCCGGAAAGGAGCGCCCGTTCCACCAGCACCGACAGCTTGGACGGCCTGGGCGGAACGACGTCGAGAACGTCCAGGCGGATGATCTCGTCCGGCATGACGAAGGATACATGGTCGAAGAGGCCCTCGACCACCACCGTCCGGCCGGGATGTGCCTCGGCCACCTTGGCCATGCTTGAGGGGTTGATGACGTCCACCGTCGGGTCGATGACGAGGTCGACATTGTCGGGCAGGGCAAGAACACGATGGTCGACAATGGGCCGGAACAGCCCCATGCCCTCCGCCTTGGTTATGGCCACCACTGCAACATCGTCGCCGTGGCGCAGGACGTAGTGATCGCATCGAGTGTACGCTTTCTTTCCCTGTATCTCGCGCTCGATGTTCTCGACTGTCAGGTCGAAATCGACCTTCTTGACGGCCACGTCCTTGCAGTGCCCGGGGAGCATGTTCTCACCAATGAACGGCCGCTCTTAAATGTTATTTAATGTTCGTAATTCCGGGGATGTGGAATTTAATTGAAGATAAGCTTATCTAGGCCTAGCTGAATTAACGGTGGACGCCGGGATGACAGAGCGGCCATGTGGCGGACTGCAGCCCCTAGGGCTTCGGTCCCTCAGGCAGTTATCCGCATACTCGAGTTCAAATCTCGATCCCGGCCCCATTTTTCCTCTTACATCATCAACGCGGCATGTCGCGTTCCGTTCCTGATAATACTTCTTTTTTCTTCGATAAAAGATAATAGGCACCTAGTGCGTTCCTTTACCCCGTGATGCAATGCTGTACCGGAACATCCTGGAAGCTATAGGTCACACGCCAATGGTGAGGCTGAACCGGCTTGCCGGCGAGAGAAGCGCCCAGGTCTACGCCAAGCTGGAGTCCTTCAACCCCATGCACTCGGTGAAGGACCGCGTCGCCCTGTCCATGATAGAGGCCGCAGAGCGTGATGGCCAGCTGCGCCCCGGAATGTACGTGGTGGAGCCGACCTCCGGCAACACCGGCATCGGCCTCTCGATGGTCTGCGCGGCCAAGGGGTACCGTCTGGTCATCACCATGCCGGAGACGATGAGCGTCGAGCGCCGCCGCCTCATGGCGGCCTTCGGCGCGGAAGTGGTCCTCACGCCCGGCAGGGAGGGAATGACCGGGGCCATCTCCAGGGCCGAGGAGATGGTTCGTTCAGACGAGAACGCGTTCATGCCCCAGCAGTTCAAGAACCCCGCCAATCCGGAGGTTCATCAGCGCACCACGGCGGAGGAGATCCTGGCCGATCTGCCGGACCTCGACGCCTTCGTGTCGGCCGTCGGCACTGGCGGCACCATTACCGGCGTCGGCCGCGCGCTGAAGGAGAGGAAGTGCGACGTGGAGCTGGTAGCCGTGGAGCCGTCGTCATCGCCCGTGCTGTCGGGAGGAAAACCAGGGCCGCACCGCATCCAGGGCATCGGCGCCGGCTTCGTGCCGGACACCTGCGATATGTCGCTCATCGACCATGTGCTTCAGGTAGATGATATGGAGGCGGTGAAGCACGCCCGGGAGCTGGCCCGGAAGGAGGGCATATTGTGCGGCATATCCTCCGGCGCGGCGTTGTGCGGAGCGTTGAACGTCGCCAAGGAGCTTGGTCCCGACGCCAAGGTGGTGGTCCTCCTGGCCGACACGGGAGAAAGATATCTAAGCACAGAACTGTTTTCGATGGACTGATATGAGCTGGAAGGACGACGTCTACACGGTGCTGGAGCGGGACCCCGCGCCTAAATCGTTCTCCGAGGCCCTCATGTTCAGCCAGGGGCTTCATGCCGTCCTGCTCCACCGCGTATCGCATCGTCTGTACCTCAAGGGCGAGTACAAGATGGCCCGCCTCATCAACTACTGGGCCCGCGTGCTGACCGGCGCGGACATCCATCCGGGGGCCACCATGGGAAAGGGGGTCTTCATCGACCACGCCATCGGGGTGGTGATCGGCGAAACGGCCATCATCGGGAACGACGTCAGCATCTTTCAGGGCGTGACGCTGGGCGGGGTTTCCACGGCCAAGGAGAAGCGCCATCCCACGATCATGGACAACGTGGTCATCGGCGCGCACGCCACCGTGCTGGGCGATATCACCATAGGGGAGAACGTGAAGATCGGCGCCGGCTCCGTGGTCGTGAAGGACGTCCCGCCCAACGTCACGGTGGTCGGCATCCCGGGAAAGGTGGTTCAGAGGAAGAACTGCGAGCGGGACCGCCTATATAAGGTGCGCCAGGAAAGCCTTCCCGACCCCCTCATGGAGACGTTGACCGAGCTGTGCAACGCCATCGATTCCATGGAGAAGAGGATCGAAACCCTGGAAGGGATGCTAAAGAAATGAGGACCGCCGTGCTTGAGAGGTTCGACCCTTGAGGCAGGATCGAGCAGCAGCATCGGAGCCGTTCTCAGCTACGAGCTTCTCCACGGTCATCTGGGCCCCGTTCTGCTGGAGCGCGGCCTTGCCTCCCGATTCCCAATCCATGACGACAATATCTTGAATGCGATGATCGCATGCAGGTCGCTCCCGCCATTGGTCGGCTAGGTAATGCCGACAGCGCTTTTCCCCGCGCGGGTCGGACCTGGGGGATCGATCAAGCTGATCGGAACAGCGCCTCCCCGGAGCCCGCTCGGGCGGTGGGCCTACAGAGGTGCGAGAACGCCCCTGCCCGATGGCCAGTGGGGCGGTTAAGCAAACAATAACTACTAAGGCCGGCATTATCGTTCGGACATTTCGAGGGATATGGTGACACTGCGCATCTACAACACATTGTCGAAGAAGGAAGAGGAGTTCGTGCCGCTGGACGATCGCAAGGTCCTGATGTACGTATGCGGCGTTACGGTGTACGACGATATGCACATGGGGCACGCCCGCTCGGCCATCGTTTTCGACATGATCGCCCGCTACCTCCGCTTCCGCGGTTACGATGTCAAGCATGTCACCAACTTCACCGACGTTGACGACAAGATCATCAACCGGGCGGCCGAGAGGGGCGTGGAGCCGCTCGAGCTCTCGGCGATGTACATCGAGCGCTACTTCGAGGACATCGACCGCCTCGGGGTTCGCCGCGCCGATGCCTATCCCAAGGCCTCGGAGAGCATCGATGATATCGTCGCCATGATCCAGAAGATCATCGATAACGGCTACGGATACAGGAGCGAGGACGGCAGCGTCTACTTCTCGGTGGAGAAGGTCGAGGACTACGGGCGCCTCACCGGACAGCGGCTGGAGGACATGCAGGCGGGGGCCAGGGTCGAGGTGAACGAGATGAAGCGCCATCCTTATGACTTCGCCCTGTGGAAGGCCGCCAAGCCGGGCGAGATCTCATGGGACTCCCCGTGGGGCAAGGGCCGCCCGGGATGGCACATCGAATGCTCGGCCATGTGCACCCGGCATCTTGGTGAAACGATCGACATCCATGGCGGCGGCAATGACCTCATATTCCCACACCACGAGGATGAGATCCTGCAGTCGGAGGCGGCTAACGGAAAACCGCTCTCCCTTTACTGGGTCCACCACGGCATGTTGCAGGTGGAGGGGGCCAAGATGGCCAAGTCGGCCAGCAACTTCTTCTCGGTGCGGGACGTCCTGAAGAGCCATACGGGAGAGGAGATACGCTTCTACTTCCTGTCGGCCCATTACCGCGGTCCGCAGGTGTACTCGCCCGCCGCCCTGGAGGAGGCGTCGGCCAGTCTGCGCAGGCTGCACAACACCTACTCGGAGCTGCAGGCCGCCATCGACACCGCCAAGGGGGACCACGATGCCTCCGCTGAGGTGGAGGCGTTCCGAAAGGCCTTCATCGAGGCGATGGACGCCGATCTCAACTCCAGGGCGGCCATCTCGGCGCTGTTCGAACTGGTCCGCGAGGTGAACAAGCTCCTGTCCGACGGACGGCTAAGCCGTCAGGGCGCCGAGAACGTGCTCGCCGTCATGGACGAGCTCGACCAGGTGTTCGGCATCCTTCCCCATGAGGCTGCGGACGCCGCGGACCGCTCTGGCGAGCTTGTCGAACTGCTCATAGAGGTCCGGAACGAGCTGCGGGCGCGCAAGCTGTACGACCTGGCCGACAAGGTCAGGGACGGCCTCAAGGCTCGCGGGATCGAGGTCCAGGACACCGCGGAGGGCGTGAAGTGGAAGAGGGCCGCCTGACCGCCTGGAAGAAGGCCGTCCTGCTGACCGGCGGCGCGATCAAGGTGCCGGTCGACTTCCGCCCCCCGTTCCCGCTGTCCCGCTCCACGGCCGGCCCGGGGGCCGGCTCGCCCAGCATGGTGTTCTGCTTCGGCGGCACCAGGGTCAAGAAGGCCATATCCGTCGAGGAGGGGGACTTCGAACTGGTGAGGAACGGCGAGCGGTACTCCATAGTGCATAACGGCGAAACGCTGGTCGACGATGTCACCTTTCAGCCGACCTTGCACCACGCTCCCGAGCAGGCCTTCTTCAACCTCTCCACCGAGTGCATCTACGCCTGCAAGTTCTGCACCTCCCCCCGCCTGGACCGGAGGATCACCAAGTCCCTCGATGCCGACCGCATCGTCAGCATGGCGGTGGCGGCCCACCAGAAAGGAGGGCTAAAAGCGGTGGCGCTGACCTCGGCGGTGGTCTCGACACCGCAGGAGACGGTCGACCGCATGGTCGAGGTGGTCAGACGTGTCAGGGCGGCGCTTCCGGAGGTGCCGATCGGCGTGGAGCCGTACGTGGACCGGCTGGAGCAGATCGACGCGCTGCGGGAGGCGGGCGCCGACGAGATCAAGCTGAACATCGAAACCTATGATCGGGAGATATTCTCCAAGGTGTGCGGGGAGCTGGACCTCGACTGGGTCCTGGAAGCCATCTCATACGCCGTGAAGGTGTTCGGCCGCGGCAAGGTGACCTCCAACATCATCTTCGGGATGGGGGAGAGCGATGAGAACCTGCTGGAGGGCGTCGAGGCCTTGGCCAGGATGGGGTGCATCGCCGTCCTGCGGCCGCTCCGGCTCAACGATATCAACCGCCAGGCCATGGAAGAAGCCCTTGGTCCCCTCCCCCCGACCGGCCCGGAAAGGCTTCTCCGCCTGGCAGAGGAGCATAAGAGGATCCTCCAGGAGAACGGCCTTGACACCAGAGAGGTCAGGACCATGTGTCCAGAGTGCCGCTGCTGCGACATAGTTCCCTTCCGCGATATCTAATATTTAGGCAGACCAAAATCTTTTATATACCGGCACCATCTCCGTTTTGTGAAGATCAGCGAGAACGCCGAGGACTACCTGGCATGTATCTACGATCTATCCCGTGACGGGGTCCCGGTCAAGACGTCCGAGATCTCTGACCGTCTCAAGCTATCGCCGGCCAGCGTGACCGAGATGACCCAGAGGCTGGCCTCGGAGGGATATCTCAACTATGCGCGTTACAAGGGCGTGACGCTCACCCCGGCCGGCAACAGGGTGGCGGAGAGGATAAAACGCCGCCACCGCCTGCTGGAGAGGTTCCTCGTCGACGTCCTGGGCCGCACCTCCGAGGACAGCCACGAGGAGGCCATGAGGCTGGAGCACAACTTCTCCGACGAGTCGGTGGAGATGCTGTCCCGCATCATGAACAACCCCACCGTGTGTCCGGACGGCGATCCCATCCCCGCCCCCCAGGTCCCGATGGAGGACGAGGTGCCATCATTCCCGATCATCGACCTGGAGGAGGGAGAGGAAGGCATGATCTCCCACCTCATATGCGACGAGCCGGCGAAGATCCGCCGCCTGATCGGCATGGGCTTCGTTCCTGGCAGAAAGGTCGTGGTGGAGGAGCGCATCCCCATGGGGGGCCCTCTCCTGATACGGCTTGACGAGATGAGGGTGGCAATAGGCCGGGACTATGCTTCCCTGATACAGGTGGAGAAGTGAGCCATTGAGACTCGTCCTGGTCGGGAACCCCAACGTCGGGAAGTCGGTGCTGTTCACTCGCATCACCGGCATAGGGGTCATATCATCGAACTATCCGGGCACCACGGTGGAGTTCGAGGAAGGCGTGGTGACGTACGGAGGGAAGCGCATCTCGGTGTTCGACCTTCCCGGCACCTATTCGCTGGCCGGCAGCACCGAGGACGAGAGGGTCGCCACCGGACTGCTGTTCGAGAAGAGGCCCGACTGCATCATCGCGGTGGTCGATGCCACCCGGCTGGAGCAGAACCTGGTGCTGGTGCTCCAGCTCATCGAGCTGGGGTACAAGGTCATCGTAGCGCTCAACTTCATGGACCAGGCGCGGAAGAGATACTCGCTTGACGTTGATCGTCTGTCGGCCATCCTGGGAGTGCCGATCGTTCCGACCGTGGCCACCACCGGCGAGGGCGTGGACCTGCTGATGCAGAACGTCGTATCCGGCGAGGTCCAGCGTTCCTCCTATGTCACGAGGTATGACAGCCACATCGAGGCGTTCCTTGAGGACATGACCGACGGGCAGGTCGCCACCGGGAAGGGCTTCCCGGTCCGGGGCGCCCTGATCAAGCTGCTGGAAGGGAACGAGCTTTTCGTGGAGCAGTTCTCCCCGGCTGTCCAGGTCGCTGCTGACGACTACCGCGAGATGTTCCACGATGAGCACGGCGAGGACGTGGAGGTCCACATCTCCCGCGACCGGTACGGCGAGGCGGGAAGGATCGCCTCCCAGGTGATCAGCAAGCTGGAAAGACAGCTTACGCTGCGGGACCGCATCTCCGAGCTGACGCTGCGCCCCGCCACCGGGATACCCATCCTGGTGACGATGTTGGTCGGCATCTTCCTGGCGGTGGTGCTGTTAGGCGGCGCTTTGGAGGAGCTGCTGCTCGACGGCTATGCCTTTCTGGTCGGTGATTTCTTCGATCAGCTGGCCTCATTCATCGGCGGCACCGTCGGGGAGATCGTCGCCACGGGCGTGGACCTGTCCATCCAGGCCATCCTGGCGATAGTGGTGCCGTACATCCTGGTGTTCTACCTCATCCTGGGCGTGCTGGAGGACTCCGGATACCTGCCCAGGGTGGTCATGCTGCTGGACGGCATCATGGTGAAACTGGGACTTCACGGCCGCACAATCATCCCCATGATCGTGGGGACCGGCTGCAACGTGCCGGCGGTCCTGGCCACCCGGACGCTGGAGTCGAGGAGGCAGCGCATTATATTGGCCACCATCGTCGTCATGGTGGTCCCCTGCTCCGCCCAGACGGTCATCATCATCGGCACTGTCGGGCGATACTCGGGCATCATGTGGGCGGCGCTGATATACGTCGTACTGTTCGCGTTGATCTTGCTGCTCGGCAGAGTGCTCCACAAGGTGCTGAAGGCGGAGCCGCCAAGCCTGGCCATTGAAATACCGGAGCTCAGCCGCCCGTCGGCGCGCAACGTGCTGGCGAAGACCTGGATGAGGATCAAGGACTTCTTCGTGATAGCCTTCCCTCTACTGCTGGTTGGAAGCCTGTTCCTCGAAGCGCTGATGGCCTACGACATACTTGACGCGCTGGTGGAGCCGTTGGCCCCCCTCACGGAAGGTCTCCTAGGCCTTCCCCCCGCCATCATCGTGGCGCTGGTCTTCGGCGTCCTGCGGAAGGAGATGGCGCTCCAGATCCTGTTCGTCATCTTCGCCCTGGGCGCCGGAGGCGACCTCAGCATCGTACTGACGCCTCAGCAGATGTTCGTGTTCGCCCTGGTGATGGCCACCTACATGCCATGCCTGGGCGTCCTGGCCGCCCTCATCAAGGAGTTCGGCCTGAGATCGTCCCTGGCGATCTCGGCGGCCTCCATCACCCTGGCGCTGGCCCTTGGCACCGCTGCCAACTATCTCTTCCAGCTGTTCGCAATGCTGTGATGCGGTCTTCAGGGGTCATGCGGCCAGCGTCAAAAGAACGGCATAACGTCGGCTCGAGATAGTCCCATCATAGGTGAGATGGCCGTTCATAACCAAGATATCTTTCTCCGGTAAGAGGATGACCTTGCGCCGTACGATAATGCACTGCAAAGCGAGCTGATAATATATGGTGCCAGTCACACCGCTGGACGAGTGGCCATGCTTGCTCACGGGGGACGGTCGACGGCGCTTGGCGAGGACAATTCCCATATACCGGCCGCTCCGAGGTCCATGGGAGGCGTAACATGGACATCATAAAGAGATTGAGAGAGGAGCACGACGAGCTTCAGATGGTGTTCAGCAACATGCTGAACTCGGAGATAGATGATCCGGAGTCGTATGGCAAGAAGTTCATTGACCTCATGATCGCCGTGGAAAGCCATGAGAGGGCGGAGGAGCAGACCATCTATGCCCTCCTTGGGACCGACCTTGATATCCGCCCCATTGCGCTGCAGTCGCTGGAGGAGCACCGCATCATGCGCCAGCTCATGCGCGACCTGGCCGATCTGGAGATCACCGAGGAGGTCTGGATCCCCAGGCTGGTGGTGGCCAACAACATGCTGTCGTTGCACATACAGATCGAGGAAGGCAACATACTGCCGCTCATGGAGCAGATATACGATCAGGACATGCGCGAGAAACTGGACCGGGACTTTGAATCGGCTCACCGCGCCACGGTGCAACAGCTGCGCTCATGAGAGAGGCATGTCATAGCCTATGGAGAAGGTCTCTATCCTCTGCCCGCCATGCGGTCGCGCCAGCGGCAGCGAGGCGACGAACCTGACCCCCTTGATGCTGTCTCCAGCCACGCGATCCTCCACCCATACGTTGCCGCCGTAGTCCTCCACCAGCGTTCGCATCAGGAATAGACCCAGGCCTTGGCCCGGTACCTTGTCGGAACCTCGCACGCGGCGGTCAAAGAGGCGCGCCTTGATAGCGTCCTCGATGCCATAGCCGTCGTTCTCCACCGAGACGATCGCGCGGTCGTCGACCCGCCTCGCCCTGATCCATATGTGCACTTCTCCCGAGGTGTGGATGATGGCGTTGTTCAGCAGGTTGACGAAGGCCTCTCTCAGCAGGTTGTTGCATTCGATGACCAGTCCTTCCTCGGCATCCTGATGAAGATGTACCTTTCGGCCGAACGGAATGGAGACCTCGTGGGAGACGACATGTAGCATCTCGCCGATATCCCTGCGCTCCCACGCCTCCCCGCACGCGGCACCTGCTAGATGGCCGATATGAGTTCGTTGGAGGCTTGCAATACTCCCAGGCACCTGTCCACATATGAGGTGGCATGGGGTTCGACGCAGCTGCTATGGCGCATCCGCTCCAGGTTTCCCATGAGGGCGGTGTTGAAGTTGGCGATGTCATGGGTCAGGATGTCGAGGTAGAGCTCCGCCTTTCCTTCGACGATGCCGGCGCGCCTCTCCAGCTCCTTCTGATGGGTGATATCCTGGACGATCTCCACGCCCCCCACGATCTCGCCGTCGGCATCTTTGACGGGCGCCGTGGACATGACGACCGACCTCCTGCCGCCATCAAAGCGGACGATGTCATAGAGGCCGCCCACCGAGGTCTCGCCGTGCAGCAGCGCCCTGGCGTTCCCCCACCCCTCTGGCCGGACCGTCTCTCCCGCCTCATGGCTGAACGCCACGAACCGATCGTATTCGAAAATGTCCTTCGCGTGCAGGGGGCCGCCCCATATGGCCGAAGCCATCTCGTTGATCTCCATGAACCCTTTCAGGGTATCGGTGATGATGACCCCCACCGGGAGGCGTCCATTATGGCCCGTAGCATGGCCCTCTCCTTCTCCAGCCCCGTCGAGGCTCTCTCCTGTTCGGTGACGTCGAGGGGGCGGCCACCCTGGCCGGCCGACCATCGAGCATGATCTCGCGGCCCCTGACGTTCATCAGGCGGAACGTTCCATCCCCGAGCTGATGGAGGCCTCATAGGGATCGTGCCGCCCGCCGGCCACCTGGCGCATAACGGGCGCGCGGCTATCGGCCTTTATCAGCTCCATAAGGTTGGCGCCTCTCACTCTTTCCCTTGGCAGATCGGTCATCTCGGCGAAGGTCTGGTTGCATTCTATGCTGATATTGTTGGAATGGATGATGATGCCCTCGAAGGCGGCGTCGGACAGCGCCCGGTACCGCTGTTCGCCATGCAGGGACCGCTTACAGGTCTTCCCCCGGCGGAGCGCACCATGACGAGGGTCAGCTTCCGATCGTCCATGATTACGGAGCGGTATTCGACCTTCACGTCCGCCTCATCCCCGGAGGCCGCGCGGCATTGGGCCAATGAGCGGCTCTCCATGGTCATCTGGGCGCCCAGGCGCTCTTCGAGCAGCTCCGCTGCATGCATGCCGCACAGCTGCTCACGGGGACGGTCGAAGAACATGCCGCCGGCGGCGTGATTGACGTCTACGACGGTGTCATCTGAAGGATCGAGAAGGCGCAGGGGATCCCGCTTGAGGGAGAATGGCTCGTATGCGATTTCGTCCTGCGCTCCCATGAGCGGACTTCCCAGGAACACGGTCCGGCCGGCGTCGGAGCGCAGGAGCTCGCAGGTATAGGGGCCGCTACGGAACCCGTTATTTCACCCTGAGCGAAAACATCGCACAGGGATATGGCCAGGGGATGTTCCACGGCGTGTAGCGCATCGCCTATCGCGGCCTTTCCGCCCAGCGCTAGCGAGAACGCGCGGTTCATGTCCACGATCGCCCCCTCCTCGTCCAGGACTGCATACTGTTTGCCCTTGCTAAGCTGCATCGCGGCCCCCTTAGCCTCTTAGCGTTCCGCATTGGTCCCCACCAGGATAATCGCCGGTAAATGCTACTGGGTTAAATGAATTATGATGCCCTGATAATTCACACCTCGGCCGGTGTCGCCATGTAATGTCGAGCTCACGTATGGGCGAAATAGGCGCGGACCTCTGGACCAAGTGTCTCCACCCTGGCGAAACCGAAGCGCTCGAACTGTACGACCTTCCCATGCTCCTTCTCCGTCAGGGGCTCGGCGACACCCTTGCGCACGGTGCCGTCCGGAAGGAACACCTCGGCCGGGACGGCCGTGGGCGGGGCCCAGTGAGCGATCTTCCACCCTTCCTTAAGCACGCCGATGTCGTTCCCCGCATACACCGCCCTTCCGTCCTCCCAGCGGAGATTGCAAAGGTCCTTCAGTCGGACGGAGCCGCGCTGTTTGAACCCTGCCAGGTCCTCCGCGGTCATGTACACACTGAGCGGCGCGGACAGGGTATGGTCCCTGCATCCCAGTTCGCGGCGGTCTGGATGGATCGGGCAGTGAGCCTCGATATGATCCACCCCGACAATATCGATCATCTCCGGCTCCCACACGAAGAAGTAGCGGGACGCCGCCTTGTCAACGATCTGCTTGTTGAAAGAGTAGAGGTTGTCCCAGGAGAACTCGATGTCCACATCCTTCATGCCGACATCGATCCAGTAGTTGCGGATCGCTTCCGGCTGTATCCCCCTTCTGGCGATCGCCCTCACGGTGCCCAGACGAACATCGTCCCATCCAGAGTACTCGCCGGAGCGGATGCCGGCACCGATGGTGGAGGTCTTGAGCATGGTGTCAGGGATCGAAACAAGGCCGTAGTGGAAGTACTGCGGCCTCTTCCATCCGAAGTAGTTGAAGATGTATTCCTGTCGCAGGGTGTTGTTCAGATGGTCCTTCCCGCGTATGACGTGGGTCATGCCCATCTCATGATCGTCGACGGCCACTGACAGGTTCATCATAGGATATACGGTGTAACGGGTCCCGGTCCGCGGATGGGGCACCGAGTCCACTATGCGTAATCCCACGAAGTCCCTCACCGCCGGGTTGGGGTGATGCAGATCGGTCTTGATCACCAGCACCGCCTCTCCTCCTCCGAAACTGTGGGACAGCATGCGGTCGAACAGCTCATGGGCCTCCTCCGGCGACTGGTCGCGGTGAGGGCAGGCCATGCTGCTCTCCTTGTACTGATGCATGTCCTCCGCTTTGCACAGGCACACGTATGCCTTTCCCAGGTCGATGAGGCGGCGCGCGACGTCGTAATACAGCTCGAAGCGGTCGCTCTGGATGACCGTCTCGTGGATCTCCGCCCCCAGCCATTTCAGGTCCTCGGGGATCATGCGATAGGCATCGAGATCGATCCTCTCGGGATTTGTGTCCTCCAAGCGATTGATGTATTTTCCCTGGTACCGCTTCACATATTCGTCGTTGAGGATCGAGACGCGGGTGTGTCCGAGGTGCAACGGACCCGACGGGCCGGGCGCCACACGCATGACCACTTTCCCCTCCACGGCCATGGGGAGGTCGGGCAGCACGTTTTTGCGTTCGCACTTGGTTCTCTTGAGCAGCGTGGGGTCGATGTCCTCGGCCATCCTACAGATGTCATCGAACGGCAGGCCAGCCAGCTCCCGGCAGACCTCCTCGGCGGCGGCCGCGACCTCCTGGGCCCGGGGGCGCAGCTCCGGACGCTCGGCCATGGCCTTGCCCATGACCGCCTTGGGATTGGCCTTTCCCCCGTAGAGGGCGGCGTTCTGCAGCGCGTACTTCCTTACGACCTCTTTCAGCTCGGCGGACATCGGCGCCCCATCTTCCCTCAGGCTTTTGTACCTTTCGAGGCAGATGCCCTAGATGGCCAGGACAACGGATTAATACGCCCCGCTTTATTTATGGGGCATGGCTCTCAGGGATCGTCTCGCCGAGATGAAGGACGCTATAGTCGTGGACCGCCCGGTCAGCGTTGACCTGGAGGCCTCCCGGCTGCTCGCCCAGAACAATGACACTCCCGTCATATTCAATGACATCAACGGCATGCGCGCGGCCGGCAACGTATGGTCGACCAGGGAGCGCATCTGCTCTGCCCTCAGCATCGAGAGGGGCGAGCTGATGAAGAAGATGCTGGAGGCCGTGTCCTCCCCATCCGAGCCGAGGCTGGTCGACACCGCCCCCTTCATGGAGGATGTCAGGGAAGACTTCGATCTGACGACGATGCCAATAGTGAAGTACTACCCGGGGGACGCTGGACGGTATGTCACGTCGGCTGTGGCGGTGGCCGAGCAGGACGGCAAGGCCAACCTGTCGTTCCACCGCATGCTTCTCCTCGACGAGAAGAGCTTCGCCCTGCGGCTGGTGCCCCGCCACCTGTACACTATGTGGAAGAACGCCCAGGCCCGGGGCGAAGACCTCCCGGTAGCGTTCTGCATGGGCCTGTGCCCCCCGGTGCTGCTGGCCGCCGCCACCTCGACCGACTATGGCACCGACGAGATGCGCATCGCGTCGGCCCTGAAAGAGGGGACCAGGGGCGGACCGCTCGACGTCTACAAGCTCCCGTCCGGCCTTCGCGTGCCGGCGCAGGCCGAGGTCGTGTTGGAGGGAAGGATAACGTCGCGCATGGTCGACGAGGGGCCGTTCGTGGATATTACCGGCACTTACGATGTGGTGCGACCTGCCCCGGTCTTCGAGGTGGACCGATTGTATATGCGTAAGGACCCCATCTTCCAGCTGCTGTTCCCCGGCGGCCTTGAGCACTTCCTGTTGATGGGCCTGCCGCGTGAGCCGATGATCTACCGCACCGTGAACCAGGTGGTCCCGAAGGTGCACGCCGTCCGTCTTACCGAGGGGGGCTGCTGCTGGCTCAACGGCGTGGTCTCGATCACCAAGAACAAGGATGGTGACGGGACGAATGCGGCGCTAGCCGCGCTGACGGGGCATCCTTCGATGAAGCAGGTCATCGTGGTGGATGGGGACATCGACATCTACAATGACCGGCAGGTCGAGTGGGCCGTGGCGACACGATTCCAGGCGCCCCGCTCACTGACGGTCATAAACAACGCTGCCGGCTCGTCGCTCGACCCCAGCGCCGACGGCACCACGTCCAAGGTGGCCATCGACGCCACCCTGCCGCTGGGGGCCAAGGGTTTCGAGAAGGCGAAGCTGTGAGGTTATGTCGGCGTCGATATGTGTCCGGGCGAAATGCGGAACAGGTGACATTCCCCCCTGTCCTCCCGGGTTGCGGCCGTGAGAGATAGTTCAGCGAATGACCGGGAGGGCGCAGGGGGCGTCCCTTTCCACGCACGCCGCTGGTTCCCATACGCGGTGTTCCTCGCCCTCCTGGCCCTCCTATCGCTGGCAGGGGCGTACAACTTCATCCTGTTCCATAGCCTGGCCGAGGTTTTCGGGCTGGGGGCCTCCTTCACGATCGCTTCCGTCGTCCTCAACAGCCGGGGGACCATCGAGAACAACTATCTCCGCGTTCTTGGCGTCTCGTACCTATTCACGGCCATCATCGAGATGTTCCACATGCTCGCCTACCAGGGAATGGGTGTTTTCTCCGACGGGCCAGACCTTGCTACGCAGCTGTGGCTGGCGCTCCGCTACGTACAGGCGATCACGCTGGTCATCGCGCCCTTGGCGATCGGTCGGAAAATGTCATTTCGAACAATCATCGCCGGATACGCCGTGATCACGTCAGCGCTCCTGTCACTGATCTTTTTGGGCTTCTTCCCCGTTGCCTACGTTGAACCGACCGGCCTCACGCAGTTCAAGGTATCCAGTGAGTACGCGATCATTGCCCTCGCCGCCCTTGGCGGGGCCTTACTGTACCTGAAACGCTCATCGTTCGACCGCCGCATCCATCCCCTGCTGATGATGGCGGTGCTAATGTTCATCCTGGCCGAGCTGATGTTCACCATCTATATCAGCGTGTACTCGGCGATAAACATGCTCGGCCACCTATTCATGCTGGCCGAGTTCTTCCTGGTGTTCATGGCCATCGTCCATACGGGCATCGCCGAGCCGACCCGCCTGCTCTACCGGGAGCTGGCCGAACGCGAGGAGCTGTTCCGCGGCCTGGTTGAGAACGCCCGCGACATCCTATTCCAGTATGAGCTCCTCCCGGAGCTGAAATTGACATATATAAGCCCGGTGGTGGAGGAGATCACCGGCCATCCGCTGGAGGATTACTATGGGGGTCCCAGCATGCCGTTCCGCGGCGGACATCCACTGGCCGGTTGGGCTCCGGGGAAGGAGCTCAACTTCGACGATGACCGTGTCACAAGCACGTACCAGATCGCCCGCCGGGACGGGGAGACGGTCTGGTTGCAGGTCAGCATCGTGATGGTGCGCGACCGAGAGGGACGGGAAGTGCGTGCCGTCGGCATCGCCCGGGACGTCACCGAGACCATCAGGGGATTTGAGCAACTGCAGCTCGCGCAGCATAAACTGCAGCTATTGGGCAGCCTGACCAATCACGACCTGCGGAACCACATCACCACAGCGGCGGGCTACCTTGAGCTGGCGACCAGGGCGAGAGACGAGGCCAAGAGAGCGGAATTCCTGGAAAAGGGGCAGAAGTCGCTCATAGACATGGGCAACTTCTTGGACTCGACGAAGAAATACTATGTGCTGGGGCAGGTCCCGCCGGCGTGGATGGACCTCAGGGAAACGGTAGAACGGGCGCTGTCATCCCCCGAGCTCGACCGTATTGATGCCCGTGTCGAGCTCCCCGATGTCGAAATATATGCGGACGAGCTGCTGCTGCAGGTGTTCCATAATCTCGCTCACAACACCCTCAATCATGGCCATGGGGCCACCGAGGTGCGTGTCCACTCGGTCGAATTGGACCAGGATTTGTTGATAATCTATGAGGACAACGGCCCCGGTATCTCAGTGGAGGATAAGAACGCCATATTCCAATGGAACTTCCGCTCCCGTCGCGGGCACGGCCTTCACTTCGTGGCCGAGGTACTAGCGGCCACGGGAATGAGCATAAGGGAAACGGGTGCGCCGGGGCGAGGGGCCCGGTTCGAGATCACAGTGCCTCGGAGCGCGTACCGATCCAAGAGCTAAGCGGGCCTTCGCCGCCGTCGGATGCTACCTTTTTAGTACGGGGCGAACGGAACTACGTGCAATGAGGACGAGACGTCGGCCTGCGGTCCAGATCGGCGACAGGGGAAGCATACTGGCATCGGACGATCTGAACGGCATTGAGAAGCGCCTCGATGAGCTCATAGAGCAGATGTCGGTGCAGGGGCGCAACGAGGCCGGGCTTATCGACGAGGCCGTCCAGAACACCGTCGCATGGTACGATCGCCTGCACCGAGCTGACCATGGCGTGCCGCTCACCAGGGCGCAGGTCGACGAATTGAACCACCACTTGCTGGGCATGGCGGCCCGGTCGGTCAGGAAATGGAACGGCCGCCAACTGGCGTTAGAGCTGGACGAGCTGAGATCCTCGGTCCAGAGCTCCGGCCTGCCGGACGGCGATCAGGCGCTCCTGCGGGAGATGGCGACAGAGCTGCGGTACGACGTAGAATCGCGCGGCTATCGCCAGGAGCACGATGTGGCGCTGGAGACGTTTCTGTCGCTGATAGGCAGGGCGCCGTTGGCGTGGGCGGAGGAATGGACGCTCCGGCTGGAGCGATTCCGAGGCCGCCACCGCTGGTGGCTCTAGGTCGACCAGCGGTCGGGGCGGAGGTCGATGGTCTCCTCCCTTCTCTTTCCCAGGGAGATGATGTCGGCCTTGACGCCCACGCTCTTCTCGATGAATGCGACATAGTCGCGCATGGCCCGCGGCAGCACCTCGACGCCCTGGCGGCACAGTTTGGCGGTCTCCTCGGACCATGAGCCCCAGCCTTCCAGCTCCTCGTAGATGGGCTTGGCGCGCATCAATCTGGACGCGTTGCCGGGGAAGTTCTCCACCCTCTCGCCGTCGATGTCGTAGGCGACGCACACCTTGATGGGATCGATGTCGTTCAGCACATCCAGCTTGGTGATGGCCAGAGAGCTCAGCCCGTTCAGGCGGGCCGCGTGCCGTAACACGACCATATCGAGCCACCCGCATCTCCGCTCGCGTCCGGTGGTGGTGCCGAACTCCTCTCCCTGGTGCAGCAGCCTATGTCCGATCTCATCCTTGAGCTCGGTGGGGAAGGGGCCGGCGCCCACGCGGGTGGTGTATGCCTTGGCCACGCCGACCACCTGCTCCACCATGGACGGTGGGATCCCGGCACCGGTGCAGATGGCCGCCGAGGTGCAGTTGGACGACGTTACGTACGGATACGTTCCATTGTCGATGTCCAGCATGGTGCCCTGGGCGCCCTCGAACATCACCTTCTTGCCGGCCTTGATGCTGTCATGGATGAGCACGGAGGTGTCGACGATCTTGTTGCGATAGGTCCTTCCATACCCGAGCAGCTTCTTGATGAGCTCCTCACGGTCGATTCCGAGCGGCTCTCCGAGCGATTCGGCCAGGCGCTCCTTCAGGGGAAGGATGGTATCGAGGCGTTCCCTGAGGTAATCCTCGTCCAGAAGGTCGCCCATGCGAATGCCCGAGCGAGCTATCTTGTCCGAGTAGCATGGTCCGATGCCTCGGCCGGTGGTCCCCACTCCCTTGCTGCCGCGGACTCGCTCCTCCGCCCCGTCAAAGGCCCGGTGATATGGCAGAACGATATTGGCGCGGTCGGAGATCATGAGCCCATCGGCGGAGCGGCCCGTGCGTATCAGCCCTTCGATCTCCTTTCCCATGGCCTCGCAGTCGACCACCACGCCATTAGCGATAACCGAGGTCACGCCGGAACGGACCATCCCTGACGGCAGCAGGTGAAGCGCGATGACCTCGTCACCCACCTTGATGGTATGGCCGGCGTTGGCCCCGCCCTGATAGCGGACGACCATGTCGGCACCCTCTGCCAAATAATCAGTTATTTTTCCCTTACCCTCATCGCCCCATTGCATTCCAATGATCGCTAACGTCGGCAAGAAGACACCTAAGATGGTCAGTAGGTCCTCATATTTTAATCATGCCTCGCGCTGGCGGCCGACGCCTCTTGATATGTGGACAGCACCTCTTCCATCGAGATGTCGGTCTTTATCGCGGTAGGGGAGAAATGCGTCCTCGACGCCCGCCCGATCTCGTTCAGGCGTTCGAGCAGCGGCTCCATGCGCGGTGGGGATATGCCTAGGACGGACGACACTCCGTCATTGTCGTAGAAGAACGGTGTGTCGATCTCCGACCTCCATAGTCCGAGGTACTTACGGCAGCGTCCCGTCTCGGAGAGATCGTCGGATGCGTCCATGGACGACAGAAGCTCCTGATCGTGAAGGGGGCCCAACCATAACGGTCCCGCTGACCGTGGAGTGCTCTCCGCTCCATAGGAAAAGCGGCCAGTGGCGGGTTCATGCTCGACGTAGCCCATCTGCGCGAGGCAGCGGTCGGCGGACGCGCCCCCCTCCTCCATCTGAAGGTAGATGCGGAAGTAGTGATCAGCATAGAATGACAGAAGGCATCTCGCTCCCCGGTCCTCCTTGGCGGCCTCCCTCATCACATGCCCGATCAGTATGCGCAGCCCCGTCTCGTGTCCGAACGGGGAGCGCATCGACAGGGCGCCATATCTTCGGCGGCATTTTTTGGGATATGTCCCGGCCAGCGGCGCGGTGTCGGTGGCGGTGACAGCCAGTATCCCGCGGCGTTTCACCGCCTGCACCGCCGCAGGGATGTAATGCACCGGGCTGCCGAACGGGTCGAGGTCTATGAGGTCGAAGGCCCGGCGGGCCAGCATGCACCTCAGGTCCTCATTGGTGCCGTGGCATCGAGCCTCCACGCCGTTGAGGGCGATGTTCGTCCTGATATACTCGGCCGACTGCGGGTCGCGGTCGTTGGCCGTGACGTCGGCGACCTCCGTCTCGACCGCCCATCTCACCGCCCTGGCGCCCGTCCCTGCCATGGCGTCAAGGGCCGAGCGCACCGGGCGCGCTCGCAGGAACATGACCGAAATATCGCGGTTGAAGGCCATCTGGGAATTGAAGAACACCTGGCCGATGCGTTTGCCCGGCCCGCCCGACGAATATGTATCGGGGACCTTCAGGCGGGTCCCTCCCTCCAGGACTTCGACCGAGCCAGTAATGCTCAAAGGAGTTCTCCCTTCATGAGCTTCATAATCTTGTAAGGGAGCAGATTGCGGTTTATGGGGGTCACTTCCAGAATACGAATGTCATCCCTCCGCCTAATGTCCTGCAAAAGTGGGTTCCTGGACTTCTTGTGCAGAGTCAGGATAAGGGGCTTTTCGATGTCCAAGGCGTACTTTACGGTCTCGATGAACGGTTTGGACTCGACCTCCATCCGACCCACCTCGTCGATGACGATGACATCAGAGTCCTCGGTGGCCTTGAGAAGCGCCTTCACCCCTACCGTCTCGAGCACGGTGAGGTCTACGCCGAACTTGCCTACGTTGAACTTCGAGCTTATGTCAATATGGGCGAACACGCCCCTCTCTTTGTTCTGCCAGTCCACTATGGCGAAGCCGGTCCGCTTTCCTCCTTCTATGATTGGCTCGGTGACCATTCCCCCCACTTTGCAGCCTTCCGCCTCCAACATCTCTATGACCTTCAACAAGGCGTGGGTCTTGCCCGCTCCAGGCAAACCCGTAATGCCGATCTTAATTCCAGTTTTCATTCTATGTCACCAATGATGCGAACGTGTGGCCCTAGGGTCTTCCTTGGGAAACAGGTGCCAGCCCGTATGGACCTCTGTTCTTAATATCTTTTCGAACTGTTAATGTTCATCCTGAATGACGTCAGCATTTCGTCTGGGCACGGGCCCGGAACAACATCAGGGCGGCCTCCACATCGGACAGGCGCCTTAGGTCGTCATCCGACATCGCATCGGACAGTTCGATTGCATAAAGCTCCTCCATGCTGCCGTAGCCGGAAAGCTGAAGCCCCTTCCTCAGGTAGAAGATCGTTCTGAAGGCGTCCATGAATCGGTTGAAGAGGGCCCCGTCGAACTCGTCTCCCCAGCCGATCTCCTCGCGGACGGACCGGTCCATCCTCGCCAAAGCGGCCGTAGCGTGCTTGGTGGCGGTGCAGCGGCAGGTGCTCACGGCCCCCGCATCGTCATCTGAGGGTTAAGTCATTTCGCCCTAATCGAGCTTCGTCGCCCCACGTCCTCGTTCGAACCCGGCCGACGCCCGAGCGCGGAACGGGGTCAGGGCGGCCTCAGCATCGGATAGGCGATCGAGCATCTCGAGCGATAAGGCATCTGTCCGCTTGCTCTCGTGAAGCGCCTCCATGCTGCCGTAGCCGGAAAGAGAAACTCCCTTCCTGAGGTAGTCGACCGTCCTGTAAGCATCCATGAACCTGTTGAACAGATAGGCGTCGAGCTCGTCTCCCCAGCCGATCTCCTCGCGGACGGACCGGTCCATCCGCCCCAAGGCATGGGTGGCACGCTTGGTGACCTTTCACCGGCTTGTGGTCTTGCCTCCGAAAGCGGCTTTCTCGAAATATATTATTTCTCCCGTAAAGCCTGGGGCTCACCGAGTGTCAGAGGGATCCTATGTCCTCAACGTACATAAGGGGGTACTTGATCTCCTCGATGTACCTCATCCTGCCCTTCACTCGTACATCCTCGATCTTTATGCTCACGGATACGTCGAGCATATCGCCCGTCAGGGACTGGTAATCATACTCGTTCCTCTTGCGGCGAAGGCTCTCCCGGCGAATATGGACAGAGACCGATTCCACGAACGGCTGCACCATGATGCCGTGCTCGATGGCCCTTTCCAGACTTTCTACGTTGGATGCGCTGACGGGCGCGCCGATGAACTGATGGTATGCCGCTGCCAGCTTTATCCCCGCTTCGAACACCGCCCTCTCCCGAACGGTGCATTGGAAGTACGAGGCCGCTTTTTCCTCTCGTGAACGGTCCATGCGAGTCCCTTGGCGAGTGAACGGACGCATGATATTAAATGCTGACCCAGAGCGGCCGTCCGACGATCGCCGGATGCCGCCGACGGCATCTCACATATATGCGATCCGCAAAGCGATGCGTCCAGGCCCCAGACGGGGGAAGCAGGGCTTGAAGTGAGAGCCATGGCGTTCAATGGCAGCCCGAAAAGGGCGGGCAATACGGCGCTGATGCTGGAAAAGGTCCTCAGGCGCGTCGGATGCAGGAGCGGAGACGGGGATGGTGAACCTCTATGATCGGACCTCAAGGGATGCACCAGCTGCTTCGCAGGCAAGCTCAAGGCCCCTCCCAGCCATGGCCGGTGCGCCTCGAGCGACGATCTGGCTCCAGCGTCCGATCGGACATTGGGGGCCGATGCCCTGTTCCTCGGCTCGCCGATCGGCGGCGGACAGGGCTCATATTCTCACAGTCACGCGGGCGGCGGTTCATTGCGCCCAGCGGCCCCCATCAATATTCTTCCAGATCCGAGGCCGATAGAAACCTTTTATATGGTTGCTCATATCACACGGTCCAATGCAGCTTCAGGAGAGGATAGCGGAGCTGAAGAAGGAGAGGAATGCTGTCATCCTCGCCCATAACTATCAGCTTCCTGAGGTCCAGGACATCGCCGACTTCGTGGGCGACTCCCTTGGACTGGCTAAGCAGGCCTCCATGGCCGAAGCGGACGTCATCGTTTTCTGCGGCGTCGACTTCATGGCCGAGAGCGCCAAGATACTCAATCCGCAGAGGATCGTTCTGCACCCCGAGACCAAGGCCTGCTGCCCCATGGCCGCTATGTGCGACCCTGCTGGCGTCAGGATGCTCAAGAAGGACTTCCCCCGCGCCGACGTGGTAGCATATGTCAACACATCGGCCGAGTGCAAGGCCGAGGCCGACGTGTGCTGCACCTCCGCCAATGCCGTCAAGGTGGTCAACTCCCTGGAGTCCGACCTTGTCATATTCCTTCCGGACGAGAACCTGGCCAGTTATGTTCAGAGGTTCACGGACAAGAGCATCCTCCCCTGGCCCGGTCACTGCCCGACCCATGAATCGATCACGCCCGAGAAGATCGAGAAGCTCAAGAAGGAGCACCCGCAGGCTCTGGTGCTCGTCCATCCCGAGTGCCGTCCAGAGGTCATAGATATCGCCGATGGGGTCCGCTCCACCGAGGGGATGCTAAGATTCATCATGGAATCCGACAAGCGGGAGTTCATCATCGGCACCGAGAAGGAGATGATCCATCGCCTTTCGAAGGAGTTCCCGGACAGGATCTTCCACGAGGTGCCGGGAGCGGTGTGCCCGACGATGAAGTTGATTACGCTGGAGAACATCCTCGCCGCCCTCGAGTCGATGTCGCCCGAGGTGACATTGTCGCCCGAGCTCATGGACAAGGCCCGTGCGCCTCTGGAGAGGATGATGGCCCTGGGCCGTGGGGACTGATCTCGACCCATTCTTTAGATGCCATGTCTGAAATGACATGGCCTCATCCTAAGGAAGCGAGCGCTAGAGCTGCAGAAAGGTGGCGAGCGAACCGTACATGAAGTACGCTGCGAACAGGATGAGGAACACCCCGCACGCGACGTACAGGCCTCGGAGCCACTTGCCCCGGAACAGGGAGCGCCCCTTGCTGGCCGAGTACGATACTAGGCCCATGTAGGCGAAGTCGCAGGATAGATGGACGGCAGCGAACAGAGGTATCATCCACCAGCCGAAGGCGGCGGCCAATCCGATCAGCGCGGCCCCCACGGTGGCCCACCACAGAAGGAAGTAAGGATTGGCGGCCGACAGCACGATCCCGGAGACCAGGGCGCCGTGCTTTGCACTCCCCTCGCTTATCTCTGCCTGCGGCCGCAGCATGGAGATGCCCATGTAGAGAAGGAACGCTCCCCCCACCAGTCCGATGGTCGCTAGGACGTTCTGGTCCTGAAGGAACATCATCAGGCCAAGGAATATGGTCAGGATGAGGGGCACCTCGACCAACGCATGGCCCAACGAGAGCTTCAGCCCGGCCCGGGGTTCGTCAAGTCCCCTGGCCACTGCTGTGGCGAACAAGGGTCCCGGGGCGATCACCCCCGAGGCCGATATCACCATCACCCATCCCAGGAACATGAGGGGGTCGGCTGGGCCTTCCATGATGCTCTGATAAGGGGGGCGGTATTTATCCGTTGAGCCAATCGTCGACTGAGACGATGTTGCGGGCAGGCGCCAGAGATGAACCACATCATCTCATGGCCGGCTTGCCGGGCGAACTGGTGACCGTCGATGGCGGCATCAATTCCATCGCGAAGCTTGATCATTGAGCACAACTGTGACGTATTTTGCTGCTTTTCTGAGGCATCCAGAACTGACGCTTAACATGCCCAGGACTTAACTTGGGGCCATTTTATTTAATATATGGTCATCATTCCAAGGCAACCCCTGGTGGACGATGAGGTCGAAGCTTGATACGCTGAAGTACATTGGAGGCCTGGCCCTGATAGCACTGGCCATCCTGGCGGCCGATCCACGATCCCTATGGGACGCCATAGCCCGCGTTGATCTGGGCATTCTTGCGTTGGTCGTTGGCCTTTATGTACTGAACCTCGTCACGAAGAGCTACCGATGGGGCGCTCTGATGAGAGGCAACGGCTCGTCCGACAGGCCGCCCTTCCACTCGGTGTTCGCTAACTTCGCCTTTTCCCAGGCGATCAACAACGTCACGCCGGGAAGGGTGGTAGGAGAGGCGACCAGGATATATGGGGCCAGTTCCAGGATGGGGGTCCAGGCCGGCGTCGGAACGGCGCTGGTGGTAACGGAGAAGATGATGGACCTGGTAGTGGCCACCGCCATCGCCGTCTTCGGCATGATCGTTCTTACGCCCATTCTCCTCGGCCATGTCATGGATGAACTAACTGGCGTCATCGTGTTCGCCGTGGTGCTAAACCTCCTACTGATCGGTTTCCTGGCCCGGCCGAACATGCTCCTGTCGGCCGGAAGGCGGACCATTGGAATATTTGGCAGGCTGCTGCCCGGAAAGGTCGGCGCCAGCTTCTGTTCAAGCTCGTCCAACTTCCTGAACGCCTTCGCAGCGTCCATGGCCAGCTCGAACCGGGCCAGGCGAAGAACGTTGGTCGGCACGGCCGCCCTGACGGCCCTCATCTGGGCCAATGAGGTCCTCAGGGTCTGTCTCATAATGATCGCTCTGGGGGCCCCGCTCAACCTCGCGGCCGCAATGGTGGTTACGGGCATCTCGGCCCTGAGCGCGGTGCTCTTGGTGGCCGGCAGCAATCATATTCTGATATCATCGGCGGTGTTCTCCGCCGTGGGGATAGGGGCCGGGGTGGCCGCGGGAGCGGGCGTCCTGACAGCCCTGACGTCGATCTGGTTATCGGTCCCCATAGGCCTTCTGGCCTATTTCCTGGAGGACCGGTTGAGCAAGTCCTCGGCTACGAAGAAGGTATATGCTCCGGCCGGCTCCCCGACTGGAAAAGGTGATGATTGATATGGAATGTACAACCATTTTGCTCATCTGCAACGAGAAGGACAACATCGAACCTCTAACTCGAGACGTGCTCGAAGTCTATTCTGAGAACAACATCGACGGAGAGGTCCTTCTGCTCGATGACGGAAGCACCGACGGCTCCAGCCAGATCTGCGACCGGCTCGCGGAGGCGGAGGAGAGGGTGCGTTGCGTCCACCATGGCGTGAACAAGGGGCGGTCATACGCCATACGCACTGGATTCCAGGAGGCTAGGGGAGAGGTCGCCATCATCATGGACGGCGACCGGCAGTATGAGCCGAAGGAGATCCCTCTTTTCCTGGCCAAGATCAAGGAGGGGAACGATGTGGTCACCGGATGGAGGCATCAGCGCACCGACCCGTTCATCAGGAAGTTCATCTCCCGCGTCTACAATAGGTACATCATACAGAGGAAGTTCGGCCTAAGCATAAAGGACCAGAACAGCGGCTTCAAGGCGTTCGTGCGGACCAAGGCAGTGAACATGGGCTTCGACCCCGAAGGTTATCTCGGCCTGCACCGCTACATCCTGCCGCTGGCGGCCCTGCACGGAATGAAGATCGAGGAGGTCCCCATTGTCCATTACGCCCGTCCCAGCGGGAAGTCCTACATCAAGTTCTATACGGTGCCCTTCATAGCCCTGAGGGACCTCCGGAGGTTCAACAGGGAGCATCGCGAGGAGATCCGATCGGCCCGGGGGGCCAGATCCTTGGCCAAGCGCACCGGTAGGTGAGACTGGTGCGAGTGATCATAACAGGCGCTGCTGGCTTCATCGGCAGCAACCTGGCCGAACAGTTGCTAAGTGAGGGGCATGAGGTGGTCGGGGTCGACAATTTCGACGATTATTACTCCGGCAAGACGATGTTCCTGGAACGGAGCAGCGACAACCCCAGCTTCTCCATGGTCCGGGGGGACATCCTGGACCTTGAGCTTATGAAAAAGACGATGATGGGGGCGGACGTGGTCGTCCACCTGGCCGCCCAGGCCGGCGTACGGTTTTCCGTCAAGGACCCCCTCAAGTCCCACATGGTCAACGTGGTGGGTACTCTGAACGTGCTCCTGGCCTCCCTAGAGGGAGGGGTCAAGCGCGTGGTGAACTCATCATCCTCGTCGGTCTACGGCAACATCGGCCGCCGCCCTGTCACCGAGATGGATCCCGTAAAGCCGGTGTCCCCCTATGCCACCAGCAAGCTGGCTGCCGAGATCTATTGCCGGCAGTTCTATGAGCTGTATGGTCTGGACACGGTCTCCCTGAGGTATTTCACCGTCTACGGTCCGCGCCAGAGGCCCGATATGGCCATCCGTATATTCACCGAGCGCATCCTCAAGGGGCTTCCCCCGCAGATATACGGTGACGGGGAGCAGAGCAGGGACTTCACGTACGTCGGCGATGTCGTGGCCGCCATCCGTTCCGCCATGACCGCACCCGACCTCAAGGGAGCGGCCATCAACATCTGCGGCGGGAAGCCCATCACCGTGAACCGTCTGGTGCAGGAACTGCAGGACGTCTGCGGGCGGAGGGGTCTCGATCCGGTATATCTCCCCGCTCAGCCCGGGGACGTCGACCACACCTGGGGGGACCCTGCGCTGGCCATGAAGCTTCTCCGGTGGAAGGCCAGGACGAGCACCAAGGAAGGGCTCAGGAAGTACGTGGAATGGTACCGGGGCAGCGAGGAGCGGAGGACCGTTCTAGGTGGCGGTTCATCGTCCGGAACGTCCATCGCTAACCTGGCGATCTCTGAACCGTTGCACCGTCCCGGGACCGGAAGCTCGTCCAACGTTGCGTGAGGTAGCTGAAATGTCTGAACGAAGGCATGGCCGGTTCAAGGAGGCCGTGATCTCCTGGAGCCCCTTGAAGAAGAGCCTGTTCTTAGTGCTCATCGCTATCATGGTGTACGGCACCGTCATAGCCCTGGACGGGCCGGTGGTCTCAGAAATATTCGGAGAGGAGAACTTTCACCCGGACATCAGGCTCTACCGGGAACGGACGTCCACCATACTGGAGGGCGGCCTGCTGTACACGGACGTTCACACCGAGACACCTCCACTGATCAACTACCTCCTCATCCCAGCTCAGCTGATGGGGGGCGGTGATCACATATGGGTGTATTCCGCATACTTCTCGTTCTTTGGTCTGATTAGCGCGCTGATGATGTACCATGCTCTGCGCAGGTACGATGATTGGCTGGCTTTCGTTATGGGGCTGCTGTTCATACTCTCTCCGTTCGGCTTCATAGAGGCGGGCTTGGGTGAGGACGAGACGATAGTCGCGTTCACCGTCCTCCTCCCTGCATTGCTCATGGTCCTGGAACGGAACCGGCTGGCCTCGCTGGCCATCGGGCTTGGCATATGGACCAAGATGTGGGCCATACTACTTGCTCCGGCGCACTTCCTACAGCAGCGCTCATGGAAGGAACGGTGGATAATGATCGGAATCATCGCCGGGGTGACAATCCTAGTGGCATTGCCATTTCTCATACTATGCGGCGATGAGTTCACCTGGTTCTTGCAGTATTACTTCATCGGGAACCCCGATAGGAAGGCTGAAGGGTTCAGCACGTTCCAGTTCCTGCAGTGGGGCGGCTACGGCATTCCAATGCGTATCTCGCTCGCTCTCGTGCTCATCGGTCTGCTGTTCGCCTATCTCTATGCCTACAAGAAGGGCCTTGGCAAATGGGAGAGCATGACCCTCGCGGTCACGGTGTTCTTCGTACTGTATCCCAAGATGCATACCGGCTACTACCTTATCCCGATAGCGTTCCTTCTGGCTTGGGCGGCCGAGAACCGACATATCGCCGCCAGATGCTTCCTCATGTTCTTGCCGGTAATATTGGCCGTGGCGTTCAGCCCTACGGTCGGACCTGGAGGCGGAGGCACGGCCTTCATCGAGTTCGAAGGCTCGTGGATCCTCGGCCTGGCGTTCGCGCTCACAGCCAGCATCATGCTGCTGGAGGCGACGTACACCGCAATGAAGAACAAGTCATTCATCACCAGAGCGATCGAGGAGGAGAAGGCGCGAGGATCGGCGGACGGGCCCATTACGTCGGCCTCGGCCGGAGCCCCGGGACTTGATGGGGGAAGTGCCTGATGCGCGAAGGCCGGGCGATCGGCGGCGGGAAGTCTCATCGCCCGGCCTACACGTTACACTCTCTCGATACCACGAGCGTCACGGTGGCCTTGATGCCAGGGACGGCACGGAGCTTCCTGATGATGATGCCCTCCAGGCCGTCCATCGTCTCGGCGGAGAGCTTGGCCACAATATCATAGACGCCGTACACGAGGGCGACGTTCTCTACTCCCTGCAAGCGACAGATCTGATCGGCCACGCTGTCCTCCTTACCGACGTCACAGCTTACCAGCACGATAGCGGCAGGCATGTTACATCATTGGCGGCAGGAGGTAAAAAGGTGAGCGTCGCTCATTTGACGTCCCGCGTCGTCGTTCCCGATGTGACCGTTGACGGCGCCGTCCTGAGCAGGGGAGCCGCCCCGGCGCGAGGGCGGTCGAGGAAGCAATCGTTCCGGAGAGCGATGCGCGTGGCATCCACCAGGATCGCCAGGCCGACCAGGAGGGCTGCCAGGCCTATCCATGCGAACGGCGCCGGCACGGAGCCGTCGTTGATGGTGAACTCCAGGCCCTGGGCGACGGACAGCGGTATGTACATGCCGAGGATGCGCAGTAGCACTCTGCGATCCTCGGCCGCCCACACCACCAGGAAGCCGAACGGTATGACAAAGTAGCTCAGCCTGATCATGGGATATATACAGAGGAACGCCACCGTCACCACCAGGCTGGAGCGCCAGACGTCCAGCTTTCGCATCCAGCAGTACCAGTAGGAGCCAATGAGCGCGGCTATGGTGATCAAGGCGCCCACGCTTCCGGGGACCACGATCCCGACGGCGCTGATAAGCCCCACGACGGACATACCGGCACCGCCGTCATTGTCGCCCAGCATGTAATAGGTCGGGAACTGCAGGAACTCGATCGGACATATGATGAGGAAGGGAAGCGCCACCACCAGCGAGATGATGGCTGCCAGTCCGATATGGCGGAGGCGTTGTTTCCGGTCGGAGAGCTTGATGAACATGACCGGGAACAGGATGATGGAGAGGAACTTGGTCCAGAATCCCAGGATGACGCCCGCGGTCGCTCCCTTCAGGTTTCCTCTGAGGAACAGCAACACGGGAACGATGAAGAAGAACGCCACTATGGGCTCGTCCTGCACGCCTAAGGTCGAGTCAACAATGAGGAAGGGGCTTAGGAGCAGCAGCACCGCGGCGATGAATGCCAAATGGTCGTTCCACTCCCTCAGGACGAGGTATGTGGACAAGGAGGAGAGAAGCGCGAAGAGGGAGAACCATATCTCGTAGGCCCACCACTCGCCCCCCGCCAGCTGTGGTGGCAGAAAAAGATAATTGATGAGCGGCGGCGACTCGACGGGGAGCGAACCGTATGGAACGTCTCGATATATCACGCCCCCATTAAGGATCAGCCGGGCCCTCTCCTGGAAAATGGACAGGTCGGAGGAGTTAGCGAAGCTCTGGTCGATGAACGAACGCAGCAGCAACCCGTCCATTAGGATGAGGCCGCCGTAGACCAGAACCGATATGAGAAGCAGCGTCAATAACCGCCGGCGAGGGGTGAGACGGTCCAGCTCGGCCTCCAGACGCGACCAGCGACCGCCATTTTCTCCACTCGTTCCCGCTTTCATGCCGCCCCTGCTCCTCCGGTACGCCTGCATCGGCCATGCGGCGGCTTCGATTTAGCGTTTTCTCTGCTCAGTCGGCAATGATCTCCCTGGCTGTTATCCCTACCTCCTCCATGCTGGACAGTTGGATGTCAGGGTGGGCGAACACCCCGAGATGCTGGTCCACGGCGCTCAGGACGGCCTCGGGAACTATGACGACAACCTCCACGCCCTGGTCGATCAGGTCATTGTAGTCCTGTACGGCATCGCGGTTCTTCCAGGAGCGCTCCGTCTCCAAAAATTCGCATCTGACCAGGTTGCCGGAGCTGTCGTGATAGTGGATGGCGCACCAGTCGTCCATGATCTCCGGACTAGCCACCAGTTCGCTGTCCTCCTCCATCATGCTTGCCATTCTCTCTTCGAGTGCATGCTGCAGGTCTATCATGGGGCGTCAGGTGTTGAGCGAGGAGTATAACAACCTTTCGGTCTTTTAAAGCCTCAAGGGAACAGATCGCGGGCAGTTTCGGCCTGGCCGAGGACGCACTTTTATAGCGATTAACGACAATGGGGCGCCGTCCGACGCGAGAGCGGCGGGGATGGGAATGACTGGAATAGACCTCAACGAGCCTCAGGAGATCATATCGTTCATCGTGCTGGGAGAGCCATCGCCCGAAGGCAGCACCCGCTCGTTCTACATCCCCAAGCTGAACAGGACCGTCACTACGCATCAGAACCAGACCCGGCTCAACGCCTGGCGGAACCGGGTCGCCACCGAGGCCCAGAACGTACTTTTCGAACGGGAATGGACCTCCGACCGCGCCTCGGCATACACCCTGGACGTGGATTTCGTTCTTCCGAGGCCGCCTTCCGTGCCGGCCCACCGCCGCGTACGGCCGACGGTAAAGCCGGACATAGACAAGTTGGTAAGGGCGATCAACGACGCTCTAACCGGGATCCTGTTCCCGGACGACTGCCAGGTCGTCTCGATAAGGGTGACCAAGGGTTATGAGGGTGAGCGGCGTCCGGGCGCCTATCTTCGCGTGTGCAGGTATCAGAACGTAGTTGACAAGAGGAAGAAGGCGAAGAAGAAGGTCGCGGATGACGACCTCCTCTTCGATCCCCGGGACGACTGAGCTCACGCCCGGGTGGTAAGGCTCCTTTTTACGTACGAACCGATCAGCAGCGAGGCGGGATACAGCACCTCCTCTTCCATCTGCGCGTGAAGCAGAAGCAGCTCCGTGAACTTGACATGCTCCTCCATGCCAGCGGACTCGGCCGCGGCTCTAAGGGACTCGAGCGCGATGGCGATCTGCACATGCTCCTCCAGCATTCTCGGCAACTCCTCCCTAAGCCGATCGGTGAGCTCAACGACCCTATCTGGCTGATCTACCTTGCTCTCTCCGGATAGCGTTAGCGAACCGAGCTGGGGGAGGGCGAACTCCTCCTCCCTATGGAAATGCGGCATTAGGAGATCAAACACCATCTGGGCCGCCTCGCCGACCTCTCCTGGCGTGGCCATTGCCCGCTCAAGCATGGACAGCAGCTCCTCGTGCTCCTTCCTCAACGAGATTGGGATCCTCATCAAACTTCCTCGATGAAAGATGAGAGCAGGAAGGAGATATAGATGGCTAGGAGAAGGAGAAAGGGATGAAAGAGGTTTCAGGGGACCAACCTGATGCGGTCCCGTGGAAATAGTATCGCTTCCCGTATGTTCGGGAGGTCCAACATCTTCTGGACGAGCCGCTCGATGCCAAGCCCCCAGCCTCCATGCGGGGGCATGCCGAACTTGAACGCCTCGAGGTAGAAGTTGAAGGCGGCAGGATCAAGCCCTTTCTTCTCCATCCTGGCTACCAGATGGTCGTAGCGGTGCTCCCTCTGTCCGCCCGACGAGATTTCCTGGCCCTTGTAATCCAGGTCAAAGGAGAAGGAGTATGGCGTGCCGTCCTTCTCCATGATGTAGAACGGCTTGGCCTCCTCGGGATACTCCTCTATCCAATACATCTCGTTGCCCTGGCGGGCCATGACCTCTCCGAGAAGCTTCTCGCCCTCGGTGCCGAGGTCTTCCCCAAGCTCCAGTTTCATTCCCTCGCCGTTGACCATCTCCACGGCGTCCTCATACGCCAGGACCGGGTACGGCGCCTTGGGCAGGGCGACGCTCGCGCCCAGCAGCTCGAGCTGCTTCTGGCACCGTTCTATAACGCCGCCGATGACCATCTGAGTACATCCCTCGATCATCCTCTGAACGTCCCTCTGCGAGTCTATGAATGCCATCTCACCGTCGAAGGAGATGAACTCCGAAACATGTCGGACGGTGTCCGACGGCTCGGCCCGGAACGCCGGCCCGATCTCGAAGACCCGGTCCAGCCCGGTGGACATGAGCATCTGCTTGTACAGCTGGGGGGACTGCGCGAGGTAGGCGACCTGATCGAAGTAGCGAAGCTCGAACAGCGTGGCGCCACCCTCCGCGCCTGAGGCTACCAGCTTTGGCGTGAAGGTCTCCACGAAGCCGTTGTCGACGAGATACTGGTCGATGAGGGCAAGCACTGTGGACTTTATCTCGAACACCGCACGGGTCTCCGGCTTGCGGAGGTCCATGAAGCGGTGGTCGAACCGAGTGTCCGGTTCCACGTTAACCTTGTCGATGACGCCCATGGGCAGCGGAACGGCGGCGGCCGAGAGGACCTCAAGGCGGGTGGGAAGCACCTCGACCCCGCCCTTGGCCTGCTCGGACGCCTTGGCGGTTCCGGTCACACGCACGACGGATTCACGGGAGAGCGAAGCCATGATCTCCATGACCTCGGGTGCCGTCCTTTTCTTGGGGGCGGTGACCTGAACGATCCCATATCGGTCGCGAAGCTGCAGAAATGAAATGCCCCCCAGGTTCCTTACGTCCTGGGCCCAGCCCTGGACCACCACCTCGCTGTCGGCGTCGGCGGGGGTGAGGCTCATGGAGGTTCGGTTCTTTACCTCGCTCATTTGAACACCGGGGCTGGGATAGCTGGAAGGATATAATAAATTAGGCGAGCCACCTAGGGTGGCGATATTGGACGCTTACGGTCAGATGCCTCCTGACCGGAAAGAATAATATTGCTCTCCTTGCCAATTGCACCTTAATGATCAAGATCGAGATCGACCGCGATGGCTGCATCCAGTGCGGCGTATGCTACGAAGATGAATGCCCTGACATCTTCGGCGAGAGCGCTGATGGCACCTCGGAGATAGTCGAGCAGTACCGCGTGGGCGGAGACCTTGCCAAGGGGGAGGCCCCCGACAGCATGGCCGATTGCGCTAATAGGGCCGCCGACGCCTGCCCGGTGACGGTCATCACCGTTATCCAGTGAAGGGCCTCCCGCTTATGGAGGTCGGTAGCTTCAGAGGGACGGATCGAAGATCATCATGCGCCCCATGAGGGAACTCGGCGATGGCGGCGCCCAATGGCGGAACCTGCCGCCTCGCTCGCCGCCGATGAATGCCGATCCAAACCGCTTATATCCAACCTCTACTATCGGCGCTCGCAACAGCCATACGGGTCGCAACTGGCCCTCTGCGTTGCTAAGTATTTATATGGCAAGCATTATTTCGAGATTATAGCTCAGGGGAAATGGAATGTCTGACAGAGTTACTGTATCAGTCATAAAGGCAGATGTTGGATCGGTCGGCGGACATGCAAAGCCTCACCCGCTCATGATGCGGAAGTGTGATGAGCGTCTCGCCGACGGCCTCTCGGCCGGTATAATCAACGACTACTACGTCACCAGGGTGGGAGATGACATCAATCTGTTCCTGACCCACAACCGTGGCGAGAACAACAAGGACATCCATGGCCTGGCCTGGGAAGCCTTCATGGAGGCGACCAAGATCGCCAAGTCCATGAAGCTCTACGCTGCCGGCCAGGACCTGCTGACCGACGCTTTCTCCGGAAATGTCCGCGGTGCGGGTCCGGGAGCGGCGGAGATGGAGTTCAAGGAGCGCGGCGCCGAGCCTATGGTGTTCTTCATGGCCGATAAGACCGAGCCCTCCTCGTACTCGTTGCCGTTGTGCAGGACGTTCATGGATCCGTTCACCACGACCGGGCTGGTCATCGACCCCCGCGCCCACGAGGGCTTCAAGTTCGAGATCGTGGACGTGTGCGACTCCAAGAAGGTCGTCATGTCCTCGCCCGATGAGACCTATGACATGCTTACCTTACTGGGCGACACCACTCGCTATGCTATTAAGCGCATCTGGAGCAAGAGCAGCGACATCGGCATAGGCGCGGTCGTATCGACCGAGAAGCTAAACATCTCCGCCGGCAAGTATGTGGGCAAGGACGACCCTGTCTGCGTCGTCCGCTGCCAGAGCGGCCTGCCCGCCGTGGGTGAGGTCCTCCAGCCGTATATGTTCCCGTCATTGGTGGCAGGCTGGATGCGCGGCTCCCACTATGGCGGATGGTATCCCTGCTCGGTCGAGGACTCCGACCCCGTGTTCTTCGACGGCCCGCCCCGCATCGTGGCGCTGGGCATGATGGTCAGCAACGGCAAGCTGCAGGGTCTTGAGGACCCCGGCTCCAAGCCTGGTGTGCACATCCCCGTGGACTACTTCAAGGGAAGCTGCTGGGACGAGGCCCGCAAGGGAGCGGTCAAGGCCTCCATCTACATGCGGAGGCACGGGCCGTTCATGCCCGCCGTGCTCGGCCCGGAGGAGATGGAGTATACCACCCGGCCGGCCGTCCTGAGCAAGCTCAAGGAAAGGATGGAGAAGCTTGACTGATCTCCGCATGCCAGCGGTCATCGTCAACTTCAAGGCCTATTCCGAGGTGGAGGGCGACAAGGCCCTTCGCCTCGCCCAAACCTGTCAGGAAGTGGCCGAAAGGACGGGCGTCGGCATCGGGGTCTGTCCGCCGGCCACGGCCATCGCGAAGATCGTCTCCGCGGTAGATGTGCCCGTGTTCGCGCAGCACGTCGATCCCTACAAACCGGGAGCTGCCACTGGGCGTTTGACGGCCCAGCTGCTCCGGGGCGCGGGCGCCATGGGGACGCTGATCAACCACTCGGAGAGGCGACTGCGACTGGCCGATATCGGCGCGGCCGTGGACATGTGCCGCTCCAACCATCTGACGACGGTCGTCTGCACCGACACCGCCAACACATCAGCAGCCGCGGCATCGCTGCGGCCTGACCTCATTGCCGTTGAGCCCCCCGAGCTCATCGGCGGTGACGTTTCGGTCACCGATGCGCAGCCGGAGGTCATAGAGAACACCGTCACGGCGGTCCGCCGCATCGACGATGACATCAAGGTCCTGTGCGGCGCCGGCATCAAGACCGGACGGGACGTGAAGCGAGCGGTGGAGCTGGGCGCGTATGGGGTACTGCTCGCCTCCGGCGTGGTCAAGGCCGCCGACCCGGCCGCCGTGCTCGCTGACCTGGTGCAATACTTCTAAGCGGCCTAACTGTAGCCGCATCGGCTTTCATGCCGGGCGCTGGTCCCAGGGCTGGATGAGAGGCTTATACCTCCTGGCCCTGTTGGTCCTTCTACTCCCCACCACCCAGCCTGGCCTCTCGTCCATTTCCGACGGGCTGGAGGTACAAACCTATTTCTCGTCCGATCTGTCGGGCGATGCGGAGGTCCTTTTGGTCGAAGTGAGCCCCTGCTCGCCGTCCGAACATATCATCATGGAATGCCGCGGGGGCATGATGGACCTTAGTGGGTGGCATTTTTCGGATGGAGAGGGGACCGTGACAGTGATCAACGCCTCGATGGCGGACGGCGAACGCCTAGCTCTGGCCGCGGATCCCGAGATGTTCGTGAAGCTACATCCCGACGTCAGGTTCATGAGCGTCGCTTCCGAGGATGTCCACCGCACCGGCCGCTTTACGCTGGCCGATGCAGGCGATTGCGTCAAGCTGTTCGATGCCGCCGGGGTTCTCCGTGACAGCCTGTACTATGGCAAGACGGCCGATGAACTGGAAGGCTGGACCGGAACCCCGGTGATGCAGCTGACCAGAGGACACGCGGCGATCCGCACCGGCCTGGACACAAACACCGCGGAGGACTGGACCGTGCGGCCGCCCGCGAGGAGCGCCGTGGTCGAAAGGTCCTTCCAAGCGACCGTGGAGCCCTTCACCGCCCCGGAGGAGGCCAGGTGTCGCGTCCTCAGGGAGATCTCGCTCGCCTCGTCGTCCATCAAGGCGGCCGTCTATGAACTATCCGATGTCCTCATCGTTTCGGCCCTTTGCGATCAGGCTCGACTAGGGGTCGATGTTCAAGTGCTGGTGGAGGGCCAGCCCGTCTCTGGCATAGATGAGCGATGCTCCTCCGCTCTAAGCGCCCTCAGGAGCGCCGGCTGCGATGTCAAGGTGCTCTCCTCTCTCAACGGATACAAACGATATGATTACCTCCACTGCAAGTACCTCGTGGCCGATCAGCGGCGCGCGCTGGTCATGTCAGAGAACTGGGCGAGCGGATTGGTCCAGAACCGTGGATGGGGGGCCGTGTGCGACGACCGCCAACTGGCCATGTATCTTGCGTCCGTGTTCGATCAGGATTTCGCCGGACCGATCGACGTGCGAGAGCCGACGGCGGCCATCCCCATAGGTCGGCAGCCGTGGCAGACGCCGGAGCTGCCGTACCGCCGATATGTGGCCGAGGTGACGCCATTGGTATCGCCGGATAACGCCGAGCTGCAATACCTCGAACTTATACGCTCCGCTGAAGAGCGACTCCTCCTCCAGGCGCTGTACATCGAAGAGGATTGGATCTCGAAGGAGAGCCTCCTGTCGGAAGTGGCGCTGGCCGCTGCGCGAGGCGTCCAGGTCCGCGTTCTGCTGGATTCGGCATGGTCGTACAAGGAGAACGCCCTGGTGGCGGAGCACCTGAACGAGGCGGCCCGACGGGGCGGCTGGGACCTGGAGGCCAAGATAGTATCGAAGTATCATGAATTCGGCATCGTTCACAACAAGGGCATGGTGGTCGACGACATCGCCGTGGTATCGTCGCTCAATTGGTGTAATTCCGCACTGCGGGATAATCGCGAGGTGGGACTGGCGATCACATCTGAGGGAGTTAGCGACTACTTCGCTACGGTCTTCTGGAGCGACTGGTGTGACGATCCATATCCTCCGGAGCTCACCCTACCATGGTATGAATGCATCGTGGAGGAGAACGTGCCGGTGGTGATCGACGCCTCCAACGCCTCGGATGCATCCGGGATAGCTCGCGTCGAGTTCGACCTGAACGGCGATGGCACGGTGGACTGGACTGGCAGCACCTGGAGCGCAATGCTGCCTCCTGGGACGCATGTCATATACGTTACGGCCTACGACGCGTACAATAATACCGCCGTGAGGACCTGCACCATCGAGGTGCTGCCGTCAAGAGACGGGGGCGGGGTGGGAATGGCCGTATGGCTAACGATCTCCATCATCGCCATCACGGTATTATTTTACTGGAAAAGGATTATGCACAAGCGGAGCAATTGAGATGATGGTGTATCTCAGGGGATTCTCCGAAGCCGACCTCGCCAACGTATACGAGCTGGCGTGCCAGACGCTCAGCGAACGGTATGATCCCGGCATCTTCACATCAATATCCTCATCATGGCCTGAAGGCTCCATCGTGGTCGAGTCCCCCCATGGCATCAAGGCCTTCCTGCTTGGGGCGATGACCTCCCCCGTTCAATCCCGGGTGCTCATGCTGGCCGTCAGCCCCGAGCTGCGGAGGAGGGGTGTGGGGACCATGCTCATGAACCGGTTCATGGAGGCCAGCAGCAAGAGGGGCACCCGAGTGGTGACCCTGGAGGTGCGGAAGCATAATGACGCCGCCCTCAACTTCTATCAAAAACTGGGCTTCCGCCGTATTGACGTCATCCGCAACTACTACAACGATGGCGAGGACGCGTATCAGATGCAGCGGTGGCTGTGAGCTCAGTGATACGCCTGATCGTCCCGCAGATGCTCGTTCCAGAAGTAGTAGGGCGATTTCTCCTTCTGTGCTGAAGAGATATCGGTGCCCAGGCCCCGCATGTACGAGCCGTAGCGCGCTTTGATCTGTTCCTCCACCGGGCGGCTGCGGCGCACCGCCGCGGCGACGTGCTTCTCGTCGATGATGGGGTCGGACATCGAGACCGCCAGATCGCCGGCCGAGCGGACCAGGCCGCCCAGCTCTCGAAGCCGCAGCGTCAGGGACCCATCACGGCCATCCAATGCCTTGGCGCGCTGCCTCGCCTCCTTGATGATGGCATCCACCGCCACCATGTTGGCATGCGGTATGCGCCCGTCGGTGACGATCTCCTGGGCCACGAACTGCGCCAGAAGGGCGCGGTTGGTCGGAGAGTCCTCCATGGCCGTCTCGACCAGGACCTCGTACCCGTCCCCGCTAATGCGGGAGCGAAGCGGAGAGAGCACCTGCTCCAGGTCCTGGATGTTGCACGCGGCCACCAGGATGAAATCGGCTGGGACGCCGTCCACCCGGACCGAGGCGCCGGCCGACTGCGGGTTCCGTCCGGCGATGGGGAACCGCCTTTCCTGCATGGCCGTCAGGATGAAACGCTGCGTGGCGCCCAGATGAGATATCTCGTCGAGGAACAGCACGCCTTGATGCGCCTCGTGGATGGCGCCGGGGACCACCCTCTCGAAGGGGGGTGTGCCTAGCTGTCCGTGGCCGCCGAAGGGGTCGTGGCGAACGTCGCCGAGCAGCTCCGTCTCCGAGGCGCCGGTCGAAAGGACGAAGGGGTTGCGGTCCATGGGCACGATCACCTTGCGGGGATTGAGCTTCTCCATCTCCCTCCTGCGCTCCAGGGCCTTCTGGTCGAGCACGCGGATCATATTGCCGCTGCGCTCGAAAACCACCACCTCTTCCTTGTCGAACCGCTTGCGGGTGGTGGTGACCCGTTCCTTCCCGGTGGGGAAGGGGGCGGCCCCCGCCATGGATTCCATCAGGCCGCCCAGGATGTCCCCGAAGGGGTTGCCGGCCTGGGGGCCCATGTCGATCTTGGCCTTCTCGCAGCTGGGGCAGAAGCGCTCCGACGCGGACGAATAGGTGCCGCAGTTGCGGCACCGGTAGCCGAGCCGCTCCGCTACGTTAGCGGGCGCCGCCTCCGGCTGGATGAGCTCCCCCTCTGCGGAGCCTTTAGACTCCCTCTCGCGGAGGACCTCTGCCTCACCCCTCACCTCCACCAGCGGCCGTTCCGGGTTCTCCGGGTTGTGTACCACCCGGACCTCCTCTGTCGGTCTGGGGAGATGGAGGGCAAGGGCCTGCGCGATCATCGACTTGCCCGTTCCCGGAGGGCCCACCAGCAGAAGATGCCTCCTCTGCTTGGCGGCGATCCGGGCCAGTTCCACCGCTTCATCCTGACCGATGACCCGCTTGAGCGGGTCCGCCGGTATTAGGATGTCGTCGGTGGTGGAGAGGCCGCGCAGGTCGGTCTCCCGGGACAGGTCGATCTTTTCACTCATTGCCCTTCACTCGTTAAGGTCGTCCTTGGACCAGACGTCCACCGACGCAGGCTGCTTGGCGATGTTCCCCATCTTGGTGCCCACGATGGTGGCGATCTTCTTGTCAGAGGCGATGTCGAGTATGCGCTGGGTGACGATGCCGTCGAACACCACGGCGGCCACGCCAGTGGCGTCGGCCTTGAGGGTGTTGACCAGTTCGCGCACCGGGACCTCCTTCATGACCTCCATGTCGCCCCCAAGGATCTTGGCCTTGGAGGTGGAGCCGAGCTCGTTGATCATCGTCCTGAACCTGATCTGGGCATCGGAGAGGTGCTTGGTCGGCGCCTCCTCGAACGGCTCCGGTTCCGCCTCGGCGGCCATGGGCTCCGGCTCGGCGACCGCGGGAACGGGCTCGCGCTCCCTCTCGCGCTCCCTCTCATGCCTGCGGGGCTCTCTCTTCTCGCGGGGCTCGCGGTGAGGCTTCTCCGCCTTCTCGACATGGCGCTCGGGCTTCTCCGGCTCCGGCTCGGGGCGCTCCTTCTCCACCGTCAGGCCGTACATCTCCATGTACTGCTCGCCGGGGATCTTGTTGCGCAGGCACTTCATGATCTGCTTCTGGGTTAGCTCCTCGACCTCCATGCCGCGCGGCGCCCTGGCCACGAAGTCCACCTCGGCCACCTGGAACAGCTCGCGCAGGATGAGCTCGCCGCCGCGGTCACCGTCCACGAAGGCGGTGATGACCCTCTCCCTGGACAGGTCGGCGATGCTGCGCGGGACGTTGGTGCCCTCCACGGCGATGGCGTTCTTTATGCCCGACTTGAGCAGGTTAAGGACATCGGAGCGGCCCTCCACCACGATGATGGCATCGCTGTCCTGGACGTTGGGGCCGGCGGGCAGGTGCTCCTTGCCGTAGTGGATGATCTCCTCCACCTGGACGGACTGCCTCACACTCTCGGTGAGATCGATGCCGGATGTCTTGGACTGCTTGATGAGCTCGGTAAGGAGGTCCCTGGCCCTGTCGATGATCTTCTGCCTCTTGGATACCCTGACATCCTCGATGCTCAGGATGTTGATCTTGGCCTTGCACGGACCCACGCGGTCGATGGTCTCCAGCGCTGAGGCCAGGATGACCGTCTCCACCTGATCGAGGCTAGAGGGTATGAGGACCTCGCCTTCCGACTTCCCCTGCTTGGAGCCGACCTCCACCTCGATGCGGCCTATGCGGCCGCTCTTCTGAAGGTCCCTGAGGTCGAGCTCATCGCCGAGGAGCCCCTCGGTCTGACCGAAAATTGCACCGACCACGTCAGGCTTCTCGACTATGCCATCAGCTTGAAGCCTCGCTTTGATCATGTACTTGGTAGTGCTAGGATCGATGTTCATATTGTACACCTCTTCATGTTGTCATGAAACGGTCACCTAGGGCCAGGATAACGATGGCACTATCACTATGTACGGTCGGAGCCCAGCCGCCTGCTGTGCTCGACCCGCGACTGTTGTCGGGTTAAACCTCCCGTCAGTGAACGGGATGAGATGGTGAGAGTGAACATGAAATCAGTCTAGGAGTAAACCGTTTCGGCCCAATAGGGGGAAATGGTGATTAAATACCTTTCGTCGAGAAAGCGCCGTTGGCTTAGACTTGCGACCTATGCCGTTATCGGCTGAAAACATCAGCCGCCCGATGCCACGCGGACCGCCCTTATGACGTCACCGTCGCCCAAAGGCTCGTCGATCGGTATCGGCATATTATCTCGCAGAATAAGATAGGAATCGGGGCGGAGGCATAGGATCTCCAACGCCTCCATGGGGGATGACGCCTCTATCTCCCTGCTTTCCTTGTCGATCATGACGGTGATCATGGCATTGCCCTTCACGCCGAACCTCAAGGCGCACCCTCCCCATGTGAAGGAAATAGATGAAAGTTGCCTTAGCTCGTTGGGCGGGCCGCGATGGCCATGGCCCGGAACAAGCCTTTTATACGGGTGCGCCTCTGCCATCCTCGGGCCGAGGTAGTCTAGTCCGGTAAGGCGGTGGTCTCGAAAGGACCGAGATCTCCGAGCTAACCACTGGCGGTTCACGCCACGGGAGTTCAAATCTCTCCCTCGGCGCCATATTTCTCCCATCGCCGCTCATGGACCCATGGGGCCGTACTTGATGACGCCTTTTCCCATAACCCTGTCCTGCAGCCGGTCGGCGAACGCCTCCATGTCCGCCTGGAAGGACGCTCCGAACCGCTCCTCCATGAACCTCTGCGCCTCCTCGTACATGGACATGTCCATCTCGGGATCGAGGACGCGGCCGAGCTCCGGGAACACCACGTCCTCTTCCTCCCTGATATGGTGCCGCATGTGAGCGACCACGCCGTTGACGTTGTCGCGGAGGAGGTCCACATCCCAATCCTCCAGCCCCTTCCCTATTGCATCGGCATATGCCTTGGCCTTCCGATGCTCGGTCACCAGGGCGTCGATCTGCTCCCTGAGGCGCTCCTCGCCTGGCGGGGCGGAGGGGAACAGGAACCTCTCCTCCTTACCGTGGTGATACTGGTCCATGAACCTCTGCAGGAAATCGGCCGCTTCCGGAAGCGCGTCGCGGTGCTGCCCCCAGGTGTCGTTCTCCGCAATATCGCCAAGGACGTCCAGCACCTGTCGGAGGATGCCGTGGTCGTAGGACAGGATGGTCGTGAAGACCTGCATGAATGCCAGTCGATTCACCGCATACTTATCGCTTTCCGGTCGCTTAAGGTCAGGAATGCGGGATGGGATGCAGAACAATATCTCCTTCGACATCCTCCATCTCCCGGACGATGCGACCGTCGGGACCGATCTCCGATACCTTCACGCGCACGCAGGAGGCGGGGCGGCCCTGGAGGAAGTCGCATAGCATCCTCTCCATGAACGCGCGCACCTCCAGCACCTGTTCGTCGGTGTCGGCCCTGAAGTTCAGTGAGATGTTGAAGAGCGGCATGTAGTCACCATGACGTGGGCTGAGCGCCGCATATTTAGTTTAACGCCCTCACTGGCCCGTCCATCCCTCTCCGGGTGCCTCGGACATGCTTCCTGAGCGGAGGCCCTGCAGGTCCGTGGCGACGTATACGAAGCCCAGGCGCTTCAGCTTCTCGACGACCTCATCGCGCATATCGACGAGAGCGGAGATGTCTCCCCATGGCACCTCGATCCTGGCCACCGCGCCATGATGCCTCACCCTGACGTTCACGAAGCCGAGGTTTTTCAGCGCATGCTCTGCCTCACCCACCATGTGAAGCGCCTCTTCCGTGATCTCCTGCCCGAACGGTATCCTGGTGGCCAGGCATGGGCTGGACGGCTGGTCGGCCGACGGCACCGAGAGTCTTCTGGCCAGCCCCCTCACCTCTTCCTTGTTCACTCCCGCCTCCTGCAGCGGCGAGCGGATGCCCAGTTCGCTCAGCGCTCGATGTCCGGGGCGGTCCTCTTTCAGATCGTCAGCGTGGCTGCCGTCTATCACCGTATCGATCCCGCGGGCCCTGGCAGCCTTTACGATGGCGGTGAAGATGAGCTTCTTGCACAAATAGCAGCGGTCCCGGGGATTGCGACGAAAATCAGGATCGTTCAAAGGATCGGAGCGAACGATGAGCGCTTCCACACCGATGGAGCGGGCGACCCGCACAGCATCGTCCACATCGTCGGCGGATATGAGCGGGGACACGTTCATGATAGCCACGGCGTCATCGCCCAGCGTGTCCCTGGCCAGCCTGGCAAGGAGAGCGCTGTCCACCCCCCCGGAATAGGCGACCGCCACCCTGCCCATTGAGCGAAGCATCGCCCTGAGATGCTCCAGCTTCTCATCGCTCACGCCCCGCGATATGGCGACGGGGGTATTATTGTTTGGTCGGCCACAATGGAAAAATAACAACATCGCATATGCTACGGCGATGAGCGTCAGGGATGTCTTGGAAAAGCACCGGAAGGGCGAATTAGATGTCTCCGAGGCGGAGAGGCTGCTCCGCCTGGATTATGTCCGCAGGATCGGGGAGCATACACTCTTCGACACCAGGCGAGCGGAGCGCAAAGGCGTTCCGGAGATCATATACGGCGAGAGCAAGAGCGCCGACACCATTGCGGACATCATCGAGGGCGCCATGGCCGAGCGGGACGTCCTTCTTGTATCCAGGGCGTCCATCAAGCAGTTCAACGACGTCCACGCCAGGATCCCCGACGCGACATACGAGGACAAGGCCAGGATGATCGTCCTGGACCGGAGGAAGGATTGTAGAACGGAAGGCCTCATCGGCCTTCTGGCGGCGGGCAGCTCCGATGTCGCGGCGGCCGAGGAGGCCAGGGTGGTGGCCGAGGCGATGGGCTGCCGGGTGATGATCGCCTACGATGTCGGCATCGCCGCCTTCCATCGCTTCATCGGGCCGCTCCACGACATGCTGGAGGAGGGCGTCGATGCCCTAGTGGTCGTGGCCGGCATGGAGGGCGCCCTTGCCTCCGTGGTATCATCGCTGGCCGATGTCCCGGTCATCGGCGTCCCCACCTCGGTCGGCTACGGCGTCGGGGAGGGGGGCAGAGCGGCATTGGCATCGATGTTGCAGTCCTGCTCGCCCGGCCTGGTGACGGTCAACATCGACAACGGGGTGGGGGCAGGCATCACCGCCGCCCTCATAAGTATTAGATGCAGGCGCTCCCAACATTAAGGGCGGTCCTATGGCGGTGACGGTAGGTAGGGCGGACAACAGGAAGGCGGCCGATCTGTTCTACGATCTGGCCCTGGCCATGGAGCTCCAGGGGGAGCGGTGGAGGGCCAACAGCTATCTGAAGGCGGCCAGGAGCATAGAGGGGCTGACGGAGAATCTCCGCTCGGTCAGCGAACGGGGGGAGCTGCGCCGCATCGAAGGGGTGGGGGAGAGCATCGAAGCCAAGGTGGAGGAGTTCCTGCGCACCGGGCGCATCGAGGCGCTTGAGAGCGTCCGAGGACTGCTGCCCGAGGACCTTGAACTGCTAAGGGGCGTCCCCTCGTTGGGGACCCGTCGCCTGGCCGACCTCGACCTCCTGCTAGGTGTCCGCTCGGTCGACGATCTTCTGCGCGCCATCTACGAGGGCCGCCTGTCCGAGCTGCCCGAGTTCGGCGAAGAGGTGGAACGGCGTACGCTGGAGCACCTCGTCTGGCGGCGGGAGGAGGCCGCCGAGGTGCCGGCGCCGTTCGCCATGCGCTCGGCCCATATGATCATTGATTTCCTACGCCCCTCGCCCGGCCTGGAGCGTCTGGAGCTGACCGGCCCGCTGCGCCGCAGGGTGCCAGCGGTGGCCAACATCATGCTGCTGTTCTCCTCGTCCGCCCCGGACGACGTCATCGCCCGCTTCGGCCTGTGCCCGGAGGTCACGGAACTCCTGATGGTGGACAGGCAGCAGGCGCTGGGAAAAACGACCTCGGGGGCGGTGTGCATGCTGCGCGCCGTTGCCCATGAAACCTTCGGCCTGGAACTGCTTAGGACCACGGGGCCGGAAAGCTACGTTAGGGAGATCGAGAGAAGCATCCGTGAGAAGAGCGTTCGCTTCAGCGCCCACCGGCCAGCGGCCACCGAGGAGGACGTGCTCGCGGCGGTGCAAGCGCCCATGGTCGGGCCTGAGATGAGGGGCCTGCCTGATGCGAAAACATCGCCCGATGACCTCAGGGGCGACCTCCACGTCCGCGCCACATCCTATGACGGCGGCATGAGGGTCCTGGAGATGGCCGCCGCGGCCAAGGACCTGGGGCACGAGTACATATGCCTCTGCGACCACCTGGGAGGCCGCAGGATGGACCCGGCCGCCCTGGAGCAGAGGAACGTACTGATCGACGAGTCGGCCGAACTGCTCGACATCACGATACTGAAGGGTGGGGAGGTCGACATCACGCCGGACGGCCGGTTGGACTTCCCGCCCGGGCCGCTCGAGGGACTAGACATCGTCATCGCGTCGATCAACACGGCGCTGACCATGGACCGGGGGGAAATGACCGCCAGGGTGCTGAAGGCGATGGAGGATCCGCTCATGGACGTCCTGGGGCATCCGACCGGCAGGGTGATCGGTCTGCGGGAGAAGGTCCAGATCGACCTGGGCGAGGTCTCCCAGGCCGCCGCCGATGCCGGTGTTGCGCTGGAGATGAGCGCTTACCCCGACCGCATGGACCTCGACGCTGAGACGGTCCGCTCGCTCGACGCCGCCCCGCTCGTCGTTCTCGGCACCGAGGCCGCGTTCCCCAACGAACTGACCTACTGGGAGTGGGCCGAGGCAGCGGCGGAGCGGTCGGGCCTTCCGCCCGAGCTGATCGTGAACACTAGACCTGCCCAGCAGCTCAAGGGACGCCGTTGGAGAAGATGAGGTAGATGCAATGAGCATTTTCGCCCGCATGAACAAGGACCGGACGATCGTCATTCGCCCCATGAGGATGGAGGACATAGAGAGCGTTAGGGAGGTCGGACAGATAGCCTGGTCCGACCTGGCAATGCAGGACATCGGGCGTCGATTCCGATATCCGAAGCGTTCAGAGAAGCTTATCGAGTCATACATGGTCATCGAGCCGGAGGGATGCCTCGTCGCTGAGGTGGACGGGAGCATAGTCGGCTCGGCATTCTGCCACGTATGGGGGGGCGTGGGCTGGATCGGCCCCCTGGAGGTCTTACCGGACCATCAGAACACAGGCGTGGGCAAGGCCCTTCTATCGGCCTGCGAGCGACATCTCTCCGAAAGGGGCTGCGACATCATTGGCCTGGAGACCATGTCCCATCTGCCCAAGAACCTGCACTTCTATCTGACGTCCGGCTATGTCCCCACGTCGGTGGTGCTGATCATGGAGAAGCGTATGTTCGGCGATGAGATGCATACGCAGTTCGTGGAGGATGTAGATGCCCCTGGTCTGCCAGCGGTCCTCGGCGGCATTGCCAGACTGGGCCGGGAACTGTCACCCTCGCTCGACTATACGGACGAGGCGAGGATGGCGGTGGAGAGAAGAATGGGCCGGCTGTTCATAACCAAACGCGACGGCGAGGTCGTTGGCTTCGCCATATTGCACACATATCAGAAGGGCGAGGAGGCTCGGTACTCATCGATCAAGGCGCTGATAGCCGATCCGGTCCGTTCCGACCAGAAGGAGATCTTCGACGCTCTTCTTGACCGATGCGAGCAGGCCTCCGCGTCCATGGGAAAGGATCATGTCCTGGTCCGCCTGTCGGCGCTGTCGCCGGAGCTTTATCAGCATTTGCTGTCCCGCTCCTACCTGCTGAAGGGTGCTAACGTAAGGATGGTCAAGAAAGGTATCTATGAGGAGAATGGCAAATATCACATCACCTCTTGGGCAGGATGATCGCCCGGCTGGGGGCCATGGGGGATCTGAAAAATTGACATAGGAGCGGTGATCAACTGAAGATAGCAATTGCAGGAGCGGGAATGTCGGGTGCGTACATGCACCGTTTGTTGAAAGAAGAGGGCGTTCGGTCGGATATCTATGATATCGACCGCCGCACCCGATGCGGCCTCCATCCCTGCGCCTGGGGCGCGGCCCCCGCCCCCGAGGTGAGGCGCCTCGTATCCAGATTCCTCGAGCCGTCAGACTACGAGCTGCAGCGGTTCGACAGCATCAACATCGAAGGCCTGGACATACCGGCCGACCTGCTGACCATCGACAAGCCCCGCCTCGTCAACGCTCTGCTGGACGGTTCAGAGGTCTGCCTGCAGCCGTTCGACCCGAGCGATTACGACCGCGTGATCGACGCCACCGGCGAAGCGCGCGCCTTCCTGGGGCCGGCCTCCGGGCCGCAGTTCCTTGCCCCCTGCAGCCAGTTCCGCGTGAGAACGGAGGAGGAGCTGGACATGTCCATCAAGATCTCCTCGATAGGCTACGAGTGGTGCTTCCCCGTGGGCAACAACGAATACCACCTGGGCTTCGGGAACTTGAAGGCCGACGCCTCGGAGTTCAGACCGTCGGCCACTGGCGCCATGGAGAACGGAAAGGTGTTATGCCGCTGCCACTCCAAGGTGCGTTTATCGTCGCCTCACGCCACCCAGCCTTTCGTTTCTGGTAACGTCGTCGGCGTCGGCGAGAGCATTGGCGCCGTGGCCCCGCTGGCGGCCGACGGCATTGTTTACGCGATGCAGACCGCGGAGATGCTCATGGAGCGGTGGGACGACCCCGATCGCTACGCCGCTGACATCCTGAACAAGTTTGATTGGATGAGGAAGGAGAGGCAGGGGCTGAACCGCTTGTATTCCGGCAAGATGCCCTCGATCGGCGAACTGAGGGCGTTCCTGCACCACACGCGCATTGTCGGCCTCACCCTCAACCTCAGGCAGGCCACGTTCTTCTTCCGGCGGATGCTCGAGAGCTGAGCGGTCCAAGGCATCGTCGCCTTCCTAGGTCATCCGCATCCAGACGGTACACAAGGCAGCGATGATCTGGGGGCATGAGGAATTGGCTTGAAGGAGCGTATACCTTGTCCGCGTCCTTCTCGCCGACGAACGGGCCGCCGGCAACAACATACTTAACCGTCCTGCTGGAAACCTGTCCATCGGGGAACGGTGGACATACGCTCGCTCTTGGACTTTGCCAGGTTCAAGCCCCTGGCTGCATGGAGCCTCAGCTCGGCGGTTCTCGGAGCATCCCTGGCGTTCTTTCTCTCCGATGGAGAGATAGCGGAACCGTGGCCAATGGCCGCCGCCATGGTATGCATCGTACTGATGCAGTACGTCTCGCATCCCCTCAACGATATCACCGACCGGGAGTTGGACGCCAGAGCGGCCATCGCCGCCACCGGTAGAAGGAAGCCGCTTGTGAAAGGCTTCGCCACCGTCAGCGAGGCCAGGGTGTTGAGCGCCTCGATCGTAGCAGTGATCTTGCTCATCATGGCCGGTCTGATAGTGTTCCGCCCAGTTCTGATCATCCCCGCTTCCTATGGGATGTTCGCCGTTCTCGGCTACAGCCATTCCAAGCTGCGCCTCTCGTACCGGCCGTTCACCGAGCTGTACCTGGGCGTTCCGGTCAACATGATCGCGGTGCTGGTGATCGCCTACATCGGGGCAGGGACGATCAGCACCCTCTCGGCGCTGGTGGCGATCGCCTTCGCCTTCGCGGCCAGCTCCCTCTTTGTAAGCATGATGAGCATGGACTATGCGACCGACCGATCGGATCGCAAGGAGACAACGATAGTTCGCTTCCCTCGTTCACATTGGTGCGCCGCGTTCCCGGCCATCGGACTCCTGACGTTCATCATTTCGCTCCCGTTCGCGGCCGCGTCCATGAGCTTGGCGGCGCTTGTCTCCATGGCGGCACTGTCGACGGCGACGTTCCTCGTCCTGATCACGATCGGAGCGAAGGCCGACCGCCTGAGGTTCGATCACTTGGATGGTGTGTGTAACAGCATGGAGGCGCGATCGAACAGCCTCAGGCTGAAGCAGCTGTACTCGTCGGTCCTGTATGCAGTGGGGATGAGCGTAATATTCCTGCAGCAGGGGGTGTGAGATGGCAATCCCTTCAACGTTGTTGCTCGCCGACCAGGACGGACCGTTCCAACGGTACCTGGCGACAGCGCGTAGCGATATCAATGACCATCTCCGGCATGTCCTTCAGGACAGGAACCTCCCGCTTAAGATCAACGCTCACATCATGGGGGGGAAGCGGCTGCGCGGAGGCCTGACCTTACTATTGCATGACGTGCTGGATGGGAACGATCGCCCGGCAGCGCTTGATCTCGCGGCCGCGGTTGAGGTCGCTCATTCCATCTGTCTGATCATCGACGACATGCTGGACGGCGACGTGGAGAGGCGAGGCGAGGCCTCGGTCCATGTAGACATGGGCGTCGGACAGGCATTGCTGGAGGCCTTTGACCTTCTGTCCGTACCGTATGCTCTCGCCTCGTGGCATGGACGGGACGCCGTGGACGCCTTTGCTAGCATGCATCATATGATTGTGAATGGGGCGAAGAGCGAGCTGAGCGCTCCCGATACCTCCTGGGAACGCTATCATGCCATCATATCCCAGAAGACGGGGGGGCTCTTCGCCCTGTCCGCCGCCTACGGTGCCATGGCGGCCGGTGCCGGACCGAACGCGGTCGAGGGCGCTAGGGAATATGGCATGAGATGTGGGATCGCCTATCAGATCATCGACGATATTCTGGACATGGATCACGCGAGCGAATCGCGCGGTTGTTCCGGACCTATGCTGGGCCGATTGCTTCGGGCGGGAACCGAACGCGGGACCGACGTGAGCATCGATGATCTTTGTCGCCAGCCCATCGACGAGGCCAGGGAGGCGGCGGAAGCGATCATCGACGTGGCCCCACGGACCGTTCCTCGCCTTCGCTCATGCCTGACCGGCGCGCCGGCCGAGATGGCCCGCATGATGTTGAGATGACCGCCCGACGGATTCGGAGAGGTGGGGGCAAGGGATAAATATGCACGAAAAGCTGGGAAATCAAATGTCCGGCTCGTCCCAGGGGAACTTCGACAGTCATTTCGGCGCGCTAAGTTCAGAGGGTGTCCTGGAAGTGCCGAAGGGCTCCCCGTGCATCATCTGCAAGGGCTCCCGCAACCTGTGCGGCAAGGACCGTTGCCCGCTCATGGTCAAGTTCTACTCCCGGTCCAGGACGCGCAAGCTGATCGACACCCTGGACCTGGCAGGCATGTCCCCGCCGGGGATATTCGTCGGCCGTTACGGCTACCCCAAGGTGGAGGTGGGACCGCTGGTCCCGCCGTTCATGGGCGACACCGCCATGATGGACACCCCCGAACTGTGGGTGGGCAAGAGCATCGATGAGATCGTGGACTTCCGATTCTCCCTGGTCAGGGGAAAGCATCGCATCGATGCTTGCAATTTCGAACTGGGGGGACGGATCGTTGACCTCACACGTGATTTGGCCCTTTCCACCGACCCATTGGAAGTGGAGGCGAAGTTCCAGAAGCGGCCCAGCGGGCGCATGGTATTGGATGACGAGATCCAGCCGTTCGGGCCGTCGGCCTGGCTCAAGGACCTCTCGGTCGGCAACCCCAGGTATGACCAGAGGGTGGAAAAGGCGTTCTACGATACGGATCTCAGGGCCACGCAGGCGGTGCGGGACCTGTACCGCAACGGCGTCATGATCTCCAAGATCCAGAAGGCGTTCTCCGTCGGAGCGTTCGGCATCCGAAAGAACCGCAGGTTCGTTCCTACCCGCTGGACCATAACGGCGGTGGATGATATCCTGGGAAAGGGCCTTCTAAAGGACACGCGCCATAATCCCATACTGGATGAATGGAGGGTGTACGACTGGTACCAACTGGACAATCGGTGGAGCATCCTCCTTATGCCCACCTCTTGGCGCTACGAGCTCATTGAGGCGTGGTATCCCAACACTGCCTGGAACCCCATGGGGCGGGAGGTGGAGATCATCAGCGACCATGAGTTCTTCGGAGGCCGCAAGGAATATGCCCACATCGGCGGCTGCTACTACGCGGCCCGCCTGGCCATCAACGAGCTGCTGACAAGGGAGAACAAGCAGGCCGGCGCGGTCATCTTCCGGGAGGCGCATCCAGGCTACATCATGCCCGTCGGGGTATGGAACGTCAGGGAGAACGTTCGGGCCGCATTGACCACCGAGCCCAGCCGCTTCGAGACGCTGCAGCAGGCGCTGACCCATGTCTCCAGCCGCATGGAGATACCGATGGAGACCTGGATAGCCAACAGCGGCATCCTGCGCGACTTCCTCTCGCAGAGAAGGATCGACGATTATGTCTAGCCTTGATTCTTTCTTCTCGGACGATGCATGTCCGCAGAACGTCACCATGACCAAGGCCACGGTGGCGCTGTCCCCGTCGAGGCTCCCCGGTCTTGACCTGGCCCTCAACCCCTATTCCGGCTGCGCGCACCAATGCACCTACTGTTATGCGCCGTACATCATGAGGCGGCCGGTGGACGACTGGGGCCGCTCGATATCGGCCAAGATGAACCTTCCCGTGCTTCTCGACAAGGAACTGCCGCGCAAGAAGGGAATGATCGGGCTTGGCACCGTCACCGACCCGTACCAGCCGGCCGAGGGCGCTTTACTGCTCACACGACGCTGCCTGGAGATAATGGTGAAACATCATGCCAGAACGAGCGTGCTGACCAAATCCTCCCTGGTGGCCAGGGACGCCGACCTGCTCTCCCGCCTGGACGGCTCGGAGGTAGGGATCACCATCACATCCATCAGGGACGACCGCGCGGCCATCTTCGAACCGTGCGCGTCCCCGCCGTCTACGAGGCTGGAAGCGATGAAGGCGCTGCACGGCGCTGGTGTCAATGTATACGCTTTCCTGGGCCCGGTCATACCGACGGTCGCCGACCGCGGCCTCGAGGACCTGGTCGACTCCATATGCGAGGCCGGGGCGTCTATGATCATGGTCGACCGCCTCAATCTCCGTCCGGGGATGAAGGCCCGCATGTTGACCAGGATGGAGGGGGCGGACCCCTTTTCGATCGCGGAGCTGCGCGCCAACATTGAGGATGATTCATTCTATGGCTCTATCATCGGCCGCATCAGGGAGCTGTGCCGGGAGCGAGGCATGGAGTGCAGGGACGCCTTCTGAGGCGAACTGCCGCAAGGTCTGCGACCTCCATCGAGCGCCGCCTCCGGGAATACGGCGATGGCGCGTTCATCCACGCTCTTTCGGGGAGGGGGAAACTAGAGTAACAGTTATATAGAAGCGATAAAATATCGTGAGCTCGAAAGGAGGTTCATAATGGCATATTCATTAGGACAAGGCCAACCGATTATTGTGCTCAAGGAGGGCACTGAGAGGACCAAGAACCGCGAGGCCCAGGCGAACAACATCGCCGCTGCCCGCGCCATCGCCGATGCCGTACGCTCGACGTTGGGACCGAAGGGTATGGACAAGATGCTGGTAGACTCCCTCGGAGATGTCGTTGTCACCAACGACGGCGTCACCATCCTGAAGGAGATCGACGTACAGCACCCCACCGCCAAGATGATCGTCGAGGTCGCCAAGACCCAGGATTCCGAGTGTGGGGACGGCACGACCACCTCCGTGGTGCTGTCCGGTGAGCTCCTCAAGAAGGCCGAGCTGCTCATTGACTCCAACGTTCACCCGACCATCATCGCCAACGGTTACAGGCTCGCCGCGGCCGAGGCCGTGAAGATCCTCAACAAGATCGCCGTTCCCATAAAGGATGACGAAGGTCTGATCAAGGTCGCCAACACCGCCATGACCGGAAAGTCGGTTGGTGGAGATGGAAAGGCCCTTTCTGAGCTGTCCGTCAAGGCTGCCAAGGCGGTCGCCGAGGAGCGCGACGGCAAGGTCTTTGTCGACATCGACAACATCAAGGTGGAGAAGAAGACCGGCGGGTCCATCTCTGACACCGAGCTCATCAGCGGCCTGATCCTAGACAAGGAGAAGGTGCACCCCCGGATGCCCCGCACCGTCAACAAGGCCAAGATCGCCATCCTGTCCTCAGCCCTCGAGATCAAGAAGACCGAGGTCGAGGCCAAGATCCAGATCCGCGACCCCGCCTCCATGCAGCGTTTCCTCGATGAGGAGGAGAACACCCTGAAGGGCATGGTCGAGAAGATCAAGGCCGTGGGCGCCAACGTCGTGTTCTGCCAAAAGGGCATGGACGACATCGTCCAGCACTACCTCGCCAAGGCCGGCATCTACGCCTGCCGCCGCCTCAAGGAGTCGGACATGGAGGCCGTTGCCAAGGCCACCGGCGGTAGCATCGTCGGCAACCTGGACGCCATCACCGAGGCTGACCTGGGCTGCGCCGATCTGGTCGAGGAGCGCAAGGTCGGAGAGGAGTGGATGACCTTCATCACCGGTTGCGCGAGCCCCAAGGCCGTCAGCATCATCGTCCGCGGCGGAACCGAGCACGTCATCGACGAGGTCGACCGCGCTCTGCATGACGCCCTGAGGGTGGTCGGAGTCGCCATGGAGGACGGCAAGATCGTCGCTGGCGGAGGGGCCCCTGAGATCGAGATGTCCCTGAAGCTGAGCGACTATGCGTCCGCTGTGGGCGGCCGCGAGCAGCTGGCCATCAAGGCCTATGCCGAGGCGCTGGAGATCATCCCCTGGGCCCTGGCGGAGAACGCTGGTCTCGACCCCATCGACGTGGTCATCCAGCTCAAGAAGGCCCACTCCGGTGAGAAGGACAGCGTCCACATGGGCCTGGACCTCAGCACCGGCAACCCCATCAACATGCTGGAGCAGGACGTCATTGAACCCCTTAGGGTGAAGGTCCAGGCCCTGGAGTCCGCGACCGAGGTCGCTGCCATGGTGCTCAGGATCGATGATGTCATCGCATCCCGCAAGGCCCCCCCAGCACCCCCAGGCGGAATGGGCGGAATGGGCGGCATGGGAATGGGCGCAATGCCCGGCATGATGTAAGCCCGCTAGGCTTACCAATCCCTTCCAATTCCTTACTTTTTCCTATTTTTGTTCATCAACGTCCACTTATGAGGTTTCTGCCAGGAAAAATCGCTTCACTATTTATTTAATCCTGGAATGGCGGTCACCCATATGTATCTCGAGGGAGGGATACTATGAGAAATGTCACTGCACTCTACACGATGTTGGTAGTAGCGATATTCCTGACCAGCCTTGTCGCGGTTCCATTGGCCTCCGCTGTTGATGCCGAGGAATACACCGCCGACGATGGTTGGGGCGTCGGACAGACGATCGCTCTGGACTGGACATGGAAAAACATGCCCTATGGGGCAAAGCAGGGGATATTATCCCTTCTTGGCTCCTCTGGGCTTGAAGTGAACGATTTGGGCCTTAATCTCGATGCGGCCTTCTATGCGTATTTCACGGTCGATGAGGTCAAGGCTGAAGAGTATGTCATGAGCGCCAAGATGGCGTTCAAGATGACAGCCGAGGGTAATATCCATGCTTCTGGCGACATGCCCAAGGCTAATAATTATAACATCAGCATCGCCGAAATGTTCGAAAACTTCGACCCGAGCGATATAAAGAACATGGACTACGAGGCCGTTGGAATTGAGACTGAGAACAAGTCGGTCACCCTTGACATTGCAGCCGACCTCGCCATCATTATCGGCGGCACCATCGTCATGGAGAAGGAGACCCTGGCGATCAAGAGCATGGATCTTTCGCTGAAGGCCGCGGCGGTCATCAGCTTCGACGCCAGGAACATCCCCGACATCGAGAGCGACGTGATCCGCAGCAATGGCCTCGTGCCTGTTCCGACCAACCTCCTGTTCAACGTCAGTTATGACGACTATGACGTGGACCTGAAGGCTACGATCGATGCCAACATGAACGTTGTTTTCGAGCCTGCCCTAAACATCTATCAACTTCCAATGGAGGTAGGCAACACCTGGACCATCGATTCGAAGGCCACGATCAACGGCGGAATGAAAGGGTTCGTTGACATCACCGGCCTGCCGGAAGACGTGGAGAAGGAACTGTTCGATGAAGAGAGCGACCTGTACGAGGCCGGATTCACCAAGTTCCCTCTCGTCTTCGATGAATTCGAGAGCGACGATCTGGTTATAAAGGACGGCAAGCTCGAGGAGATCGTCACCGACATAAATGCTAACGTGACCGTCACCGGCACCACGACCGTCAACGACAGGACCGTCTTCAAGCTCAAGGCCGACTATGATGGTGAGGAAGTGGATTACATCTACTCCTCTGAGCTCATCGATGTCTTCGCTTCTGCAACCATGTTCGACCTGGGAGGGGGCATACCTAACCTTGAGGATCTGGCAGCGTTCGGCATCGAGTTCAAAGACGAGGACGTGACCGCTGACGAGGCGGCCGCTGAGATCGAATCGATAGAGAACTACTACCGCACCGTGGACAAGAAGGCCAAGGGCGAGTCCGACTTCCCCCTGATGGCCGTGCTCGCCGTCGTGGTAGTGGCCGTGGTCATCGGTGGCGCCGCTATATTCTTCATCAGAGTGGTGAAGAAGTAAAGGCCTTCAAGCCATCCAATAACGAGGCTTCGGCCTCCTATTTTCTTTTTATTATAATAATATCATGTTGTCCTTTCACTCCATCGTGTAACTATCACCGAACGCACGGTGGTGGACCCTATGTGTCGATGTCCGGATCAACACAATGGGCCGAGAGTATAGCGTAATATTATATCGTAATATGAATATTCTACCCATTCTACCATGGCCAGCACTTTGCCCCGATTATCTAAAAGATGCGAAAATGGTATGAATAAAAAATAAAAAGGATGTAAAGCGAAATGCTTTACTATTCACTCTATCTCGATTTTCCCTTTTTTACCCTTGGTAATGTCGAGGCCAAAATCGGTCTGCTTGGTATAGCAGTCGGTGAGCTTCAGCTGAGTGCCGATCTCGATGTTCATGTTCTCCGGCAGTTCAACATCCTCGTCCCATAGAGTAAGGCGGCAGGTTCCGGTCTCATCCTCCACGTTGATGTTCCTTACCTTTCCTTCTCCTCCGGTCCTCTTCTGAAAAGTCTTGGTATCATTGACGCGAGTGACCTTGACCACAATGGATACTTCTTCCCTGTCTCCGAGATCGGCGATCTTCTTGATGGATGCCATATTGTTACCTCCTTCTTCTCTGGCTATTCGGCGAAGGACCTCATCATTGAGCAGACCGCCGAACTCCTGGCGAAGTTCTGCCACCCTGTCATCAAGGTCCTCGTCCATGTCAGCTTTGACCATGGTCGTCAACTTCTTAAACGCTACTAGAAGCCAAACGGTATATAATTTTTACAATTTTAGCAACCAGCGTATCAATAAAAGCAGACATGTTGAACGTTATTCGGACAATGCTCTTAACTGCTTAACCCGATTACCCGGCGGGATGCAACTGAACGTTCGAACCTGGTCATCCAGGCATATCGCTTCGGAGGGATGTTATGCGCGCCGCCGTCTATGCGCGTGTGTCCACTGAGGACCAGGCCCGGGAAGGGTATAGCATACCAGACCAGCTCAAGCGTCTGAACGCCTATTGCAAGGCCAAGGGCTGGAAGGTGGCCGGGGAGTATGTTGACGATGGCTTCTCCGGAAGGAACATCGACCGGCCGGCATACCAGCGCATGCTGGAGCAGAAGGAGGACTGGGATGTTCTTCTGGTCCTCAAGATGGACCGTATCCACAGAAACTCCCAGAACTTCGCGGTCATGATGGACCATCTCAACGCATGGAAGAAGCAGTTCAATTCCATGCAGGAGAAGTTCGACACCACTACCGCCATGGGGCGCTTCGTCATGGACACCATCCAGCGCATTGCGCAGCTGGAGAGCGAGCAGATCGGCGAACGGGTGAAACTGGGGATGGTGCAGAAGGCCAAGACGGCCTCTGGTTACCTCGGCTCTAGTATTCCGTACGGTTACGACATATTGGAGGGGCAACTGATCGCCAGGGAGGCCGAGGCCGAGGTCGTCGGGTACATCTATCGCGCGTACATGTGCGGTCGTTCATTGGCAGAGATCGCGCAGATCCTCAACGAACGGGGGACGCCCACTAAGAAGGGCAAGGCGTGGATGAAACAGACGGTCAGCAGGATCCTGCGGAACCCGCTTTACGCGGGTTACGTCGTCTGGGATGACATCGTTTTCTGCCTGGGACACACGGCCGTGGTCACGCCCGAGAGATTCAACATCGTTCAGGGGTTGATGGAAATGCGCCGACGGGACCCTAGCTGCGCTCCAGCCCACCGCCGGGTGGAGGCCGTGAATGTTTAGGGTCGCCATCTACACTCGCGTCTCGACGGACGATCAAGCAGAGGAGGGCTATTCACTCGAGGCCCAGATGGAGAGGTTGGAGGCGTACTGTGAGGCTCAGGGGTGGGAGGTGGCGGAGAGATACGTCGACGAAGGCTTCACTGGCCGGTCCACCAAGCGGCCCGCCTACCAGCGTATGATGGCGGAGAGGGATGGATGGGACGCCATCCTGGTGATGAAGATGGACCGTATCCACCGCAACTCCAAGAACTTCATGATCATGATGGAGAACCTGGAGAAGTGGGGAAAGGAGTTCACGTCCATGCAGGAGGAGCTGGATACCTCGTCGGCCATGGGGCGCTTCGTCGTCGACATCATCCAGCGCATTGCGCAGCTGGAGAGCGAGCAGATCGGAGAGAGGACCTACTCGGGCATGGCCCAGAAGGCCGAAACGGGCGGCATGCTGGGCTTCTTCCCCCCGTTCGGCTATCGCGTCAGGGACAACGATATGGTCATCGTGGACGAGGAGGCCATTGTGGTCAGGGAGCTCTTCTCTCGTTACTGCGACGGAGAGAGCATGGCCGCCCTGGCCGAATCGCTCAATGAGCGGGGACTGAAGACCCGGAGGGACCGGCAGTGGACGCTATACTCGGTCCGTCATATACTTCACAACCCGGCCTACGCCGGCTACCGCCGATGGGACGGGATCCTCGTTAAAAGTAAGCACCCCTCCATCATCGATGTGCAGACGTTCAACTCTGCCCAGCTCGCCGCGGCCGAGAGGACCAGGGATCCACGCTACCGGAACGCAAAGGTACTGTCGGCCTGACCTCTATCTATATCAATCCTATGGGGAATAAGGTAGGCATATGCCAGATAGATGGGTACTTCCCGATCGGAGCGCTGCCATCAAATGGTGCCAGAAACGGAACGAACAAGGGATCACCTGTATCATGGACATCCTGGGGCGGTACAATAGGGAAGAGGCCGATGCAAAGGTCGCCCAATCTGAATACCTCTCCCTCCTAGAGGACATGTCCCGTTTCGGTTTGCTAGCATCCATATCGGTCAAGCCATCCACCCTGGGAGGTACCCTGCACAGGGAGACGGCATTGAGGCTATCGCAGGATATCGCCGAGAAGGCCGCCAACCTCAAAATCCCCTTTGAACTGGATATCGAGGGGCAGCGCATGACCAATCTGACATTGGAAATGGCCGAGAACGCTGCACGAACGGGCCTTCCGGTGACCGTGGCCTTGCAGACCTACCTTCGCCGCACGAGCCAGGACATCGACGTCATGCTGGATGCCGGCGTCAAGATCCGTTTGGTCAAGGGTGCCTACACGGGTGACCTCTCCGATTTCAACATGATCGAGGAGGCGTTCAAGGACGCCGCCGAGCAGATAATCGGATGGGACATCCCCTTCTGCATAGGAACTCATGACCCAGACCTTCTAGAATGGGCAAAGAGCCGAATATCGGACCGGGACTTCCTAGAGTTTGCCTTCCTCAAGGGTCTGTCCGATGAAACCAAGGAATACATGGCCTTCGAAGGATGGAAGGTGTCGGAGTACGTCCCCTATGGGAAGAACAAAGAGGGGTACGAGACCCGACGCAGGACCTACATGGCCATGTTGGCCGAACTGGGTCGTTCGCCCGCGCCCTGAGCGGGCCTCTTTCAATACCCCTTTATTTCCTGTAGAGAATCCTAAAAAATAGAACCATGATGAAGAGGTGAAGCCGACCTCTCTAGGGAGCACTCCTACCAGAAAAATGCTCAACAGGTAGAAGTTTTGTTATTTTGATAATAATCCGCTACATAGCTTTATCAGCCTGGGGTGGCGGTATATTCTATGATTGCTATCGGACTCATAGCGATCACGGAGAGGAGGGCCCGGCCATCTTCGGCGACCTCTAACGGGAGCGCTGTCGAGAACATCGACATATTGGACCGGGTCTCGAAAATCGAGAATAGGAGGAAAACAAAATGGCGGAAGAATCGAACGTACATGTAAAGGTCGCAATGGCCGACGTGATGGCGCTATTCGTTATAGCGTTCTTCACGTTCCTAGTAGGGGGCCTTGGCCTTGGCGTATTCGGACTCGACCAGTTGGCAATAATTGCCGAGATCTCGGTGCCCGTTGGCATATTGGTCCTTCTTGCGACCATAATCGCATATCTGAACGAGAATGTACTGGGGACTGCAATATTTGGCCCTCTGGCCGTGTTCTTCCTGGTGTTCCAATTCATTCCGACAGATGCCTCTGGCATGCTTGCCCTGGTATACATTGGCCTGGTGATCCTGATCGATACGGTACTGTCCTTGGCGCAGCCTGTCAAGCTGCTCCCTGTCGTATTGTTCATCGCCGCGATCGCCTTCTTTGTGACCGGCATCTGGTACAATGGAGGAGCGGCCGACGAGACCCTGAGGCTCGTCGCGGGTGCACTATGGATGATATTCTCCCTGCTTGGCCTGTACCTAGCAACCGGCATAGTCCTACTGGTCATGAAGGGGAAGCAGGTCGTCCCAATCGGCATCCCCGCCACGCCGGCCGCTTCGAAGGCCTAAGCCGATCGGGTGAAACCAAGGGCCCTCGGGCCCGCATTCTTTTTCCATTCACGGGCGCGTGAACTTTGCCAATCGCAATATTATCTGCCCTAACATATACGCAATCCTATCAGCGATACGATATTCTTACCGAGGACCTCAGCGATTATGCATCGGGAACAATCAAGGGAGAACACTCCCCTAAGCGCTCATCGTCCTGCCTCATTCATTGAGCAACGGTTCATTCAACCATTTTTCATCGTGTAAAATGCACGTCAAAGCCCCCGTCTGAGACGCTAATTTCTTGTCTATATCGGATATAGAATTAGTATTAATGTTGATTGCTTTTCTACATTATCTTTTTATTACTAATGCATTGTTTGTGCCTCTCATGGTCTCGATGAGCCCATCCCTCAAGGTAAGGTCCCCTTCGATCGTTCATCTCAGGGTAAATTTACTGCAGTAACGTGTTTTGAAATCGATGCGCTTTACAGAAATTCTGAAAGGCAGCATGGATCCATGAGTTCCGTTTGATGTATCGGACCGCTCGTCCTTGAAGGCCCGAAAGACGTGATGCAGCATTGTTATCTATTATAGTATCAGATGCAACACCGTGCTATATCGTGTTCCGATGCCGTATCGGGTGGGTGGGCAGCGGTTAGAGCCGGTTCTAGCTGCCTTTCAATTTGATATTCGGGAGACCGTCGTTGACCATATTCCTCTATTATGAGGAGCATACTATTGTTCTACATATATTCAATATTCATATGTGATGCTATAGAATCTATAATCTCTATAAGAACAATTATTTACATAGAATCTATACCACCTCTAGAGCATGGAGGATGGGACTAGAATGAACGACGAGAACAAGACTGACAAGACGAGCATACAGATCTCCTCGGCAACCCGCGACCGTTTATATCGCCTAAAGTTCCGCCGAACCTATGATCAATTCCTCGACGAGCTCTGCGAAATGTACGAGAAAATGCGCTCCGAAGAGGGCAAAACTACGCCGCAAAACCCCCCTTAAACCCCTCATTTTTCCATTGTATAGTCTGGACATTAATGATTATAGCATGTATCTTAATATTAATTAAATAATTATGTCATCACATTACATTGGGAATGGTAGAACGAAGTTTGCAAGCGTTCATTCTCTTATTTGATACATTAACGACCTTGACGCATATTGTTCAAACTTTAGCCCTTATTGAGGAAAATATTCTTATATTATGCATGAATGAATACAAGAAGAGGAATAATAATCGAACATTCAATTGCATAAACCATCTAATATGCAAAATGGTCTGATCGCAACCTGCTCCCAATGGGTTAATATATTCATCGTACCATTAATTCTCATGATCGGGGGAGGAGGGGGCGCCACTGCTGACGGCGATATATGCCCGCAGTGCGGAGTCGATCATAAGGTTGAAAGAGAACTGCTTCGTCGTAGCAGAAAGCGTAGGCGCATCATTATTGTGGTGGCAATTGGCGCTCTTATCGCCATCCTAATCGCCCGACCTATCATAGCTCAACTGTCCCTCACCCCTGCTCAGAGGATGCTTGTCTCTGCCGATGACATGGGAGCGGGTTGGGAGAGCACCGACCCTGAGCGCCAGCGCTTAAGCTTACCGGGAGCGACGGATTCCGCATGGGCCCGTCTGGGATATGAGGTCGGTCAGATCTACGTCGAATGCAGTTGTCACCTTACTTTATTCTCGACGATAGGGTATGCCAATGCTACATATCAAAAGGGACTGAACAACATTGAAATTTTTTATCGTACCAATTCGGTAAACATCTCAGCTGGCGACAGGGCGGCAGGCATCCAATCAATCCATGACGGCCAGGTCCGACTCCAAGCGGTGATGATGCAGAAAGGAAATGCGGTCGTCTCGATCACCCTGCAAGTGCTGGACGGAAACGGAAGCATAGATCCTGCGACCGTCCTTAAGCTCGTTGAAGCTCAAGCGGCAAAGCTCCCATGACCTGCGTAACATTGGCTAGCTTAGCATTGAAGGATACTGCTAACTAACCAATCCTTCACATTTTTACAATTTATGTGGCCAAACCGTCAGCCTCAAAATATCAACCTAGCAAGCCACCGGCCCGCTAAAGCACCAAGCACGCATATGCCGCTATTCAGGAAAATGTTGAAAAGGGCAGCACCGAACCGCTCTGATATCAGCAGCCCGACGGTGTCCAGGCTGAACGACGACATGGTGGTGAAGCCGCCGAAGATCCCGACGAAGAGGAAGATCTGGATTTCAGGGGATATCCCCATTCCTAGAGATGAGAAGAAGATCATGGCCAGTAAGAAGCTGCCCAGAAAATTTACGGTAAATGTGCCCCATGGAAAATCATGGGAGCCGATGTGTCCTGCTAAAAAATAGCGGAGGATGCTTCCGAATGCACCTCCCAGCCCTACCAATACTATGAGCTTTAGCTCCTCCGGATTCACGAATATGGTCACACATTTCTTTTTGAAATAGGTTCGCGTACCTCATGTATCATGTTATTGCTTGTTATATAATGCATACTACTATACATACGATAATTTTTAACATCATTGTAGAATTACTCATGTTCAGACTCAATGGTCTGTATCGTGCAATGACATTCCATCGATAAGCAATCTCGGAAGAAATGATCTCTTGAATGTTCAGAATTATTCGCATCTAGGTGGTCGATCGTATCGGGGCCTGTAACACGCCAATCATATCGCATGGGCGCTATGCCCAATGCAATTCTCAAGGGGCCACCGATTGCAATCCTCCAGCATATTGTCCACAGCGACCTTTATTGGCTTGAGCATATGATTTTTGGAGCATGAAAAACATCATTCGTTCATCTCCTTCGGCGGTCCCGACCGATTTTAGGTTACCTAATAATATCGCTGGCAATAAATGATTTATAGTGAGAAGCAGTAACACCTTTTGTTGATATCGTATGCGTAATGTTCAAGCAATATCGCTAATTGTCGTAGGAATAGTCATTGTTGCAGCAGTAGGAATCTACTTCGCCACAACTGGAAATGATGATCTGGGAGATGAAAGGGAAACCGGAAATGATGGCCTGGGAGGGGAAGATAAAAACATCGCCATCACCGATAGCCTAGGGAATGAAGTCGAGATCGAGCTACCCGTGGAAAAAGTGTGTTTGACCAACACCAATGCTGCCAAATTCATGCAGATCCTAGGTGTGGCCGACCGGGTCACCGCTACGGATGAGACGACGATCTCACTTTTGCCCGAGATCTACGGCGATGTTAAGGATCTTGGCGAATATAAATCTCCAGACGGGGAGACCATACTATCCACCGGGTCGAAAATCCTTATCTGCCAATCTAGCGCAAGATCGATCACCAATTCCGAGGAGCTCGAATCTCAGGGAATCCAGATTATCCGCCTTGATTGCTATGGCGAGACCATGCTTGAAGATCTTGAGCAGCTCGTTGCTATCTTCGGCTCATCCACAAAAGAAAGGGCGGACAAGTACACTCAAATGTACAACGGGGTCATAGACGGGGTGCTCGGCCTTGATTCAGGCACCGGTGACAAACCAGTCTTCATGTTTATGTTCTTGAGCCTGAAGAAGCCCTATGCTGCCACTTCTGAACTGAGCAAGATTGCGGAGAGCATCGGTGCTACAAACTGTATCGGCATCCTCGACCCAGGCACCACCGGTTCTACGTCGAAGATCCAGGCAGAAGATCTACTGGACTATGACAGGACGCATGGTATTGATCGTATCCTCATCCGCGGCACTATCGACGGCACGTCTACCGCACAGTCAGAATATGACAAGTTCCTCGACATAGATCCACTCTATGTGAAGCTCGGTTCCGTCAGTGCGGGAAATGTCTATGTCATCGACACCGACGTCCTCTCCGGACCACTTGACTATGTTGGCTACGTCTGCATCGCCGAGGCATTGGGCTATGAAATAGTGGAATTGAACGCCGCGAAGCTTGTCCAGGACTTCAATGACGAGTTCGGGTTCACATACGATAAGACCGAGTTCGCGTTCAAGATCGATACAGCAATGTCTTGAGAACCGTGGGCCAAACCCAAGGGGAGGATGCCCCTCCCCATCCTTTCACTTTATCACTTTGAGCGGGCAGACACATGGTAAAAGAACTGACGGAATCCGAAATGCTCATGGAGGCCCAACAGACCAGTCTCTATGACATTCTAAGGAACAAGGTCTCTTACGACGGCCTAGAAGGATTGTACATCGTCACCGTGAGAAAGAGAGTGATGTTCATCCTCGGCCTGCTTGTTTTGACCATTGTCGCCTCGCTGTTGGCCTTGGGCATAGGCTCGGTAGATATTCCTGTGACGGACACTCTGAAGGTGATAGGCCACCAGCTCTCCCCGTCCTCCATACCTGGGCCAGAGAACGAGTGGTACTCTACAATTATCCTGAAAAGCAGGATGCCGCGCATTCTAATGGCACTGATCACCGGCATAAGTCTGGCCATATCTGGTGTCATTATGCAGGGCCTTCTCAGGAACCCATTGGTAAGTCCTTTCACACTGGGAGTCTCGTCCGCAGCATCATTTGGCGCGGCCATGACGATAGTCTACGCCCCTTCGATCTTTGGCTCCTTCTACTATGGGGGCGTGATGATCCTTGGCCAGGATATTATTTTCAGGAACATTCTCCTCATTCTGTTCTCATTCCTTTTTGGCCTGGCAAGCGTAATGCTCGTCATAGTGGTATCCGGGAGGGGGGACGCATCCCGATCCACGGTGATACTGGCCGGCGTTGTGATAAGCTATCTCTTCCAAGCAGGGATATCATTCGCGAAATACATCTCCGACGATGAAGCGCTACGGGAGATCACGCTTTGGCTAATGGGTGGCATGTGGGGCGTAACATGGAGCTCAGTGCTCATTCTTATCCCGATAGTTGCGGTTGGTTTCATTCTCATGGAGAAGTTAGCCGTCGACATTAACACCCTGTCTACTGGAGATGATGTGGCCAGCAGTCTTGGCGTCAATGTGAGCAAGCTAAGGAACAGGGGACTCGCCCTGTCTGCCCTTGTCACTTCTGCATGTCTTGCATTTACGGGCATCATAGGGTTCATTGGCCTCATGGCGCCGCACATTTGCAGGATTTTCATAGGGAACGATACTAGATATCTAATGCCTGCAGCGGCGTTAATGGGTGCCCTTATTCTCCTGGTATCTGATACGGTGGGGCGGGTGATCATCAGGCCATCCCAGCTCCCTGTCGGAGTGATCATGTACATCATTGGGGGCATATTCTTCATGTGGCTCATCACGAGGAAGAACTGGAGGAACATGGCATGAGGATCACGCTCGAGGACGTCTGCCAGAGTTACGATTCATTCGAGGTCTTGAGGAACATAAGTTTCACAGCCGAGACCGGTGAAGTGTTGGCGCTCCTCGGTCCGAACGGTTGCGGGAAATCCACTCTCATCAAGACTGTCTGCAACGTAAAACCCGCGTTTTCCGGAAGTGTTCATATTGATGGTACGAACATCGCCGCAATCAACAAGAAAGCTCTTGCAAAACTGATGGCCTATGTGCCGCAAGGAACCACCCACTCCGTTTTCTCTACCGTCTACGACGCCGTCCTGGTAGGCAGGCGCCCGTACATGGAGTGGTCATACACGAGGAATGATCTCAGGATCGCCGCGGAGGCCATGGTGGCCATGAATGTCGGCGATCTCGCCGACAGGTATGTCAATGAACTGTCTGGCGGTCAGATGCAGAGAGTTTTCATCGCGCGCGCCCTGACACAGGATCCAAGCTTCTACTTACTTGACGAGCCAACGAGCTCACTGGACATTAGGAACCAGCTCGATACCATGAGGATTATGAACGAGATCGTAAAGGGCAGGGGCTCGGGAATGATAGTTGCACTCCACGATCTGAATCTGGCGCTCAGGTACTCCGACAAGGTTCTGGTGATGAAAGATAAGGGCGTCTACGCGTTCGGGAGGCCGGAGGACGTAATAACCGAGCGGACGATAAGGGAGGTATACGGCGTTGACGCAGAAATAGTCGAGGGAAAGCATGGAAAATACATTCAACCCTACGACCGCTCTGACGCGGGCCTATGCATTTCCTAAAAGCTCCCTGGCAGGGAGCCATGTCGACTAGCATCCTGGCCGATTGATTGCATTTTTTCACCTACCCATGTTCGACGGCTGTGATCCTACGGTATGATACGCTCTGAGAATCCCTTCCGAGCACTAAGGCATGGACCGCCCCATGTCCGTTGCATGCCTCTCTCGAATATTCTCTCCCCCCATAGCTCGCATTGAAAATATTTCGGAGAGAATGGTAGTTTGAGAAGTCATCGATGCACACGCATCTAATGATCATGGCCCCTCTCAGCACGAGGTAATCGCGGGTTCGTTCCCTACTCTCTGATGGAACCGATCGAAGACGAAGGCATCGCAATCATGACGAGTTGTGAAACAATTCTTTGCATACTGTGAACAGCGGGCTTGCGATTTCCGAGGACATCGTTATTGAAATTGCCGCTTAGATGGTTCTTACCGCCAAATCCCGCTCTGCGCGATCGGTCAACATGCTCGTCCCGCCTAGTCCATCTTTTGTACAGAATGTGTGTTGAGAAATAATGCAGCCGCGATATGCACCTCATCATCCAAGGATGGATTTAGAATATGATTTACTCTAATGAAGCATCGTATGCAAGCGACAGCAGACGGCGGCGGATTTATCTTCACATCATGTCCGTGCCCGGTCTTGGTTGTAGGTGTACGACATTCAACTATCTGCGTGCCGTAACTTTTACGGTCCGATAGTGGATGAAAGGGTCGGATGAATAGACTGATCACGTTCTCGTTCATCGCCAGGATGCCCGATGATCCAGGCGCCCTTCATCGCGCCGCCGCCATCATCAAGAGCCACGGCGGCAACATCCGCCGCGTTGACTATGATCGAAGGATCGACCCCCACACCGTGTTCTTCGAGGGCGAGGCGCCGGAGGGCGCGCCGGAGGCGATCCGTATCGACCTGCAGCGCGTCGGCTATCTGCAGGAAAATCTCATCACGCTTCGCTTCCTCAAGTTCCACGTATATCTTCCCGATGAACCGGGCCAGCTGTTCGGCTTTCTCGGCCATACGACCGGCGTCGGTGTCAACATCGCATTCCTGGACTACGATCGGGAGGGAAAGTACCCCGGTCGTCTGACCGTGTCGCTGACGCTGGAGAACGACCAGGTCGCCGACCGCCTTCTGGAGGACCTCAAGCAACACTATCGTCTCGAGATCCTGGAGTACGATTCCACCGGCAAGAGGCTGGATGATACAGTCTTTTACATCCGCTTCGCCCAGGAGCTCAGGGAGATCATCGGCGAGGCCGAAGAGGAGTTCCTCATGCGCTTGCTGCAGGACAGCAATCACATCGCCCAGGAGCTTACGTCCAGGGACATGGACCCCAGGGTGGTGTTCGACAGCATCCTGCAGACCGGGCGCACCCTGAGGCAGACCACTGACGGCAATTTCTACGCCGATGTGCAGAAGATACCGTTCAACGACGGCGCCGAGCTCCTATGCTTACAGCTGCCCTGCGGCGGTTCGGTGTACGTGCTGCAGAACGAGGACGAGAGGGTCATGTTCGACACCGGTTTCGGCATCTACCACTGGGAGATCATGGACATGCTCACCCACTACGGCGTGGACTGTGCCAGACTGTCCCGCATATACATCACGCATGCCGACGCCGACCACTGCGGGGGAGCGGCCATGTTCGACGCTCCCTCAGTGCTGCATCCCGGAAGCGTGGAGATCATCCGGAACTCCAACCGCGCCTACAACTCCATAATGCAGTCCTCCATCCTCGGCGAGGTCTACACCAAGCTGATCAACCTCTTCTCGCACTTCCAGCCGCCGACGACGGTCGAGGTGCTGCCGACAACGCCGCTGCGCATGCGCGGGGAGCTGCCGGTCATCGCGCAGTTCGAGGCCGCCGGGCGCCGCTTCGAGGTGCTGGAATCGCTGGGCGGCCACCTGCACGGGCAGGTCTTCTTCCTCGCACCGGACGACGGTCTGCTGTTCACCGGCGACACCATGATCAACTTCAGTTCGTTCACTCCAGAGCGGGAGCAGTTCTCCTCGCTGGCCGATATCCTCATGACCTCTGTCAATGTCAACAGCGAGCTGGCCCGGAAGGAGAGGAAAGCACTGACGGACCTGGCAACGGAGATCGATGCGTCCCTACGGCTGGACGGTCGCCGCCTATTGATCTGCTGCGGCCATGGCGCCATATCCACCTTGGAGGGTAAGAAGCTCGTCGCCTACGGAGAGATGGAGAGATACCACAGCGATCCGATGCACTATCCGATGAAGTGAGCCTCACATCTGCAGCGGCGCGTCCGCCGGAATGAGGACCGTGATCCGCGCACCCTTAGCATGATCGCCGGGAACGCGGTCATCGACCCAGATGCGCCCTCCGAACATCTCCAGCACGGTCCTCGCCAGATATAGTCCGAGGCCATGGCCGGAGGCGGCGGTGCGCCCTCGCTGCATCCGGTTGAACAGGACCTTCTTCACATCGTCAGGGATGCCCGGCCCGGTGTCGGTGACGTCCACCCGAACGAACTCCCCTTCCTCGGTCGTGCAGCGGCCGGTAACGATCTCGATGTCCACCGGTCCGCCGGCATGCTTGATCGCGTTCCCTATGATGTTTTCGAAGACGTCCTTAAGCAGAGCGTTCCCGAGCGCCCAGGCCCGTTCTCCCGGACGAAAAGAAATGCCCACCTGATCCGATGGAACATTGCAGTAGGCCGCGACCACATCATTGATCAACACGTTCACATCAATGGCGGAGCGGTGCAGCGACTCCTCCTCCGCCCTCTGGAGCTTGCGGACGTTCTCGACCAATCGGGCAATATCCTCCATCAGGGCACAGCTGGAACCGGCATACTGAAGCGCTTTATCGTCCAACCCGTCCCTCCTCAACAACAGCTCCAGATATCCCTTGGCGCCGGCGTTCATGTTATTGACATCGTGAGTGAGAAGGTCGAGATATAGCTCCATCTCGCTCCTGGCCCGGACGGCCTCCTGTTCCGCTCGCCTCTGGTCCGTGATGTCCAAGAACGCGACCACCGCGCCACTGATCTCACCGCCCATGATGACAGGGCAGGCCGAACCCATCACCGTCCTCATGCTGCCGTCCTTGATCCTCAGATCGGCCATTGCCCCGGACATACACTCGCCCCGAAGGGCGCTGACCACTGGCCACTCATCTTCCTCGATCTTGATCCCTGTATCGGACCAGAAGCCCTCTAGTCCAGGGATGTCAGGAAATATGGTCAGCGTTGACGGCTCGATAAAACGCCTGAGAGTCTCATTGGCCAATATGATGGTGCCATGACGGTCGACCACCATGATCGCCAATGGCATGGCCTCCAGCACCGTCTGGAGGCGTTTCCTCTCCAGGTCGGCGAAGCCGATCAGCTCCTCCACCTTCTTGCGGCCGTCCACTTGAGCAGTTACGTCCACCGTGATGACCATGATGTTTCCGTGTGTCGGCTCTGTCTGCGGTATGACGTACATGTTACAATAGCAGGATCTCCCGTCCGGCGTACACATCGGGATCTCGCTCTCAATGATCAGCTCTCCGGACCTATGAACATGTTCCAGGGCGTCCAGTATCTTCTTGCCGACATCGGCCGGCATGCGGTCAATGCGACCATCCAGCTCATCATCGCCGAGGATCCGCCGGAATCTGGTGTTCATGAGGCCTATCTCCATCTCAGGATAGTGAATAAGGGCGATGCTGGCCGGGACGCTGTCGATAATGGTCTGTAGGTATGATCCCCCGGTCGCCTCGCTGGCCGAACGGTCGCTCCCCTCATAGAGTCTTCGGAAGGTGCGCGCTCCTCTCCTGGCTTGTCGATATCTGCCCCTGGCCGTCTCCGTCTATCTCCCTCCGCGACCAATATTCATATCTAGTTATTTATTACATGCCTTTAAGTATGATGTTCTGGCGATAGATCCGTGATCGTATGCGCCATGCGTTCACCCCTCCAGCCTGCCTATCGCTGGGAACCGTTCCAAAACCTCCTCCCCGTGCGGAGCCAGGTCCATCTCGGCGGTGAGATCGTCCCCGGCGGAATGGGCGAACTGGTGTTCGCCGTCCACCCAGAGGTCGCTAGGCGTGACATCGTAGACGATGCCCTCGAATGCGACATACATGGGCTGTCCATCGCGTCCGTTGTAGTGGGCAAGCTCGGCGCGGGTGAACACTATGTCGGGGACCTGGCTGGGTAAGCTCATGATATCTTGTCTGAGGTGAACATTACTAAGCGTTGCGGTCGTGATCCACTACGATGCGCCGCACCCCCGCGCGATGCGTCATGGTCGCGACGCTCGACATATGGCAATGGCAGTCCGCCGGAATGGTCATGAGCTCTCAAGCGTCCTCGTTCGTCAGCAGATCATCATCGGGCGTCACGGCGCCCAGCTGACGGAACAGCCCGGCTATGTCGATCATATCCCAGTGCTCCACGATCTTGCCGTCCTTTAAACGGAAGGCGTCAAGTTGCCATATCTCGAACCTGTTGCCAGTGGGGGGATGACCACGGAAGGTCCCGCGGTGGGTGCCCGAAACGATCGAACGCACCCAGACCATGTCCCTCTCGGCGATGGCGTCCTGAACCTCGAACCGAAGGTCCGGAAAGGCCGAGTACCAGGAGGCCATGGCCAGCTGGAGGGCTGGCCAGCCATCTTCCAGATCGAGCATGCTGTGCTGCCTCACATCGTAGGAGAGCAGCTCATCGGCGTGATCGAGGTCCCCTGTGTTAAGGAACTCATCGTAGAATCGCAGTACCAGCAGTCTGTTCTCTTCCGGATGTTCTGTTATGGTTCCAGCCATGGTGATGACTTCGAGCGGCCGATAGATAAACATCGTGCAATGGGCATCTTATGGCCCCATTTGAGCAAACCCTATAATACCGACCGTGCTATCCTCTAGCACTCCAGGTGAACAAATGACATGCTGGGACCCCCGAATCGAGGAGATATCCAAGGCCGAACTGCAGGCCCTTCAGTATAGGTACCTCAAGACCTTGGTGTACAAGCTATACTCCTTCTCTCATTTCTATCATGACCGCATGAAGGCTGCGAACGTCCATCCGGATGACATCCGCTCGCTCGACGACATCGTCAAGCTGCCCTTCATGTACAAGCAGGACCTCCGGGACAACTACCCGGACAAGATGTTCCTGGGTGGCCAGGACGAGCTGGTCCGCTATCATGTGTCGTCCGGCACCACCGGCAAACCGACCGTGGTCGGCTATACGCAGAACGACCTCAACAACTGGGCTGTATCGGTCGCCAGGGCCCTAACGTCCGTGGGCCTGGGCCGCAAGGACATCATCCAGATCAGTTACGGTTACGGCCTTTTCACCGGAGGTCTTGGGCTGCATTACGGCGCCGAGCGCATCGGAGCCACCGTCGTTCCCGCCTCGGTCGGCAACACCGAGCGGCAGATCGAGCTCATCCAGGACCTGAAGGTCACGGCGATATGCTGCACTCCCTCATACATGCTGCACATGGCCGAAACGTCGGAAAAGATGGGGATCGACATCAGCAGGGACACCATGCTCCGCACCGCGGTGCTGGGCGCGGAGCCCTGGTCGGAGAAGATGCGAAACCGCATCCAGGAGCTCACGGGCGTGAAGGCCTACGACATCTACGGTACGTCCGAGCTATCGGGGCCGCTGTTCACCGAGTGCACCGAGCAGAACGGCATCCATATCTGGGGCGACCTCGCCTACGTGGAAGTGCTAGATCCTCAGACGGGCGAGCAGCTTGGCCCTGGGGAGAGGGGAGAGCTGGTCGTAACGATGCTTCAGAAGGAGGCGCTTCCGATGGTTCGCTACCGCATCGGCGATCTGACCTCTTACGATGATTCAACATGTCCATGCGGCCGCTCCCATGTCCGCATCTCGCGCATCGCCGGCCGGGTGGACGACATGCTTATCATCCGCGGCATCAATGTCTTCCCGTCCCAGGTGGAACATGCCCTGCTGACCATTCCCGAGCTGGGGGAACACTTCCAGATCGAGGTGGACCGCAGGGGCGCGCTGGACAACATGCTTGTGCGAGTGGAATTGAAGCCCACGGCCTTCTCGGACAAGATCGATGACATGATGTCCCTGAAGCACCGCGTGGCCCGTACGCTCCATGGCATGCTGAACATATCCGCCGATGTAGAGCTGGTGGGGCCTGGAACATTGGCCCGGTACGAGGGCAAGGCCAAGAGGGTGGTCGACAGGAGGAGCATCTGATGAGCTACACGATCAAGCAGATATCGATCTTCGCGGAGAACAAGCCCGGGCGGCTGGCCGCCATCGCCGACGCGCTCGAGGAGGAAAAGATCAACATCTATGCGTTCTCGATCGCCGAGGCCAGCGGGTTCGGCATCATCCGGGCGCTGGTGAGCGAACCCGAGAAGGCGCACAAGAAGCTCACTGAGCTCGGTTACGCGGTATCGTTCACCAATGTCATAGGGGTCAAGATGCGCGACGAGCCAGGCGGCCTGAAGGACATCGCGCGCATAATGGGGAGCGCGGGCATCAACATCGAATATGCATATGCGTACTCCGGCAAGAAAGAGGCCGTCCTGGTGGTCCGGGTCGATCAGGTCGAAGACGCCATCAAAGCGCTCCAGGCGCACGGCGGCCGCCTGCTGGAAGAGAAGGAACTCGCCTGATGGTCTCGCCACCCCGCCTCCGCAAGGGCGATGCCGCGGCCATCATATCGCCGTCCTGGGGCGGGCCAAGCGAGTACCCGGTGGTGTACGAGCACGGCCTCGCGGTACTGCGCGATGAATTCGGCCTGCGGCCGGTGGATATGGCATGTACCAGGGCAAAGCAGTCGTTCCTGCACCGACATCCTGAGGCCAGGGCGAGGGACGTCAACAACGCGTTCGAGAACGACGATATCAGGGCGGTCCTAACGTCCATCGGAGGGGACGATTCGGTGCGCATCCTTCCGCACATCGATCTCGATGCCATCCTCGATCATCCCAAGGTGCTGATGGGCTTCTCCGATGCCACGACGCTTCTGACATACCTGTGCTGGAACGGCATGACCACTTTTCACGGCCCGTCGGTCATGGCCGGCATATCGCAGATGAGGAACTATCCAGCGCAGATCGAGCAGGTAAGGGACGTCCTGTTCAGAGGCAGGGCGAATTACCGATATGGCCCGTCGACGGCGTACAGCGAGGGCTATCCGGACTGGTCCCGCGAGGAGCTGGTCGGCCACGTTGGTAGGAAGAGGCGCAGCGGCGGCTGGAAGACGCTCCAGGGTGAGGATAGGGCCGTTGGACGGCTGTTCGGCGGGTGCATCGAGGTGCTGGAGATGATGAAAGGGACGGCTTTCTGGCCTCCCCGCTCCTTCTGGGACGGAAAGGTCCTTTTCCTCGAGACCTCGGAGAACATGCCGACGCCTGATAACGTGAGGTACATGCTCCGCAACTACGGCATGCAGGGCGTCTTGGACGGCATCTCGGCCCTGCTGATGGGACGCCCCCGCGGATACGACCGTGTGGGAAAAAGACGGCTGGCCAGGGTCCTTCGCCAGGTGGCGGACGAGTTCGGACGAACGGACCTGCCGATCATCACCGACATGGAGTTCGGGCATACCGATCCGCAGATGGTCCTTCCCCTGGGCCTGAAGGCGGAGGTCGATCCCGCTGGCCCGGGCCTTCGGTTGCTGGAAAGGGCGGTCGTATAGCAGCACGCTCAGCGCCGAGCGCGCGCCGGCCAGTCATTGTCGCTTCAGGCGAACGGCAAGCATCGTTCACTAGGCTCCGGCAACGCTCCTCTTCCATGCAAAAAGCATTATATCCGATGCTGGGAAGGAAGTCCGACGGAGGACCAGGCTTGCAAAGGATACGGGAACAGGTCGAGCACATGCCCCGGCAGAAGGGGCTGGAAGTGACAGTGGAGTCAGGGGAGTTCGGCATCGATCAGACGTGCGAGGGGATGCAGTACTCGCCCCGCATCGCCATCGGCAACCTTCGCGCGCCGTTCCTGGCCGTCCTGATGGAGGATGCCGACCACCCCACTGGCAACTTCCCTTACTGGGTCCTGTGGAACGTCGAGCGGACCGAGCTCATACCGAGAAACCTTCCCAAGAGGGAGGAGTTCTCGCAGCCCATCCGCGGCATCCAGGGACGCAACGGGTTCGGACGCATAGGCTACGACGCCCCCTGCCCGCCGCAGGGCGCCAAGAGACGCTTCCGCTTCCGGGTGTTCGGCGTGAGCGGGGAGCTGGACCTGAGGCCTGGCGGGACCCCGAGGGATCTCGAGAATGCGCTGGAGGGCCGCATACTTCAGTACGGCGAGGTCATCGTGACCTACGAACGGCCGGACCGGAAGAACATCTCCGCCACAGCGCCATGAGGTGAGCATATGACCATCGAGACAAAGCATCAGGAACTAAGGGTCAGCATTGACTTCGACTACTTTCCGGACAGGCACACCTGCAAGGGCAAGGACATCTCTCCCAGGCTGAGGGTCGAGGGCGCCGGGCGTAAGCTGCTGGCACTGATCCTGGAGGACCACGACGCGCGCGAAAGGCCGTACGTCCATTGGGTGATGTGGAACGTGCCGGCACGTTCGGACATACCGGAGGACATCAGCAAGGTGGAGCGGCCGTCCGAGCTGGATGGAGCCATCCAGGGTAGCACGACGAGCGGCGACATCGGGTACGAAGGGCCGTGCCCACCGCGCGGCCAGACCCACAAGTACGAGTTTAAGATCTACGCTTACGATGAGGCCCTTGAGCTGAAGCCAGGAGCGACCCGGTCGGAGCTGCTGAATGCCCTGGAAGGGAAGAGCCCGCAGTACGGCGTGGCGGCCGCTGACTATGGCCGGTGACGCTCACCATTAATACTCTTGCTCCCCATCTATCAGAACATGTTGCCTGCTGGCCCGCTAATGATCGAGCACCGGCTGATCGAACAGACCGTCTCCCTGATCAAGAAGGAGAGCGAACTGATCCTCAACACTGGCAGGGTGGACCTTTCGCTGCTCACCGACATGGTGGACTTCATGAGGGCCTATGCCGATCGCTGCCATCACGGAAAGGAGGAGGACATCCTGTTCCGCGTGCTGGAGAAGAAGGACATGACGGAGGAGCACCGCGCCATGATGGCCCGGCTGGTCGATGACCACCGGCGGTCCAGGGCGCTCACGTCCTCCCTCAACGACCTTCTGCTCCCCTTCCGCCGCGGAGAACGCGGAGCGGTCGAAGAGATGGTGGAGATCCTGCAGGCCCTCTCTACTGTATACCCAGACCATATCGAGCGGGAGGACAAGCACTTCTTCCCGGTGGCCATGAAGTACCTGTCGAATGAGGAACGGGACAGCATGCTGAAGGAGTTCCAGGTGTTCGACGGCAAGCTCGTTCACGAGCACTACAAGGCAGAGGTGGAGAGGATGAAGGCGCACATGGGGATGAAGCCATGAAGAAGTGGCGCTGCCTTGTCTGCGGCTATGAGTATGATCCAGCCGTTGGCGACGATCTCTCGGGCATCCCTCCCGGTACCGCCTTCGAGGACCTTCCGAACGATTGGGAGTGCCCCATGTGCGGCGCTCCCAAGTCGGACTTTGAGCCGGTGGAGTGAACCGCCAGGAGAGGTCTAGGCGCACCGCATCTATCTCCTTTCCCATTCTTCCTCATTGTCCATGCCGCCGGTCACCATGGCGCAGAACCTGACGTACGCACGGCTGACGGTGTCCCATGTCAGCAGCAGTATTATCAGGCCAGCGAAGACGGACACAAGAACGCCCAGGGGGCTCACCATGATGAGGTTGGGCATCAGGGTGATGACCAGCGCCACGGCGACCATGATCATGGCCACGTACGCCAGGTTGACGAAGATCTTGTAGACGGCCTTCGG